>Ga0070661_100001289_pt1 | contig 17620 bp, 6 predicted proteins | sample KBSC43metaG_FD_64663 | JGI IMG/M metagenome (GOLD analysis project Ga0070661, IMG submission 64663) | Corn rhizosphere microbial communities from Kellogg Biological Station, Michigan, USA - KBS C4-3 metaG | ecosystem: Host-associated > Plants > Roots > Rhizosphere > Soil ... | reverse complement strand
ACCGTTGCGTCCGACCAGCATGAAGGCGCCCCGGGCGTCCCGCTCGATGGCGGCGTCGGCTATGGCGTGAACAAGGACTCTGCGCACGTCGACCTGGCGCTTGATGCGATCAAGACGCTGCTCTCGCCTGAAGTGCTCTCGGTCCTCGTGAACGACGCGGGCGTTGTTCCGGCGAACACGACCGTCGACACCTCGGGCATCGACAGCCCCGGCCTGAAGCAGATCATGGGCTGGCTGGCCACTCGCGCCGTGCCGACGACCCATGCCAATTCCTCGGCCGCCGAGCTCGACGAATGGCACCGCCAGAGCCAGGCGCTCCTCAACGGCGACATCAGTGTCGACGATGCGGCAGCGGCTCTGGACAAGGTCCAGGCCCAGGCCAAGCCGCAGAAGTAAGCAAGGTTCTCCCTGGTGGGGGGCGTCTCCGTTACGCTCCCCATCTTTTTATTCTAATATGCAGTCCATGACCGCCACCACGCTGCCCCAGACCGGACAAGTCCAGCGCGTCCGCGCACGTACAAGCAAAGGCCGGCGCGCCGAGGCGCGTATGGCGATGCTGTTCCTTCTGCCCGCCATCGCGCTGGTGCTGGTCTTTCGCATCATTCCCCTGTTCTGGGGCTTCGGCATTTCCCTGACGAACGCGACGGCGACCACTGCGGGCGATTTCATCGGGGCCGGAAATTACCTCAGGGCGATCGGCGATCCGAATTTCCGCGCATCCATTGCCAATGCGGGCGTGATCCTGCTCGCGGTTCCGATTTTTGTCGTCATCCCGATGATCCTCGCCATCCTGCTTGATCAGGGTGTTCCGGGCCGAGGCTTCTTCCGGTCCGTCTATTTCTTTCCGGTCGTGCTCTCGAGCGTGATCATCGGCTCGATCTTCAGCATCGTGCTGGGCTACAACGGCAGCCTCAACGGTTTGCTTAAGATGGTGGGCCTACCGGCTTTCGATTGGCTGGGGCGGTCGCAGACGGCGCTGCCCGTGACCCTCGCCATTCAGTCCTGGTCGACCTTCGGCATGGGCGTCCTCATCTTCCTCGCCGGCTTGTCAACTGTGCCCAAGGACATGGTGGAAGCGGCGCGCCTCGAAGGCGCCAAGATGTGGCAGGTCTGGTGGTACGTGATCATTCCCGAGCTTCGTCCGATCATCGAGTTCTCGCTTGTCATTACGACGATCGGCCTGCTGACCTCGATGTTCGGCCTCATCTACGTGCTCACCGGCGGCGGACCGGGCACTGCCACGACGGTGCCTGAATATCTGATCTGGGCGGCCCAGGGCAGGCTCAACCAGCCGGCCTACGCGACGGCGCTATCCATCATCCTGTTCGTGATCACCGGCATTCTGGCTGCAATCCAGATCCGGATGATGTCGCGCAACGCCAGTCTCTGAGGGCGGCGTGGCGGGGGCAGGGAAAAGACAGCGTCTGGCGCTTCGGATCGCCTCGGTCCCGATGGGATTGCTGGCATTGAGTTGCCTCTATCCAATCTTCTTTGCCGTCAACAATTCGCTGAAGACGCGGCAAGACTACCTGCTCGACCGCTTCGGGCTGGCCAGCAAACCCACCTTCGACAACTACGTTCAGGCCTGGTCGCAGTCGCACCTCGATCAGTATTTCATGAATTCGGTGATCACCACGATCGGTGCGGTGATCCTGCTGACGGTGGTGTCTTCACTTGCGGGATTTGCACTGGCGGCGCTGCGCTTCCCCTATCGCCGCTTCCTGTTCGTCGTGATCCTGTCGACCCTCATGATTCCGGTGCAGGTGATCCTTGTGCCCTACATGCGCACGATGGTCGGACTCAGCCTGATCAACACGCATGTAGGCCTCATCCTGTCCTACACGGCATTCTTCCTGCCGTTCTCGGTTTACATGATGACTGCGTTCTATTCGGGACTGCCGCGCGAACTGATCGAGGCCGCAAAGATCGATGGAGCCAAGCTCCTGCAGGTCTGGTGGCACGTGATGGTCCCGCTCGGAATGCCGGCGCTGATCACGCTTGGCATCATCAACACCCTCAATTGCTGGAACGACGTGCTCATCGCGCTGCTCACAATGCAGAAGAACCGCACGCTTATGGTTGGCATCTCGGCGCTCAAGGGCGAGTTCTCGGACCAGATCCCGATCTTCACCGCTGGCATCGTCATCGCCGCGGCTCCCATCGTCATCCTCTACGTGATCTTCCAGCGGCGTATCGTCTCCGGGATCGCGGTCGGCGCAGTCAAAGGGTAGTCAATGGCGCGAGTTGAACTCCAGCACGTCAGCAAGAGCTTCGCGCAGACCGAAGTCGTCCACGACGTCTCGCTTTCGATCGAGGAAGGCGAGTTCGCCGTCTTCGTCGGCCCCTCGGGATGCGGCAAGTCGACCCTGCTGCGCATGATCGCGGGGCTCGAGGAGACTTCCGACGGCGAGGTGATGATCGGCAACCGCAACGTCACCGATGCCGAGCCGGCCGATCGCGGCGTCGCGATGGTCTTCCAGTCTTATGCGCTCTATCCGCACATGACGGTCGCCGACAATATGAGCTTCGGCCTCCGCATGACGCACCGGCCCAAGCCGGAGATTGCTGAGAAGGTGGGCCGTGCCGCCAAGATTCTCCGCCTCGAGGAATATCTCAACCGCAAACCAGCGCAGCTTTCGGGCGGTCAGCGCCAGCGCGTGGCGATCGGACGCGCCATCGTTCGCGATCCGCAGGTCTTCCTGTTCGACGAGCCCTTGAGCAATCTCGATGCCGAGCTACGCGTGCAGATGCGCGTCGAGCTGAGCAAGCTGCACAAGATGCTCGGCAACACCATGATCTACGTGACACACGACCAAACCGAGGCCCTGACCATGGCCGACCGCATCGTGGTGTTGAGGGCAGGGCGCATCGAGCAGATCGGCGCGCCGATCGATCTCTACCAGAACCCGGACAATTCATTTGTGGCCGGGTTCATCGGCTCGCCCCGGATGAATTTCCTGCCGGCGACCGCGTTGCCGGGCGGACGCATCAACGCGGGAGGTATCGAGATCGCGAGCCCCGTCACGACTCCGCTTAACCCTGGCCAGAATTTGCAGGTGGGGCTGCGGCCTGAGCATCTCGACGAGCGCGATGGCGTCGGCATCGAAGCCAATGTCGACTTTGTCGAACAGCTCGGATCGACATCCTACCTCCATGCCACGCTTCCGAGCGGGCAGCTTATAGTCGCCGAGCGCCGCTCGTCGCAGCCCAGGGCGGGGGACAAAGTCATGCTCCGCTTTGCGCCCACCTCCGTCCGGTTGTTCGGAGAGGACGGAGCGCGCATTCGATGAGCGTTCAGCGCATGGGTTCGGTCATCGGCGTGCGGCCCGAAAAGCTCGCCGAATACAAAGAGCTTCACGCCCACCCCTGGCCGGAGATGAACGCGGCGCTCAATGCAGCAAACCTCCACAATTACTCGATCTATCTGCGCGAGCCCGAGAACTTGCTGTTCGCCTACTGGGAATACACCGGCACCGATTTCGCAGCCGATATGAAGGTGCTCGACGGCCTCGCGATCTCGGCGAAATGGCTGGCGCTCACCGATCCCTGCCAGGCGAAGCTGCCCACCGCGCGCAAGGACGAGTGGTGGTCCTTCATGCCGGAAATCTTCCACCTCGACTGAGGCGCGACCGCCCGCGCCCGTCACTCAGGCACATTTCGACTTCGGAGAGATCATCATGACGAGAGCAGCGTTCTACAAAGGCCATCAATCCTTCGGTGTTGAACAGATCCAGGCGGCAACCCCCGCTCCGGGCGAAGTCGCGATCGACGTGGCCTATTGCGGCATCTGCGGCACGGACCTCCACATCTTCCACGGCAACATGGACGCCCGCACCGGCGACCATCGCGTCATCGGGCACGAAATGTCGGGCCGTGTCGCGGCTCTGGGGGCTGGCGTCGAGGGTCTGGCGGTCGGCGACGCGGTCGTGGTGCGTCCACTGGTGCACTGCGGCGAATGCCCCGCCTGCAAGGCGGGCTACACGCATATCTGCCACAAGCTGAAATTCCTCGGCATCGACCGCGACGGCGCCATGCAGGGCCGCTGGAGCGTTCCGTCCTACACCGTGCACAGGCTGCCCGCCGGCATGAACCTCAAGCACGCGGCGCTGATCGAGCCGCTGGCGGTGGCCTGCCATGACGTGGGCCGCGCGAAGCTCAAGGCTGGCGAACGCGTGCTGGTAATCGGCGGCGGCCCGATCGGCGCGCTGATCGGGGTGCTCGCCAAGCGCGCCGGAACCGAGGTCACGGTGGCGGAAATCAATCCCGCCCGTCGCACCAAGCTCACCCAGATGGGCCTCGCCGTCATCGATCCGGGCCAGACTGACGTGGCGAAATGGTACCAGGACCAGTGGGGCGGCGCGAACGTCGTGTTCGAGGTGTCGGGCTCCGATCCCGGCGCAGCCCTCATGACCGCCGCCGCGGCGACGCGGGGGCGCCTCATCATCGTTGGCATCAATGGCCGAAAGCCCAACGTCGACCTGTTCCAGTTCTTCTGGCGCGAGCTCGAGCTCTATGGCGCGCGCGTTTACGAGCCGCAGGACTACGATGCCGCGATCAAGCTCGTCGCCGACAAGGTCCTCGATTTCGAGAGCTTCATTACCGAGACGCTCGATCTCAGCGACATCCAGAGCGCCTTCAAGAAACTCGACAGCACCCCCGATGCCATGAAGCTCATGATCCAGGTCGGAGACGTGCATTGAGCATTCTCGATCAGTTCCGGCTCGACGGAAAAACGGCGCTGGTTTCGGGCGCCAAGCGAGGCATCGGCTACGCGATGGCCGTGGGCCTCGCCGAGGCCGGTGCGGACATCATCGGCGTCAGCGCGACGCTCGATCCGGGCAAGAGCGACATCGGGGATGCCGTGAGGGCGCTGGGCCGCCGCTTCACCGGCTATCGCTGCGACATGTCCGACCGCGCCCAGGTCTATCAGCTGATCGACACACTCAAGTCCGGGCCCCAGATCGACATCCTCGTGAACAATGCCGGGACGATCAAGCGCGCCCCTGCGGCGGAGCATGGCGACGACATCTGGGACGAGGTGATCGAGACCAATCTGACCGCACCCTTCATCCTAGCGCGGGCCATCGGCGGACAGATGATCGCGCGCGGGCAGGGCAAGATCATCTTCACCGCCTCGCTGCTTTCCTTCCAGGGCGGCATCAACGTCCCCGGCTACGCCGCAAGCAAAGGCGGCGTCGCGCAGATCGTCATGGCCCTCTCGAACGAATGGGTCGGCAAGGGCGTCAACGTCAACGGCATTGCCCCGGGCTATATCGCCACCGACAACACCCAGGCGCTGCGCGACGACCCCGATCGCTCCAAAGCCATCCTCGGCCGCATCCCCGCCGGCCGCTGGGGCAAGGCAACCGACCTCGCAGGGGCCACCGTGTACTTGGCCTCGTCCGCCTCGGACTATGTCAGCGGCCATGTGCTCGCCGTCGATGGCGGGTGGCTGGGGCGCTAACAGGCGGCGGCCAAACTGGCCCCTCCGCCATCACCTCAGGCCTCCTCATGCAGCCACAGCAACCACGTGAGCGCACGCGATTGCTGCGATAGATGCGGCGGATTGTTCGCTTTTGGCTGTCGGTCGACGCGGTTTCCGACACCGCCTGGCCGGGCCAAACGCGGCCATGCGAGACAACGATAACAGACAACGATAACAGTCGTCTGACGCCCGCCGGGCTCGTTTCATTTTGATGCAGCCAAGTCTTGCAAGCCGGCAACAGTAAAAATCGATTACTCGATTCTTAATTCGCACACAGGGCAGGTACTTGCGCCCGTGGCTTCTTCCTGATCAGCATTGGCAGGAACTATAGTGGCGCGAATAGCGCGACACTTTGGTTTTAGGGGTGCTTTTAGGGGTAGCTCGAAGTCGTCGCGGGGGCGACGGCTAGTTCAATACAAAATCGAAATAGGAACGTCGCGCAGCGGCGCCTTTTGCGTTGCGCGCGACAGTCAGGGGAGACGCATCCATGACCACCACCGTCACGCTATCGGCGGGCCTGCCGAGTTACGACTGGGTCAATCTTCTGACCGGAGCAATGATCCTCGGCCAGTTGACGTCCTCTGACTCCGGTCACGCGACGCTGACCGTCGCCAACTATACATCGCCCTTACCGGACACACTTCCGGTGACGCTCCTCACCGTTCAGATCGTCGGTTCGAACATCAGCGTGGATACGGGATCCAGGCTCTTCACCTCGGGGTCAATCACCTCGATGTCGCTCGTCGCCGACAGCACGACCGTTGCGTCCGTGAGTTACGCCAATGCCCCCGACTTCAACGCGATCAATGCGCTACTGGCCGCTGCGCACGAAAACCCGTTGAATGCGAACGACATCACCTTCGGCGAGCAGCAGCTGTTCTACTTCGAGCCGGTCAGCGTCACGGGTTCATCCGACTCTGAGACGCTCTACGGAGGCATCACCAACAACAGCTCGATGGACGGTGGCGCCGGCAATGACACCTTCGAGGGTAGCCTGGGCAACGACTCCATCACGACCGGCACGGGCAGCGATGTCATCCATCCGAGCCTTGGTCAGGATGTCGTTACTGACTTCGACCTCAACAACGACAAGATCGACGTCTCGAGGTTCGGCGTCATGTCGCTGGCTGGTGCGCAGACGTTTCTGCTCGACCTTGGCAACCACGGCCACACCGTTTTCAACTTCATGGGCGACGGCACACTCACGCTCAACGGGGTCGACTATTCGAACCTGACTGCCGACAATTTCATCTTCGCCCCCACCCCCGGTGGCTACAACCTCGTCGAAGGCACGGTGGGCCCGGACACACTGGCGGGCACCAGCGGCGATGACATCATCAGCTCATACTATGGAGCGGATTCCGTCGATGCCGGGGCGGGCAATGACAGCATCTTTGGCTTCGGTTCGAGCGATACCCTCAATGGCGACGAGGGAAATGACTGGATCGACGGGCAGGACGGCTCCGACCTGATCCATGGCGGCGAGGGCAACGATACGCTTATCGGCGGCGAGAACAGCGACCCCTTCGGCAACGACACTATCTACGGCGACGATGGCGACGACCTGATCTTCGGCAGCGCCGGCAATGACCAGATTCACGGTGGCGCGGGCACCGACACCCTCAGTTTCATGAACGAGACCGGGCCCAATGGCCTGTCCGTCACGTTTACTGCTGACGGTGCTGGCACGCTGACCGACACCTTCTACGACGGCAATATGTTTACCGGGTCCACTAACTTCGACGGCATCGAGGTGTTCGATGCGTCGCTGAACGCTGATTCGATCACCGGCTCGAGCGCGAACGACATCATCCTCGCCGAGGGCGGCAACGACACAGTTATTGCCGGTGACGGCGCCGACACCATCGACGGCGGAGACGGTAACGACCTCATCGATGGTGGGGCGGGCAATGACTCGCTCACCGGCGGCACGGGCGCCGACACCTTCGTCGCATCGACCGGCAACGATGTTATCTCGGACTTCGTCTCGGGCACCGACAAGATCGATGTATCCAACTTCGGGATCAGCAGCTTCGCCCAGCTGCAGGCTCTGTTCGACGACGCCAACCACGCGATCGATTTCGCAGGCGGCAGCACGCTGACCCTGACGGGCATCACACCCTCGACCGGCCTTCAGGCGTCGGATTTTATCTTCGCCTCGCCCACGGCGCAGATCGACCTTCATGTGGGGGTCGAGAACGGGGTTGATTGGCAGCTGCTTCTTGGCACCGTCTTCACCGGCACTCTTGCCATCGTCGATCCAAACACCGCGACGCTGACTTTCCCGGACTACGACAACTCCGGGCTCGATCTTGTTTTGACGCTGACCGGATCGGGTCTGGCGAGCAGCGACACCTCGACCTTCGATGCCGGCGCCCAGGTTGGACATCTGGAGCTCGCCTGGGGACCCACGAGCGTCGCCAGTTTTGATCTGGGCGGTGCCTCCGCCAGCGACACGCAGCTGAACGCGGTCTTTGCCGAAATCGGACATCCCGATTACGCCGACACCATCGGCCATGTCCTCTTCCAGGGTCCGACCGTCATCAATGGCTCAGACGATTCCGAGGAAATCTTCGGCTCGGCAGATTTCCGCGTCACCATCAATGGCGGCGACGGCAATGACTCGCTGCATTCGGGTGCCGGCGGCGGCGAAATTCACGGCGGCGACGGCAACGATGTCATCAACGGGGACAACACCGGCCCGGGCGTAGCGCTCTATGGCGACGCCGGCGACGACACCCTTGGCGGCACTCAGTCGGATGACACGCTCGATGGCGGCGCGGGGAACGACGTCATCCACGGCGATCTCGGCACGGGTGACCTTCTGACCTACGCCGGCGAAACCGGCGGCAACGGCATCGTCCTTACCATCAACGACGACGGCACGGGGTCCGCGACCGACACCTACGGCGACGCCGATACGTTCGATGGCATCGAGATGGTCGAAGGCTCGCGATACGACGATACCATCACCGGTTCCGACCACGGTGACTACCTCGTCGGCGGTAATGGGAACGACTCCATCGTCGGCAACGGCGGAGACCAGGACCGGATCTTCGGCGGCGACGGCAACGACACGATCGACGGCTCGCAGGGCACTCAAAACCTGCTCGAGGGCGAGGCCGGCAATGACTCCATCATCGGCGGCACCGATTTCGATACCCTGCTCGGCGGCGACGGCAACGATACGCTGCTCGGTGGCGGCGGTGTCGAGAGCCTCGACGGTGGAGCCGGCGACGACTTCCTGTCTGCCACTGATGGCCCCGGATCGAATTTCGTGGGCGGCGAGGGCAATGACACACTCATTGGTGGCGTCGGTAACGACAACCTCTCGGGCGGTGAAGGCAATGATTCCCTCGTCGGGGCTGACAGCTCCGACTTCCTCTCGGGCGGGGTCGGCGACGATTGGATCGATGCGGGCGGCGGCGGCGACTACATCCTGGGCAGCAGCGGTGCCGATACGGTGCTTGCCGGCAGCGAATACGACCAGCTCGATTTCTCGGTGTCAGATGATGGTGGCGACCATTCCAACGATGGCATCGTCGTGTCCTTCGACAATTCCGGAGACGCGGACAGCGATCTGAATCAGGATGGCCCGGGCAGTGGGACCGTCACAGGCCAGTTCGGCGGCAACACGGTCTCGATGGGTTTCATCTCCGTTGAGCAGGTCCTCGGCACGACAGGCAGTGACGCGTTCCATGCGGTGTCCGGTGCCTCTGGCACCGGCGACTCCATGCAGTTCTATCTGCCCGATGGCAACGACCAGACGGATGACAGCTATCATGCCCTCAATGTCGTAGGCGGCGACGGCGCCGACAGCTTCGTCGATGACTCCGGGGCCATGCTGAATGACGGCTCAAACTCCGTCGGCGTGCTGTATGTCGACTATGGCCGCGAGCAGCAGATGCATGGCGACAATGGGTCAGCCTATGGCGATGGCCTCGACAGCAACAGCGATCCCCACAGCGAACCCGGCGTCATTATCAATCTGAGCAGCAGTGGTCCGCTGACGGTGGATTCTGGTGTGGCGGCCGCCACCGGCCAGGCCGCGGGCACTGTGGAGGCGCAGAGCGCGCTCGACACCTTCGGCAATGTCGATACGTTCGGCGGCGGCACCGGCGTTCACGCGTTCGGCTTAACCGATGCCGGCGACTATTTCACCGCTGCGGGGTCCGGCGAGAGTTACACCGTCGACTCTTTCCAGGGCAACGACACCCTCATCGGGGGCCAAGGACGCGATCGCTTCCAGGCCGATGAGGGCGATGACTCGATCGTCGGCGGAGGCGGCGGCAGCGACACCAACGACGCCCGCGACAATATCGATGCAGGCTCAGGCGACGACACTATCGACGCCACCGGCAGTTTCTATCAGCATGACGGCAATGTGGACGGCTCGTGGCTGCGCCCCGGCGCCGGCAATGACTTCGTCATCGGCAGCGAGGGCAACGACTACATCGTCGGCGGGTCCGGTCAGGATACGATCCTGGCCGGCGGCGGCCATGACCAGATTGCATACGAGAACGAGTCCTGGGACGGCCTCGATCATTCCGGCGACAACGTCGCCATCACGCTCGATGACGCCACCGTGGTTAACGGCAATCCTGGCGGGCAGGGCAGCGGCACGATTGTCGGCCAATACGCCGAAGCAGTTGTCGCGACCCAATTCTCTTCGGTCGAGCAATTCCGCGGGACCGCGGGCGACGACAGCTTCACCGTCAACGAGAACGCCACGCCCGGCAGCGACGCCAACGGCTTCGAGTTGAAGGAGGGCCACAATGGAAACCAGTTCTATTCGGCCTTCGAGTTCTCCGGCGGCGCTGGCGACGACACGATCTCCGGCAGCAATTCCGGTCAAGGCAAGGCTTTTCTGAACTACAACAACGAACAGTGGATGCACGATGATGTCGGCAACACTTATGGGGACGGATTAAATAGCCACAATCTGTCGTCCTTCGAGCCAGGCGTAGTCATCAATCTAAGCAACGACGACGTCGACACGACCGGCGATATCGCGGCAGCTACCGGCCAAGCCGAGGGCACTGTTCAAGCGGGCACCGCGCTCGACACGTTCGGTAACACGGACACGCTGAGCAACGTCCATGGATTTCAGCTGACCGATACGAACGACTATTTCACCGACGCGGGCAGCGGTTTCCAGGTGAACGTCGACGCGGGGCAGGGCGATGACACGCTCATCGGCGGGACCGGGCGAGACAAGCTCAACGGCGGCGATGGCAGCGATTCCATCTTCGGCGGTGGCGGCGGAAGCAACAGCAACGACGCGCGCGACGACCTCGATGGCGGCGATGGGAATGACACCATCGACGCCACCGGCAGCTTCTGGCAGCAGCCCGATGGCTACAAGGACGGCTCGTGGATCCGCGGCGGTGCAGGCAGTGACTCGATCACCGGCAGCGAGGGCAGCGATTACTATGTCGGCGGCTCGGGCACAGACACGATTCACGGCAATGGCGGCAATGACGCGCTCGCCTACGAGAACGAGGGCCGGTACGACGGCCTCGATCACAGCCTTGACGGCGTAAACGTCACCTTCAACAGCGACGGCGTGCAGACTGGCACCGTCGAAGGCTCCTACGGCGGACACACCGTAGACACGACCTTTGATTCCATCCGGCACTTCAAGGGAACGACAGGAGGCGACAGCGTCACCGTCGAGGACGGTGCCGACCTTGGAAGCAGCAATGGGCCGACTTTCCAGCTCAAGCAGGGTGACGGGAACAATCATGACTTCCAGGCCTTCGTCGTCAGCGGCGGAGCCGGTGACGACACCATTACCGGCAGTAGCGCCGATCATGGCGAAGGTAAGCTGATCGTCAATTATCACGACGAACAGTGGATGCACGACAATGTCGGTGACACTTACGGCGACAATCTGGACGGGAACGGCGATGCGGCACCCGAACCAGGCGTAGTTGTCAACCTGAGTGGCAGTACGCTCGACATCACGGGCGCAATTGCTGCCGCAACCGGCCAGCAGGAGCAGATCGTTGCCGGTGGAACAGCGCTCGACACTTACGGCAGCACCGATACGCTCAGCGATATTCATGCGTACCAGCTGACCGATACGAACGACTATCTCACCAACGCCGGTAGCGACGTTCAGTTGAACATCGAAGGCAATGCCGGCGACGACACCATCATTGGCGGCACCGGGCGTGATTGGGTCCACGGCGACGAAGGCAACGATTCCATCGGTGGCGGCGGCGGCGGTAGCGACACAAATGACGGTCGCGACGATCTCGACGGTGGCGACGGCAACGATACGCTCGACGCAACTGGCAGCTTCTTCGAGCAGCCGGACGGCTACAAGGATGGCTCGTGGCTGCGCGGTGGCGCAGGCAATGACTCGATCATCGGCAGCGACGGCGGCGACAATATCATCGGCGGCTCGGGCCAGGACACGATCCAGGGTGGGGCAGGCAGCGACAGGCTCGCCTTCGAGCTTGAGGGCGACAACCTCAATCACAGCGGCGACCATATCGATGTGACCTTCCACAACGCCGGCAATGGCACGATGACCGGCAGCTACGGTGCAGCGGCGATCAATACGACCTTCACCTCGATCGAGGTGATCCAAGGTACGCAAGGCAACGACACGATTACCCTTGCATCCGATGTCGTCACCGATGACGACTCACCGGATTTCTACCTGAGCGACCCCTCGCATCCAGATCAAGACAACCACCGCTTCGGCATCCGGGCCACCGGTGGGGATGGCGCCGACACCTTTACCGACAATACCACGCAGTTCGGTCACACGCTGATCATCAACTACGGCGACGAACAGGGCCTCCATCCGGACTTCGACGGAAACCATCAGTGGGGCCAAGGCAGCGGCGAGCATGGCGTCGTCATCAACCTGTCCGGCAGTGACAAGATTGCAGGCACCGATTTCTCCTCGAGCGCCGTGTCCAATGGCACTCACGTCGCCACAGGCAAGGCAATCGACACGTTCGGTCAGACCGATACCATCAACGGCGTTCAAGCGTTCCAACTGACCAACGCGTCGGACGTGTTCCTCGCCGGCTCGGCGGGCTATTCGGTCGGGATGAATGACGGCGACGACACCTTCATCGGTGGGGCCGGCTGGGACAATGTCGATGGCGGTGGCGGCAATGACTCGCTGGTCGGCGGCGACGGCAACGACTGGCTCGGTGGCCGTGGCGGCAACGATTTCCTCAGTGGCGGCGATGGCAACGACGACATCAATGGTGGTCCTGGTCAGGACACCATCGACGGCGGCGCCGGCTGGGACAATCTCAACTACGACGACGACCGTGACGAGCAGGGTCACACGACCAGCTCAGGCGTGATTGTCAACCTGTCGGGCCACGAGCTCGACAGCGTCACCGCTGAGGGTCAGGCGCCCGGCCAGACTGTGGCCGCCCATAGCGCGATCGACAGCTGGGGCGACACGGATCTCGTCACCGGCATCGAGTCCCTGAACGGCACGCAGTTCGGCGACTACATCGTCGCGCCTGACGGGGACAGCAACGTCAACGGCAATGGCGGCAATGACACCATCATCGCGGGCGCTGGTGGCTTCGCCAACCTTAGTGGCGGTGAGGGCAACGACCACATCGACTTGAGCGCGAGCCAGCAGGGCTGGGCCAGCGGCGATCGAGGCAATGACACGATCACCTTGGGTAACGGAGAAAATGTCGGCGCCGATGCGGGCTCGGGCAACGACTCCATCCTCGGTGGATCTGGTTCCAACTATATCGTGGGTGGCGCGGGTGCCGATACCGTCGATGGCGGCACCAACTGGGATGGCCTCAGCTATAACAACGGGACCAACTCCGATTCCTCGATTACCTTCGACGTGACCGGTAGTGGTTCCGGTACCGTGTCCGGCACTTACGATCCCCCATGGGATGACGTCGGCAACGGCGGCGACGACGGTGACAGTGGCACGGTCGACGGAACGATCTTTTCGAATATCGAGAATCTGGTCGGCACTGCGGGAAACGACACGTTCAAGGTGGAGAACGGCGCAGGCGGCAGCTCGGACGGCTCGATCATATTCTACGATCGCCGCGACTTCCTTGGTGGCGATCGCGCCATTCAACTGGTCGGCGGACAGGGCGACGACATCTTTACGGATAATTCCGGACGCGCCAGCGGCAACTCCTTCGTCAACTATGACGAGGAGAAATGGAGCCACCAGGACGCGACGGACAACGGAAACCGCAACTTCAGCGATGAGCCGTGGGGTAGCCGGCCAGGTGAAAACGGTGTCGTGGTCAATCTTTCGACCCACGACAAGGTGGCTGGGCCAGTCGAAGACTTTGTTTCCACTGCCGTTTCCACTGGCACCACCGTCGCCGCCGGAACCGCGATCGATACGTTTGGCGATACCGACACGTTCAACGGCACAACGGGCGTTCACGCCGTCAACCTCACTCAAGCCGACGACGTGTTTTTCGCCGGGGACGATGCTTCGGGCTATCTCGCACGTGGCAACGAGGGCAACGACCTCCTCGTCGGCGGCGCCGGTGCCGACATCCTCGACGGCGGCGCGGGCGACGACAGTATTTCCGGCGGTGGTGGTAATGACGAAATCTTCGGCGACGACGGCCAGGACACGCTGATCGGCGGCGACGGCGACGACATCATTTCGGGCGGCAATGACAGTGACACGCTCGTCGGCGGCGATGGCAGCGACGCGATTGATGGCGGCGACGGCTGGGACATCCTCGACTATGGCCAGGAAGGCGGCGCCAATGGCGTCACTGTCAACCTGCTCGCTGGAACGGCCACCGACACCTACGGCGCCCATGACACCATCAAGAGCATCGAGGAAGTTCGCGGCACAGCTCAGGGCGACCTGCTGATTGGCGACTTCCACGAGAACGTGCTGCTGGGCGGCGCCGGCAACGACACCATCATCGGCAACGGCAGCGATGGCCTCCAGATCGACCGCGCGGGGTACTGGACTAGTACCGCTGCCATCAATGCCAATCTCGTGACGCAGACTGTCACTGACGGTTGGGGCAGCACCGACACGATCATCGGTATCGAGGGCATTATCGGCGGCAACGGTAATGACACCATTGTCGGCGATGGCAATGCCAACATCCTGGCCGGCGGTTGGGGCCAGGACACGCTGACCTTTGGCGGCGGTAACGACACACTCGACTACGGCGACAGTGGCAGTGGCGTGACGGTCAACCTGTCGGCGGCTTCAATCAACGCGAGTGGACCAACTCTGGCGGTGGCTTCCGGTACTGCGCTGGACGGCAACGGCACCGGCCACGGCAGCGTCGACACCATCACCGATCGGCTGAACGTCGAGGCCGTCCGCGGTTCCAACCACGCCGACCAGATCGTCGCCGGCACGACCGGCCTGACCATGCTCGGGCTTGAGGGCAACGATACTCTCACCGGTGGTGCGGGGACTGATACCGCCGACTATTCGCAGGATGACAACTGGGGCGGTAACGGCCCGATCATTGTCAACTTTACCGCCAACCCGCAGGAAGGCGTCGCAGCGGGTCACGTCCAGGACGGCTTCGGCGATACCGATACCCTGACGAGCGTCGAAGTCGTCGTCGGCACATCGCATGGCGATGATTTCTTCGGCGGCGCCGGCGCAGAGACGTTCCGCGGCATGGATGGCCACGACTACTTCGTGGCGAGCGGCGGCAACGACACTCTCGACGGCGGCAACGACGTCGACATGTTCGACGCGAGCGCCACCAGCGTTGGCATGAAGGTCAATCTGTCGTCGGTGACCCAGGGTGCCGGCGCGAACTCGATCGTCGCCGGTACAGCTTCCAGCAGCACCATCGGCACCGACAGCCTCTCAAATATCGAAGAGGTCATGGGCAGTTCGGGTGCCGACACCATCTACGGCACCGACAATCCCGGCAATGGCTGGTATGACAACGGTTTCTGGGGCCTCGCGGGCAACGATTCCATCGTCGGCCTCGGCGGCTTCGACGTTGCTTACTACAATCAGGACGCCAACCACGGCGGAACTCGGGGCGTCATTGTCAATCTTGGCTCCGGCTCGCAGACGATCACGGCCGGTATGGCGACGGCGACAGGCCAGGGCGTCGCTCAATTCACGCTGAATGCCGGCTCGGCGCGCGACGGCTTCGGCAACACCGATACGCTCTCGGGCATCGAGGGCATCCAGGGCACAAACAGCAACGACATCTTCTTTGGGTCGTCGACGTTGACCCCCAATGATGCCGTGCTTTGGCAGGGGCTGGGCGGTAACGATACGATCAACGGCACGGCCGAATTCGACATCGTCGACTACGTGAAGGATGATGAAAACGGCGGCGCCGGCAAGGGCGTTGTTGTCAATCTCAGCGCGAACCCGCTGACGATCACCTCAGACGAAGCCGCAGCGACGGGCCAGACGGCCGGCTCGCTCGCGGCCGGCGCCGCGCGCGACGGTTTCGGCAACACGGATACGCTTGTCAGTATCGACGAAGTCCGGGCCACCTCGCACAATGACCTCCTCGTCGGACCGTCCACGGGGGGCAGCTTCCTGTTGCTCGATGGCATGGGCGGTAATGACACCATTGTCGGCGGACAAAACGTCTACGCGTCCTATCACGATGATCAAAACTACGGTGCGGGCGGCGGCGTCAATGTCGACTTGGCGGCGGGCGTGGCCCATGACGGCTTCGGCGGTACGGACACCCTCATCGATGTCGACAACGTCCAGACGTCCGACAGCGATGACGTCATCGTCGGTAACGACTCGGACAACACGATCTACGCCCAGGGCGGCAATGACATCATCCAGGGATCGTTGGGAACGGACTCCGTCGACGGAGGGGGCGGCTATTTCGACCAGCTGAACTTCAACACTGCCCGCGCCGACACGGGGTCAGTTGGCCTTACCGTCGTGGCAGGCGCGCCCTCCGGGGCGGGGACGGTTAACGGTACCAACATCGATATCGGGGAATCCACCGCCACGGTCGCAACCAGCTTCACGAATCTGGAGCATGTGTCGGGCAGCCAGTCGGACGACAGCTTCACCGTGACCTCCGGCTTCGTCGGCTCTACCGACTCGATATCGACGTATCGAAGCTTCACCAACCCCTCGAGCGCCATCGGGTCCCTTGGCTCGTTCGACGTGAGCGGTGGTGACGGAAACGACAGCTTCACGGACAATTCGACCGTGCAGGGCGGGGTGATGACCGTCAGCTATGACGGCGATACTCGCGGCCAGATCGACCCCAATGACAACCATCAGTGGGGATCGCGCGCTGGCGAGCACGGCGTGATTGTAAACCTGACCGGTGGCGACAAGATCTCAGGCACGAACTTCTCGTCGAGCTGGGCTGGCACCGCGACCGTCAGCGGCGGTACCGCGCTTGATACCTATGGCGACACCGACACCTTCACGAACGTTCACCAGTTCTGGCTCACGTCGGCGGACGACGTGTTCTTTGGCTCTGACGTCGGCGGCTTCGTGAACGGCTACTATGGCGACGACCTGCTGATGGGGGGCGCCGGCGACGACGAACTCATTGGTGGCCGGGGCAATGACACGATCGATGGTGGTGGCGGCATCAACACCGTCACCTATGGCGATGCCTTCCAGTCCGACGGGACCACCAATGTCGGCGTGATCGTCAACTTGCAGTCCGCGGGCAATGTCGTGGTGGGCAGCCAGACGGTGGCGGCAGGCACCGCAATCGACGACTTTGGCACCACTGACACCTTGTCCAACATCCAGGTCGTAGTGGGTACCTCTCACGCCGACGTCATCTATGGGTCGTCGTCCAGCAGCACCCTGATGGGCGGCGTCGGCGACGACGTGTTGGTCGGCGGATCGAACGCTGATGTGCTCGTCGGCGACTCCGGGTCCGACACGCTCAACGGCGGTGGCGGCAACGACACCGTCGACTACAGCCTCGAGATCGTCAACGACAACGCCAACTGGCCCTACAATGGTCAGGGCCTTACCCGGCACGGCATCATTGTAAACCTGTCCAACGCGAACCAGGTCGTGAACGGCGGGACCATCGCGGCCGGCACCGCAATCGACAGTATGGCCGCCCTCAATGGGCAGGGGTCGATCGATCACCTGATCAGCATCGAAGGCATCATCGGCACCGAATTCAACGACACGATCTTCGGTGGCAATGG
>Ga0070661_100001276_pt1 | contig 17703 bp, 10 predicted proteins | sample KBSC43metaG_FD_64663 | JGI IMG/M metagenome (GOLD analysis project Ga0070661, IMG submission 64663) | Corn rhizosphere microbial communities from Kellogg Biological Station, Michigan, USA - KBS C4-3 metaG | ecosystem: Host-associated > Plants > Roots > Rhizosphere > Soil ... | reverse complement strand
AACATGGCCCCGACCGAGAGGCCCGCGATCGTTCTCGCTCATGTGGACGTGTTTCAAGTGTTTCCCTAAGAGTCGAATCGCCCGTGGTATGTTTGATTCTTCGATATTGGCATGAAAGGTATCTAGGGTGACACCGATCCGGGGATCTCCGATCGCCTCACACAGCTTTTTTGCCTCGGAAGCCGTGCGTAAGAATGATGTCTCAGAGCGATTTACCGGCTCAATGGCGAGAGTGATATTGTACTGGGTCAATCTCTCTATCAGTTTCTGAAAGGCTTCAACTGCCCACAACCACTGTGACTGGGTCGGTCTCTGCGGAGGAATATAGCCAATGGGTGCGAAGAGAGGACCTCCTACCACACTTGCTCCGAGATCGCTTGAGGCTTGAACACATCGGGTCAGATGTTCGGCGGCACGGCGCCTGTCGGAGGGATCTTCGCTGATGGGATTCACGCCGTGTGGAAGAATTACGCAGACGGTGCAGTCCAGACCTTCCTTGATCAACTCTGAGCGGATCTCCCTGATAGGCAATGCCGACGGATCAAACATCGGTATTTCCAGGCAGCTTATTCCTTGTTCCCTAAGGCCGGTTAGCAACCTAAGGCAGGAAGCATTAAAGTTTGCCGTCCACGCGAATGCGCTTACACCAAGTTTCACGGATTACCTCGACATTGCTTCGCGGAAGGCTCCGCGCCACTGATTGATGGTTGGTATGCTAGCACTTGATGTCCAGACCTTTAAGGACTCTCCTCAAGGTGCGTTGCAATAGGGAGTCACTCCATCTATGAGGGTTTCTTCGGTAAGCTCCTTGAGCTTCGCCGGCGTCAAGAGCGGGGTGGCGCCAACTTGGGTTGCAACCCAAGCTGCGATACGGTTCGCAAGTTCGTTCATCTGTCTGAGTGGCATTCCACTTCCGAAATAGTGGGCTACACAAGCGGTAAACGCGTCTCCAGCTCCGATAGAATCCGCTACTGCTACGCTGAATCCCGAATGGCTTTCAACTTCAGAAGCCGTCACCAGACTGCTCCCAGCACTTCCTTTGGTGATGCAAATCATCTGCAAATTGAATTCCTTCAGCAACCGTCGTGCGATCTCGAGGTCGTCAAGATGGCTGCCTCCCACGAGGGGGGATACGTAAGCTAGCTCCTGCTCGTTCAGCTTCACAATATCTGCATAACGAAACGATTTGCGTAAAACTTCGATAGTGTAGAATGGCTTTCTCACATTTGCATCGCAGATTCGGAGTGTAGGACGCGGAGTCGCGCGCAGAAACTTCTCAATAGTGTCGGCCGAGACCGCTGATCGTTGCGCCAGAGAGCCATAACAGACGACGTCTGCACGCGACGCAAGCTGCTCCCACTCAGTCGTCCACTCCAAGAAATCCCAAGCCACAGGCGCATCGATAAAAAACTCGGGATGACCGGCAGTATCCAGTGATACTCTCGCCGTACCCGTCTCGTGCACTACGTCTTTTTGCAAAAAAAGCGTGCTTACCCCTAGATTGTCCATGGCGTGGCGCGCTTCTCGCCCGAGTTCATCCTCGCCAACACGACTAGCGACCAAGCCTCGATTCCCGAGAACCGTGGCCATGTAAGCGAAATTTGTAGGGGCGCCCCCCAATAGTTTCCCGGAAGGCAATAGGTCCCAGAGCACTTCACCCAACCCAATCATCAGACGCGGCTTGCTCATCGATGTTCCCTTTCTTCGCGCTTTGCTATTAAGAGCTGGGCTAGACAGGAGCTTCGATAACTCACCTGCACTTAGCATCACTTGATGCGAGATGCACGGACAACACCGGTTCATCGAAAACGCTTACTTAAGCCGCAGGCAACTGCTATCACATGGAGGGTTGCATGATAGTTCTGCACGCCTCCTTGATGGTTACTGAGGTTTTAGGCGCGGCATAGCCATACTGTCAAGATGGAATGCGGTAACTTCATCGAAAAGTTGTCTAGCTAAGTCGGCGCGCCGAGATCGCGACAGCAGATAGATATCAAACAAGGATACTTGTGCCTAACATATTGCTAGAAATGCCGGGTGGTAATCAGACAGCATAGCTCTTAAAAGTTAGCCATTCATTACTTGGGTGAGTCTAACTTCTGGGGATAGTCAGCCTGACGCAATATTACGGAAGCCGCGCTGATGCGATCATGCGCGGAATCAAGTCCTATCGAAGTAGCTTTGTCGGGATTGCACCGGCCATAGCTCGGTTTCCTGCATCATTCGGGTGTATGTTATCTCCAGAGTTAAAGGCCGCGTGAAGCCTCGCGACATGAGACCTATCCCGAGTTGCAGTATCGAAGTCGACAATTGCGTCGAACTCGCCGCCGGTACGAATCCAAGTATTCACCGCCGTTCGGGTTTGTTCACCGACTGGGCCATAGAGCCATATTCCTTCGTCGGATGTGAGCGTAGCCCCCATAACCTTTAGCCCAAGCATGTGGGCACGCTGGATGATTTGCCTGTACCCCACGATCAGGTCCTGAGGTGTCAACGCATCAACATCCGTTACCTGGCCATGAATATTGATATCGTTGATACCCTCGAGCACAATTACCCACTTCACACCTGGAATACTTGCGACATCACGGTCAAACCGGGCAAGAGCACTCACTCCCGCGCCATCTCGCAGTACCTGATTACCGGAAATGCCTTCATTGAGTACGGCGACCCGGGAGTTGCCTTCCCCATGGAGGCGTTCGGCAAGCAGGGTGGGCCATGCCTGATTGGCATCGAGGGTTGTAGCCTGGCCGTCCGTGATTGAATCTCCGAGGCACACCACTGCAAAGTCGTCTTTCGGGGCATCCACATCGACGCTCCGCAACCAGAGGTATGAGGTCGTGGTCGAGCCGGGAGGCACAGAGTTCTGGGCCGTTACATCGCCTTTAGAGATATAAGCGGTATGTAGCCCGAGGGTGTGAGCGGTAGGGATACCAGCACTTTGCTTTACGTATAGCGAGACTGCCAAATCCGACAGCGGCTTGAAATCCAGGTTGACTGGATCGCTGACAATTAGCACCCCTGGCTGGAGCGTAATGGTCTTGGTTCCTGCAAAGGTGATCTCGCGATCCGTGCCCGGTTCGATCGAGGATCCGTTGCTGCGAACCGCTATATGGGCACCCCCGATCGTCACGGCTCCTTTCTGGAACGCATTTGAGAGCTCGATCCGCAACCATTTCCCGCCAATGCTGGTGTGGACGATCATCCGAATTGTCTGATCGGTGACATCCGTCGGAATGTTCGGCGGATTTCTCCGTCGATTACCGCTGAAGTTTGGCCGCTTTACCCCAGGCGCTAAGATCGGCTGATCCGGCACTGTGGGAGCAAGTTCCTGAGCTGTAGCCCACGTCGATACCCAATGTTGCGGTAGGGTAGACTTCGATTGGCCATACGCGAAGACTCCAGCGGCACTCGCCATTGAGAGGACAGCTATAGAGCCATATCTCAATCGGCCAAGAATTTCTCGCATCTCTACCCCCATTGCCATTCTTGTTCTAGTTCAAGCGAAATGCGTAGAGCGTATCTACAGCACCAACCAAAATGTATTGCTTCCCTTCCACCAGAAACGTTTGGACGGGTCCAGAGACATCGCCCAGATGCGCATGCCATAATGGGCGTCCATCTTTCGGGTCATACGCAACCAGATTGCCTCCGGGATCCCCACCAAACAGCAGGTGACCGGCGGTGTTCAGTAAAGCGTGACCTACGTTGGTCCCCCCCCATGCGACGGACTCAGGGTACTTACGCCGCCACGCAATCCTACCGGTCTTGTAATCGATGGCGGTAAGAAAAGTTCCAAGGAGCCCAACTCCATCCTCCTCCTTGCCTCCAAGGCCCATTGCGCCGCGCGGGTCTGTTTCGGTTAGGTAGTACATGGAGTAGGCATCTTCTGAAGTTACGTAGAAGAGTCCGGTTTGGGGGCTGTAAGTCGCCGGCATCCAGTTTGTCGCGCCCGCATTTGTCGGAGAAACTAATGCCCCTGCTAGATCAAAGTCCTTTTTCGGATCCCTTACTGGGTGTCCATCAGTATCTAAGCCCATCGCCCAATTGGCAGACGGTGAGAACTTGCTCGTAAGCAAGTGTTCGCCGGTGGTGCGATCGACGACGAAGAAGTAGCCATTGCGTGTCGCCTGCAATGCCAGCTTTCTGGGCTTCCCGTTGAAATCGGAATCGATGAGGACTGGCGTTTGTACTGAGTCCCAGTCGTGGGTATCGTGCGGCGACGTTTGGTAATACCAAGCCAGCTTGCCGGTTTCAACGTTAATAGCCACCATGGAGCATGTGTAGAGATTTGATCCAGCTCCGCGCGTTTGTGAAGTATATGCAGGAGTTGGATTGCCGGTGCCCACAATATAAAGGTGGGACTCAGGATCATATGACCCCGGTATCCACATTGGGCCTCCACCATATTTAGCTGCCTGTAGATTGGCCCACGTCTTAAGTGCGGGGTCGTCGGCGGTCTGTGGAGTCGCGTACCATTTCCACTGAACCTTTCCAGTCTCAGGATCATACGAAGTTAGCCCTTGAGGTGAATCTAAATCATTCCCGGTTCCCACCAGTAGGTGCTTCCCTATAACCACCGGGGCCGACGTAGAAAAATATTGTTCTTCAAATGGCGCGATAATTGTATGCCAGACTTCATGTCCATCCTTCGCATCGATGGCAACCAGATAATCGTCAGGCGTCTCCATGTACAGCGTCCCGTGGTACATGGCCAGTCCGCGATTTCCGGTATGTGTGCCACCTTTGGTCTTCCAGACGAAGTGCCACAGCATCGTTCCATCATGGGCATCCACGGCCCACGCATTGTCAGGCGTCGACAGATAGATCTTCCCATCCCAGACGATCGACGAACACACGATTCGACCTGAGCGGCTGTTCGACCCGCTCTCATTTAGGGTTCCTGTTCCCTCTCCCGCCACAATCGTCGAGATAGTGTTCGCAGGGCCGAACATAGGCCGACCCCTCATGCCCTGCGCCGGCGGTAGGCCCGGGGTCACTTTGCTAGACCAAGCCAAGGAGAGATACTTTACGTTTTCCGAATTGATCTCTTTCAGCTCGCTGTAGCGCCGACCTGAGTAATCCCCGGAATACGTGGTCCAGGAGTCAGACAGCGGTTTCAACAGCTGGTCGGGATTTAGGTCTTGTGCATTGCATATCAAGAACGACGACACTAAAAATACACCGAAACACGCTATCGTCTTCTTCATTTTGCTGACTCCAGATATGCAGTGATGTCGTGAATGGACTTGTCCGTGTATTGCGGCAGCAGCTTGATATGTCCTTCGAGCGGGTCGCTGACCACTACCTGTGGATCATTCTCACCAACACTTTCAACGGTCCGGGTCGATCCGTCCTCGAGTTGCAGTGTCACATTGAAGTCGTCTCTTCGAACAAGCCTCCCACTAATGGACTGTCCGTTTCGCAAAGTCACTTGGACCCGTTTCGGCTTTACAACGACCTCCGGTGCGCTTCCTCTCGTTCCAGGCATCAACCATGTCTGTTGCAAGACTTTGGGGTCCGGGACCTTAACCCCAATTCCACGAAGATCCCCTGTTATCGAGTGACACGACGCACAGTGCTGGGTAAAAGCGACCTCTCCAGCTTTGGCATCCCCCAGCGGTATCTGCAGCACCGCGCTTGTGCGTTCGTGGCTGCTCACGGGGATGCTGTGAAGAAATGCCACAACCGATTTCATCTGAACGTCATCCAGATCAAAGGCCGGCATTCCTTGCGCGGGTCTTCCATTTCGCACCAGCGGTTGAATTAGTTCGCCATTTTCATCCTTTAGGACAGTCTCCGAATGAAGCAAATTTGGGCCACCCTCGCCGCCTCGAGCATCTGATCCATGGCAGAACGCACACCGAACGGAAAACACGTTTTTACCAGCATCAACAAGCTTCGCATCCGTGATCTGCCTTTGTGGATAGGCTGACCGCGGCTGGATGGCATTCGACGGAGCCTGTTGAATATCTCGCGGCGGCTGAAAAGCGCTGAGGGTTGTCCCGTAAAGCAGCAGGGTGCCTATCGAAAATACTTTGTTGCCAGCTTTGATGAACGTGCGCACTTCTGCTCCTATGAGTCTAAAGAACCTGCCGCTGATTGAGGACGATCGCTGTCTCCTGGCTCATTTCACGGACCGTATCTTTGATACTTTCGCGTCCTATACCGCTCAATTTGAAGCCGCCGAACGGCACGTTACCCGGCCGGAAGGAACCCGCTCCATTCACCACCACACCGCCAACCTGCAGTCGATGAGCGACACCGAGCGCCTCGTGAATGTTTTCTGAAAAGACGCTGGCCTGAAGGCCATAAGGTCCGCTGTTGATCTCTTCGAGCGCCCACGAAAGCTCCTTGAATGGAGATACCGGAGCGACAGGCCCAAACACTTCTTCCGACAGGCATGGCATCTCGTTCTGCACATCCACCAGAACGGTCGGTTCGTAGAAGTTGCGTCCCACGCGCTTGCCGCCGGTGAGACAGTGAGCACCCATCTCGATTGATTTCTTGACATCCTCGTCAACTCTTTCGGCTGCTTGTTCACTGATCAATGGACCGAGATCGGTTTCCTCGTCAAGAGGATCCCCCATTTTGATCGCGGCGGTCTTGGAAGCTAGCAAATGCAGGAATGTATCGAATACGCTGTCCGCCACCATAACTCGTTTTACGGCACAGCAGATTTGCCCCGCCCCATTGGTCAGTCGTCCTTGGACCACAGCATCGGCCGCTGCATGCAAGTTGGCGGACTCCAGAACCAGCATTGCATCCACCCCACCCAACTCGTACGTTGTCTTCTTTAGATGCCGGGCGGTAGTCTCGGCAATATATCTCGCCGAGTTAATGCCACCGGTAAAACTCACCATGGCCACTTCCGGGTGCGTCAACAAGCGATCGCCCATTTCGTGCGGGTAGCCAGTGATCAGTTGCAGTCCGCGGGCGGGAAGACCCGCATCCAGGAGGATCTTTCCAAGCTCAAAAACGGTCAAAGGACACTGCTCGGGTAATTTGGCGATTACGGCATTTCCCGCCGCGAGAGCTCCTGGAACCTTGTGTGCGAACAATTCGGCCGGATAGTTGAACGGGATGATGCCAACCACGAGACCCATTGGCTGTCTGATCGTGTAAGCAATCATGTGCTCTAGTCCGCGAACAGCGTCCATTGGAATGGATTCACCATGGAGTCGCTTTGCCTCCTCCGCGAAATCAAGAAATAGTCTTTGCGTTGCCGTCATCTCAGCACGGCACTGACGAATGGTCTTGCCATTCTCCGTACATAGCAGACGGCTCAACTCTTCGTGACGATCGCCAATGACGTCGGAAGCTTTCCGCAGTATTTCGCTTCGAAGGTATGCTGGGAGGCGCCGCATCTCCTCCCGACCCTTGATCCCCTCGTCGATAACCCTCTCGATGTCGCCCACTCTGGACCCGTGAACAGTGTCGATCAACTCTCCCGTTGCGGGATTCTTTACCTCGATTTGCACTGCTTGAGCTTGACCCAACTCTGGACTAATTGTCGCCATCTCGAGAACTCCTGCCTCTTTGTTATGGAACGTGGAAACAAACTAAGTCATACGCTTCGTATCGTGTCCTTGCAGTATTGCTTGCACGCAGCGAGTTCGATCGCCGGCCCAGCGGGGCCGACATACTCAATGCAGGCGGGAAACTTCAGCCCTTTATCCTTCACGAGTCGGAAGACCGCTGCAAGGGGCGTGTCGCCTTCCCCAAAGGGAACGGAATCGCCATTGTTCTTTTTCCGGTCTTTGATGTGGATATTCGTGATTCGCGCAGCGTGTTCGGTGATGAATGAAACCGGATCGTACCCACTCGCGAAAAAATGCCCTACGTCTAGATTGGCTTTGAAGTTATCTGAAAGCGCCAATACTCGAGCGAAGTCCTCCGGTCCGAGAGTGTGATTATGAAGCGCCACTACCACGTCATGTTTCTCGGCGAAGGATTTCAGGCGTCCGAAGATCGATACGGGGGAGGACGCAGTAATGATGCTCGTCCCGAGGGCCTTGGTCATCAGGAACCCCCGCTCAATCTCATCATCGCTAAACGTATCCTCAAAGCTCAGGTTGTACGAGAACAATTCAAGCCCGGCGACCCGGAACATCTGGGCGATTTGACGAAAGCGATCAAGATCGACCTTCAACCTCCAATCACGTAATGTCGCTCGCTGTGCTGGATCAGAGGTCAACTGAACATTGCGCCTGGATCCTGGGATCATTTTTGGCCTAGGCACCCACGGCCCCGGTCGTCCTTCTCCAGGCAACAGCACGGGCGCACCAAGGAAGTTTTCAATGTGCTCCGACATGACGTCGATAGTAGACAAGCCAACTGCCCGCATGGTCCCGATAATTTCCACCAGGCCCATTCCGCTGAAGGTAAAACTCGCCGACTGTACTCCGAGAAGTACCCCATCTATAGTCGAGTCGACGCGCGTCGTTCGTTGGCCTTCGAGTGCATTGAGCCGGCGAGGCAACGCTCCCGCACAAACCGTGCTTGCGAGGAGGCTCTCTATTAGCTTTCGCCGATTTAGCATTCGTCTCCGATCAATCAATTCCCCGTGCATCGCTTGCGAGTATTGCGGTGTGGGCCCGCGACGGTACTTGGACCCGACGCGTAACCCCGCTCTTCCAGCGATCATGTCCCCGCTCACCTGTACGGATTATGTTCGGCGCATTTCTCAACGCTAGATTCACGTATTATCCCGATACATAAATATAGTTTGACGAGCAAGCCAACAGCGGTACCGGCTTTGCCTTGGTCCCTGCTGAATAGCTTTCTCGAAGTGAGGGTAGACGCCTCCAGTCTTTGCGCGAGCGCATGTAGCCAAGCTCAATGCTCGACAAATGCAACTCGCGCTTCTGTTGTGGAAGCGCGGTCATTTACCTAATGTGGTTTCTTTCGGTTGTTTGATATCGGGACGGAACGGGCTCATGATTGAGCCGCTCCGTCCCGAAGAGTGCAGTGGAAGCCCGCGTCTATTTCTTCAAAATTCGAATCGTCCGCCGAACTGAATTTGGCGGGGGTTGTTGTATTGAGCGGTAACAGCACCGAAGTTGGCCCCGTCATAGAAGGCCATGCCAGGAGCTGCGAATTGTACTCTGTTGAACAGGTTGTAGAACTCACTGGTAAAGCTGAAGGTCAATCCCTCCCTGATACGGGTCTGCTTCTGCAGAGAGAAATCAAAGTTTTTGATACCGGCTCGTCGAAGTGTCGGATCAGTACGCGGCTCGTTACCGAATCCATATGGGCTGGGTTGTGTAAAGCAAGCCTGATTGAACCACTGCTTCGCATTCACCTTGGCCAGATCACCGCTAATGGGCGACTTATTGCAACCTGGCACGTAATCAGGGCGGGTAGTTCCTTGACCAATGCCGTTCTGGTAATATCCCCCGCCTCCGAAGTATTTAGCAATTTCACTCGGATTGGCAAGGAGGGCTAGAGGTTGGCCAGAACGGAATATGGTGACACCATTTACTCTCCAACCCGAGATTGCAACACCGGCAGGACCGTGCACCCCAGAGAGCATTCGCTGCCCATTTCCGAACGGAAGATCAATCCCGTAGCCGATCGTTAGATTCTGAGGGAAGTCGGACGAACTATGAGACCACTCACCCTTCAGATTGTTATTGTCCTGAATGGTGCCCTGATATGAGTCGCCGCCTTCGAGGAATTGGGTAATGCTGTCGGTGTTTGAGTACAGTCTGGCCCAAGTGTAAGCAACTGCGAGAATTCCGCCATGGGCGAACCGCTCTTTGTAGCCAACCTGGAGTGAGTTATAGAAAGAGCTGCTGTTTCTGTCCCCGGCCGCGGTCATATATTGATACTGGGGGTGAGGCAGCAGCAAGAGTCCCTTGAACACCGTCGGTGCCGCAAGCAAACCACTCTGCACAGTACCATAGAACGGATTCGGAACCTGCGTCTCCAGGTCTGCTCCCATCGAGAGATATTTATCTGGAAGTTGGTTGATATTGAAAGCCGACCAAGTATTCGCGCCTTGCGCCTGCAGGTGAGTACCTCTGGCTCCGCCGTAAGCCACACTGATACTTGAGTCCTTGTTCAATTGACGCTGAATACCGGCATTCCATTGCTGCACATAGCTAAACGGCTGGTTGGGAATACGCGATTGGATGTTCTGGCCATAGAGGGCGGTCAAGCGTGACGCATCATGGCGGCTAGGCGTCAGTACTCCGTTGGGGAATGGATTGGCCACAGTCGTATTTACTTGGCTGAATTTCGCGCTATTTGGCGCGTAAATATTAGTAAGGCTGGTCCTGGCAGTGTTCACACTCGCGGAGTTCGGGCCATCCTGCGACAGAGTTGCCGGAAGATACGAGATTCCATAGCCTGTTCGAATGACGGTCTTGTCGTTTAATCGGTAGGCGAATCCAATTCGGGGAGAGAACAGCAGCCAATGCAACTGCTCTTCGCGTCTTCCTGGATACTGAGGGCTGTTTACCAGAGCGAGCACTCCGGTAAGAGCCTGCGAGTTTCCCAGAGCCGGATTAAAAATTGTACCGATCGGACTTGGAGCATCTGGAAGGATCACGGTATTCCAGTCATTTACTTCAGAGTATGAGCCCGGCTGGTCCCAACGAATTCCAACATCCGCAGTCAACTTCTGGGAAACTTGAAACTTGTCAGTCACGAAGAAACCATAGTTATGGAGAAACGCGCGCGATCCGCCAATCGCCTGCGCATTCGTGGAATCTGGAATCCCTAATAACCCCGAAGCCAGAGAGTAGCCGGTACCAGTGATAGCCGGGTTGGAGGTTGCGCGTGCTGAAAACGTGTTCACCACGCCACCGCTCTCAGGAGTTGCGATCCACGAGGCTTGGCGAATCATGCCGCCCGCTTTGATGGTATGTCGGCCAAGGATCTTAGTAACGCTGCCCGAGATCATATACATGTTCTCGTACCAGTAGAGTTGGCCCGGGGGAGTGCCGCCGTTGATAGGAGTGCCGCTGAAGCCTAGCGATACCGGAAGCTGCTGGCCCAGAGCAGTCTGAGTCGCAGCGAGACCCGGGGAAATACCGGAGGTATCCGTTCCCAATCCGCGAGGGTACGCATACTGATAGGCGCGCAGATACGATATTCGTCCATCGAGCACGGTGGTCGGATTCAGCGTGTATGTATCACCGATAATTCCCTGATAATCGTCGATCCCTCCCGGCCCTGATGGTTTCCAGGCTGGAACTCCAAGGTAGGCTGGAGTCGTGAGACTGTGAGACGTGAACTGGGTATATCGCCCGAACAAGATGTTCTTTGAACTCGTGTTGAAGTCGAGCCTCGCGTCGATCGATTGCAGCAGATAGTGCGTTCGGGTGGTAGTGACAAAGTTATTCGTCAGCGCTGTCGGATTGGGCGAAGGCTGAGCCGGATAGTTCTGTTTTAGAATTGTTGCCACCGCAGGGTCGATCCGGCTTGGGCAAATCACGTTCAAAACGCCATTGCACGAGAACTGTTGGCCAGTCGTCGGGTCGTAGATTTTAGGTAAACCGGCAGCAGAGAAATCACCGGTCATCTCCGCCGCAGTGGGCACAGTAGACGTGGAAAGGTTGCCATTCACCACCGGCTCTCTTTCAAAGCCAGCGAAGAAGAATGCTTTGTCCTTCACGATCGGTCCGCCGATCGTCGCTCCGTATTGGTTCTGGATCCAGGACGGCCGCGCCCTTCCTGCTCGATTGCTGAAGAAGTCATTCGCGTTCAGCACTCGGTTGCGATGGTATTCATAGACAGACCCGTGGTAGGTATTCGTCCCACTCTTTGTGGTGATATTGACTACCCCACCAGCAAATCCGCCGAATTCGGCACTTACGTCGCTCGTCGTGACCTGAAACTCACGCACAGTATCCTGCGATGGGATCATGGATACCGCATTATTTGAAGGCATTTGGCTCAAAACACCGTCGATATAAAACGCGCTCTGGTTGCCAAATCCGCCACCAATCTGGTAATTGCCATATGCAATCTGGTTTGTAGAGATGTTGCCATTGGTGCTGCCTTGGGCCTGAACTCCAGGAATGAGCTCAAGGAGGTTATTCACGTTACGCCCATTCAACGGAATCGTTTGGACGGTGCGTCCCTCGATAACTCCGCCGAGGTTCGCCGAATCCGTTTGGATCAGCGGTGCTGCACTGGTCACTTCGACGGTTTCAGAGACGTTGCCCACCTGCATTAGCGCATTTGCGCGCGTAGTGCCGCCCGTTTGCACCTCAATGCCGTTCAGAGTGAAGTGCTTGAACCCGGGGCCGTCCACATCCAGCCTGTACGTTCCTGGCTGGATATCTGCAAAGCTGTACACGCCGCTGTTGCTGGCGGACATTCTGTGTACTTCGTTCGTGCCTGTATTTGTGAGTTTGACCTCCACGCCGGCGAGCGCAGCTCCGGTGGGATCTGTCACGGAACCTACCACGGAACCAAATGTGGTCTGAGCGCGGCCGCTGCTTGCAAAGCAACAAAGAAAAGAGAGTACGAAAGCCATGAAGGTAAGGCGCAATTTGGCCGCTCTCCTAAATTTTGTTAATTCACTGGCATAAATGGAAGTATGCATGTCGACGCACTGATGGCGCCAAACTGAAGTGTGCTTCGTCACTGTCGTCCTCCAGTCTTTCTTACGAAAGATCCAGACTTTGTAAGTACAGGTGCGAGTCGGATTCTAGGGAGGCACTTTTACCACTGTCAATTGGGAACAGGCAGACAGGTCTGAAATCCTGTCTAGGGAGGCTATCCGATTGTCTAGGGTGCTTTCGCTGCTGCGTTTGGGAGTCCGGTAGCCCTCATCACAGCTTCCAAAAGGAGCTCTCCGCCTTGGGACTCGATACGCGATATGGCACGATTCGGGCGGTGGCGATCACATCAACATTTGGGAATGTCAGCGCGATTCATGCCTCGGTCGCATGGGCCTATCCTTGTGCTCAGGTTCCGGAATGGCTAGTTCGAATGCGAGACGGTCTGACGAGCTCCACACGAGCGGCGAACGATGAGCTTACATCCCAGCAGGACATCGCGTGTGGGCAGATCTGGATTGGCGATCCGCTCCAACATCACAGCAATTGCAACTCGTCCGATGTCTCGGCAAGGCTGATGTTGGGTTGTAAGCGGAACGGGGAGTAGCCGCGCATATCGGACATCGTCTATCCCCGCGATCCGGATATCTTCCGGAATCCTGAGGCCAAGGGATATCAGCGTGTGCATCAGAATTCCCGCCGTATGATCATTTCCACACACGAACGCGTCCGGCCGAGTTTTCTTGAGAAATGCTTTCACGAACTTGGGATCAGATGCGTCTCCAACCCCCACTAAGTCACGACCTGATTGGGGTAAAAGCGTTTGGATGGCCTCATGATAACCAGCAATTCGTGCGTCCACCGTGGACGCAGACTGGGGTCGCGCGAAGAACGCTATACGCTTTGCGCCTGCCGTCATCAAATGCTCTGTGGCCGAATACGCTGTTCGTCTATTGTCAATTCCCACCAGATCATAGCTGCTTCGGCGAGGGTATGGTTCCAAACAACGATCCAGCAGAACCACAGGGATTCTGGCGCGATCAAGAGCTGCAACTATTCGATGATTCGCTTGGTGTCGGCCGGGAGAAAACTCCACTGGCGCAAAAAACACCCCAGAGACTTTCTGCGCAATGTAGTGCCTGCATAACTGCTCCGCGACTTCTTCCTTCTCCTTCTCGGAGGCCGCCCCAGCGTTCCCCCACAAAAGTGAGTGATGCGTCGCCTGTGGAGCTTCCATCATTCCTTTACAAATGGCTTCAAATATCTCCGTCTGTCCCAACTCAGGTATCAGCAATCCAAAAACCCGGCTCTCCGTGGGCGATGCCTGGGCCACAAACGTTCCGGAACCGACTCTCCTCGTGATAATGCCGAGGGTTTGCAGCTCGCGCATCGCGCGAAATACGGTCATCCGTGACGCTGTGTAGCGTCTTACCAGCTCCGCCTCGCTTGGCAGCCGCTGGCCCGGCTTGTAACGGCCGGACGCAATGTCCCCTTGGAGCTTCTCGAGAATCTCACGATATTTATGCTGGACCATTGCGCTGGCTTCCTTCGGACCGCAACAGGAGCTTAGTCAACCCACACTGTAACATCCCGGTCTTCACCCTATACAACTTGTAGCCAACTCCCTACCACATGACATCATCTGCCAAACACGGCAGGGACGCAATTGAAGAACATCGCGCACCATCGGTATCGCGCATATTACCCATACGGCCCGCAGGGCAAAGCTACCGGACATGAATAAATCCCGGACAAACTCAAACCAATGTACTGTAGGCCGAGAACGGCTGACTTGATAACGCAAAGCGGTGTTTTCTGGTGAGCACCGCTGGGTTGGTACGTCCTTTTGGGGCCCAAACTCGAAGCTCGCCAGTTTGCTAGTAGCTAACTTTCCGATTGAACCAGAGAACGGCTTCGGGCGGCTCTCTTTCTCGCAAGCGGCTCTCGGGAGATCGCAACACGCTGTACTCGTCCCTCGAAGAGATGCTTGTGCAGCCTGATGCTGTTCTGTTTCTTCTCACCGTGCATGAGCAGAGTGCGCACGTCTTCCAGGTGCTGTGTCATGGAAGCGGCCGCGCGTTTCGGATCTCTTTGCTCGATGGCCTCTAGAATTGGACGGTGCAACTTGATCGTGTGATCAACCTGGACGATCTGAGACGTGGTTGCAATGACTTTGAACATGGCAGTGTGAATCGAATGGAAGAGTCGACTGCCCAGGGCATTTCCTGTGGCGTGAAAGATGGTGCGGTGGAACATAAGGTCAGCTGCCACTACCTGCTGTGGATTGATTCCCTTCAACTGCATGTCGCGAATGGACTGCTTGAGTACAGTGATGTGTTCGAAGGTCGCTCGCTCGGCCGCCTTGGCTGCAAGTGCGGGTTCCAACATGAGACGTAGTTCCAGCAGGTCCTGCGGAGAGATGTCGTCCAGGAGAAAGAGGAAATCCATCGGCACGGCGAGTACATAGCTTCCGTCTCGGCTGAGATATGTGCCGTCGCCTACCTTCTGGGTGACGACTCCCATCGTCTCGAGCACTTTCATGGCCTGACGCAGGCTGGATCGCGCCACTCCGAACGTCACCGCAAGCTCGCGCTCTGATGGAAGTAAAGAGCCGGGAGTTAGAATTCCGTCCCGCATGAGTTTCTGGAACCGGAGGAGGAGGAGATTGGTGATGTCTTCTTTCGGGGCCGGCGCGCTCTGAGTTGCTCCGTTCACTGTCGTGACTCGTGACATTGGGATTCCGCCTAGATGAATCTCCGTTTTATCGTGGAATGGTACAGCCACAGATTGTACCGCTTCTCTCGCACCCTGCAGCTTGGCACTTGAGAACGGGGTACCCCCCCGGGGAGTCACCTTTTGGATAACAGTCCTGTATCCAATCATTCCAAGGGAAGTTGCTGGGCCGCAACAAGTTCTCCCTTATTTAAAGTATAGAAGCAGTGTCAAGGAATTTGGTGTGGGAAACCGGTGTAAGTGTCTGAGGGCAAAGAGTCGGTGACAGTGTTATCCAGAACTCGCCTACGTGTAGCACAACCGTGCTAACTTGATCGAAACTCTTCTATGGGACTGCGTTGACATCGGTTTCAGCGCCTTGGTAGGGTTCGCTGACCGCGAAGTGGAGGTCTGACCTCATCGCGAATTTCCTGAGCTAGATGCAGGGGGTAAGACTTGGGCAGCAAGCGGTTTGTACTTGCACTTGACCAGGGAACGACGAGCTCCCGAGCGCTGATTGTCGATGAGTCGGGCGCAGTCGTAGCAACGGCGCAGCGCGAGTTTCCGCAATTGTTTCCCCGGCCGGGGTGGGTGGAACACGACCCAGTTGAGATATGGTCATCGCAGATTGGCTCGGCCAGCGAGGCGCTGGCGTCCGCCAATTTGTCCTCTGCCGACCTAGCCGCGATTGGAATTACGAATCAGCGCGAGACAACAATTCTGTGGGACCGACGGACGGGCGAACCGATCCACAATGCGATCGTATGGCAGGACCGGCGGACGGCAGATTTCTGTGACTCTCTTATCAAGGACGGCCATGCCGAGCGGATCGCAGCGAAGACCGGTCTGTACCCCGACGCGTATTTCTCAGGGAGCAAGATCCGCTGGCTGTTGGACAATGTCGCCGGAGCCCGAGAGCGCGCAGAGCGTGGCGAGTTGTGCTTCGGCACCGTCGACTCCTGGCTGATCTGGAAGCTAACCGACGGCGCGCACCACCTGACCGACGTTACGAACGCCTCGCGCACGATGCTCTTCAACCTGGAGACGCTTGCCTGGGATGACGAGCTGCTGCAATTGCTCGGAATTCCGCGCTCACTGCTGCCGGAAGTGGTTTCTTCGAGCGGAAGGTGCTGCGAGACCCGCGGATTGCTGGAGGGTATCCCGGTCGCCGGAATCGCAGGCGACCAGCAGGCGGCGCTGTTTGGACAGATGTGCATTTCGCCAGGGATGGTGAAGTGCACGTTCGGTACCGGTGGATTCATGCTGCTGCACATTGGCGACAAGCCGGTGCGCTCACGCCACAAGCTGCTGACCACCGTAGCGTGGGGCATCGACGGCAAGGTGGAGTACGCGCTCGAAGGAAGCATGTTGATGGCAGGCGCAGTGGTGCAGTGGCTTCGGGATGGGCTTGAGATCATCCGCTCGTCGGCAGAGGTGGAGGAGCTTGCGTCCTCAGTGCCGGACTCCGGGGGTGTGATGCTGGTGCCGGCCTTCTCCGGCCTGGGCGCGCCTCACTGGGACCAGTACGCGCGTGGCACGCTGCTTGGTATGACGCGGGGAACGCGCCGGGCCCACATCGCGCGGGCAGCGCTGGAAGGCATAGCGCTGCAGGCGATGGAGGTGCTGGAGGCAATGCAATCCGATAGCGGCCTGAAGATTGCGGAGCTACGGGTGGACGGGGGAGCGTCGGCCAACAACCTGCTGATGCAGATGCAGGCCGATGTGCTGGGAGTGAACGTCATCCGACCTCAGAACCTGGAGGCGACCGCGATGGGCGCTGCCTACCTGGCCGGACTAGCGGTGGGCTACTGGCCGGACCGCAAGTCGATCTCGCAACAGTGGCAGGTTGGACGCACGTTCAAGCCGCAAATCTCGCCTGAGCAGCGGGAACAAAGACGAGCGAAATGGCACAAGGCACTGCAGCGGGCGCTGGACTGGGACGAGCACGCATAGTGAGTCATCGCGACCGATTGCACTCAGCCATCGCCGGCTCCAGCTCTGAGGGGATACCCGCTCGAGTATCTGGCCGCCAACTGCCGGAGATAAATACAAGTTTGCAGGTTGAAAGAGGACGAACGCATGAACCTGAACAGCCCATCGTGGGGTGAGTTCTTCGGCACCCTGGTTTTGATCACACTTGGAAACGGCGTCGTAGGCGGCGCGTTGCTAAGCAAATCGAAGGCACAGAACGCGGGCTGGATCTCGATCACCGTCGGCTGGGGACTCGCGGTATTTGCCGGTGTAGCTGTGGCGATTGCGCTGGGAGACAAGGATGCGCATCTGAACCCGGCGGTTACGATTGCCTCGGTCATGATGTCCGGCGATGCATGGCGCCTGGTGCGGTACATTCCCGCGCAGCTGCTGGGGGCATTTACTGGCGCGGTGCTGGTGTGGATGCACTACAAACCACACTGGGCAGCTACGGAAGACCCGGGCTTGAAGCTGGCGTGCTTCTGCACTTCCCCGGCGATTCGTA
>Ga0070661_100001267_pt1 | contig 17752 bp, 16 predicted proteins | sample KBSC43metaG_FD_64663 | JGI IMG/M metagenome (GOLD analysis project Ga0070661, IMG submission 64663) | Corn rhizosphere microbial communities from Kellogg Biological Station, Michigan, USA - KBS C4-3 metaG | ecosystem: Host-associated > Plants > Roots > Rhizosphere > Soil ... | reverse complement strand
GGCGAAATCCACGTTGAACCCCAGCGCTCGGCAGTTGTCGCCAATTACGCGCCCGTGCTTGCGAAAGAGCCGCCGGTCGCCCGTTGAAAAAATTTCAGCAGGAGACGGCGCTCGGCCGATCGCTTCGCGAAAGCGATCCACGCGTCCCCCTTCGAGATCCACGCAAGTAAAAAGCGAACGCTTCACTTCCGCCTGGCAGTCGCGCAGTAATCTCCACGTTTGCTCCGCGCCGACGATGTTTCTCCCAAACAAAATCACACCCGCTGGCTGGACGGTACGCAGCAGGGACCTGAGCGCGACGTTCATCTCCGTCCCATCGAAACCGATAATTAGAAGTTGTCCGATATCAGGCGTCAGATTTGCCATGAAAAGTAATCAATAGTTGGGGAGTCCGCTGGCATCAACGATCCGTCTTCATGTTCTTAGTGGTTGTTAGCCTCTCTGTGGATTGCTTTCGCGCCGCGCGTCAAATCTCCTTTTTCAACTCTGCCAACAGGTTCAGCGCTTCTAAGGGAGTCAACTTGTTCAGATCCACGTCGCGTAAGCGATCCACGACCGGCTGCGACAATGCCGTGAAAATTGTAAGTTGCGCCGCCCGCGGAGCCTCTGCACCGGGCGTCAGATGCTCGGTCATCCTACGTTCTACCGACTCGTGTTCTGCCAGGACCTCACGTGCTCGCTCGGTCACTTCATTCGGCAACCCGGCCAGCTTCGCGACTTCAATCCCGTAACTTCGATCTGCCGAACCCGGTTCCACTTTGCGCAAGAACACAATTCCGCCGCCCGTTTCCTTCACGGACACGTGGTAGTTCTTAACTCCACTCAATTGTTCCGCTAATTCCGTAAGCTCAAAATAATGAGTTGCAAACAGCGTCTTGGCTCGCACCCGTGCGTGTAGGTACTCAATCGCAGCCCACGCAATGGCGAGTCCGTCGTAGGTCGCCGTTCCACGACCGACTTCGTCGAGCAAGATCAACGACCGCGCGGTTGCCGTGTGAAGAATGGCTGCCGTCTCGGTCATCTCCACCATAAACGTTGATCGTCCACGCGCCAGGTTGTCGCTCGCTCCAATGCGTGTGAACACACGGTCCACCACGCTGAGTCGGGCCGACCGCGCCGGGACGAACGATCCCATTTGCGCCAGGATTACTGCCAGCGCCGTCTGCCGCAAATAGGTCGACTTCCCACCCATGTTTGGTCCTGTCAACACCATGATGACGTGCGACGACCCGTTTAAATACAGATCATTCGGCACGAACCGGTCGCCGACGCCGATCTCCTGCTGCTCGATCACTGCATGACGCCCTTCGACAATCTCCAAGTCACCCGAATCGTCAAACCTCGGACGACAATAATTCCTCAGCGCAGCCAGATGGGCCAACCCTCCGAGCACATCTACCTCAGCCAACGACAGCGCTGTCCGCCGAATTCTCTTCGCCTCGCCAGCGATCGCCGCGCGTAATTCCGCAAACAACCGCCGCTCAATCTCGACGATCTTCTCCTGCGCGTCTAGGATCTTCGACTCGTATTCTTTCAGCTCCGGGGTCGTGAAGCGCTCGGCATTTACGAGGGTCTGCTTACGCTCGTAATCCGCCGGGGCGTGAGCCAGATTCGCTTTCGAAATTTCAATGTAGTATCCGAAGATCGAATTGAATTTCACCTTCAGCGAGCCTATTCCGGTCCGCTTTCGTTCCCGCTCCTCAATCTGAGCAAGGAACTGTTTCGAATTCCGGCTTAGGTCCCGGAGATCATCGAGTTCTTTCTCAACACCGCTCTGAATCACGCCCCCATCGCTCAGCGAGATCGGGGGTTCGGCGACAATCGTCGCGTCAATCTTTCTGCGCAGATCGCCCAACTCATCGACCGCGTCGCAGAGTATTCGAAGCCTCTCGCACGAAAGACGGCCGAGAGCAGCGCGCACCGCCGGAATCTTGGCGAGCGATGACGACAAGGCCAGCACATCTCGCGGATTTGCCGTCTCTAGCGTGACGCGACTTAGCAACCGCTCCAGGTCGAGCACCCCATCAAGCGCTCGTCTTAACTCTTCTCGCGCAACCGTGTCTTTTACCTGGTACTCGACCGCATCCAGCCGAGCCTGAATTTCCCCGAGATCGACCGACGGGCGCAGCATCCATGCCCGTAGCAATCGCTTTCCCATCGGCGTGACCGTTGCGTCCATTGACCGCACCAGCGTGACGCCCGCGTCCGTTCCTGCGAACAATGGTTCAATCAGTTCCAGGTTGCGGACTGTGACCGTGTCGAGAACCAGGCAGTTCTGCCGCTCGTAAAATCCGATGCGATCGACGTGATCAAGTTTTCCGCGCTGGGTTGAGCGAACGTAATAGAGAATTGCTCCCGCTGCGGCGGCCGCCGCTGGCCTACCCGCCAACCCAAATCCCTCGAGCGATAGAACGCCAAAATGATTTTCGACGAGAGGGATCGCGTGATCCGGCGCAAAAACCCAATCTTCGAGCGGCGTCTCCGTCCACCCCGCCTCGCGAAGGGATGGTGCACGCATAGAAATTTCCCGAGGGGACACTCGGCCGGAGTTATCGAGCCGTCTGAGGGATGCTGAAGTGTCACTTTCAATCGTGCTAGAGCGCCGCGCTCTAACTTCGAACAGCGGGGCCGAAGACCCGAACAGCAACTCCTTAGGCCTTAACTGTTCAAGTTCCTCTTTAACTCTTCGCAGTGCACCTTCTCCTGCAAATTCTGTGGCCCGAAACTCACCCGTTGAGAGGTCAAGAGCCGCAAATCCCTCGCGACCGTCGACACTCGCCACAGCAGCCAGAAAGTTATTCTCTTCCGATCCAAGGGTTGAATCCGCTGCCGTTCCGGGCGTGACCACTCGCGTTACTTCTCGTCGCACGAGTTTCTTCGCCACCCGTGGATCTTCGACCTGTTCGCAGATCGCCACCTTGAAACCGCGGCGGATTAATTTCGCGATGTACCCTTCAGCTGCGTGATAAGGAACGCCGCACATCGGCACCGCGATCCCTTTTTCTTTATTTCTGGATGTCAGCGTGATCTGGAGTTCGCGCGACGCTAGCACGGCATCCTCAAAAAACAGCTCGTAGAAATCTCCCAGCCGGAAGAACAGAAGCGCGTGCGGATGTTCTTTTTTGATCGCGGCATATTGCCGCATCAGGGGAGTAGACGGCTCACTCATCGCAGAGGTTTTCTGTCGCGGATTATACCAGCCACCTTTGGTGAACATCACGATGGGGTACGGGCCGCTCCGCCAGTCGAGTCACGACCTGTAAGGAAGAATGCGTAATTCCAAGGCCCGCCCGTACGAGGCATCGCGGCGAAGAGCGCGCAGTCCGATTGCAACATCTCCTTTCCATCACAGGCGACGCTGCACCCTGCTATCCTTCCGCATCATGGAACTTCGCAAAGACCCCATCACTCGCTCCTGGGTCATCACGGGAGACGATGTCCCGGAACAGACCCGCGCCACCGAGCCTTGCCGTTTTTGCCCGGATTCGAAAGCCCAGCTCCACGTAGTCACCAGCCTCGCGGGCACCGAGGGAGCCCAATGGTCCGCGCGCGCCGTCGTCCATCCCACGGCCCTCTATCGCATTGAAGGAGATCCTAACCGTCGCGGCGATGGTCTTTACGATCGGATGCAGCCCGTCGGTGCGCACGAAGTCCTGCTCGAGAGTCCAGATCACGATCGCCAACTGTGGAATGCGAGCGATGCCTCTCTCGAACAATTTCTCAAGCTTGTGGCCCAGCGCATTCAGGATCTCAAGAAAGACAAGCGTTTCAAGTACATCAGCATCTTCAAAAACTACGGTGCCACCGCGGGACAGGAATTCGAGCATCCCCACTTCCAGCTCACTGCGACGACGTTTGTCCCACGCCGAGTGCTCTACGAACTTCGCGCCGGGCGCGACTACTTTCAGACGAAAGAGCGATGCGTGTTCTGCGACATCCTTGCCCAGGAGGAACGTCAAAACCTCCGCGTACTTGAATCACGTGGAGACTACGTTGCTCTTGGTCCGTACGCCCCCCGCGTCCCATATGAAACCTGGATCATGCCGCGCACGCACGAGGCTTCGTACGAGCGCACCGGACTATCCCGGACCGGAGGCCTTGCCGATCTCGGTGCCCTTTTGCGCCGCACGCTGCAACGCATCCGCACGGTCACCGAAGATTTCCACCTCGTCCTGCACACATCTCCTAACAGCCGCTACGGTGCGGACACGCTGGGTTATTGGAAGACTCTCGATGACGATTATCATTGGCACATTGAAATACTTCCGATCGTGGGATCAAAAGCAAAGTCCTACACCTTTAAAGAGGTCTACTACTCTCCACTCACGTCAGAGACAGCAGTGAAGCGCCTTCGTGAGGCAAAGATCGACCCATAACACGACACGCAAAACGTTTCTGAGAAAAGTCACAGCAAGCTTTTCTTAGTACCCGTTGGGCACTGAGCAATGCTCTCTTCATAATAAAGCCCAGCCCTATAATGGCCCGACCCGGAGGCACCATTTGAAACTGATAGCGTCCACCCTGTTGCTGCTAGCCAGTGCCCTCGCTCAATCTGCGCCCAACAAGCAGGAGCTTCTTTGGCAGAAACTCGAAACCTCTATCACCGACACGGACCGCAGCCTCGACGGAGTCATGGGGGTCGCCATCGTCGACCTCACCGATAACCATCAATACTTGCTCCACGCAGACGACGTTTACCCGCAAGCCAGTTCTATCAAGATTGCAGTCCTGGCCGAACTTTACCGCCAGTCCCAACAAGGAAAGTTAAAACTCACCGACTCGTACACGGTGAACGCGTCCGATCTCGTCCCTGATTCCGACATCATGGGAGGCCTCACTCCTGGTGTCACGAAGCTCACCCTCCGCGACGTGGCCACCATGATGGTCGCGGTGAGCGACAACTCGGCGACCAACGTCCTCATCGACCGCGTTGGCATGGACAACGTGAATGCCCTGATGACATCACTCGGCTTGAAGCACACGCTTCTTCGGCGCAAGATGATGGACCTCAAAGCTGCCGGAGAAGGTCGCGAGAACGTCTCCACGCCGAAAGAAATGTCGACATTACTGCAACAGATCTATCACGGCAAAGTTCTGAACAAAGAAATGACCGACGATTTCTTCAAAGTCTTGAGTACACACAAAGACAGCTGGATCCCGCGCTATTTGCCCGAAGGCCTGAAGATGGCGAACAAACCCGGCGCTCTCGAAGGAGTGCGTAACGACTCCGGGGTTATTTTCGTAGAAAATCGTCCGTACATCATTTGCGTGATGACCACCTACCTGCGTCGCGAGAGTGACGGCGAAGAAGCCATTGCGCGCGTATCGCAAGCGGCTTATCGCATGTTCGATCGCTTGGCGAGAGCGAGCGAGTACGGCCGCGTCATCTCCCCAGGCAATTCAACGAAACCATAAAGCACCCGGTTTAGGATGTATCCCGTGAATCTCCGTGTCCCCCGTGGTTAGGGTCTTGTTTTTTTGCTCACAATGATGAGCTGCTCCGTAGAGAGAAAAAAGGCATACTGAAACCGGTCGACAGCAACGAACATATGACCGACGCTTCCCGCCCAGCTCCGCGCCGTCTCAAAACCTACACCGGGTCGCAGGGCTACGTGTATCAGTACTACTTCGTGGGCAAACGCCCGGCACTCCCGGACGAGCCTTCAGCGCCAGCGACCGAATTCATCTTCGACGTCACCTCCGATCGAAAAACAACTTTCGCGGTGAGCGTCTTTGTGCCTGAACAATCAAAGCAAGACTGGAGCGCCGCTCATGGCCGCGCCCTTAGCGATTCCGAACAATACGCCGCTGCCAAACTTCGCCTATTCGCCGCATTCGATGAATTCGAAAACATGAAAGCCGATGGCCGGCGCCTGCTGGTGACTTCAGCTCAGCTCGAAGACCTGCTTGCGTCACTCGGCCTCGATGCCTGACCGGCTGCGGATCGGTGAGCACCCTGGGGCATACAGCACCTTGTGATCCGCGTCACATGCACATGTGATAGCCCCAACTGCCTCTTTCCTGGTGCTCCCGGCACACTATAATCACCCTGAACGGGGAGAGGCTCTCTACCAGCCTCGGGTAAACAAAAGAGATTATGTCCTTATTCTGGCTGCGAGTAGCGCTCGGCTGTTACGGTATTGGACTGCTCTACGCGCTCATCGCGCTCACGCGCAGCAGCGACATCCTCAACAAGATCGCGTTGCATGCTTCCTATTTGGGTATGGTGTTCCATTTTGTTGCGCTTTATGAAGCGTTTAACCAGGCTGGCCACGTTTCGCTCGCCTCCGTCCACAACTCCGAGTCACTGTTGGCGTTCTTGATCATGGTCGTGTTCATGCTGACGTACCTGATCTACAAGACAACGTCACCCGGCATCGTTGTGTTCCCGCTGGTTTTTCTGTTGACATTTATCGCGGCCACAGGACAGCAACCGCTGCTCTTCATGTCCCCGGGTGTGCGCAACGGGTGGCTTTTCTTTCACATCGCGACCATCTTCACGGGGTACGCCGCGCTCGTTCTCAGTTTCGGCGCGAGCCTGCTCTATCTTGTGCAGGAGCGTTCGCTGAAGTCGAAAAGTACGAGCGCTGTGCTGTCACGTCTTCCTGCACTCGACGTGATCGACCAGATTGGCTATCGCTCGCTTCTGCTGGGCTTTCCGTTCATGACACTCGGCCTGCTTGCCGGCATTGTCGTCGCGCAAAATGCGTACCACACGGTGAATTTCTTCGATCCAAAGATTCTTTTATCTGTCCTGATGTGGGTGGTGTATCTGGTCATGCTCTACACGCGCTGGAATGCCGGATGGCGTGGACGTCGCGCCGCCGTGATGGCCAGCCTGGCGTTTGTCGCTGCGGTCGTGGCTTGGGCGGCGAACTATTTCAGCACGATTCACAGGTTCGTGACCTCATGAGATTCCAACTCATCGGACTCAACCACAAAAGCGCACCCGTCGAGGTCCGGGAGCGTCTCGCAATTCCTGAGTCGCGTTTGCCCGAAGCGTGCAAACGGTTGTCGCAGCATCCAGGCATCGATGAGGGCATGATCATCTCCACCTGCAATCGAGTGGAACTGATCGCCAACGTTCAGAACGGCACCGCGGATCTCCGCGGATTTCTTAAAGACTATTTCCAACTTGATCCCGCCGAGCTCGAACAGCATTTCTACGAATATCGTGAACAGGATGCGGTTCGGCACATCTTCCGCGTGGCCTCCAGTCTTGACTCGATGGTTGTGGGCGAGCCCCAGATACTGGGACAAGTAAAAGAAGCCTACGCAACGGCGCGCGCGGTGGGCGCCGTCCGGGCCCAGCTCGATCAACTCCTCACCCGCGCCTTTGCCGTAGCTAAGCGCGTTCGCACAGAAACTGCTGTCGGTTCGTCGTCCGTCTCGATCGCTTCCGTCGCCGTCGAACTGGCCAAGAAGATCTTCGGTAACCTGAACGGCAAATGCGTTTATCTGGTTGGCGCAGGCAAGATGAGCGAACTTGCAGCTCGCCACCTGCTCGCTCATGGCGCCGGATCCATTTTTGTTGCGAATCGTACCTACGATCGCGCCATCCGAATGGCGCACCAGTTCAACGGACAAGCTATTGAATTCGATCGCCTTTACGAAACCTGCGATAGGGCAGACATCGTGATCACCTCGACCGGCGCGCCTCACGCGATCTTCCGCCGCGAGCACGGTGAGCAGTTCATGAGCAAGCGCCGGAACCGCCCCATGTTCTTCATCGACATCGCCGTTCCACGCGACGTCGATCCGGACATGAACAAGCTGGACGGCATCTTCGTTTACGACATTGACGATCTGCAGCAGGCTGTCTCAACGCACGTAGCCGATCGCCGTAAAGAGGCCGAACGCGCCGAGTCGATCGTGACCTTCGAGGTCGAACGTTTCCAGGCCCGCCTGCAGACACTCGATGTGGTGCCAACGATCGTTTCGTTGCAGGATCACCTCGAAACCATTCGCCAGGCTGAAATCGACCGGGTAAGAGGACGGCTCGGTACGCTCTCGCCCGATCAAGAGCTTGCCGTAGAGGCACTGACTCGCGGCATCGTCAATAAAATCATGCACACGCCGATCAGCACCCTGAAAACCGCTGCCCGCGATCCGCAAGCGACTACTGTCATCGATATCGTGCGCCGTCTATTTAATCTGCAGGAAAAAGAAAAAAAGGCTTCGGCGAATAGTGATCCAGGGGCGACGAACTGATGGCCCGCCTGCGCATTGGCTCCCGCGGATCCCAACTCGCACTCTGGCAGGCCCACCACATTTCGGCACTGTTGCGCGAAAAGGGCCACGAGGTTGAACTCGAGATCATTAAGACGACCGGCGACAAAATCACCGATGTCGCCCTCGCGATGGTCGGCACCAAGGGCATGTTCACGAAGGAGATTGAAGAGGCACTCGCTGAAGGCCGTGTCGACCTAGCCGTGCACAGCTTGAAAGATCTGCCCACCGAGCTTTCGACGGGCTTCGAAATTGCTGCAATCACCACGCGTGAAAGTACGTGCGATGTCTTCTGCTCAAAAAAATACGCTGGCGTGGACGAACTTCCCGAACGCGCGAAGGTTGGCACGTCCAGTCTCCGACGCCAGGCGCAACTGAAAGCGCGCCGGCCTGATCTCGATATCCATCCCCTGCGGGGAAACGTCGATACCCGCTTGCGCAAACTTGAAGAAGGCGAGTACGACGCCATCATCCTCGCCGCGGCTGGGCTGAATCGGCTCGGCAAAACGCAACTCGTAAAACAGGTAATCCCGCCAGACGTGATGTGCCCGGCCGCCGGACAAGGCGCACTAGGAATAGAAATTCGCGCGGGCGATGCTGCGACCCGCCAACATCTAGCTTTTCTGGACGATCCTGCGGCCCGGGCGACCACCACTTGCGAGCGAGCCTTGCTGAACCGGCTGGGAGGAGGCTGCCAGGTTCCCATCGGTGCTTCCGCCACTATGCAGAACGGCCGCCTGCATCTCGAAGCGATCGTCGCGCACCCCGATGGTTCGCAGGTTTTGCGCGAATCACGCGATGGTGACGATCCGGTAAAACTGGGTGACGCGGTTGGCGAGACGCTGCTGAAGCGCGGTGGTGACCTCATCCTCGAAGAAGTCTACGGAAAGGGTTTTGCCTTGCCCGGCCAACCGTAGCCTCGCGCGCTCTCAGATTTGTCGTCCCCGAACGATTAAACTAGACCCAACATGCCGACGACCCCAACCGCCACACATCCACTCACCGGGCAGCGAATTCTCATCGGTCGCGCGAGACACCAATCGAGTACGCTCGCCGACGGTCTCAAAATGTTAGGTGCGCAAGTCATCGCCATTCCGTTCATCGAAATTCGTAAGCCGCGATCTTTTACCGCTCTCGATCGCGCACTGGGTAATCTAAAAAATTACGACTGGCTCATTCTCACCAGCGCGAACGGCGCCGAGTCCATGTGGGGCCGATTGCGCAAGCTGAAACTCGACAAGCGCCACATGAAGCATTTGCACGTCGCTGCGATCGGCCCGGCCACCAAGAAAGCCATTGAAAAGCGGGGATTGAAAGTCGAACTTGTTCCCGACGAATATGTCGCCGAATCCGTCGTGAATAAATTGAAGGACAAAGTAAAAGGGAAGCGCATCCTGCTCGTGCGCGCAAAAGTTGCGCGAGACATCATTCCTGTTGAGCTTCGCAAAGCCGGCGCCGATATAGACGTGGTCGAGGCCTACGAGACGGTTTTGCCCAACGCCTCGCGCCCGAGGCTGCAGAAGCTGATCAAAGGCCCGCGTCCGCCACATGTGGTCACTTTTACAAGCTCCTCGACCGTGCGCAACTTCGTGGACCTGCTGGGTGGGGCTAACAAGAAAAAACTGAAGAACATCAAACTGGCATCCATCGGTCCGGTGACGTCAGGCACGCTAAGAGAATTGAACCTGACGGCGAACATCGAAGCCCGCGAATTCACCATGGGCGGATTGATCCGCGCCATCGTGATCGACTCCTTCGCCGAAAAATTGTAGCCAGGATCAGTGGGGCCTTGCCGCCCCGCTAGCATGATGTCGAGCTAAGTGATTGATAATTGGCTATAGCTAATTAGAATCAATGCCTTGGCCCTTAATCGAACCAAACCCTAGGGCTGCGCTAACTCTCGTAGCGTGGGCACATCAGTCTCAATCGTCACCAGGAATGCCATTTGATCGCACAGAATCTGTCCTAGAATCGATCGCAACGACTGCGGGCGACTCTGCGTCCATTCGGCGGCGAAAACGGCCTTAAAACGCTTTTAAACGCAAAAATAGGCCAGGATGTAACATCTACTAGAAGCGATTCTTGCCTTGGAGCTATTCATTCAGCGAACATGAACAATCTGCTGGCGGGACCTTCGCTTTCAAAAAGTCAGCCACGCGCCTGTAGGCATCGATCTGATTTTCAACTTTTGAAAATCCATGGCCCTCGTTTTCATAAATCTTGTACTCGGCCACGCCGCCACGCTTCTTGATTGCTTCGACCACCTGCAGCGTCTCCGACTTTGGACAGCGCGGGTCTTGTCCGCCCGCCAGCAGCAACAGCGGTGCCTTAATTTTGTCGATGAAGAAAATTGGCGAGCGATCTTCGTACAGGGCCTTGTTCTTCACCGGGTCGCCCATGGTGGCGAGATCCATCTCACGCAACACTGGATCTTCGTTTTCGATTTCGGTGAAGTAGTTCACGAACGGAACGATCGGCACACCCGCAGCCCAAACCTCCGGGGCCTTGGTAACGGCCATCATCGACATGTATCCGCCGTAGCTTCCGCCCATTACAATCAGCTTCTTCGGATCGACATAGCCGGTCTGCTTGATCCATTCCGCTGCCGACAACACGTCCTGCAGATCGCCGCCGCCCATGTCGAACAGGTTCGCATTCTGAAATTCCTTGCCGTATCCGGTCGAACCGCGATAGTTCGGTGCGATCACGATGTATCCCTGGTTTGCGACGTATTGCACGAACCGGTTGAAGGAGTTTACGGTCTGCGATGTCGGACCGCCATGAACGTAGACGATGGCGGGATGCTGCGCGTTTTTCGGCAGGTTATAGGGCATGTAGACGAACGCTGAGATCGTCCATTTGCCGTCCTTGCTCGGATAGTGCACAAGCGAAGGTTCGACCATGTCGGCCGCGCGAATGCCACCGACGGCTGAGCGGGTGATTTGCTGCGACTTGCCGTCCGCCATGGTGTACGCCCACGCATCGTTCGGCGCGTCCGGACCGTTGTGGTAATAGAGCAGGCGCGCGCCATCGCGTGTGAAGGCCGAATGATTTCCGCCCAAACCGTTCACGCCTTTCGGCAAAGGCAGGGCGCTACTCTTAGCGCTCGCGACTTCATGAATGTAGACATCGGTATTGCCGTCAACGTTGGCGACCCAGGTGAGTTGCTTGCCATCTGGAGAGAATCCGCCGCCCGCGATTTCCCATTTGTCGTTTGTGAGCCACTTGATTTGTTTGCTTGCGACATCGAGCAAGCCAACGTTGTCGTATCCGTTGCCGGCATTCGAAGTGATCAGCACGCTCTTCCCGTCGGGAGAGAGATCGTTCGCGCTGTAGATGCGTTCGCCATCGTGCGGTGTCAGCAAGGTGCTTTTCCCAGTCGCGATGTCGGCAATGAAGATGTTTGAATCCGTTCCTTTGGCTTGTTGCTGCGTGTAAACGATGGATTTCCCATCAGGAGACCAGATGGGATCGGTGTTCATTTTGTCTTTCGGCGTTCTCGACGTTAGGTGTTTCACTTCGCGCTGGACGGTGTCGTAGATGTCGATCTCAAACACCGATGATGTTTTTGGCTTCACGTTATAGGCGAGGTAGCGTCCGTCGGGCGACCATGTGGGGATCTCTTCCGCGATTTCACGGGTGTTGGTGAGGTTGACGACCTGCCCTGTCTTGGGCGAGACGAGAAAGATGTCCCACTGTTCGTCGCCGTCATAATCCGACATGTAAGCGATCCATTTGCCGTCGGGCGACCAGGCTGGCGCCGCTTGACGCTGGTCGCTGATTGTCAGTTGGACGGGCCATCCGCCTTCTGCGGGGACGATCCAAAGGTTGTTGCGCCCGGTGATGTTTGTGATGAAGGCGATCTGTTTCCCGTCCGGCGACCAGGTCGTGCCACCAATCACGCGAGTCATATATAGCTTTTCGATCGACAGGTTCTTCTCGACAGCTGCATTGGACTTCGAGCTGATCTGCTTCGGATCGGTAATGGCTTGCGGCGCTGAAAGAGTCTGAGAAACGGACAACGTGCTCATGAGAATCACGATAGCAGGAATGAGGTTTTTCATGGATTTGTGTTGAGTTCTTCGAGTGTAACAGCGGGGAATTTGGAATTTCCAATTGTCAACTGCCGATTGCAGTTTCAACAATCGCAACTTGGCAATTGGAAAGTCTTTACCACGGGAACGCACGGAGGTGTGAGCTCATGCCTTTGCGCCTTTGTGCATCTCGACTGTCGACCATGTCTTGTCCTCGGCGTGACAGAGTGGTTCGATGGGGCATTCAGCGCATTTTGGCTTGCGAGCGATGCACAGGCTGCGGCCGTGGTGGATCACCTGGTGGCTGAACAGAGTCCAGCGCTCTTGGGGAATAATCTTCATGAGGTCTTGTTCGATCTTTTGCGGATCGTTGTTCTTCGTGAGCTCCCAGCGGCGCGAGATGCGATGGACGTGGGTGTCTACGACGACTCCATCGTTCCTCTTGAACCAGCTGCCTAGGAGGACGTTCGCGGTTTTGCGTGCGACTCCAGGGAGCGTGAGGAGCTTGTCCATTTCAGATGGGACTTCGCCTCCGAAATCGACAACGATCTTCTTTGCAGCGCCAACGACCGATTTTGATTTATTGCGGAAGAATCCGGTCGAGCGAACGTCAGGCTCGAGGTCTTCCGGCTGAAGCGCTGCAAAGTGCTGAACCGTGGGATATTTTTCGAATAGCTTTGGCGTGACCCGGTTAACATTTGCATCCGTCGATTGCGCGGAAAGAATAGTAGCGACGAGCAGCTCCCATGCATTGTGGTGATGCAGCGCACAAACTACGTCTGGATACATCTGCGTGAGGTGGCCGAGAATGGCTTGCACACGATCGGGAGCGATCGGATTGTATCCCTTTGTCTTGCCCGACTTCGCTCGAACTGCAGGCCGGCCGCCGCCTCGCGATTTCATACCCGAGCGTAGTTTGCCGGCGCGCTCGCTTCTTGTCTTTCGGGGTTGCGTGCCTGTTCCCCCTCGTAGCTTGGTGGTCCGGCGTGCGCCTTCGTGTCGTCCAGTTTTGGCAGGTCGGCGTGGAGTTGTACCTTTGGCCATGGGTTCCTCGCCGAAATGCTAGCAGATGTCGGGTATGCCAGTGGTGTCGTTCCACAGAAGGCCCCTCGCACAATGCCGACTACTCGCGGTCTTCAGGGCGACGTCTGAAATTCGAACCATTGACGATCACCAATTGCACTGTCCCTCGGTAACCCCTCCGTCAATTGACGCTCTACCTAGGCGTGAGTAATCTGACATGTACCAACCAGAAAAGGTGAGACTGTGGCGGTAAAGGCGATTCAGCTCGGACAAGTCTGGCGTAACGATACGGACGGCCAGGATTATCTCGTGACAAAGCTGTACAGCGAAGTATTCGCGCAGTTTGCGCTGCTGCGTCCAGCGGGTTTGACCGCTCCCGACGCTCAGACGACGCGCGTGAAAGTATCGAAGTCTGCCGAAGGCGCAACTCTGCCCGGCTACACATTTACCCAAGAAGGCGCGTTCTAGAAGGGCAGGCACAGGTGACAGGTCGTGGGCCGACCCGTCACAATTGTGTGGCTTGGTGGTGACGGGTCGGCAATCGTGGCCCCGTCACTCGATCCCTGGTTCCCATGACTGAAAAACTTTTTGCGGCTATTTTTGTTTTCATTAAGACTGTTGTCTCTGCTACTGGATACTCGGGAATTGCCATTCTGATGGCGATCGAGTCGGCCTGCATCCCTCTGCCTTCTGAACTGATCATGCCGTTTGCGGGATATCTCGTCTATGAAGGTTCGATGAATCTGTGGTGGGCGGCGACGGCGGGGGCGATCGGGTGCAATTTGGGTTCGCTGGTCGCGTATGAATTGGGACGCTACGGCGGCCGACCTCTGGTCGAAAAATATGGCAGCTGGATATTAATGGGCCGCCGCGAACTCGATTGGGCGGATCGCTTCTTTCAGCGATGGGGACAGGCGGCCGTCTTCATCGGTCGGTTGCTGCCTGTCATTCGGACTTTCATTGCGCTGCCCGCCGGGATCGCGCGAATGCCGCGTGGCAAGTTTCATATCTACACCTTCCTTGGATCTTGGCCGTGGTGCTTCGGTCTCGCTTATATCGGAATGAAGCTTGGTGAGAACTGGCGCTCGCTTGGGAAGTATTTCCACGAGTTCGATATCGTGATTGGCCTGATTTTGATCGTGGGGGCCGTATGGTTTGTCTGGAGCCACTGGCAAAACCGGTTGCGGGTTGAGTAGCGGCGGTTGTCGATTTTTATTTTCAGGTCCAGAGCCTCACCCTTTTTCTGCAATCGTTCTACAATCTGCATTCCAAGTCATCCGCCGGCAAATGAGGGGTGCTATGAAACGTGTCCTGCTACTGGTGTTGGTGTCCGTAATATCTGCTGTGTCTGCAACTGCCCAAACTGGTTCCGCTGATTCCGGCAAGCCTTTTGTGGTTGAGTACTATTACAAGGCGAAGTGGGGGCACGCGGAAGAGTTCCTTACGCTTTTTAAGAAGAATCATTATCCGCTGCTAAAGAAGCAAGTCGAGATGGGCCGGATGGTGAAGGTCTGGGTGGATCAGCCGCGCTACCACACAACGGAAGACGGGCGCTGGGATTATCGCGTGACGATCGTCTTCAAAAACGCGACTGTGGCAAATGAGCCATTCGATGAGGACTCACTCAAGAAGCAATTGTTTCCGGATCAGACAGCTTTTGCGAAAGAAGAGCAGCGGAGGTTTGAGATTCTCGACGCGCATTGGGATTTGCCGATCAAGACCGTAGATGTCGACGCGAAATAGAACGTGAGTTTGCGCAAAACAGAGCTTTAAGGTTTGGAGTTACAAGAAATCATGACAAGAATTCCAGGCACTAAAGAACTGAGGGTGCATTTCGGCCTGACGTGCGTCTTTATGTTCAGCGGTAGATAGGTTCAGCAAAAGAATTGTTTTTCTACTCCTCTGATTCCAGGCGTGCGCGGTGAAAATCAAATCCCCATTTCTGGTGCGCCTGCTTCGACAGCAATTTATCTACATCGCGCTGGCGGCTGTGGTGGGCGGGATTGTCTGGGCGAATCGACTCAACATCAATCCGATCGCGGTGATTGTCTACACCCTCACGATTGCCAACCTGATGACGATCCCGCTCGAGGCATTGCGTTTTCTTTACTGGGAGGAGCCTTTCCCGCGGAATTGGGTAATTTATATGGGGCTCATGCTTGTCTTGATGGTGCCCGTGTATGTGATTGCCACCGTCCTCGTATATTGGGTTGCGCCACCAGAACCTCAGAGTTTGATGCATTTCATCCAAACGGGCTGGCGGCTTCCCATCCTGATCACAATTGTTTACGGAACGGTTGTTTTCGTTTACGACACGACCAAAGACAGGCTGGAGCGACGCAACGTCGAACTGCTGAGGACGGTGGAACGCGGAAGCGCGCAACTGGAGCTGCAAGAGCAGGAACTGCAGCGTGCGCGGGAGATTCAGCAATCCCTGCTGCCCAAGGACATCCCTCAGCTGCCGGGCTTCGAGGTGGCTGGCGCGTGGCAGCCAGCGCGAACCGTCGGCGGCGATTACTACGATGTGCTTCGACTCGGCGACCACAAAATCGCCGTGTGCATTGCGGATGTGGTCGGAAAAGGAGTCTCGGCCGCGCTTCTGATGGCAAACGTGCAAGCCACGGTCCGAGCATTTGCGAGGGAGTCGGAAAGTCCCGCGTGGGTGTGTGACCGCGTCAACAAAGTATTGTGCGGAAATATTGCGGACGGAAAGTTCGTGACATTCTTCTACGGAATTCTCGATAGCCGTGCCCGAACGTTGCAATATTGCAATGCGGGCCACTGCTATCCAATCCTAGTTTCTCGTGACTCGGTTCGCACGCTGGACTTTGGAGGAGCGGTGCTTGGAGTATTTCCAACATGGAAGTACGAGGATTCCAGTGTCGATTTGAAATCTGGCGAGCGGCTGCTGTTGTTCACGGATGGAATTGCGGAGGCTTCGGCTTCAGACGGCCAGGAATTTGGGGAGGACTGCATTGCGACCTTCATGAGTGCAAACCGCGAAAATTCGGCTGGGGATCTGAACGAACGCCTGCTGGCCCGTGTGTCCGATTTTTGCGACGCGCAGTTTCAGGATGACGCGACTCTGGTTGTAATCGCGGTGTACTAAACGCTGTACGATCAACGGCGAAGGTGACTACATGCCTACTGATTCATCAGGAATGGGTTCGGGTGCTTCGATCGCGCCGTGGTTGTCCGTACGGGAAAGCGCGCAGGCCGTCGAGTTTTACAAAGTGGCCTTTGGCGCTACGGAGGCGTTTCGCCTGGAGGATGCGGGCGGAGGGGTGGTGGCCCGGCTTTCGGTGGGCGGCGCGGAGTTTTGGGTTAGCGACGAGTCTCCGGAGCACGCCAACTTTAGTCCGCAGACGCTGGGTGGAGGAACGGTGCGGATGATTTTGACGGTGGCGGATCCGGATGCGCTATTTGCGAAGGCCGTCAAGGCTGGCGCATCGCAGGTTTCTGCAGTTGAGGAGCAGCATGGGTGGAGGACCGGACGTGTGGCGGACCCGTATGGGCATCATTGGGAGATAGGGCGGGAGTTGTAATGTCTTGAGGAACCGGGCAACGCACTTCTAGAGCGGGGCGATCAAAACTCGGGTTTAGCGTCTAGGTTTTACTTTTGTTGATTTTTTCTTTGGTGCTTTCGTCGCCGATTTCTCTTTCGCGCTGTTCTGCGCGACACGCATTTTCACAATCTTCCTTAATAACGCGGTGGGGAAAGGTTTATCGAGAGGGAACTGCAGTGTGCCCTTGGACGTGTGGAAGGGCTTGAGTTCTTTCTTGAAAGTTTTGAAGACTTCCATGTTGGCGGGAAACAGGCTGCAATGATTCTTGAATGCGGCGAACCCGATCAGCACCCCGTTAAGCTTGAACATCGGGATGCGATAGCTGATGGTCTCCGTTGCTTCGCGCGGAACGGACGCCCGAATTACCGCTCGCACTTTTTTGAGCGTGCTGCGCGCAGGTTCGGAAATGGCGGCTAGATAGTCGTCTACGTTTTTCGGGGGCACATCGTTTTTCATTGGCATGACTGTAAAGCATTTTTCATGGAGAGGTGAGAATCTTTCACAGTTCAAAAAGCGTTAACCACGGGGGGCACGGAGGAGAAGCGGCTGGAACCGTTGAGCGGGCTTATGGAACGCTTCCGATGCTTCATGGAACCATTCGGGTCGCGTTGGTTGCAAATCAGTGCACAATACGAGACGATATCTGGTTGCCCCTATCCCACAGAACTCATAAGGACTTACTCGCACAATGGCGACCAAGCAGAAGCGCGTCACAACGAAGAAAGCATCAAGAGTGGAAGTGAAATCTGCAGCCCAGAGCGCGGGTGGCTCAAGCATCGAGCCCGCGAAGGGAAAGCTGGGCATCATGATCCCCGGCATGGGCGCGGTGGCTACGACATTTGTCGCCGGAGTGGAGGCGATTCGCAAGGGGCTGGCGAAGCCGATCGGATCCCTCACCCA
>Ga0070661_100001264_pt1 | contig 17763 bp, 17 predicted proteins | sample KBSC43metaG_FD_64663 | JGI IMG/M metagenome (GOLD analysis project Ga0070661, IMG submission 64663) | Corn rhizosphere microbial communities from Kellogg Biological Station, Michigan, USA - KBS C4-3 metaG | ecosystem: Host-associated > Plants > Roots > Rhizosphere > Soil ... | reverse complement strand
CGGAAGTGCTCGTCGCCGTAGTTGATCTCGAAGTGACCGGCCTTGACCGTCACGTATTGCATCAGTGTGTTCAGCGCCTTGACGTCGATCGGTGAGTCGTCGATCTGCAGGTAGCCGTCCTTGACCCACGTCTCCTGGTGGTGCCGGGCCGAGAGGTAGCTGCTCATCGCGACCCGGATGCCCTTGGCGAGCTGCGCGTTGAGGTAGAGGTTGGCGACGGCGTTGTTGAAGCCGTGGCCAATGTTCATCAGCTGGTTCGCATTGACGCCGTTGTTGATGATCGGCGCGGCGGTGTTGGAGTGCTCGAGCCCCTGGAACTGCTGCGTGAACGCGGCGCCCCAGCCGAGCTTGAACCCGGTATACGGAATGCCGTCGTTCTTCGGCGCTTCGTACACGTTGATGCCGCGCGAATCCACGGGACGCAGGCGCTGGATCAACATCGGCTGCACATTCGAGGGTTCGGCTTTGGCGGGGCTGGAGTCAGTGGCCGCAGCCGGGGCGGCCTTGGCAAGCGTGTCGCCATTGGTGCCGTTCTGGGCGAACACGGGGAGCGCGCAGGCCATCGCGGCCACAGCGGCGAGTACTGAAGTAGTGTATCTCATATGACTCATCCTCGTTAGGTATCGAGACCGGAATCGGGTTGGGTTCGTCGCTCAGTTCTTCAGCACGACCTCGAAGCCGACGGTGAGCTTCTCGTCGACCTTCATCGTGCCGAGCATGAGGCTCGGCGGCTTGAGGCCGAACTCGGTCATGCGGACCTCGCGGGTGCCGAAGACAACGAGCGTCCCGTCGGGCCCCGGCTTGGCCTGTGCCGTTACCGTGATCGGCTTCTCGACTCCGCCAAGCGTCAGGCTGCCGTTGAGCGTGATCGCGACGCTGTCGCTGGTGCGGGCGAGGTCATAGCTCGCGGCGCGGAAGACGATCGTCGGGAATTCCTTCGCCTTGAGCGCCTTCCGCATGTGCTCATTCATCGTGCCGTTGCGGCAGTCGAGCTTCTCCGCCGGCACCGTCACCTCGATCGTGGACACGGCTTTCTCGCCGGCCAGCACGGCGGCGACGGCGTCGGCGCCGGTGGACTCGATCTTCGCGTCGAACGCGCCCGCCTGGCACTGAAAGCCCCTCACCGTGGACGTACCGGCGACCCAGAGCCGGCTTTCCGGCTGGAGGTCGAGGGCGGGGTCACGTCGGGGCGTCGCGGCGAGCGCCGGGAGCAGCATAACGAGAGCGACGGTGGCTTGGACTTGGGCTCGTGACATCGGGTTTCTCCGGAAGCGCCTCGGTCGAGGCGGGGGTCACATTGGTTTGATCGTTAGGCTCTGCAGGAAGAAAGCTCGGGTACCGAAGGTGTCTGTACAGTCAGGAGGAGGCTGGAACCTGCATGGGGTGACCGGGCCTCACCGTGTCGGGGATCCCCCGACAGTGGGCGTCTATTCCGGTCGGCGTGCCAGGCGCCCTGGCGGCCGCGTCACCGACTCGAGCGTGAGCACGGTGGCGCCGAGGACCGGGATCGAGCTCTCGATCCGCACCGGGTAGCGGAACGTGTCGTCGCTGAGATGCAGACGGATCACGCCTTCACCACCGTATCGGCGCGGGTCCTTCACTCGCATCTCGACGACGATGGTGGGGAACGTGCCGGCGCTCGTTCGCACGGTGTCTCGCCCCACGACGCGGACGGCAATCGGATTGCGTGCCGCGTCGTAATGCCTCACCACGGAATTCGTCGTGTCGGCGTCGAGCGGCAGGGTGCGCAGGTAGTAGATGAACGACAGCTCGTCCAGCGGAGCGCTCGTCGGACTCTCTCCGGAGCGGCCGCCACGCTCGTCTTCCCAGCGGCGCTGCTCGGGGAAGAGCTCGACCTGTTGCTCGTCGTCGCGCGAGAGCGGGCGTTGCGTGCGCTTGAAGTAGCGGAGCGCCGTCATCCGGGTCGGGTCGATCCAGGATTGTGCGCGCTCGGTGGTCTTCACGAACCCGATTCTGGCCGAGACCTGCGACCGGAGCACGAGGGTCTCGGTGCCGCGGATGGCCTCGGGCCCGCCGACCGACATCTCCCCTTCACCGACGGCGCCGAGCCTGCCTAACGTTACGCGGTAGCGGAGCCGCTCGCCGACGTCGAAGGGCAGCGCGGGCGCCTGTGCGCCGCCGCGAGCGAGCATGGTGCACTCGAGCAGTCCCGCGAGGGCAATCGTTTTCCGCATCCATCTCGCGGCGGTCGATCGTACGGGCTTTGCCATACCGGCTCCATTCCATGGTGGCGAACGTCTGTTCGCTCACTGCACGATCGACCGGAGGGCCGGTGGCGAGCGTCAGGAAACGGGAGGAAGCGCGATCGGGACGACCGGACAGGCTGGGTGGGGGAATCCCTTACGAATTGGGGTCGGAGTCGGATTTCATCGTTTCGTTGCCGAACGCAACGAAACGATGAAATCCGACTCCGACCCCAATTCCCCGACAACGATGCGGGACTCCCCCGACATTATGCGCACTGGCCGGGGCCAATACTTCTGTCCGACCGCTCGACGCATTGCCATCTGCGAGGCCACCCATGAACCCGTTCCTCGATCGCCGAGAGGCTGGCCGGACGCTCGCCACGCGTCTCGGGGAATACGCCAACCGGCTTGACGTCACAGTGCTCGCACTCCCACGCGGCGGATTACCCGTCGCCTACGAGATTGCCCACACGCTAGCGGTTCCGCTGGACGTGTTCCTCGTTCGCAAGGTGTACGCGCCCGGCCGTGACGTCCTGATCGGGACGATCGCGAGCGGCGGGTTCGAAACAGTCGACTTCGACGCCCTCGCGAGCCACGGCATCGACCAGCACGAAGCCGAGTGTGCGCTCGCGCGCGCTCGGCAAGAGATCGCGGAGCAGGAGCGCCTGTACCGCGGAAACGGGCCGACGCCCAGCATAGCGGGCCGGACGATCATCCTGGTCTACGACGGCATGGCCACCGGCGAATCCATGCTGACCGCGATCGCCGCGGTCCGCGCCAGGGGTGCCGCCCGGGTGATCGTCGCCGTGCCGGTCGCGCCGCCTAACGCGCTCGCGATAGTAGCGCGCGCGGCCGACGCGTGCGTATGCCTGGTGACGCCGGAGCCGTTCTACCGCATCGGCGTCTGGTACGACGACGTCGCTCCGGTGAGCGATGCCAGTGTGCTGTTCCTTCTCGACAGCGCTGCCCGCGCGCTGCGCGCGGCCGCCGCCTGACGCCGGAGATCCCATGAGTGCCTTTGTTCCGACGACTCAGCCGATGGACGATGCGAGGCCAACCGACGCGCGTCCGCTCACTCTGCATCGCGAGTTGCTCCTCGCGACCGACGCGTCCGCCGCGGCTTCGGCGGCGACTCGCGTGGCCGCCGCGCTTGCCGCGCGGTGGTCCACGACCCCTCACGTTTGTACGGTGATCCCATCGCCGCCGACGGCCATGGATCCTACGGGGATCAGCATCGCATACGCACCAAGCATTGCGGAGGAGATGCAGCGCGCGGTGACGGACCAGCTCGCGTCGTGCTGCGCGGAATCCTCAGGCTGGTCGCGAGAGACCGGCTCCGGTGCGCCGGCGTCGGAGATCGTTCGCATCGCGGACACGCGCGGCTCGGACCTCATCGCGCTCGGGCTCCGGCCACACGCGTTCTTCGACCGATTGTTCCGCGACGAGACCGCGCTCTCGGTCATGCGGCATGCGTCCATGCCGGTGCTCGCGGTCACGCCGCTTCTCACTCGACTTCCGCGACGCATCGCCGTGGCAATCGACTTCAGTCGCGCGAGCATTGCGGCGGCACGTGCGGCACTCACGCTGATCGACGATGGCGGCTCGCTCATGCTCGTCTACGTCGAGCCACCGGGTGAGCCGAGGTCGCCGTCACCGGAGGGGTTCACGACTATATACACGCAGGGCGTCACCGCGGCGTTCACACGCCTCAGGTTGGAGCTCGCCTCGCGCACGAATGCCAGGATCGAGACGGTGGTGCTGCGCGGTGGCGTCGCAGCGGAGCTGCAGTCGTTCGCGTATCGTGCTGAGGTCGACCTCCTCGCCGTTGGCAGCCAGCGTCACAGCATCGCTCGGCAGGCGTTCGTGGGGAGCGTGACCAGCGCACTGGCTCGCGCGGCGACGACGTCGTTGTTCGTGATTCCGCCTGGCCGGCGTGCCTAACGGCTGCCGGCCGGCGACAGAAGCGTGTCATCCCGAGCCCAGCGAGGGATGACAACAGGGCTCGGGATGACACCCTCTTCCGCCGGCCGCCGGTTCACCGTCGTCCCCCGCCCCCGGCAGTCCCCCGTCGCCAGTCGCCAGTTACTGAGGAAGCGAGAACGAGAACACGCTTCCCTTCCCTACCTCACTTTCCACCCAGATCCGTCCGCCGTGCGCCTCCACGATGCCGCGCGCGATCGCCAGCCCGAGTCCACTGCCGCGCCGCGGCGTGGGGCGCGCCTGCCAGAACCGGTCGAATATCCGCGCCAACGATTCCGGCTCGATCCCGATCCCGGAATCTTCCACACACACCACGAACGACGTCGACTCGGTCAGCGCCCGCACCGCAACCCTGCCGCCGGCGTGCGTGAACTTGATCGCGTTGCCTAACAAGTTGGTGACCACCTGCACGATGCGACTCGCGTCCACGTTCACGCTGTGCAGGTCCGGCGGGATGTCCACGGACAGTCGAATGGACCGCTGCTCCACCTCGCCGCGCACCATGTCCACGGCTGTGGCGATGATCGAACCCAGCGCGGCGGGTTGGCGGTCTACCGACAACCGGCCGGCTTCGATGGCCGAGACGTCGAGGAGATCGCGGATCATCCCCTGCATCCACACTGTCGCCTCGGTGATCGCCGTGAGCATCTTGTCGCGCTCGGCCAGGTCGGTTGGCGGTGCCTCGCGGAGAATCCGCGCGCACATGGCGATCGCGCTGATAGGGTTCCGCAGATCGTGCGAGACCACCGCGAGCACCTCGTCGCGCGCGCTCGTCGCACGCTTCGCCGCCGCGTAGAGCCTCGCGTTCTCGAGCGCCAGCGCCGCCGCGAGCGCGAACCGCTGCGCGAGTGTGCGCATCTCAGGCGTGAACCGATTCCCGCTTTTCGCATCGACGAGCGTGAGGGAGGCAATCGTGCGGTCACCCACCACGAGCGGCACGATGTACAGCGAACGCGCGCCGACTTCCTGCCAGAGGGCGATCGCCTCGGCGTACTCCTCGGTCCGGCTCAACCAGTCGTCATCGATCCCCTCCACAAGCTCCGGGCGGCCGCGCCTCAGGACATCGACGACCGGTGACGGCGAGTCCCACGTCCGAGGGAACTCCGCCGCGAGGCGGCTCATCAGTCGATGCCGCTCTGGGTCGACCGCCCGAGCCACTCGCCGAATCGTGGTGTCTTCCACCACATCGATGACGCACGCGTCCCCGAGCATCGGGAGCGCCAGGTCGCCGATCGCGTCGAGAACGGCCTCACGCTGCAGCGACCGCGACAACCGCGTACCCGAGTCGGTAAGAAACCGATCGGTGTCCTCGATCCATTTTCGCTCGGTGACGTCGCGGAGCACCACCGTGTAGATGCGCTCCCCTGTCGGCAGATCGAGCCTCGAAATCGAGGCTTCAGCGGGAAACTCGTCGCCGTTCTTCCGTCGCCCGGCAACGGCCCGGCGATGCCCCATGCGCCGCGCGGTCTCGCCACTCTCGCCGAACGCACGGATCTGCGCGTCGTGCGTTCCTCGGAAACGCTGAGGAAGCAGGATAGAGAGCGGCTGGCCGATCGCTTCGTCCGCCGCGTAGCCGAAAATCTCTTCAGCGCCGCGGTTGAAATGGATGATGCGATGCGTGTCGTCGATGGTGATGATGGCGTCGGCAGCAATCGCCAGGATTCCGGCGAACTTTGCTTCCGACGCGCGGAGCTCTTCGTCACTCCGCCAGCGGTCCGCGCGCAGCTCGGTCATGGCGTTAGGCTTTGCCGCTCAGCTCCGGGTTGGAGACTGAGCCGTTCCGAGGATCCCGACCTTCAGGGCGAAGTCCACGTACTCCGAGCGGTGGGAGATCCCGAGCTTTTCGTTGATGCGCTGCTTGTACGTATCGACGGTCTTGGGGCTGATGAACAGCTGCTCGCCAATCTCCGGCGCCGAGTAGCCCTGCGCAACGAGACGGAGCACGTCTCGTTCTCGCTGGGTCAACGAGTTGTAACGCTCATGGTCCGCCTGTGCGGGATCTTTCTTCGTGAGTCCTTTGATGAGCACGTGCGACGCCGACGAGCTCACATACGGATCACCGTGCGCCACGGCGCGCACCGCGGTCACGAGCTCCGTGTCCGCAGCGCTCTTTACCAGATACCCGGACGCGCCCGCCTCGAGCAGCGGCAGCAGATACTCCTCCTCTGCATGCATGGTCAGCACGAGCACGCGCGTGGTCGTCTCCCTGGCGAGGATTGCTTTCGTCGCCGCGGCGCCATCCATATCGGGCATCGTCAGGTCCATTATCACGACATCCGGATTGAACCGCTCGGCCAACGCGACGGCTTCCTTCCCATTCGTGGCTTCGCCAATCACGGAGATGTCCTTCGCGGGGCTCAGCACGGCGCGCAACCCAGCGCGCACGACCGCGTGGTCGTCCGCGAGTATCACACGAATCACGTCACCTGGCATGTTGATTCTCCATTTCGTTCGCCTCGAGACGCGGAACGGCACGTCGACCCAGGCTGACGGGAACGCGCACTCGCACGTCCGTGCCCTGTTGCGGTGCCGACACAATCTCGACCTTTCCGTTCAGTAACGCGATTCGCTCCCGCATCTGAAAGAGACCCATCGCCCGTCCGTCCTTCTCGGCACTTGCGGGATCGAAGCCGTTTCCATCGTCTGCAACGTGCATGATGAGCTCGTCGCCGGCGAGCCCGACACGGATGTCTATCGTAGCCGGTGCACCATGGCGGAGCGCGTTCGCCACGGACTCCCGCGCGACGTGGTAGACAGCCACCCCGACGTCGACCGGAAGATCGCGAAGCTGGGACTCGACTTCCGGCGTGACGGTCACCGAGATCACAGCGCGATCCGTCGTCGTGCGCGCCAACTGACGCAGCGCCGCGACGAGCCCGAGGTCATTCAGGATCTGCGGGTGGACCGCCAGCGAGAGCAGGCGCACCTGCTCGAGCACTTCGCCAGCCGACTGCCTGACGGCGCGTAGCTTCTCGGCCAGATCGGGATCGTTTGCTTCCCGCTCGATCGCGATCAACTGGTACCTGAGCGCCGCGAGTGATTGGGCGATCGAGTCGTGAAGCTCCTTGCCAACACGCGACCGCTCGCGGTCGCCGCTGCGCACGACTTCCTGCGCCAGCGTCCGTACGCGTGCGCGATCCTCCGAGAGCGCGGTCAGGAGGACGTTCAGCATCCCGCCAACCTGGGCGAGCTCGGCGTCCGCGACTGCGGAACGCGGCACGCGCGTCTCGAGGTCGCCCGCCCACACGCGCGTCGCCGTTTCCTCGAGATCGCGAATCGGCCGCAGGGCGATCGAAACGAGCAGGAGATTCACGGCGAGACCGAGCGCCAGCGCGATAGCCATCACCGACAGCATTCGCCAGTCCGCTGCCGGGCCGTGGTATGCGGCAAGGGCGCCCCATGCCGCCAGCGCTACGCCCAAGTTCGCGCCGGTCAGCTTGTAGGCGAGCGGCACGCGCAGGACGCGATGCACCCAGTCGCCTCCGGCCGATAGCCGGCGGACTTCCTTGGCACGAATGGCCGTGTCTGCGCGTGGAATCACAATCGCCTCTCTACTTCTGCACTACGAGCGCCGTCACCATCCCGTACATGCCGTGCTCCGACTCGGCGTGCGGGAGCATGTGGCAGTGAAACGCCCACGTGCCGGGATTCTTGCAATCGACGGTGACGTCCCATCGCTCGAGTGGTACATGTGCGAGCCACGTGTCGTGTCGGACATGATCATCCTCAGGGAGTCGTGTATCGAGTCGTACTGAGGATCGCCTCACGCATGCCCACATTGTGTCGGGAGTGGCGCGCAAGTTCGGTCGGGAAAGGGGGCTCGCCGTGTAGGGGAACACCCGACAACGCCGCCTGCATTCACGGGAACAGGGAACCGTGGCTCCTCGGGAGTCCGGTTCCCTGTTCCCTGTTCCCTGTTCCCTGTTCCCTGTTCCCTGTTCCCTGTTCCCTGTTGCCTGTTGCCGGTTCCCTGCTCCCGACTCTGACCACTTGATATCCGCTCCTACCCGTCGCGCGAGCTCGCGGAGCGGCCGCGGATTTCGGTGATGTGGAGCTTGAGGATGACCTGACGCGTGGGCGTTGGGTCTCGATGGGTGAGCGCCGCGGGGACGAGCTGCCGAATGCGGTCGAGGGCGACGCGGTAGGTCTCCCGCGCGATCTCGCCACCAGTGTCTTGCAGCACGTACACCGTGCCGTGTACCACGACGCTCCACCAGTCGAACTGGTCCTTCACCTCGTCGACCTCGAACGCCACCCACGGTGAATGGGCGAGCGTCTCGAGCTTGGACCCGGGTGCCGTACGGAGGTAGATCGCGCCGTCCGCGAAGACGTAGCTCAGCGGCTCGATGTCGACGCGGTCGTGAAAGCTGAACGCGATCCGGCCGATGTGGTTGCGCGCGAGCAGCTCAGCCGCCTCGTCCGCAGCGAGGTCGCGGAACGTTGGCTCACGTGTGCGTGTCATGGGACGCTCCCGCGTGTCGGTCGTGCGTGAAAAGTAGCGGGTCCGTGGAAACCGGGTGTCAGGCATTGCAGGGCGAATCGTGGGTAAGCCCCCGACAGCCACGCACGACTCTCGGTGCTAGCGTGAGCTCATCCCTAACGATTGAGCGATCCGATGTCTCCGACCCTATCACCCGCTCCTCTCGGTGGAGTCGACGCGGAAGCCCGACACCGGGCAGTGCTGCGCAATCCCGCTCTTGCGGGTCCGATCCTGCTCGCGACCGATGGGACGAGCCAGAGCGGCGCTGCGGTCGTTGCGGCTCGTCTGCTCGCCGAACAGTTGGACGTTCCATTCGAGGTTGTGACCGTGCTCGAGCCGGATCCAGCCTACGGCGTCGCGCTCGGCGGTACGCCGCTGTATCTGCCAGACGTCGATGAGGCGCGGCGCGCAAGACGCATCTCCGAGGTGCTCGGCTACGTCACCCGGTTCGCTGGAGGCGCAGCGCCGCCCCCCATGCACGTGCGGTTCGGCGCGATTGCCGAGGAGACCGCTGACGTGGCGCTCGCCCGGTCGGCCACGATGGTCGTAATGGGGTCGGCGCCGCATCAGCGGGTGAACCGTGTGATCGCCGGCGAACGCGCGGTGCACGTACTGCGTGCCTCTCCCGTTCCGGTGCTGTCGGTGCCGCCCGGATTCTCCGCGCTGCCACGGAACATCCTGGTGGGAGTCGATTTTGCGCCTGCGAGCGTTCACGCCGCGCAGGTCGCGCTGCTGCTGCTCGCCAATGGCGGCACGTTGACGCTGCTTCACATGCTCTCGCCGTTGTTAGGCGACGCACCGATCCGAGACGCTACGGGACGCGACCCCGCCGACGCGGTTCAAACGTTGCTCGAGCGCGTTCGCACCGAGCTCGGACCGTACGTTCCGGACGGGGTCACGGTCGAGACGCGTATGCGAACGGGTGACGATGCCGATGGCATCGTGCAGTGCGCCACCGCCATGGGTGCCGATCTCGTCGTCGTTGGAACACACGGCCCGCGTCTGCTCGAGCGCGTGTTCCTCGGGAGCGTCGCATCGAGCGTCGTCCGCAGCGCGGCACAGACCGTGTTGGCCGTGCCGCCGCCGTCGTCTGGTGACGCACTGGAGCTCTGGCTTCGCATCACCGGCACGGCGACGTCAGCCGAGCCGCGAGACTGGACCGTCGCGCTGAACGACTTCACGCGACGAAACGTCGGACGCGGAGCGACGATCGAGGTCGACGATCCCGAGATCGGCGCGCAAATGCTCGGGCGCGGCGCGCTCGTGGGCGTGACCTACGACCCGCACGACCGCCGCGTCGAGATCATGGTTGGCGACGCGCATCGCGCCCGGCGTCATCTCATGCACTCGATCCCCAAGGTCGAGTCGATCGCGATGACCACGGACGAGTACACCGCGACCGAAGCGCTCGAGCTGCGACATGGTCGCGGGCACACGCTCGTGCTCATCAAACGATAGCGACGTTCACGCTGACGGTGCACACGTACATCACGAAGGAAGGAACCCATGCTTCACACTCCTGAAAGCGCCGCTCCAATGTCCGTCGAGCCGCTTGTCACCAATTCGGGCAACCTCGTCGTCGCCACCGACGGCACACGCGATTCCGACGGTGCGGTGCGCGTCGCTGTCGCGCTCGCGCGGCGCGACGGCGCAAAAGCGGACGTCTTCAGCGTGGTCGAGGCACCACAGGTCGTCGATCTCGACGGCGCGCCGGTGGCGGACCTCGAGGAGTTGGTGGAGATCGCCGTCGAGGAGCGAGGCATCATGCTGTTGGCGCAGCGCGACCGTACGCATCCCGGAATTCACGAGTGGCCGTATGAGCTCGCGGTCGGTTCCCGCGTCGATAAGATTGTCGACCGCGCGCGTACCACCGGCGCCTCGTTCATTCTCCTTGGCCTCGGCGCGCATGGAATAGGTGCTCGCGTGAGTCTGCGTGAGACGGCGCTCCGTGTCATTCGCGTCGCCGGACTGCCCGTGCTCGCGCTGCCGAGCGACGCGTGGGGCGTGCCGCACAGCGCGCTCGCGGCGGTGGACTTCACGGCATCGAGCGAGCACGCAGTACGTGCCGCGCTCGATCTGCTCGGGGATGACGGCACGCTCTACGTCGCACACGTCACGCCGCGGCTGCCGATTCCACAAGGCGACTCCAGAACATGGGGTGAGATCACGAGGGGCGCGGTCATCCCGAAGCTCGAGGAGGTCCTGCGGCGACTGAATCCGTCGCCAGGTATTCGTGTCGAGTACGTGCACCTCCACGGCGACCCTGCTCACGAGGTCATCGCTTTCGCGGAGCAGATGGGCATCGACATGATCGCCGCCGGGACGCACGGGCGCTCGGCGCTGGGACGGTTGGTGTTGGGAAGCGTTTCCACGACGCTGGTGCGCACCGCGAAATGCTGGGTGCTCGTCGCGCCGCCGCACCGGGACGCCCCAAATTCGGCCGATCGCCCCGCGGCACCTAACGACTGGTCCTGACGCGGATGCGCGCCGCAGCTCTGCGCGCGGCGTGGCGGCCGCTGTTTGCGACGGTCGTCATCGTCGCGGGGTTGGTCGCACGCGCCGCCGCGCCGGCGGCCAGGTATGATCGAACGATCTGGTATGCGGGTCTGGTGGTCGCCGGCAGCCTCGTGGTCTGGCGCACCGTGCAGGGCGCGATGCGCGGCCAGTTTGCTTCGGACGTCGTCGCGACGCTCGCCATCGTAGCGTCGGCGCTTCTCGGCCAGCCGTTCGTCGGCCTCGTGATCGTGATCATGCAGACGGGCGGCGAGGCGCTCGAGCGGTACGCCGAAGGGCGCGCGTCGGACGCCGTACGTGCGTTGGAGTCCGTCGCGCCTCGCATTGCGCACCGCATGCGGGACGCGCGCTCGATCGAGGACGTACCGGTCGACGCGGTTGCGCCTGACGATGTACTGCTCGTTCGGCCAGGTGAGCTCGTACCCTGCGATGCGATCGTCGTCGACGGCAGCGCGCACGTCGACGTGTCCATGCTCACTGGCGAGCCGCTTCCGCTATTCGCCTCGCGCGACACGAAGCTCATGAGCGGGAGCGCCAATCTCGATGGCGCGCTCACCATTCGCGCACTCGCGCCCGCGCGCGAGAGTCAGTACGCGCGTATCGTCGCGCTCGTGAGGTCGGCCCAGGCGAGCAAGGCGCCACTCCAACGTATCGCGGATCGGTATGCCGTCTGGTTCACGCCCGCGACGCTCGCCGTCTGTGCTATCGCGTACGTGACCAGCGGTGACTGGCTGCGCGTGCTCGCCGTGCTGGCCGTCGCGACGCCCTGCCCGCTCATTCTCGCAACGCCGGTCGCGGTGATCGGCGGGATCAACCGTGCGGCGCGCCGTCACATCATCATGCGGAATGGCACAGCGCTCGAGCGGCTGGGTACCGCGACCATTGCCGTCTTCGACAAGACGGGCACGATCACGATCGGCCAGCCGCGCGTCAGGCACGTGATCGAGACCAACGGCAGGCCGCCGGCCGCGGTGCTTCAGATGGCTGGTGCGGTCGAGCGTTCGTCGGGGCACCTACTGGCGCGGACTCTCGTCAACGCAGCCGAAGCGACGGGCCTAACGCTGCCGCCGGCGAGCGCGGTAGTCGAGTCGCCGGGGCGCGGGGTCTCGGGTACGGTCGATGGCCACCGGGTCGTCGTCGGCGCGCGGTCGTTCGTGCTCGACGAGACGTCGATCGACGACGATCGGCTCCGCGCACTCGAGCCGAAGGATGCCGGACTTCGCGCCTATGTCGCGATCGATGGCGAGGTTGCGGGGATCGTCGAGTACGCGGACGCACTCAGGCCGGGCGTGGCCGACGTCTTTCGCGATCTGACTGGTTTGGGCGTTCGGCGTATCATGCTGCTGTCCGGTGATCATGCAGCCAACGCGCGCACGGTCGCGGCTTCCGTAGGTCTCGTCGACGTACAGGGTGACCTGCTGCCTGAGGGCAAGGTTGGCGTCGTTCGGGAGCTGGTGCGCAGCGGCGAGTCGGTGCTGATGGTTGGCGATGGCACGAATGACGCGCCGGCCCTGAGCGCCGCGACCGTCGGGGTCGCGCTCGCGGGGCACGGCGGCGGCATCACGGCCGAGGCGGCCGATGTCGTGATTCTGATCGACGAGCTGTCGCGCGTCGTGGAAGCGATGCGAATCAGTCGGCGCACAATGCACATCGCGCGTCAATGCATCGCCGTGGGCCTCGGCCTCAGTGGCGTCGCCATGGTCGCGGCGGCGATGGGCGCGGTGGCTCCTACGGCCGGGGCTCTGCTACAGGAGGCCATTGATCTCGCCGTCATCGTGAACGCGCTGCGAGCGAGTCGTGGCGAGCGTGGGAAATATCATGAGTGACCGAGCTCGAGTCGCGGTGGCTGCGGCCGTCGCGCTCGCGGCCGTTGGCGGCGCCGTCGCGTTAGGCTCGTGGGCGTGGAACCGGACGACCAGCCGGTTGGTGGGTCGTCTGAAAGACGCCGCGCCAGCGACCGCCAATGAGCCAGTGGTATTCGACGTCGCACGCCTCGAAGGTCTGCCGCCTCCGGTGGCTCGCTACTTCACGTTCGCCCTACCGCCCGGACAGCGGATCATTGCCGGCGTCCATCTGCGGTTCACCGGCACGTTCGCGGCGAAGCCTAACGCGTGGGCGCCCTTCACCGCCGAGCAGAATGTCCGCGCCACGCCACCGGGATTCGTGTGGGATGCGCGAATCGCCATGATGCCGGTCGTGCCCGTCCGTGTGCGCGACAGCTACGTCGGCGGCGCGGGCGCCATGCGTGGCGCGGCCGCCGCGGTCATCCCGGTCGTCAACCAGCATGACACCCCCGAGATGGCTGCCGCTTCGCTCCAGCGCTTCCTGGCGGAGGCCGTGTGGTACCCGACGGCGTTGCTGCCGAGGGAGGGTCTGTCGTGGTCGGCGATCGACGACACGACTGCGCGCGTGACACTCACCGATGGACCGACGACGGTCTCGCTCGACGTGACCGTCGGCGCGCGCGGCGAGATCGAGCGTGTTTCCACCATGCGCTACCGCGATGTCAAAGGCACGCCGGTGCTCACGCTCTGGGTTGGCCATCACGCCGACTACCAACGGGTTGGCGGCATGATGATCCCGACCTCCGGCGAGGTGGCGTGGGTAACGCCGACGGGATCCGAGCCGTATTGGCGAGGTCGGCTCCTAGCTGCGACGTTCGAGCTCCGCTAGCGGAATTGGGGTCAGACCCCAATTCCCGTCGATCCGCGCAAACCCCGTTCGTATAAAGGTTGGGTCGCTGGCACCGGGCCGGCGCCGAACCTGAGGGAGACGCTCATGCGCAAGATCAACGTGACCAACAACGTGACGCTCGACGGCGTCATGCAGGCCCCCGGCAGCGCGAACGAGGACACCAGGAACGGCTTCACCCGCGGCGGCTGGGCAGCGCCCTACCATGATGAAGTAAAGATGAAGATCATGGGGCGCGGTATGGCCAGGCGCGGCGCCCTGCTGTTCGGGCGCCACACGTACGAACATTTCTTCAAGGTCTGGCCCGGACGCACCGACAACCCGTACACCGAAGTGCTCGACAACACGCAGAAGTACGTGGTCTCGAGAACGTTGAAGGAGCCGCTGCCCTGGAAGAACTCCACGCTCCTCGCGGGAGACGCCGAAGACACGGTCGCCGCGCTCAAGAACGACCCCGGCGTCGACCTCACGATCCTCGGCAGCGGTGAGCTGGTGCGGTCACTCGTGCGATGCAACCTGATCGATCAGTTCATACTGCTCATCCACCCGCTCGTCCTCGGCAGCGGACAGCGCATGTTCGGCGACGACGGCACGCTGGCGAAGTTCACGCTCACCGAGAGCGTCCCGACCACCACCGGCGTGATCATCGCGACGTACGAGCGCGCCTAACGAGGACACGACCATGGCACTGTACCTGTTGAGCATCTACCAGCCCGACGGCCCGATCCCGCCGCCCGAAGTGCTCGGCCCGATCATGGAGGACCTCGCGGCGTTGAATCGTCAGCTCAAGGCGTCTGGCAGCTGGGTGTTCGCCGGCGGGCTGCATCCGCCGAGCACGGCGACGGTGATCCGCGTAAAGGATGGTGAGACACTCATGACCGACGGACCGTTCGTGGAAAGCAAGGAGCACCTCGGCGGCTTCACGATCATCAATGCGGCCGATCTCGACGAGGCGTTGGCGTGGGGTGCCCGGCTGTCCGAGGCGACCACGCTTCCAGTGGAGGTGCGCCCGTTCCACCACGACGGGACGAGCTGACGCGCCTGTGGCCGACGTACCGTCATCGGAGATCGAGCGCGTTTTCCGCGAGCACTATGGTCGCGTCGTATCGGTCCTCGTTCGCGCCTGCGGCGACATCGACACGGCCGAGGAGGCGGTTCAGGATGCATTCGCTGCGGCGGTGGAGCGGTGGCCGAGCGTGGGCGTTCCGCCGAACCCCGCCGCGTGGATCATCACGACCGCTCGCAACCGCGCGATCGACCGGTTTCGACGAGAGTCGACGCGCGACGACCGTCACGCCGAGGCGATGCGGCTGTACGATGCGGGCGAGTCAGAGATGGAGGAGGAAAGCGCCGTGCGTGACGACCAACTGCGACTGATTTTCACCTGCTGCCATCCGGCGCTGGCGACCAGCGTCCAGGTCGCGCTCACGCTGCGCCTGCTCGGCGGGCTCACGACCCCGGAGATCGCGCGGGCGTTTCTGGTGCCCGAGGCGACGATGGCGCAGCGGCTGGTGCGGGCCAAGGCGAAGATCCGTGACGCGCGGATCCCGTACCGCGTACCTAACGCGTCGGAGCTGCCGGGCCGGTTGCGGGCGGTGTTGGCCGTCGTCTATCTCATCTTCAACGAGGGCTACACCGCGAGCTCGGGGGATCGCCTCATTCGCGAGGACCTCTGTGCCGACGCCATCCGGCTCGGCCGACTTCTCGCGGAGCTCCTGCCCGACGAGTCCGAGGTCCAGGGCCTGCTCGCACTCATGCTGCTCTCGGAGTCGCGCCGGGCCGCGCGCACGACCGCGGACGGCGCGCTGGTGCTGCTGGCGGATCAGGACCGCGGGCTGTGGGATCGCCGGCTCATTGCCGAGGGCCACGAGATCGTTAGGTGGTGTCTTGCCCGCAACGAGCCCGGCCCCTACCAGATCCAGGCGGCGATCAGCGCCGTGCACAGCGATGCGCCGCGGGCCGAGGCGACGGACTGGCGCCAGATCGTCGCGCTGTACGACCAACATCTGGCGATCGCGCCGAGTCCTGTGGTGGCGGTGAACCGTGCCGTCGCGGTGGCGGAAGTGGAGGGACCCGAAGCAGGTCTCGCGGTCGTCGAAAGTCTGGACTTGGATGGCTATCGATTCTACCACGCGATTCGCGCCGATCTGCTGCGTCGGCTCGGTCGCAAAGCCGAGGCGTCGCTCGCCTATAGCGCGGCGATTGCGCTCGCCGAGAACCAGACTGAGCGTGATTTTCTCGAAAGCAGGCGCCGCTCACTGTTGGATGTCCGATGATATAGAATGACTCGAGTCCGTCGTACAACCCGAGCCGTCAACGTCACCCGGATGTAGACGCGCGCTCGTCACACCCCGTCTGTATTGAACGCGCGTCCACTAACCTCTTTCACCGCGGCTCTCGCCACGCGTCGCGACAAAAGCCGCTTTCTCCCGAGATCCATGAAGTCGTCATCGCACCCACCAGCGCCACGCAGGTCCCCACCTTCGCCACGGACGACCGAGAGCGCTCTCAATATTCCCACCTTGCGCCTGGTCCGGGTGCTGTTCTGGAGGCTTCTGCGCCTACGCTGTCCACATTGTGGTGTTGGTGCCGTGCTCGGACGACGCGGCGCGGTGCTCGAGCGGTGCACTGGCTGCAACTTTCGCTACAAACGGGGCGATGAGAATTACTTCAGCGGCGCAATGTTCTTCGCGTTCATGATCGGAGCCGGCTCGTTCGTCGTCACATTCCTCCTGGTGATCGCGCTCACGACGCCGAACGTCCCCTGGGATGCCCTCCAGTACGGCGCGCCGGTGGTGCTTGGCACGGGTATGGTGCTGTTCTATCCGATCGCGAGGGCGGTGTGGCTCTTCGTGGACGTGATGATGCGTCCGGTGACGAGCGCAGAGCTGGAGTAGTCGGCTCACCCACCCGCCGCTAACGATCACGCCCCACGGGCGATCGCCCCTCCACTCCGTCGCGGAGGAACTTCAGGAGCGCCGCGTTGAATCCCGCGGGCTGCTCGATATTCGACAGATGCGCCGCGTCCGGGATCATGACGAGCTCACTGCCCTCGATCGAAGCGTGCAGCTCACGCGAGAGGTCCGGCGGCGTCGACTGATCGCGCTCGCTGCCGACGATCAGCACGGACACACGGACCCTGCTCGCATCCGCGCGAAGGTCCGTCGCGCGCAGCGCCTCGCACGCGGCGATATACCCCTCATCGCTGGTCGTCTCGATCATCTCCGCGATCATCGCCGTGGTGTCGGGGTCGCGCGACCGAAACTCCGGCGTGAGAAAGCGGCCGACGACCTGATCGCGCACCGCGGCGGTGCCGCCAGCACGCACCGCCGCGGTGCGCGCGTCCCAGCTCTCGTTCGTGCCGATTTTTGCGCCAGTATTCGCGAGCACCACGCCCGTTAGGCGCTCCGGACGGTTCACCGCCAGCCACAATGCGATCACGCCTCCGAGCGAACACCCGCAGACCACGGCGCGCTCGATCTCGAGATGATCGAGCAGCGTCGTGAGACCCTGCGCGAGCCGCTCGATCGTCACAGGACGCCGAGGTAGATCGGAGACGCCGTGACCACACGCCTCGTATCGCACAACGCGAAAGCGCCCGTCCACCGCTGGCATCTGCCGGTCCCACAACCGATGGTCCGTGCCCAGCGAGTTGCTGAACACGAGCGCAGGACCGTCATGGGGGCCATCGACGCGATACGCGATCCCCGTGTCGCCAATGGCCCCGCGGATCATTCGCCTCTCGCCTCTCGCACCTCGCGCCACGAGCGTAGCGCGCGGTCGATGAGCGCGTTCGTGCTGCCGAGGTAGGCGGCCGGATCGAGTGCGCGATCGAGCTCCCACCCCTGGAGGAGCGCCGACACGTGCGTGTCGCGACTCACCGCTTCGCGC
>Ga0070661_100001262_pt1 | contig 17773 bp, 13 predicted proteins | sample KBSC43metaG_FD_64663 | JGI IMG/M metagenome (GOLD analysis project Ga0070661, IMG submission 64663) | Corn rhizosphere microbial communities from Kellogg Biological Station, Michigan, USA - KBS C4-3 metaG | ecosystem: Host-associated > Plants > Roots > Rhizosphere > Soil ... | reverse complement strand
CTTCGTGTTCAAGATCCAGGCCAACATGGACCCCGCGCACCGCGACCGCGTGGCGTTTCTGCGCGTTTGTTCGGGCCGCTACGCGTCCGGCATGAAGGCGCTGCAGGTGCGCACCGGCAAGGAAGTGAAACTCGCCAACGCGCTCACCTTCATGGCATCCGAGCGCGAGATCGCGGAAGAAGCGTACCCCGGCGACGTGATCGGCCTGCACAACCACGGCACCATCTCGATCGGCGACAGTTTCAGCGAAGGCGAGAAACTCGTTTTCACCGGTATCCCGAACTTTGCGCCGGAACTGTTCCGTCGCGCGCACCTGCGCGACCCGTTGAAGATGAAGGCGCTGCGTGCGGGTCTGGCGCAGCTTTCGGAAGAAGGCGCGACGCAGTTTTTCCGCCCGCTGATGTCGAACGACTTGATTCTGGGTGCGGTCGGCGTACTGCAGTTCGACGTCGCCGCGTACCGTTTGAAAGACGAGTACAACGTCGATTGCGCATTCGAGAACGTGGGCGTCGTCACCGCGCGCTGGGTGCATTGCGGCGACGCGAAGAAACTGGCCGAGTTCCGCGAGCGCAACGCGATGCACCTCGCCATCGACGCCGCCGAACAACTGGTGTACCTCGCGCCCACACGCGTGAACCTGCAACTCGCGCAGGAACGCTGGCCCGACGTCACCTTCACGGACACCCGCGAACACGCAAGTGCAGCCGCGTAGGGCGGGCCCTGACCCGCGTGGGCCTTGACCGGGCTGCGCCGCATCCATGACGGCGGGTTGAAATCCGCCCGCATTGTCCGCAAAGAATGGAATTTTCTCGCGGCACTACACTGGTGATTTCACTTCGCACGGAGCCGCGCACATGAAAATCAAAGCCGCCGTCGCGCACAAGGCCGGCGCGCCGCTCAGCATCGAAACCGTCGACCTGGAAGGTCCGCGCGCGGGCGAAGTGCTGGTGCAACTGAAGGCCACCGGCATCTGTCATACCGACGCCTACACGCTGTCGGGCGACGATCCGGAAGGTTTGTTTCCCGCGATTCTCGGACACGAAGGCGCGGGCATCGTGGTGGAAATCGGCGCTGGCGTGACGTCGGTGAAAAAGGGCGACCACGTGATCCCGCTGTACACGCCCGAATGCCGCGAGTGCGAGTACTGCCTCAACCCCAAAACGAATCTCTGCCAGGCAATCCGCGAAACGCAAGGCAAGGGACTGATGCCCGATGGCAGTAGTCGTTTTTCGGTCGGCGGCGAGGCGATACACCATTACATGGGCACGTCCACCTTCGCCGAATACACGGTGCTGCCGGAAATCGCGGTGGCGAAGATCCGTGAAGACGCGCCGTTCGACAAGGTCTGCTACATCGGCTGCGGCGTCTCCACCGGCATCGGTGCGGTAATCAACACGGCGAAGGTCGAGCCCGGCTCGAAGGTGGTGGTGTTCGGCCTCGGCGGGATCGGTCTCAACGTGATCCAGGGCGCGCGACTGGCAGGCGCGGCGATGATCGTGGGCGTCGACTTGAATCCGAGGCGGAAGGAACTCGCCGAGAAATTCGGCATGACGCACTTCGTCAATGTCAGTGAGATCGATGGTGATCTGGTCCCGTATCTCGTTTCATTGACCCAAGGCGGCGCCGATTATTCGTTCGAGTGCATCGGCAACGTCAAGGTGATGCGGCAAGCATTGGAGTGCTGCCACAAGGGCTGGGGCGTGTCATGCATCATCGGCGTGGCCGGCGCCGGTCAGGAAATCTCAACGCGCCCCTTCCAGCTCGTCACCGGCCGACGCTGGATCGGCAGCGCGTTCGGCGGCATGCGCGGACGCACCGACGTGCCCAAGGTGGTCGATTGGTACATGCAGGGCCTGATCGAAATCGATCCGATGATCACGCACACGCTGAAGCTGGACGACATCAACCGTGGTTTCGAACTGATGCACAAGGGCGAGTCGATCCGGTCCGTGGTGGTTTATTGAAATGGAAGTCGTATCGAAACAACGCTGCTACGGCGGCACGCAAGGGTTTTACCGGCACGATTCGAAAGCCTGCAGCGGCCCCATGAACTTCGCGGTGTACTCGCCGCCAGCGGTTGCAGGTGGGAAAGCACCTGTGGTCGTGTACCTTGCGGGGCTCACCGCAACGCACGAAACCTTCCCGATCAAGGCCGGCGCGCAACGCGTCGCGGCCGAGCTTGGCCTGATGCTCGTCGCCCCCGACACCAGCCCGCGCGACACCGGCTTGGAAGGCGCGACGGGCGATTGGGAATTCGGCGAGGGCGCAGCGTTCTACCTCGACGCCACACAGTCACCGTGGTCGTCATGCTTCCGAATGGAGACCTGGGTCGTCGAGGAGTTGCCGGCACTCATCGCCGCCAACTTTGCGGCCGAGCCCGGCCGTTGCGGCATCATGGGCCACTCGATGGGCGGACATGGCGCGCTGACGTTGGCGCTGCGACACCCGGATCGTTATCGCTCCGTATCCGCGTTCGCACCGATCGTCGCGCCGAGCCAGGTGCCGTGGGGCCTGAAAGCCTTCCCGCGCTATCTGGGTGACGATCGCGAAGCGTGGAAAGCTCACGACGCCTTCGAACTGGTGCGCTCGGGACGGCGCTTCGACGCCACCATCCTCATCGACCAGGGCGACGCCGACCCATTCCTGTGCGGACAACTTCGCCCGGAGCTGTTCGTCGAAGCCTGCCGCACCGCAGGCCAACCGGTCGAATTGCGCATGCAGCCCGGCTACGACCACAGCTACTGGTTCGTGCAGACTTTCATCGAAGACCATCTGCGCCATCACGCTCAGGCGCTCGCCTGAGCCGCCGCGGACGAACAGCCGCATCAGGCAATGTGCAGCGACCGCTGCGTATCCGCGCCGCCGTGTACGATCTTTGCGCGCAGTTCCTCGGGATCGAAATCGTCCACGTTGATGAACTCCGCGGTGGCGTGGCGCAGGCGTTCCAGTAGCGCGCGTTCGGTTTCGCTGATCGCGCCTTCCTTTTGCGCCTCCGCGAGTTGCTCGAAGTAGTCGTGCGATCGAATCGTGCCGGCCTTGACGGCCTTCAGGAACTTGCGCTCGATCGGCTCGGCCGCGACCACGTCCGGCAGCAACGCGTGCATCCGTCCGACCGGATTGTTCTTCGTCTGCGTCAAGTAGATGCCTTTCACCAGCGCATCGCGCGCGCTGTTCGGCGCGGTCAGGATCGCGGCCACGCGCCGGCCCAGACGGTCCGACGGCGGTACTTCGCGCCGGCCGAACGGGAACACCAGCGTGTGCACCAGCCACGCCACAGGGCGCACCGGGAAATTGCGGATCACGCCGTCCAGCGCCATCTGCATGCGCCACACCGAATCGTGGAAAGCCCATGCCAACATAGGGCGTTCGGCTTCGGGGCGGCCCTCGTCCTCGTAGCGTTTCAACATCGCCGAGCAGATGTAAAGGTACGACAATACGTCGCCGAGCCGCGCCGAGATTTTTTCCTTGAACTTCAGCTTGCCGCCCAGCACGCCCATCGCGGTGTCGGCCAGCAGCGCCAACGCGGCGGAATAGCGGTTCAACTTGCGGTAGTAACGCCGCGTGTAGGCGTCGCCCGGTGCCTTGCCGAACTTTGCGAAGGTGACGCCGAGCACCAACGCGCGCGCCGCGTTGGAAATGCCGAAGCCGATGTGCCCGAACAGCGCCGCGTCGAAGTCACGCAACGCCTTGGCGCGATCGGGCTCGCGCGTGGCGTGCATTTCCTTCAGGATCCACGGATGGCAGCGGATCGCGCCCTGCCCGAAGATCATCAGGCTGCGGGTCATGATGTTGGCACCTTCCACCGTGATCGGAATCGGCGCACCTTGCCACATGCGGCCGAGGTAATTCGATGGTCCCAACTGGATGCCCTTGCCGCCGTGCACGTCCATCGCGTCCTGGATGACGAGGCGGCCGAGGTCGGTCGCGTGGCATTTTGCGATGGCGGAAGCCACGGCCGGTTTCTCGCCGCGATCGACTGCCGCGGCGGACGCGCGCGACAACGCCGTAACCGCATACGCATAGCCGCCGATTCGCGCCAGCGCTTCCTCGACGCCTTCGAAACGTGCGATCGCCAAACCGAACTGCTTGCGGATGCGCGCATACGCGCCGGTCGCGGCCACCGCCACCCGCACGAAACCCGTGGCGTTCGATGGCAATGATATGCCGCGCCCGACCGACAGGCATTCGACGAGCATGCGCCAGCCGTGGCCGGCCATGTGCGGGCCGCCGATCAGCGTGTCGATCGGCACGAATACGTCCTTGCCGCGCAGCGGACCATTCTGGAACGGGATGTTGAGCGGGAAATGCCGGCGGCCGATTTCGAGTCCCTGGGTCTTGCGCGGGATCAATGCCAGCGTGATGCCTAGGTCTACCTTGTCACCCAGCAAATGCTCGGGGTCGTACATCCTGAACGCCAAGCCCACCAGCGTCGCGACCGGCGCCAGCGTGATGTAGCGCTTGTCGAAGGTGAGTCTGATGCCAAGCGTTTCCCTGCCTTCGACCGTTTGCTTGCAGACAATCCCGTAATCGGGAATCGATGTGGCATCCGAACCCGCGTACGGACCGGTCAGCGCGAAGCACGGTACCTCGCGGCCATCGGCGAGCCGCGGCAGGTAGTGATTCTTCTGTTCTTCGCTGCCGTAGCGCAGCAGCAGCTCGGCCGGACCGAGCGAATTCGGCACCGCCACCAGCGATGACAGCGTCGCCGACATGCTGGAAAGTTTTTGCAGGACCGCGGAATGCGCGAGCGCCGAGAACTGCTTGCCGCCGTACTGCTTCGGGATGATCATCGCGAAGAAACCTTCGCGCTTGACGAACTCCCAGATCTCCGGCGGCAGGTCGGCGATCTCGTGCGTGATGTGCCAGTCGTCGACCATCGCACAGAGCTTTTCGCACGGCCCATCGAGGAACGCCTGTTCCTCGGCGGAGAGCCGTGGCTTCGGCTCGGCCAGCAATTTCGACCAATCCGGTTTGCCGGCAAACAGCTCACCTTCAAAGCCGACGGTGCCGGCATCCAGCGCAACCTGTTCGGTTTCGGAAATCTTGGGCAACACGCGCTTGAACAGGTTCAGCAACGGCGCCGCGAACAACACCCGGCGCAGCGGCGTCAGGTTCAGCGGCAGCGCAACGAGTACCACGAAAATGCCGAGCAGCACCCACATCGGCGTGAACGTGCGCAGGCCGAGCCCGACAAGCAGGATCGTCACGACGGTCGCGAGCGTCCATTGCCAAAGCCGGCTGCGGAAATACGCGCAGACCATGCCAACGATCGCGGCACAAACAAGAATGATGACGGTGTTCATGGCAAACCTCGAGTTCTGAGCCCCTCTCCGATCGGAAGAGGCGGCGTGGAGCGCCGAGCGCGTAGCGGTGGGGTGAGGGTTCGGTGAATTGACGGACCTCCCATCTTCGCACCCTCACCCGGCGCTGCGCGCCACGCTCTTGCCGACGGAGAGGGATTCAAGGAATGGCTCGATCGCGGCGGCGAACGAAACGTTGTCGTCGCCCGCCAACGTGTGCGTTGCGTGCGGAATCTGGACGTGCGTCGCGTGCGGTACCGCGTCCAGGAATTCCGCGACGGTGTCTCTGGATACGATGTCGCTGCGCCCGCCCGAAACCAGCAGGGTCGGCACGTCGATGTTGCGCGCGGCATTCAACAATCGTTGCTGGTGCCGCTCGCCCTCGCGCGCCACGGTGTCCAGCATTGCCGGGTCCCAGTGCCAGCGCAGTCGCCCGTCGCCGCCGCGGCGCAGCAACTGCGCGAGTTCGTAACGGTCCTTGCGCCGGCGCCGTTGCGGCAGGTACGCCGCCACTTCCGCGGCGGCTTCGTCCAGCGACGCGAAACCCTGTGGATTCGCACGCATGAAGCCGAGCATGCGTTCCACGCCGGCGGCTTCCCAGCGCGGCGTGATGTCCACCAGCACCAGCGCGCGGAACGGAGCGGGGCGGGTTTCGCCCGCAGCGACGAGGCCCAGCAAGCCGCCCATCGAGGCACCGACCAGCACCGGCGGCGCTTCAAGCGACCGCGCCACGACCCGCAAATCGTCGACGAACTGCTCCAATTCGTAACGCCCATCCTTCACCCGAGAGCTGTCGCCGTGGCCGCGCGCGTCGAAGGTGATGGTCCGCCAGCCATGCTCCGCCAGCGACTCGGCGGCGCGGACCCATGCATGGCGGCTCTGGCCGAAGCCGTGGGCAAACAAGACGGCAGGGGCGCCGGCCGGACCGCGCGTCTCGATAGCCAGAGATACGTCGTCACCCACCTGCAACCGATACAGCACCTGTTCGATTGACACTCTTTCCGTCTCCATACGCACAAGTATGGATTTGTGCCGAGGTGCTGTCAATACGCTACAGTATGGTCATGTCCGCCGAACCCGCAACGCCCCCCGAATCCGCCGACTCTCCTCGGCGCGGCCGCGCGCATGCGCGACTTTCCGCCGCCGACTGGGAGCGCGGTGCGCTCGAGATGATCGCGGACGAAGGCGTGGGTGCGCTGGCCGTGGAAGCGCTGGCGCGCCGGCTCGGCGTCACCAAGGGCAGCTTCTACTGGCACTTCAAGAATCGCGAAGCACTGTTGCAGGCAGCGCTCAATCGCTGGGAAGCCGACGATACCCGCGAACTGGCCGGCCACGTCGAAGCGGTGGGCGAATATCCCCGCGAGCGCCTCGGCGCGTTGTTCCGCTGGGTTTCCGGCGAAGCCCAGGCACACCGTATTTATGCGGCGTTGCTGCAGGCGCTGGACCATCCGCAGGTCAAACCGATGATGACCCGCGTGTCGCAACGCCGCATGGAATTCCTGGAACAGGCGTTTCGGCAGGCGGGGCTGGACGGCGAGGCGGCGCGCCATCGCGCACGGTTGACCTACGCGGCCTACGTCGGTTTCCTGCAGTTGAACCTGACCCTGGAAATGCCGCATCTTTCGCACGAGCAATACGACGCTTATGTCGAGCACGTGATCGGGACGCTGGTGCCGTAATTCATGCGATCGTTCCTGATCGCTGCATTCTTCGATGTTCCGGCGAAATGCAGTCTTCGATCCCGGTGACACCAGAACGGCCCTCCATGGCCTGACTTCTCACCAACAGCCGCTTCGCGTGCTGCAGCGCACAACACGTGCGCCCGGCGCGCCTTGCAAAGCCCCGATGCGCAGACTACCGTCACCCCTCTTGCACATCCCGGGAGACGCGCGCTCTCACAATGTTTCTTCAGGCTGACTCGACACGCCGGTCCATCGCCGAAGGTCATAAAAAAACCAGACGACCTTCGCTGCAGTGGCCACCGCAATGCCTGACGTATAACGACAAGATTTCTTTCTGGAGTATCACAACCGATGCCAAGCAAACTCGATTCTCTGAACCGATGGGTTGACGACGTCGCCAAAAGGACGAAGCCCGATCACATCCACTGGTGCGACGGATCCGACGCCGAATACAAGCATCTCGTCGACGAAATGCTCAAGACCGGCGACCTGATCGAACTGAATCAGGAAACCCATCCGCGTTGCTACCTGCACCGCTCCGACCCAAGGGACGTCGCGCGCGTCGAAAAGCTCACGATCATCTGCACGAAAAGCAAGGACGACGCCGGCCCCAACAACAACTGGATGGATCCGGCGCAAGCCCACACCAAGATCGACGCGTTGTTCGAGGGCTGCATGGCCGGCCGCACGATGTACGTGATCCCGTATTGCATGGGCCCGCTCGGCTCGCCGTTGGCACGCTGCGGCGTCGAGATCACCGACTCGCCGTATGTGGTCGCCAACATGCGTCTCATGACCCGCATGGGCACCGCCGCGCTCGGGCGCATCGAACGCGAAGGCAGCTTCGTCAAGGCGCTGCATTCGATCGGCGAACTCGATCCCGAGCGCCGCTGGATCATGCATTTCCCTGAAGAACTCACCATCAAGTCGTTCGGTTCGGGCTACGGCGGCAACGCGCTGCTCGGCAAGAAGTGCCATGCGCTCCGGATTGGCTCATACCAGGCGCGCAGCGAAGGCTGGCTGGCTGAGCACATGCTGATCGTGGGCATCGAAAATCCGAAGCACGAGATCCGCTACGTCGCGGCGGCGTTTCCATCGGCCTGCGGCAAGACCAACCTCGCGATGCTGATTCCGCCGGAGGGCTACCAGCGCGAAGGCTGGAAGGTGTGGACGGTCGGCGACGACATTTGCTGGATGCGCCCCGGCAAGGATGGACGGCTGTATGCGATCAATCCCGAGGCCGGCTATTTCGGCGTCGCGCCCGGCACCTCGAAGAAAACCAATCCCAACGCGCTGGCGATGTTGCAGCACGACACCATCTTCACCAACGTCGCGGTCACCGCCGACAACCAGCCATGGTGGGAAGGGCTGGACGATCGCAAACCTGCAAAAGATTGGCAGGGCCGTGACTACGATCCTGCGAACGGTCCCGCCGCGCATCCGAATTCGCGCTTCACCGTGCGCGCCAACCAGTGCCCGAGCTGGTCACCGGAGGCCGAAAATCCCGAAGGCGTGCCGATCGAGGCGATCGTGTTCGGCGGCCGCCGTGCCGCGCGCGTGCCGCTGGTGTTCGAGGCGCGCGACTGGACCCATGGCGTACTCGTGGGAGCATCGATGGCATCGGAAACGACCGCCGCCGCCACCGACGTCGGCGTCAACATCCGCCGCGACCCGATGGCGATGAAACCGTTCTGCGGCTACAACTACGGCGACTATTTCGCGCACTGGCTGTCGTTCGATCAGCCCAACGCGAAACTGCCGAAAGTCTTCCATGTCAACTGGTTCCGCAAGGGCAAGGACGGCAAGTTCCTGTGGCCCGGCTTCGGCGACAACATGCGCGTGCTCGAGTGGATGCTTAAGCGCGTCGCGGGCGGGGCTGACGCCATCGAAACGCCGATCGGCAACGTCCCACGCAGCGAAGGACTCAACCTCGACGGATTGAATCTGACCGATGGCGCGCTGGATGAGCTGTTCCGGGTCGACAACGCTGAATGGCGCGAGGAAGAAGCCGCGATCGGCGAATACCTCTCCGAATATGGTTCACACCTGCCCGCTGCGCTGAAGGCCGCACACCAGCGCATCGTCGATGCACTGGACGCGGACGCACGACCGGCTGCCCCGGCGCGCGCCGCGGCCGCGGCGCGTTGATGGTCCGCCTCCTGGCGAAAGCCGAAGTGACCATCGCGTTGCGCAAGTTGGAGTGAGCGGCTTTGCGCAAAGCCCAACGTCTTTTGCCGACGTTGGGCTTTGCGTTGCGGACCGCCCGAATGCGACCGCGCCGATGACGGTCAGGATCGGCACCGGCACAGGAAGGCCGGCCACCGGGATCAGCGCCATCAGCCCGGTGCGTGCAACGGCAGCCAGGCGCTCACATCGCATTTGCCAGCGCTACGGCCAGACGTTCGCGTGCGGACCCACCTTGCCGTGGCGCTGCGGCCGAATCACGCAGAAACGCTGGCCGGTGGGCGCCTCCATCACCACCCAGGTCTTGATGGCTTGCACGCGCTTCGCACCCAGCGCTTCCAGCCGGCGCACCTCCGCCTCGATGTCGTTGCTCTCGATGTCGAGGTGCACCCGGCTTTCGTGATCGACCTTCTGCACCATCACGATGGGCTCATCGTCATGGGTTTCGATATCCACGTACTTCGGATCGCTATCCGATGTGTACGGGCGCCCCAGCGCCTCCGACCAGAACCGCGCCGCGACGTCGAGATCATCGGTTTTGCAATCGATGATGATGCTGCAGAGTCTGCTGTGGTGCATGGCGCCCTCCGTTCACGCGCGGCGCAAGGCTCGATCCACGCTCAACGGCCCCGGCCCCGCCGCCGACAGGTACAGGAACACAAAGCAGAACAGCACCGCGCTGTCGCCGCCGTTGAGGTAGGGGAAGATGTGGTTGGTCGGGAAGTGGGCCATGAAATAAGCGAGCGCCATTTCACCCGACAGAATGAACGCAATGGGGCGCGAGAAAAGCCCGATCAGCAGCAGCACCCCGCCACCGAACTCCAGGATCCCGGCGAGACCCGGCACCAGCGTGAACAGCTTCGCCGAGGAAATCAGCGTGAACGGACCGGCGGGGAGGTTGAACAGCTTGTCGGCGCCGTGGCACAGGAACAGGAACGCCGCAACGATGCGCAGGATGCTGAGCAGATACGGTGACGCCTTGGTCCAGGAATTGCTGCCGGCCATGCTGGTTCTCCCCCCTTGGTGGAAAAGCGATGGGGCCGGTCGCATCGCCGGCCGGCCCCGTGGGCGAACCATACACCAAATGCCGCCAGCGAACGGGGATGTGCGGCAATCAGCCGCCGCACAGCGCCTGCACGTCCTCGATGGCTTTCGGGAGTGCGGCGGTCAGCACCTCGCTGCCGCGTGCACCCACCGCCACATCGTCCTCGATGCGGATGCCGAGCCCACGCCACTTCGGCGGCACCGTGGCATCGTCGGGCGCGATGTAGATGCCGGGTTCCACGGTCACCACCATGCCTGGCTCCAGCATGCGCGGCTCGTCGTCGACCCGGTAATCGCCGACGTCGTGGACATCCAGCCCGATCCAGTGCCCGGTCTTGTGGGGAAAGAAGCGTTTGTAGTCGCCCGATTTCAATGCCGCGCGCGCATTGCCCGGCAGCAGCTTCAGCGCGCACAAGCCGTGCGCAATCATGCGCGTTGCCGCGTCGTGTGCGGCGGTGAACGGAGAGCCCGCGCGTACTTCCTCGATGGCGGCCTGCTGGGCGTCCGCAACGACGCCGTACAGCGCGCGCTGTTCGCGCGAAAAGGTTCCGCCGATCGGCCAGGTGCGGGTGATGTCGGACGCGTAGCACTCGACCTCGGCGCCGGCGTCGATCAGCAGCAGGTCGCCGCGGCCCAGCTTGCCGCGATTCCGCGTGTAGTGCATCACGCATGCATTGGGGCCGGCGGCAACGGTGGGTGGATACGACGGCACCGCGCCGTGCACGCGCATCGTGTGCAGCAATGCAGCTTCGACTTCGTACTCGGCGGCGCCGGGACGTGCTGCGCGCAACGCCTCGCGTTGCGCGTCAGCCGCGATTTTGGCGGCGCGCCGCATCAATGCGATTTCAGCTGAAGACTTGTACAGGCGCAGCTCGTGCAGCAAATGTCCCAGCGCCACGAATTCGCGCGGCACCACGCCTCCACCGCGGCTGCTGCGCAAGCGCCGCATCCAGCGCAGCAATTGCGCGTCGAATTCGTTCTCGCGCCCGAAATGGCAATAAAGGCGCGTGCGGCCTTCCAGCATGCCGGGCAGGATGTCGTCGATGTCCTCGACCGGAAACGCGTCCGCGACGCCGAACTGCGCCGCCGCATTTTCCGGCCCGATGCGGGCGCCCTCGAGGCGTTCGCGCGCGGCATCGCGCTCGCGGCAGAACAGCACCGCTTCGCCGCTTGCGCGACCGGGCAACAGCGCCAGCACCGCATCGGGCTCCGGAAACCCGGTGAGGTAGTGGAAGTCCGAATCCTGGCGATACGGCCAGGCGGCATCGGCGTTGCGCATCCGCTGCGGCGCGGCCGCCACCACCAGCGCGGCGTCTTCGCCGGCCATGCGCATCAGTTCGGCGCGCCGACGCGCGAACTCCGAGGGTGCAATCATTGACGCCTCGCGGGCGCGAGCTCCGCGTGCAATCGGGCGACGCCGCTTTGGATGAAATCGAGCACGTCGTGCAGCAAGGCATCATCATCATCGTCGCAACTGAGGTGCATCGCCGCGATCTGGCTGAAGTCCTCCAGCAGTTCGCGGATCTCTGGCATCTTCACCGCCTTGGCCAGCTCGCCCTTCAGCGCCAGCCCGCCCAAAAATCCGCGGCACCAGTCAACCATCGCATCGGCGCGCGCCGCCAGGGAACCGGAAGGCAGCAGCGGCGCGACTGGCTCACCGGTCTGCAGTCGATGGGAAACATCGCCGGACAGCCCATCCAGCATTGCGTGCAGTTCGTCGACGGCGCCGGGCTCGTCACCCTCCAGCGCCAGCGCCGCCAACAGTTCATGGGCGCGACCGTGCCCACCCGCGCACAGGTAGCCGGTGACCGAACCATGCAAGTCGGCAGGCGAGACGCCCAGTTTCGCCCGTGCGAGCGCCGCCTCCAGGTTTTCGTAGCTGGGCGTTTGCATGCCGGTGGTGTCGTGTCCAGTGCCATCTGCCATTCTAGGGAAAGTCCGGCGCGTTGCCCACGACGCGCCATGCGCGTTTGAGTACACTTGTCCGGCAGCCGCCGACTGCCTTCAAGGCAGACGCGCAAATCAGGCTGCGCTTCGTCAGGGGCGATCCCTTTTCATCATGAGTCGCATCGCATCCGGATCATCCGCGGTCAGACGGCGATCCGCCCACCCACGGATCACGCGCGTGTTGGCGGGCGCGCTCGCCATCCTGATGGCGATCGGCACCGCACACGCCGACAGCACGCCGGCTTCGTGGCAGGCGTATCAGCGCGACTTCCATTTCCAGCAGCTCGACAGCAGCGACGGGTTGGTGCAGAACTCGGTGTCGCTGATCTTCCAGGACCAGCAGGGTTTCATGTGGCTGGCCACCCAAGGCGGACTGTTCCGTTTCGACGGCTATTCACTGCGGCGCTATACGCACGATCCGAACCGCAGCGACAGCCTGCCCGATGATTATCTGGTCACCTCGCTGGCTGACGCGGGAGAGGGACGGCTGTGGGTCGGCTCGTCCACGGGCGGCTTGATCTTGTTCGACCCGGCGGCGGGCAAGGTGGTTCCGCTTCCGGCTGCGGTTCAGCGCGGAGGTTCGGCAGTCACCGGATTGCTGCTTCTGCCTGACGGGAATGTGTTGGTCGGCACGCCGCATGGCATTGACCGGCTCGTCACTGGCGCCACGCCGCAGTTGCAACGTGTTTGGGCCGAACCCGACGGCGCCCGGGAGTGGGTGCGCGCGTTTACGCGGTGCCCTGATGGCGGTGTTTATGCGATCGCGGCGGATCAGATTCTCGCGCTCGACAAGGCCGGACATACCGCGCGTGTCCTCGCCACCAACGAGCAGCCCATCGATGCGTTGTATTGCGGGCCGCACGGACACCTGCTGCTGGGCGACGCGCACGGCCTCGACAGCGTGGATCGCAAGTCGGGAACCATCGCTTCCGTCTGGCGCGGCGCGAATGGCGCAAATACCGGCGTGCGCGCGGTGACCGGCGATCACGCCGGCAACATCTGGCTGGCCCTGTCCGACCACAGCCTGTTGCGCCTGAACGACAACGGCAGCATGACGCAGGTGAAGCCAGCGCCGATTGGCATCACGGGGGGACTCCCGGATTCCGGTATCGAAACACTGTTCGTCGATCGCACCGGGTTGCTGTGGGCGGGCACATCGACTGCCGGCGCAGTGTGGACGCGACCGGCCGGAAGTCCCATTCAGGCTGTGCTGAACATCTCAGGCAACTTGCGCGACCGAACATACGTGCGCGCACTCCAATCTGCACCGGAGGGTCAGTTCTGGCTGGCGCTGAATGATGGATTGGTCCGCTACGACCCCGCGACGGGAACCGTGACCAGCTACGCCTCGGCACTGGACCAAGCGGTCGCAAGCGTGCCAGTGGCGGCGCCGCCCTCCTCCATGGTGATGCTTCATTCCCGTGCCTCAGGACGGGGCATCGGTATTTTCGGAATTCTTCAGGACACAGACGGTGGACTGCTGCTGCCTTCCAATCGCGGCATCCTGCATTTCGACCCTGCCACCGGGAAGGCGGGTTTTGCCAATCTTGGTGGCGCGCCGGCGAGCTCGCCCGTGCGCGCGTTGTTCCGCGCCCGGAATGGCGATTTGTGGGTTGCTCCGTACGGCGCCGGTCTCCTGCATCTTCATGAGCATGCCATTGCGCAGCGTTTCGACGCCGCACACGGCCTTGCCAGCAACAATGTCATGACGATTGGCGAGGACAGGGAGGGCAACATCTGGGTGGGGACCACCAACGGCGTGTCGATGATCGACCCCGCCAGCGGCAAGGTGCGCAGCTTCCGTGAAAAGCCGGGCGACAAGCAATCATTGGCCGGACGCACGGTGGTCAGCTTGCTGGTCACACGCAAGGGCCAAGTGTGGATTGGCTCGTTTTCCGGCATCAGCCTGCTCGAACACATCGATGATCACGGCGCGCAATTCCGGCGCTACGGCATCGGCGATGGCCTGCCTGACGACACCATCGATTGCATGCTGGAGGACGGCAAGGGCGACATCTGGTTCAGCACCAATCTCGGCATCGGACGTCTGGATCCGACGACCGGCCTGATCCGCAGCTACGGGCTTGCCGATGGCGTGCAGGGCAGCGAATACAACACGGGCGCCTGCCTGCGGACAGCCGATGGCAAACTGCTGTTCGGCGGTCACGGATTCGACATCATCGACCCGTCGGCGGCGGTGCCCGCCGCGCAACACGCACCGGTCGTCATCACCGATTTGTACGACAGCAAGGGCCGCATTCCGGTCCCTGCATCGAGTTCCGAACCGGTGACGATCGGTGCTCGCGACCGCGACATTTATGCCGACTTCGCCACGCTCGATTTTTCGGCGCCGGGCCACAATCGCTATCGCGTTCGCCTGATCGGCCATGACCGTCAGTGGAGCAGCCCGACTCGCGACCGCTCGGTCGCGTACACCAGCCTAGCCCCCGGCAATTACCGACTGGAAGTGCAGTCGGTGCTGCGCGACGGCAGTCCCGGCAATACCGCAAGCGTGGCGTTCCTCGTGGAATCGGTCTGGTGGTGGAGTACCGCCATGCGGTTGGTGTACGGCTTCGCGATCGCACTGCTAATCCTGATCGCGGCGCTCGGCTGGCGCAGTCATCATCTGGAGCAGGTTCGGCATCGCCGCCAGCTGCGACTGCGCGAAAGCCGGCTGCGACAGGCGCTGTGGGGATCGGGCGACGAATTCTGGGACTGGAACCTCGAACAGGGCACCATCCTCAGGCTGGGTCCGGAAGGCACGCCCGGCGGGCATCACGAACAATCCGTGCCGGCCGACGAGTGGCGTCGCACCATGGTGCATCCCGAGGACCTCGCCAACCTCGATCACGCGCTGGCCGAGCACCTCGCGGGCCGCACCGAGCATTTCGAAGTCGAACACCGCGTACGCGGCCGCGATGACGAATGGACCTGGGTGCTTTCGCGCGGCAAGATCATCGAGCGCGACGCGGAGGGCAAGCCGCTGCGCGTGTGCGGCACCGAGCGCGACATCAGCGCGATCCGCGCCGCCGATCGCGAGCGCCGCATTGCCTCCGAGGTCATCCGCAACATGAGCGAGGCGGTCACCGTCACCGACCTCGACTTCCGCTTCATGTCGGTCAACACCGCGTTCACGCGCATGACCGGGTACGCCGAACACGAGGTGCTTGGTCGCGACGCCTCCGTGCTCAATGGCAGCCGCCATGCGCCGGACAGCTACACCCAGTTGCGCCAGACGCTGGCGGAAACCGGCCACTGGCGCGGCGAGCTGTGGCAGCGCCGCAAGGATGGCGAAGAGTTCCTGTGCTGGGTGGAACTGAACGAGGTGTGCGACGCCTCGGGCCAGCGCACCCACATGATCGGCGTGCTCACGGACATCACCGACCGCAAGCGCGCCGAACAGGAACTGCGCTACCTCGCCAACTACGACACGCTCACCGGGCTGCCCAACCGCGCGCTGCTGGGCGAACGCCTGGGCGCGGCGGTGATCAGTGCGCGTCGCGGCGGCCACAAGGTCGGGCTGTTGTTCCTCGATCTCGACCGCTTCAAGCACGTCAACGACTCGCTCGGCCACACCGCAGGCGATCGCACGTTGAAAGCCGCAGGCGCACGCCTGCGCCAGTGCGTGCGCGAGAACGATGTGGTCGCGCGACTCGGCGGCGATGAATTCACCGTGGTGCTGGAGGACCTGGCCGATACCCGCGGCGCCGAGGAAATGGCCCAGCGCCTGATCCGAGCATTCGCCAAACCCCTGCCAATCACAGGCACCCAGGAAACCGTGATTTCACCCTCGATCGGCATCGCGCTGTATCCCGACCACGGACAGACCCCGGCCGACCTGCTGAAGTGTGCGGACACCGCGATGTACCAGGCCAAAGCCAGCGGCCGCAATACCTGGGCGGTGTACCACCCGGGCATGGACGCGCGGGCGCGCGATCACGCCACGCTGATCAACGCGCTGCGGCGCGCGCTGGATCGCGGCGAATTGCGGCTGGTCTACCAACCCAAGATGGACCTCCACACGGAAACGATCACCGGCATGGAGGCGCTGCTGCGCTGGCACAACCGCGACCTCGGCGAGATTCCGCCGAGCGTGTTCATCCCGCTGGCGGAAGAAACCGGTCAGATCCACGAAATCAGCGCATACGTATTCGCGACCGCCTGCGCCGACCTGCGCCGCTTCCGCGAAAGCGGCCACCGCAACCTCATCATGGCCATCAACCTGTCGGCGGCGCAGCTCAACCGCCCCGATCTGACTGCACACATCTGCGACCTGCTGGCCGAACACGACGTGGCGCCGAACCAGGTGGAACTGGAACTGACCGAGAGCATGGTCATGGCCAATGCCGAACTGTCGGTGCGCCTGCTCGGCGAGCTGAAGTCGATCGGCGCACGCCTCGCGATCGACGACTTCGGCACTGGCTATTCCTCGCTGGCATATCTGAAGCGGCTGCCGATCGACACGCTGAAGATCGACCAGGAATTCGTGGGCGACATCACTACCGATCCCGACGACGCCGCGATTACCGCCACCATCATCACGTTGGCACATTCGCTGCAGCTCAAGGTGGTGGCCGAGGGTGTCGAAACCGCCGAGCAACTTGCGTTCCTGCGCGCGCAGCATTGCGATGAAATCCAGGGCTACTGGCTCTCCCGCCCGCTTTCGGCGGAAGCGTGCCTCGATTTCCTGAATCGCCACGCCGCCGCGCCGATCGTCATCTGAAAGATGCGACGCATGCGAGCAGTCCTACGTCAACATCCTGATATATTCGCGCCATGAACACCGCCGCCAATTCCGTCGAAGCCGAACTCGTCGCGTTGTCCCGTGCGCTGGACCAGGCGCTGGAACGCATGCGCCGACTCGCCGAGGAGAACGCCAGCCTGCGCCGCGGGCGCGACCAACTGGTCGGCGAACGCGCCGCGCTGATGACCCGCAACGAACAGGCGCGTGCGCGGGTCGAAGCGATGATCGAGCGCCTGAAATCGCTCGAGAACGCAGGTTAGGGCCTGTCAGCGCTATGCCAAACGGCCGCGCCGTCGGCCATTTGTCTGCAGGGGAAGGAAGAGTGAGGAAGTATGTCGATACCTAGACGAGCGATAACGCCGCCATGCGGGCAAATGGCCCCGGCCCGAAGGGCTGCTTCGCAGCGACCACCATCAATCGGCGCGCACCTTGACCAGAGAACCACTCTGGCGCCGCGGCGCGCGCCTCGTCCGGCAACCGCTGCGGAAGCAACGCGGCTCGCTTGGCATAGCGGTGATAGGCCCTGATCATGTCCGACGAATCCGTCACCGTCACCGTCAAGCTGCTCGACCGCGAATTCCTGGTCGGCTGCAGACCCGACGAACGCGAAGGGCTGCTGGCAGCCGTGGAACACCTGAACCGCAAGATGCGGGAAATCCGGCACGCCTCGCGCAGCCCGGGCTACGATCGCATTGCAGTGCTGGCCGCGCTCGACATCACGCACGAACTGCTGATGTTGCAACGCAGCCAGAACGCCTTGTCGGACAGCGCCGGCGAGCAAATCGCGTTGCTGCGGCGCAAGCTTGAAGACGCCCTCGACACCCCCGTAGAATGAACCTGCTGGCGTCCCCTGCGGTGAACGACAGCGCGCC
>Ga0070661_100001254_pt1 | contig 17808 bp, 16 predicted proteins | sample KBSC43metaG_FD_64663 | JGI IMG/M metagenome (GOLD analysis project Ga0070661, IMG submission 64663) | Corn rhizosphere microbial communities from Kellogg Biological Station, Michigan, USA - KBS C4-3 metaG | ecosystem: Host-associated > Plants > Roots > Rhizosphere > Soil ... | reverse complement strand
CATGCGGTCTGGTTACGACCGGCCATTGTACCTTCTGCCGTTCGATCATCGACATTCGTATGTGACCGGAATGTTTCAGTTCGACGGCCCGCTGACTCGGGGTCAACGCGAAGTGGTTACCGACAGCAAGCAGGTGATCTATGAAGGGTTCCGACAGGCGCTCGGTTTCGGCGTGCCGGTTGCTGCGGCCGGTATTCTGATCGACGAGGAGTTTGGCGCTGACATCCTACGTGACGCGACGAGGAACGGATACGTGACCGCGTTGGCCACTGGGAAGAGCGGCTCGGCCGAGTTCGAGTTCGAGTATGGCGAGCAGTTCGCGAGCCACATCGCGACCTTTAAGCCCACCTTCGCAAAAGCGCTGGTTAGCTTCAACCCGGAAGGGGACGCGGACGTAAATCGGCGGCAGACCACACGTCTCAAGCAGCTCTCCGACTACTGTCACGCCGTTAGGCAACCGTTCATGCTCGAACTGCTCGTCCGGCCTACGGCGGCCCACCTGGCTCAGGCCCACGGGTTTCAGACGACCTTCGAGGCGCTCATGCGGCCGGCTCTCATGCTGCAGGCGATTCGCGCGCTCCATGATGCGGGAGTCGAGCCCGATATCTGGAAGGTCCAAGGACTCGATCGTCGCAGCGACTGCGAGCATATCGTCGCAACCGTGCGGCGGAATGGTCGCAGTAACGTCAGTTGCATCGTACTCGGGCACGATGCCGTGGAAGAGCAGGTGATGCGATGGCTGGAGACGGCAGCATCCGTCCCCGGATTCATTGGGTTCGCCGTCGGACGCACTACGTTCTGGCACGCGATCGCCGCCTACGTGGCGAAACAGGTGACGCGCGCCGAAGCCGTAGCGCTCGTGGCTCGGCGCTACCATGAATGGGTAGCCGTGTTCGAACGCGCACGAGGCGTGCGCGTCAGAACCGCGTGATGCACATGTCGGGCACGGCCCGTAACGACATCCCTCGCGCGAACACGCTCGATCCGGCTCCAAGCGGCAGCGCGGACGATCACGGCCTAACGAAGGATGAAGTTGCAATGGCCGTTCGTGAGCTGCTGCGCGCGCGCTTCGACGCCAGCTCTTCGTGGCAGGATGCGGATGTTGGCGTCAGCGTCTGTGGCACTCGGGCGACCGTACATCTCGCGCTGCAGGTTTCAGGGGCGGCCGAGCTTCTCGACCTCGACGGCGCGGTCACTCGACGGCTCCGACAGTTGGGGGCGACCGAGGTCGAGGTAGTAATCCGCCGGCCTGACAGCGTGGGTGTTACCCGCGGGCGCGGCCGCGGCGATCCGTGGGCAGGCCGCGTACGACTCGGCACGGCGAAGCACGTGGTGGCAGTTGGTGCCGGCAAGGGGGGCGTAGGCAAGAGCACCGTCGCGGTGAATCTTGCTCTCTCGCTGGCTCACGAGGGGCTTCGCGTGGCGCTGCTCGACGCCGACATCTACGGTCCGAGCCTCCCAATCCTCCTCGGCATCGAGGATGGTGCCGCGCGAACGCGGATGACCCCGGAGCGGTATATCGTTCCGCTCGAAGCACACGGATTGCCGCTCGTGAGCTTTGGGTTCTTCCTCGGGGAAGGCTCGCCGGTGATCTGGCGCGGGCCCATGGTTGCCAAAGCGGTAAAGCAATTCGCACGCGGAGTCGATTGGCCTCCGCTCGACGTGCTCGTCGTGGACCTCCCGCCAGGGACGGGAGATGTTCCACTGAGCCTGGCGCAAGCAATCGAGCTGTCGGGAGCGGTGGTCGTGACGCAACCTGCGCGCGTCGCGACCGCCGAAGCTCGGAAGGCGGTCGAGATGTTCGCCGCGCTCAAGGTTCCCGTGCTCGGCGTTGTCGAGAACATGACTGGCCTGTTCGGGGCCGGCGGCGGCAGAGTCCTAAGTCACCAGCTCGAGGTGCCGTTTCTTGGTGATGTTCCGTTCGATGCGGAGATCATCCGCGAGGGGGACGGGGGACTGCCGACCGTGATGGCGCGTGCTGGCTCGCCGGCTGCTGCGAGCTTCGACCGAATCGCCCAGCGCGTTGCTGAGGCGCTGGGTTGGTGTCGCATCGAACGCAGCGGGTGACGCACGCGATCGGACCAAGCCCTCGTGGATCGCATGCCAGGCTTGTGCCGTTCGGCGAGTCGCACCGTGTTCGTCGCTGTTCGCTGCGGGGCCGCGCAGTGTTCTTGCAGACGCGCGAATGCGCCGGCGCACGGGTGGGCGATTAGCGCGACGAGGCCGCGGTTTTCTGGCGCGCTGTCGAAGCGGCGGAGCTACGCATCCACAATCACCGCACGATCGGGAGGAATCCCATGAGCCCGCAGACATCAACTACTGCCGATGCCGCACTTGCAGACCTTGGTCGTCTGCTCCCCGATCTGCAAACGCTTTACACCGATATCCATGCCCACCCCGAGCTCTCGATGCAGGAGATTCGGACGGCTGGCATAGCTGCAGACCGGCTGCGGGCGGCCGGCTATGACGTGACCACCGGCGTCGGGAAGACCGGCATCGTCGGTCTGCTTCGCAACGGCGATGGCCCCACCGTAATGCTTCGCGCCGACATGGACGCGCTTCCAGTGCAGGAATCCACTGGCTTACCCTACGCCAGCAAGGCGACGGCGACCGACCGCGATGGGAAGACCGTACCGGTCATGCACGCGTGCGGCCACGATATGCACGTCTCGTGGCTGGTGGGCGCCGCCACGTTGCTCGCCCAGGCGCGGACCGCGTGGAAGGGAACGCTGATCGCTGTCTTCCAGCCCGCCGAGGAAACCGCAGAGGGCGCCCGCGCAATGATCGACGACGGACTCCTCACGCGTTTTCCCAAGCCCGACGTGGTACTCGGGCAACACGTCATGGTCGGACCCGCCGGCGTCCTCGGCTCGCGTAGGGGTGTCATCACCTCAGCCGGCGACAGCTTGCAGATCCGGCTGTTCGGCCGTGGCGCTCACGGCTCGATGCCTCAGGCCAGCATCGATCCCGTGGTGATGGCCGCCGCGACGGTGATGCGATTGCAGACCATCGTCTCCCGGGAGATCGCCGCGGCGGATGCTGCCGTAGTGACCATCGGTGCGTTACAGGCCGGCACGAAGGAGAACGTGATCCCGGACGAAGCGCTCATCAAGCTCAACGTGCGCACGTTCGACGAGGGCGTACGCAAACGCGTGCTCGCCGCGATCGAGCGGATCGTCAAGGCCGAAGCGGCAGCGTCAGGAGCCACCAAGCCGCCTGAGATCACGACCCTCGACAGTTACGGTCTGGTGAAGAATGACCCGGATGCGACCAAGCGCGTCGGGGACGCCTTCCGCGAGCACTTTCTCGCCGATCGCGTCAAGGAGACCGGCCCGACGACGGCAAGCGAGGACTTCGGGTCGTTCGGCGCCGAGTGGCATTCTCCGTCGGTGTTCTGGTTCGTCGGCGGCACGGATCCCGACCTGTACGCGAAGGCCAAGGCGAACGGGCGATTGGGTGAGCTTCCGACCAATCACAACCCGCGTTTTGCGCCCGTCATCCATCCAACGCTGGAAACCGGAGTGGAGGCATTGGTGGTTGCCGCGTTGGCCTGGCTGTCGGTGTAGAGGAATGCAGCCATCGCAGTACGTCAACATCAGCACCCTCGTGCTGGTGCTCGACCTCTGCGGCACGTTTGTCTTCGCGTTGAGCGGGGCGATGGTCGGCATCAAGCAACGGGTCGACATCTTCGGAGTGCTGGTGCTGTCGTTCGCGGCCGCCAACTTTGGGGGGATCATCCGGGACCTGTTGATCGGCGCAGTCCCACCGCCGGGCATCGCCGATTGGCGATACATCGCGGTTCCAATTCTGGCCGGTCTGGCCACGTTCCGCTGGGGCTGGATGATCGACCGCATGCAGAGCTCCGTACAGATCTTCGATGCAGGCGGGCTGGCGCTCTTCGCGGTCTCCGGCGCGCAGAAGGCGCTCGACTTTCACCTCGGGCCCGTCACGGCCGTGCTGCTCGGCATGCTGACCGGGATCGGGGGCGGGATGGTGCGCGACGTGCTGGCGGCGGAGATCCCATCGGTGCTCCGCGCCGATGTGTATGCGGTCGCCGCCCTCTCCGGCGCCGCGGTAGTCGTCGCCGGTCGCATGCTGCAGTTCCCGTCCGCGCCGGTTACGATCGGCGGCGCGGTCCTCTGCTTCGGCCTTCGTTTCATGGCGATCCGGCGTGGTTGGCAGCTGCCCGTCGCTCGCCGGAGGGACCGATCGGGCGCGAGGTCGCAGCCTCAGGTCGAATCGACGGACGACGGTGTAGGGAGAGGCTAAGCGGGAGTTGATCGCCGTCGTGAAGTTGTCACGGAGCCGTTGGTCGCCCGCTGACGCGTTAGGCACGATCCTCCCCGGGTGCGCCAGGACCGGCGTGCGGGTCTAGAGGCTCGCGCTGGGTTTCCGAGCCGGGATCGTCACCATGATCGAGACGATCGCCGCTACCACCATCATCAGGTTGATTGCGAGCGCGAAGAACGCCGCCTTGCGGACGGCGAGATTGTCCTGGCGGCCGATATAGCTGATCACGCCGTCGACCCACCGGACGGATTCGCTGCTCTCGCTCAGCGCCGTGAAAACCGTCGCCGAGATGGCGACCCCGAACGACGCGCCTAACGACGAGGCCATCTTGTAGATGCCCGAGCCGCTGCCCGCCTGATCATCGGGCAGGGCGGACAGCGCCGCATCCGTTGACGGCGTCGCGTAGAAGGCGAGGCCGAGGCCGAACAACGTGAACCCCACGACCGCGAGGACGTTGTAGACACCAAGCGTCACGTTCGTGGGCATCAGGCACGCGATGGCGACCCCCACGATCAGGGATCCCCAGATCATCGGCCGGCGTGGCCCGAAGCGCTGCAGCAGCTTCTCGCCAACGCGGATGAACGCGACGATCGCGATGGCATAACCGATCGTCAGGAAGCCAGCCTCCTGCGCCGTCATCCCGCCACCGACCTGCACGAGCATCATCGCCACGATCAGGATGCCGGCGGTCGCGTTGAGCAGGAAGTTTGAGATCGTCGCGCCAGTGTAGGTCATGTTCCGGAACAGCTTGAAGTCGACGAAGCCGTTCGGGTTGCCGGACTCGACCCGGAGGAACAGAACCGCGAAGATGATGCTGACCGCCAGGAGGCCCAGCGTGGGAAGGCTGGCCCAACCCATGTTCGCGCCTTGGGTGGCGAATACCTGGAGCGAGACCATCATGACCATGAAGGTCAGGACACCCACCGTGTCGAACTTGTACGCCGCCTCCGACTCGGCCTTGCTCTCGGGCGTGCCCGCCACCATGAACATGCCAAGCAAGGAGATCGCCGCGCCGGCAAAGAAGATCCAGCGCCAGCCGATGTTCTCGGCCACCAGGCCGCCGAACAGAGCGGCGAACCCGGCCCCACCCCACGAACCCATGGACCACAGCGAGATCGCCCGCTGGCGCGCGGCCCCGTCCCAGTATGCCTTCACGAGGGCGAGGCTGGCCGACATGATGAACGCGCCGGATAGGCCCTGGAGGATGCGGCCGACCATAAGGAAGACCGAGGCCATGTTGCCGCGCGGCGCTAAGCCGACCAGTAGCGAGCCGATGATGCTGAGGACGAAGCCGATCTGCACCATCTTCACGCGGCCAAAACGATCTGCCAGGCTGCCGATGACGACGATGAAGATGCCAGAGAACAGCGCCGTGATCGATACGGCGATGTTCATCACGCTGGTCTCGATCGCCAGGTCGTCGGCCATCACCGACGAGATGTTCAGCGTTGTTTGAGCGAACAGCCAGAACGCCAACACGCCGAAGATGATGCCGAACAGGACACGGTCATTTCCGACGAACTGTTTCTCTCTGCTCACCCGTGATGGTCGCGTTGACATGGCCCTCTCTCAAAGAGGCCAACAGCGCGATAACGCGTGAGATCCCCGCTCAGCCACGGTCACCCACGCTGCCATCGATCCCAGGTAATCGTTCTCTTGTTGGAGGCGTAGTCGGCGTCACCCTAAACGCGCACGCACGTTCCGGACCTCTGGCGATCGGGGCACGCGTGTCGAGTCAAAGCGTGGCGCGACGGGCTCGTGGTCTAATCAGCGCTTCGGCGCTGGTGCCGCGCGGCATCGGCTCTGGCCTGTTATGGCTCTCGGCCAAGCCAATCCGCGGGGCGATCGATGGGTGGGCAGGGCACCGAGCGCTGCAATCGGCCGTGTCGACTCCCACGGTCCCCACTTTCGTAATCCGGGGCTGGTCGACCAGATACCGTCGCGACCAGTCCATTGCCTAACGGTGGCCAGACGTTGACGACCGCCGGCGCAACCCTCTCCGTCTGTGGATGGCGGCCGAAGGCGCGGACGAGAAGAGCGGAAGTTACGGTGTGGCGATTCGCGCGGGACCGGTTCCGGGAAGATCGAGCACGCCGTGGCCCCCGATAAGGTCTAGAGCCCAGTTCCGGCCGACTTATTGGCGCGCGACGCCGACCCGTAATACCGCTCGATGCACCACCGGATCACGGACTCGGCCAACACACGTTCTTCCGGACGCAGATAGCGGTCGACCACGCCGGCGCCGCGCATCTCTTGCTTCAAGTCGATGATGACGCGCTCCACCGGTTCACCGCCCGCGCGCGCCGCGTCGACGTAGCTGCAGACGGCGTCCCGGACCGCCGCGACCTCGCCGTTTTCGCGGAAGGCGGCGCGGAGCGCGGCTGAAAACGGCTCGCGCGTCGGGCGTGGGGGAACTGGTTCGAGCTCGCTCATAGGTCCGTTCGGGTTGCCGGCCTCGACGATGTCTACGCGGGGTGCGCGGTCAACGTTGTTCCCGTTCCGCCGACCCTTGCCGTCCGCGGCCGCACGCTCCACCTCGGCGACGATTTGGGCGTCAGCTCGCCTGAGCGGATCCCCCGATACTTGGCGCGGCGCGCCCGCGGTCTTCGGCGCAGCGACCAATGTGGTTGGCTTCCCTGGTGTGCGCACCGCGTTAGGTGAAGACGCGATGCAACGCCCGTCCGCCCCCGAGCGCCGAGCGAGGAGCGCCGCTGCGGCGCTCATGCCCGGGCGCGAGGCGTCCGTCGGGCGGATTGTCAATGCGCTACACCCGCTCGAAGCTGCACCTCGCCGGCGCGCGCGCGTTCGGTCGTGGGCCAGCGGCGGGCGCTCGGGCCAACGCGAATCCTCCGTGCAGCGGTCACGCTCGGGGGACTGGAACTGCACACGCTCGCGACCGGCTTCGCCGGCTCGCGTCGCGGCTTGGCGAGGCCGTAAGGTCGCGGGCTGCGCGAAACGTGCGGGCATCGCAATCTGACAGCTTGTTCGGGCCCCATGCCCGCTACAAGCTTCACGGCAGGGCGACAGTTGGGTCCGGAGCCGGGCCCACGCCGGTATCTCGGTGCTAGCGGTTAGCGCTCGCGAATAGCCGATCCGTTACCGCAGGCTCGCGCCCAGTGTGTGACCCCTATCCAGGGCGAGATGCTCCTAACCCCTCCCGCGCGAACCGGATCACGAAGCGCACGTTGGCCCTTCGATGGCTGGCGCAACGGACCGTACCCGGTCCCGTTGGAGCGGAAGGTGCATGCTTCGCCTCAAGCGGTCGCTCGGTGACCGCACCCTGACTCCAACACTCGTATTCGGACGGAGACGCCACGATGCGCACGAAGGGAATCGTGAAGTGGTTCAACAGCGACAAGGGCTTCGGCTTCATCGCGCCGGAGGACGGCAGTAAGGACCTGTTCGTGCACCACTCCGCCATTCAGGGCGGTGGATTCAAGACGCTCGACGAGGGCGAGAGCGTGGAGTTCGACGTCGTGCCGGGCCAGAAGGGCCCAGCTGCGGAGAACGTCACTCGACTGGGTGGTGGTACGCCGGGCCGCCGGGGCGGCGAAGGCGGGCGTGGCGGCGGAGGCGGGTACGGCGGCGGCCGAGGCGGAGGCGGAGGCGGACGTTCGCGAGATTACTAGCCGTACGCCCGATCGTAGCCCGCCGGCATTCCGACATCTCCGACGCGATAGGTTGGCCTGACGCGTCGGAGATGGGGAGTGGCTGGCGTCATCGGATGCTACCGCGCGCTCGTCTCGGCAGAGCCGCGACGCCTCGACGTCCTCGTCCGCCGCCCGCGAGAACTCGTCTCCCTGGAGCTCGCGACCGCGACCTCGCGATCGCTCATGGCGTCGTTGTCGGGCTCGGCTGCCTCGATGTTGATCGAGCTCTCGGCGAGCTGCGACAACTTCTTGTCGGCTTCGGTTTCCTCGCCGAGTGTTTCCTGCAGCAGCTCGACGTGCTGCTCGAAGCCAAGCTGCTGGGCCCACGCGCGTACCGTCCCGTAGCCGGCGATCTCGTAGTGTTCCACGTGCTGCGCCTTCGAGATCAAACCGGCGTCGAGCACGTCCGGCTCCGGCTTCTCGGAAATGAGCTCCTTTCCTTCCTCGAGCAGCCCTTCCATGCCGTGGCACTTCTTGCCGCGCGGACTCTCGTCGAGGTCCTTGAAGATGCGCTCGAGGCGCTGAACCTGCTTCCGCGTGACGCGCTCGTGCTCGGTCAGGGCACTTTTCAGGTCGCGGCTCGACGCGGCCTTGATCATACGTGGCAGCGCCTTGAGGATCTGCCCCTCGGCGCTGTACAGGTCCTTGAGCTCGTCGACATAGAGCTCGCGCAGTGACTCGAGTTCCATCGGGATCTCCAGAGAGCAACGGGTTGGCGAACAAGAGTTGCGAGCCGGAAGAGGCAATGAAGGTGCCGCGCTCAAGGCTGAACCACGATGACCCTGTCCACCAATCGAAAGACACGATTCGTGGTCAAAACGACACCCGATGACGCCGTGTTAGCGCCTAACGGCGCGGACGCTATGGGTCGCGCCGACACGCGTGCTCGCCGGCGACTGCCGGCTGCGCTGGGCGCCTCGCCCTGGCCCGAAGGGTGTTCGTCAGCGGCTCCGCTTGCCACCACGGGGTTCTGCGGTGAACTCCATCAGGTCGCCGGCCTCGACATCGTCGCCCAATGCGCGTGCGAGCCGACCCATCGTTTCGAGCGATACCTGTGCCTCGCGTTCCGACACGTCCGCTGATGGTCGTAAGCTGACGCCAGCGTCGCGCGAGAGCGCGCTCTGACGTGCCCTTTTCGTGGATGAGCTCGTGCAGCCGAAAGCAGACAATGTCCACGACGCTGACCCCGCGTGGTGCCTAACGTCTCCATGCCGAATGTCGAAACTGCTATAGCACAAGTGCTTGACGTTCTATGTCGCCTGTGGCTGTAGTAGCCGAACATTTGGTCTGGACGTCGTTGCATTCGCGCACCGGCGCTACGCCGACAGCGACCACGAGCTTGTACCGCTATCGGCGCTGCCGGACGGACCGCGGTTCGTCTTCGCGCCAGTTGCCACACAGGGGCTGCCGATCGCACGGGTGGACGAGCGCGCCGACTCGGGCTCCGTCATGCGCGCGTTGGCGGAGTCCGAGAGGGCGTACGCCGACTCTGCGCGCACGCTTTCCTCGCCGGAGCGGCTGCCGGAGCCGGACGTGAACCGGCTCGCGCGCGCGGCGCTGAACACCCTGAAAGCGCCTAACCTGGCGTTGCTCATACTGAGGCACAATGTCGAGCTCCATCCGACGTCGGCACGAGCGATGGCGCGACTGGCGGATGGATATCTCGTCGCTGGAGACACGGCGTCGGCCGTCGCCCGTCTGCGGCGGGCTATCGACATGTCGCCGAAGTCGCCGACGGAACTGCCGACCGATGCGCGCGCGAAGCTCGCAACGTTGTGGCGTTGCTGCTCCACGATAAGTGGGCTTACGACACGACTCCGCGGCCGGCGCACCTAACGCCCGCGGGTGCGACAGGCGACGGCACGCTCGTCATCGGCCGGGCCCACCGGCGTCACCGGCGTGTCCGGGGCCTTGAGCGGTTTCTCGAGCGGCAACCAGAGGGTGAATGTCGATCCCGATCCGACCTCGCTCTGCAGCGCGATCTGACCGCCTAACGCGTGCGCCAGGCGCTGGCTGATCGCCAGCCCGAGCCCGGCCCCGGCTGCCTCACCGCCGGCGAGACGGGTGAACTCCTCGAAAATCGTGTCCCACTTGTCAGGCGGTATCCCCGGGCCGGCGTCGGTCACATCGATCGCGGCCCATCCCTCGTTCGGTGAGCGCGGGCCCGGCGGCCACCGCCGGACACGCAGCATGATCGAGCCGGATCTCGTGTACTTGATCGCATTCGAGAGCAGGTTGCCCACGATCTGACGGACGCGCGCGGCATCGGTGGCTACGACCAGAGGCTCGACGGTCACGTCGACGGCGAGTGAGAGCCCACTGGTTTCGGCGGACGCGCGGTATTCGTCGCCGCTCGCGCGTGCGAGATCTCCGAGATGCACTGGGGCTATCGAGAGCTCGAGGCGGCCGGCCTCGGCGCGCGCCAACTGATGCAGATCGTCGATCAACGCCAACGCAACTCGGATGGACCGACGAATGAGCTCGACGCGTTCGGTCTGTTCGGCGGACAGCGCACCGTAAATGCCGGTGGTCAGCAGCTCGGCGTATCCGTCGGCGGCGCCCAGCGGGTTCTTCACATCATGACTGAACCCACGCATGAGCCGCGACCGGCTCTTCATCACGCGCTCCAGTTCCGCTCGCCCGGCGCGCGCTTCAGCCAGTGCATTCCGCTCGGCCGCCTGTATCGCAACCCGCTGCAGCGCTGCCGAAGCGAGACTGGCGAGGCTGTGAAGCTGCCGCCGCGTATCATCGCCAAACGGCGGTGATGCGCGATCGCAGAGGAGCACCAGCACGCCTAACGTGTGATCGTGAAAGGTCAACGGTGCGAGGAGCCCCGTGCGTGAGTCAGGCTGCGCGATCAGGTCGGCGGGCAACCATTCGGCTACCGAAGCGACCTCCGTGAGCGAACCGGGCGTTCCAGCTCGCCTGATCGTCTCGAAAGCCGACGCGGTGCACTGCTTGCGCAGACACCGGGAGGGAGGGTGGCCGCGGTCCTGCGCAACGAATTCCACGGCATCCGCCTGGGCTTGAGGCACAAGGCACTCGATGTAGGCGCCCGAGGCTCGCGTGGTTGCCAGCGCGCCCTCGACGACGTGGCGCATCACGTCCCCGGCAGTAGTCGCCGCGCCGAGCTCACGTGCCACGTGACGCAGCGCCGCTTCTTCGTCAATGCGCCGCGCGAGGATGCGCGTGAGGCGGCGTTCACGGTGGCTCAGGGAAGCAACGGCAAGCACGGCAGCCAGAGCGATGAACACGAGCGACGCGTTCACCACGAGACCAAGTCGCTCGGAACTGTGGATCAGCTCCCGACGCGCGGTTCCCTCGGCGGCCAGATACGACGCGAGTCGGGCAACTTCGCGGAGTGCTTCCTCGTAGCTTGCTTGTCGGGACTCCAGCGCGGACGCGAGCTGGGCGCGAACGAGGCGTCCCGCTGCCAATCCCTGGCCGATCTCGCGCCACTCTCCGAGCCGACGTCGAACGATAGCCACGCGATCCACCGCGTCCGCATCGAGCTTCTGCGCGAGATCCCGGACCGCGGATAGTCGGCCGTCGTCTTCCGCCGCGGCCGTCATGTACCGTGTGAGCTGGATGCTGTCGCCGGACACTGCGTAGCTCTCCAGCGCGGCCGACTCCACGGTCAGCCCGTACTCGAGGCGAGCACCCAGGAGACGAGCCGGCTCGATCACGTCGGTCGTCTCGCGGAGCACGTGCATGATTCGCCAGGTTTCGCGTGCCGGGACGAGCACCGAACCCAGAAGCACCACGACTACGAGGACGAGTGGAACAGTGCTCCAACGCAGCGATCGGGCGCCGTCCGCTGCACGGCCTTCGCCCCAGATGAGTCCTGTCGTTCGGCGGTGCCGCTCCACCTCGCACGCTACCGCTCTCGTGCAGTCACGTCGTTAGTACGCCTGTCCCAGACGATGGTACACGCGGGATCTTGCGTCACGCTTCCCGGCCGGCGCGAGACGATGGTACCGCCGAAGCATCGCGACGTGTTTCGAGGCGTCGCAGCCGATCGGGCTCCCTAATCCAGGAGTCCTCGCAATTGCGCATGGGTCACGGCCTCGAGCCGATTGTGCGTGCGAAGCTTGCGGTTGATGCGGTGGAGGTGGTTGCGGAGCGTCTGGGCCGAGATGCGCAGCGTACGAGCGATGGTCGTCGAGTTGCTTCCATCCGCGAACAGCTTGAGGATGCGGAGCTCCTGCTCGGAGAGCGGCTCGACCGGCGTGTGGTCGGGCGCGTCATCCGTGAGCGACACGAGTTGTCGCGCCGCCTCGAGCACCCGGTTCGATAGCGCCTCCTTCGTGCGTCGCCGCGTGATGTCGCGCGCCAACCGCACGAACAGGCGGCGTCCCGTCCGTCGGTTGTCGAACACGATGGTGGACACGTTCACCCAGATCCGACCTCGCGACCGCATCACCACTTCCAGGTCAAAATTCGCGATCCCGCCCGACTCCCCATCCCAACGCCGCGTCGCCGCCTCGAGCCCGCCCGCAAGCGCCTCGGTGCCTAACGCGTCACGGGCCTCGAACAGCTCATCGATGTTTCTCCCGAGCACATCGCTGGCCGAGTAGCCGAACAGACGCTCTGCGGCCGCGTTCCAGGAGCAAATCTCCCCGCTGGCGGTGACGGTATAGGCCGCGTCCGCGGTGTGCTCGAGCAGCGCGAACAGTTCTGTCTCGAGCATCGGTCACATCACCTGAACCGGACCTGGATCTTCACGCGGGACGCGTGTGCCGCCCGGTGGTACAAACGCTTCATTGGTGCCCCCACGCTTTACGCCTAACAATACGTACACCGAAACATACGCCCATCACTGGGCGTCCACACGGAGGTTCGGTCATGAGACGTCTTGCACTCGGAACCCGCACTGATCTCCCCGTGCCCTCGCGGCTCTGGGACATCGTGGCGGTCAGGCTCTCGGGATCCCACGACGCACTACGGGAGGGCACCGCTCTCGGGATTGTCCTTGCCACCGGAATCTGGGTCTGGCTCGCCGCGGTCGACGCGCTCGCCGGTCAACCATTCCACACCTTTTCGGTGTTGGGCGGTATTACCGCCTTCACCATCGTCCACTACCTGCTCAACATCGCCTACGGCGTCGTGGTCGTATCGGCAGTACACGGGGCGACGCGCGAACCGAGCCTGGCCATCGCCGTCGTGTTTGGTGTCGTCACGTTGGAGATCGCCTTCGCCATGGTCACCGTGCTGCTGTCGAATCTCGGGCTCGGAGCGCGCGCCTGGGTCGGGATCTTTGGCGGGAGCCTGATCGGCACGGGGCTCTGCCTTTTCCTCCTCTCGCGCCGGCATTCGCTCGTGGCACTGGTGCGGGAAGCTGACAGCCAGCACGCTGCACGATAACGGGCAAAGCACCGTGGCGCCGACGCCGGTCGACGCCGACGCAACCGGTTCGGACGGTACAAGATTGCCTGAGCGCTAGCCGTGATGGCGGGGGAGGCGCAGCGTAAACGTTGATCCCTCGCCGGCTACGCTTTCAACCGTAACGTCGCCACCCATCGCCCGCGCCAGCTCGCGACTGATGGAGAGCCCCAGGCCCGTGCCCTCGATCGTTCGACTCAGCGATCGGTCGGCTTGAACGAAGGGTTGGAAGATCGTATCAATGAATTCCTCCCTCACGCCTCGGCCTGTATCGCTGACGTCGATCCGGAACATCTCGTCGTCCAGGTGTGCGCGAACCTCGATGCAACCCTCGTCTGTGAATTTCACCGCATTCGAGAGGAGGTTCAGCAAGATCTGCTCGACCTTATCCCGATCCATCGAAACGGCCACATTGGCGCCGCTCGGGTCGAAGTGATACTCGAGATGTTTCTGCACGAGGCGCGGGGCAATGAATCCCTCGAGCGCCGCCACGAACTCATCGAGCACGACTTCCTCGTAGCGGTACTCGAGTTTCCCGGCTTCCAGCCGCGCGAAGCTCAGCACGTCTTCGATCAAGCGGTGCAGTGTCGCTCCGCTGCGCCGGATGCGCGCGAGCGCGTCTCTTTGCGCTTGCGTCAACGGTCCTTGAACGCCGATCTCGAGTAGCTCGACGTACCCCACGATCGCGTTGAGCGGAGTCCGGAGCTCGTGACTCATCGTCGCCAGGAATCTGCTCTTCGCCGCGTTTGCCTCTTGGGCGATGCGGCGTGCGTCATCGGCATCCCGTCGCGCGGTCTCTGCTTGCTCCCACGCCGACTCGGTGTCGGCCAGCGACTGGACGAGCTCGTTGTTTGCCTGCTCGACTTCTTCCTGGAGCGATTGTGCCTCCTCGACCTGCTGTTCAAGCTCGGTCGTCAGCTCCTGCAGTTGCTCGAGAAGATCGTGCTCGGCGCGCTGGAGTCGCTTGGCTTCCGTCACGTCCCGCGCGACTTTGGCCGCGCCGATGATCTCGCCGGCGGCGTTCCGAATCGGAGAAACGCTGAGGGACACGTCGATGCGCTTGCCATCCTTGCGAAGGCGCACGGTCTCGAAGTGATCGACGCGCTCGCCTCTCAGGAGTCGAGCGACAATGGTGGGCTCTTCGTGATGAAGCTCGGGTGGAATCAACCTATAGACGCGCTGGCCAACGATTTCGTCGGCGTCATAACCGAACACGCGGCGTGCGCCTTCGTTCCAACTGCGAATGACGCCATCGAGCGACTTGCCGACGATCGCGTCATCGGACGACTCTACGATTGCTGCAAGCCACGCTTCAGGGTGAGTCGTGAAAGCGCCTCTGGCCGGCTCCCGAGCGCTTTCCGCGGAGTGTGCGGTATCGTCCGTCACGTCGGATAGTGTAGGTGCGATTCTGCATCGGGCCGCCGGTCAGTTCGGCAGCGGTAGGAAACGGATCGTTGAAACAACGGCGCTGACGCAACGAGGGCTAGACGTCAGTTCAACGCGCGCGGAATTATGTGCTCCCCGTACGTCGCTCATCAGGACTATTCCTCAGTTGCTTCGCGCTGCGGCGTGCCATCGTTGACTGTGCTCCTGCCGTCCCGCGATGGAAGACTTGCCGGCGGTCGAGGTAACCCGGCGCGTCCCGTGCACCCCGATTGCAGACCTGTTCACCGCTCGGAATGAGCGCTCGGGCGGGCAGATGCGGGCGTTGACCGAGGTCACGTCGCGGGCGTCGCGGCCGGCACCTCGATGACTGAAAATTCGTACACGAGCGAATCGCGCCGTGCCATCAGGTGAGCCCGCGGGAATGCCTAACGATCCAACTGGTCAGCGTCGGGATGCAGACGATCAGACAACCGGCCTTCCACGCCGCGACAACCGCTCCGTCGATGAGCGCGTGTGGCGAGCTCGGCGGTTTGGTCGATAGTTGCCGACTATCACGCACGAGTACCCGCACCACGAGTAGCGGCACCAGGTCTGCACTAAAGCCCTCGTGGACAATTGTGAGGAAGTAATTCGAGTCTACGTGCCGCGCATTGTAAGCGAATGGCGGCCGCTTACCGAAGGCTCCCCGTGGACGAGCCTCACCGAGGCGGAGCGGGTCGATCACCTGCCACCGCTCCTGCGCGCGCTGCTGAGGGGGACGCTGTGCGAACCGCCGTCAGATGCAGCCCGCGAAGAGTCGGTCCGAGCTGCAGTCGTTCACGGCGGCGATCGGCGCAGACAAGGGTTCACAGAAGATCAAGTGCTCCAGGAGTACTACTTCCTTCGGATCGCTGTGTGGTCAGTAATCAGAGGCAGTGAGACTCACGAGTCAGCCTTACAGATCGCTCGCGCCGATACAATGCTTTCGGTCCTGAGCTTGGCGAGCCTTCAAGGCATGCACCGAGAGCAAATCCAGGCGCTCGGTCGATGGGATGACAACCTTGGAGAGCTTTTCGGTCGGGTCCGGCGCCTCTCCTGAGCATCTGCCTGCTGCACGACCGGTTGGGAATGTCCAGCGGCGTGCGGTGGCACAGGCCGCGTAAGGCGTTCGAGTCGCCCCGCGCTCCTCATTCGCTCTTCCACGTTGCCGCGAGGAACGGCGTCGTGGTCGGCTGTGCGGAGCCGCCGCTCGGCTCATCGGTCACCGCCGTGACGGCGATGCGGAGTCCAGCCGGAATGGGCAACGTGGTGAGCGCCCGACCACTCGAGTCGGCGTTGAACGTGCCGAGGCTAACGGGTGGGCGGCCAGTTTGAATTCCCCAGAGCTGATACGTGCGGCCGCTGGCCGCTGGGGGGAGCGAATTGGCAGCGATGACGATGCGGCCGGCGCGACGGTCGAGGAAGTACCGCGCCGACGGACTGGGGCCCGACCCGCTCACCGTGACCGTCTGCACGTCAGGCGCGATGAGTGACGCGATCACCGAGTCGCGACGGGCGACGGCTGTCGTGGTCGAGTCGATCGCGATGCGGGCGGCCGCCAATGCCTGCTGGGCAGCCAGCCGCTCGTGGCGCTCGCCGCGATACTGTTGGCCGAAGTACGCCGCGAACGCGACCGCGGCAGCGGCCGCGAGCCATGGAACGAGAGCGCCGCGACCGGAGGTAGGTCGTGAGGCGCCGCGATGGTCACGCGGTTCGCGCGTCGGCAATGTGGTAACCGGCGACGCATGTGTCGGGGCGGTGGAACTCGGACGAACCGCTCGCGCGTCGGCAAGAACCCGCTCGCGCAAGCGCGGCGGCGGCACGACGTCTGGCGCCGCCGTGGCGAGAAGACCGGCGACGTTCCGCAGCTCGCGCACTTCGGCGCTGCACACGTCGCACGTGGTGAGATGTGCCTCGAATGAGGCGCGCTCGTTCTCGTCGAGGGCGCCCAAGGCGTAGGGGGCCGCGTGCTCGAGCCAGGCGTGACCGCTCATGCCCCGGCCTCGAGCACGGGTCGGAGTGACTGGCGCAGCTTCTCCATGCCGGCTCGCATCCGCGTCTTCACAGTACCGAGGGGTTCGGAAAGCAGTGCCGAAATCTCGCTCTGCGACAGGCCGCCGAAGTATGCGAGCTCGATGACACGCCGTTGCGGTGGAGGGAGCTCCGCGAGCGACTTGCGCACAAGAGCGCTCGCCTCGGTGACTTCGGCGCCGCGATCCGGCGATTCGGCCGTCGGTGCGAGAACGAGCGTTTCGCCTCCATCAGTAACGACGGCCGCCTCCTCCAGCACGCGCGCGCGACGCTTGCGCGATCGGACGAGATCGAGCGCGCGTGTTCGCACGATGGTCCCGAGCCAGGCGACGACGCTGCCGCGTGCGGGATCAAAGCCGGACGCCGATCGCCAGATTTGTGCGAAGGCGTCAGCGACGACTTCTTCGGCATCGGCGTGCTCGCCGACGATGGCGAAGGCGAGCGAGAACGCCAGGCCGCCGCAGCGGTCGTATAGCTCGCCCAGAGCGCGCTCGTCGCCGTCGGCAACTTGCGCAACGAGAGCAGCCTCACGGGATTGGACCCCGGCCGGGTGAGTCGACATTTCCTCCGACACGTGCAATGCGGCCTGCGACGTCGGACAAGGTGTTCCGAGGGTCGAACAAACGCAACGAGAGCGATCGGCAGGTAGGAAGATCGACGGCACGCGTCGATATCCGCGTGATTACGGGATCGGTTTCAGCTGATGCCCGTCGCCCGCAGTGAAGAGCATGCTGTGGCGATGACCGTCGTACGTGGTCTGCACGATATTTACCTGGTCATCGAAGTTCTCGAATAACAGGGTCGACGCGAGCTTGACCCCGCGCAGCGCGCGCACTGACGGCACGCGCATCGTGATCCACATGAGATCGCCCGTGCGACGCAGCCCGACCCACACGAGGGGGGCGTGTTTGCCGTTCGGATCTTCGACCGATACCGCCGACGCCACGTAGGCCGCGATATCGGCCGCTGGAACATTGTAATCGGCCGGACGCAGCCGGCCGGCGTGCTTGGCGACGACGGCGCTGAAGTCGTCGGCGAAGGCGCGGATCGT
>Ga0070661_100001240_pt1 | contig 17920 bp, 13 predicted proteins | sample KBSC43metaG_FD_64663 | JGI IMG/M metagenome (GOLD analysis project Ga0070661, IMG submission 64663) | Corn rhizosphere microbial communities from Kellogg Biological Station, Michigan, USA - KBS C4-3 metaG | ecosystem: Host-associated > Plants > Roots > Rhizosphere > Soil ... | reverse complement strand
GTGGACGCGGCCATCCTGAGCCTCGACCTGCCATGGGCGGAGATTGCCGAGCTCGCGCGTGGGCTGCGGCAGACCTCACGCGCCGCCAATCCGCTGATCGAATTCGTCGCGCTCTCCGACGCCACGCCCATCGGGCCGCATGTGGGGAGCGGCGAGTTCGTCGCGTTGGGCAAGCCGGCCAGCCCGGGCAAGGTCATGGCCGCCGTGACGGAGGCCCTCGCCGGGGACAGCCGGCGCTCGGCCACCCCGCCCAGCATGTTGCGTGGGCGGCGTGATACTCGGCGGGTTCAGTTGGTACCGGTCATCACCGAGCGCCATGGGAACGTCATTCCACTGTTCGGGTCCCGCGCCTCGATCTAGCCCTCAGGCCAGCAAAGCTTCGTAGCGATCGCCGATGACGCCGATGGCAAAATCGGCGGCGCGGCGCTTCAGCGTTTCGGATGGAAGCGAGGTATCGAGCGTGATCTCGATTGCCTTCGCCAGGGCATCCACATCACCTACCGGCACCAGCGGGCCGAACTCACCGTCGGACAGGATCTCGCGCGGACCATGCGGCGCATCGGTCGAGACCACCGGCACGCCCGCGCCCAGCGCTTCGACCAGGACGTTACCGAAGCCTTCACTGATCGAGCTCAGCACGAACAGATCGGCCACGGCGTAGCAGGCGTCGGGATCGGTGATGTACCCGGGAAAGAGGACCGAGCCTGAGATGCCGAGCTCGGCGGCATATTGCTCCAGCGACTGGCGCAGAGGCCCCTCGCCGCAAATCACGAGCCGCGCGGGCCGGCGGCTGCGCAGCTTTGCAAAAGCCGCCAGCAGCGTGCGGTGGTCCTTTATCGCCACCAGGCGGCCGGCCGTGACCAGCACCGGCCCCTCGCCCATCGCCGCCACCTTCTGCCGCAGTGAGGTCACAGCGGATTGCGGCGCCGCGGTGCTGACGGGCAACGGATTGTTGATGACCGCGACCTTGGCGCCCAGCACGCCGCGCGCGACGACATCGCGCCCGACGCCACGCGACACCGCGATCGCTTTGGTCGTGCGGAAGGCCACAAGCTTTGACAGGAGCACCGCGATACGCGCGCCGATCCGGCCCGAGGGCAGAGACGCCGCGGCATGAAAGCTCGGGAAGAAGCGCGCCCGGCTGCGCGCCAGGACCAGCGCGAGCGCCATCAGCAGATTGGCAAATTCGGGCGCGCTATAGACCGCATCGGGCTTGAGGCGGCGGAATACCGCGACGCTGCGCAACAATCCGCGCAGGGTGCCGAGCTTGCCATAGCCTTCGCCGCGAATGGGCAGGCCCAGATCAATCAACTCGACACCGGGCGACAGCAGGCCGGCATTGGGCCCTCCGGCGTTCCAGGTGAACAGGATCACGCGGTGACCGCGGGCGGCGAACTCATTGGCCATCAGCACGAAGACGCGCTCGGCGCCGCCACCCGTCAGGCTCGCGGTATGAAAGACGATGGTATCGGCCATGCCCCGGGCCTCAGGCCGCGGCGGACGTGCGTCGCGCCGGGCGGCGCAGGTCGCGGAGGGCTCCGACGATCACCGCGCCCAGCAAGCCGAGGCCGAAGCCCCCCAATGCACCGAGCAGTGCCAGCACCAATGTCGGCGGCGGCCACGACCGGCCCGCCGGCGGCACGGCAGTCGAAATCACGCGCACATTGGAGGTATCGATCTGCTCCTGCTCGGCAACCTGACGGGCGCGCGCGAGGAAAGCTTCATAGATCGTCGATTTGGAGGTCGCGTCGCGTTCCAGCTGGCGCAGCGTGACCATTGCGTCATTGTCGGTGAACACGCCGGACTTGAGCGTGTCCGACTGCGCGGTGAGCGAGGCGAGCGAGGCCTTGGCCTGCTCGAGCGTTGCCTTGGCCGCCTTGCTGATCCGGTCGATCTCGGCATCGAGCTGCGCATCGACGGCGGCGAGCTCGGCATTGAGCTTGACCACGGTCGGGTGCTTGGGGCCGTAAACGCGCGAGGCGGAATCGAGCTGCTGCTGGAGATTGCCGGCATTGGTCCTGAGCGCCGTGAGCATGCCGGAGGTTTCGGTATCGGCGGTGGTCGCGTTGCGGCCGGCGGAGACCAGCGCATCGTAAGCCGACTGCGCGGCGACGACCTTGGCCTGCGCCTCGATCACCTGATTGTTGAGCTGAGTCATGGTCTGGGTGCTGACGAGGCTGCCATTGTCCGTCGACAGCAGATTGTTGTCGCGCTTGTAGGCCTCGACCTTTTCTTCGGCCGCCTGAACGTCGTTCTTGAGCTGGTTGAGCCGGTCGTTGAGGGCCGCCGCGGTGCGGCTCGCGCCATCGGCCTCGGCGGTTGCAAGCTCGCTCTGGAAGCTCTTGAAGATCGCGTCGGAAATGCGGATCGCCTTATCGGGCGTCTCGGCTGAGACGAGGAGCGTGGCGACGAACGATTTCTCGTCCGCCTGCACCCTGATCTTGGAGGCAAGCGCGGACAGAGCGACCACGCTCGGATCGGCCGGCGTGCCCTTGGCGTTGCCGCCGAAGAGGCCCGAGAGGCTGAAGCCCGGCGTGGGGTTATAGAATTCCTGGTCGTGGACGAGATCGAGATCGGCAACGACACGCGCCAGCACATTGCGCGAGGTCATGACACGGACCTTGCTGCCGGCATTGAGCAGCTGGCCATCGACCTGACCGGGATTGGCGTAGAGATCGTTGGGCACGACCTGCAGCTGCGCGGGATCGATCAGGATATCGGAGCTGACGGTGTAGAGCGGCTTGCTGAGAAGGCCGTAGGCACCGCCCGCGAGCGCACCGATGACCATCGACGCCAGGGCGAAGAACAGCCCGGCCCGCAGCCAGACGAACAGCCGGCGCAGATCGAGCTCGAGGAAATCGCCGATCTTGCCCAGTGTCACGGTGTTGCGGGCTTCGGCGGGCGCCGAAGGCTGCGGCGCCGTATGATGCGTCTCGGCCGTATTGAGGCGGGCAAACGCCCGGGCGGCAGAACGGGGCATCCGATGAGAATGGTCGGAGACAACGGTCATGGCGTTAACGCATATTTTTCCGCAGGGACTTAGTGTCCCTCTCATATACGAAGCCTGCTCTGCCGTGCCCGCAATGGCGGTTCTTGGTTAAGACCGGGCAGGATTTCCCGAGCCAAGCCGAGGCGACATACGTGACCTATTCGGCCACCCAGACCGAGCGAACGCAGGGCGATGCCGCGGGGCACGCCGACGCGCTGGGCGTGATCCTCTTTCTTTGCGCCGCGTTCGCGTTCCTGCTGCGCTTTGCGGTATCGCCCGAGCTGCTCGACCGCGTGATGAACTACACGCGCGACGGCGGCTCGTTTTACGAGAAGCTCCATTTCGGCACCTACGCGATCCTGCTGCTGACGCCGGTGGTGCTGTTCTCGCGCCCGTTCATCCTCAGGGCCGACGAGATCGCCAAGTTTCGCTGGCTGGTCCGCTATCTGCTCTGGATGCTCGCACTGGTCGTCTATCTGGTGCTCGCCGGACGGGTTAGCTCCATCGGCTTCGTGCTCGACAGCTATGTCGTCGCTGCCGCCGGTGGACTCATCGTTTTCAGCTTCAACGAAGGCTATCGCCGGCGGCTCGGCGACATCACGCTGATCATGCTGATCGTGAGCGCGGTGATCGGAATTGGCGAGGCGGTGACCAAGCAGCGCCTCCTGCCCTACGACGCGGTCGAGCTGACCTTCCGGCCTATCGGCCTCTCCGATCATCCGCTCGGGCTCGGTGCGCTCTGCGCAACGGCCATCGGCTTCGTGCCGCTGACGCGCTGGCGGATCTGGGTCAAGGTGGCGCTCGTCGTCCTGCTCTTTGTCGGATGCGCAGCCTCCGGCGCACGCTTCGCGCTCCTGACCTCAGGCGTCGAGATCATCCTGATGCTGATCCTGTTGCCCTGGCCGGGCCTCAGCCCGCGCCACGCGCGGCAGGCAAAATCCATCGTGCTGCTCATCACCCTAATTGGCGGCGCGGCACTGGTGGCGCTGCTGTTCGCCGCAGGACTGCTCGGCCGCTTCGGTGGAACGCTGTTCGACGAGAATTTCCTCGCGCGCGTTTCGATCTACGACGTATTCAACTATGTCGGCTTGAACGACCTGCTGTTCGGCATGCGCGCGGACGATTTGCTGGCGATCGTGAAGCAGAAGCTGCACCTGCCCGCCATCGAGAGCGCGCCGGTGGTACTGATCCTGCTGCTTGGCCTGCCGCTGGCTCTGCTCTTTGCGATCCTGCTCGGCTGGACGATCTACCGGCTGATCAAGGGTGCGCCGATGGCGGCCTGGATCGGAACTGCGGCATTCCTTGCCGCATCGCTATCGAACAACACGCTATCGGGCAAGACGCCGGTCGTGACATTGATCGTGGTCCTCCTTGCCGCCTATGCCATACCGGCATCGCGCCACAACCCGGAGCCCGAGCAGCGGGCTTAGTGCACGCTGTCGATCACCTCGAGGCGGCCGGCGCGGTTGAGCGTGTGGATGCCCTTGCAGTGCCATGCCGCGCCCGGTGTGATCGGCCGCACTTCGCCCCATTTCACCTGACGATCGTCGAGCCGCAGCAATTCGGTGAGCCCGAGCCCACCACCATAGGTGACTGAACCATCCTGCACCGGCAGGAACAGCCGGCCGTCCTGCCGGATGAAGGCGCCGCCCGGCCGCGCGGCGACACGGTCGATGAGGATCGGATTGAGCGGATGCGCGAGCCACGGTCCACGCAGGCTCGACGCGCCATAAACGACCATCGTGTCGGAGGCGCTGGCGGTGCCCATGCGCGAAGTGCCGACCAGCCAGAACCGGCCATCGCGTTCGAGCAAAGTAGCGTCGTTGATGTTGACGCCCGACAGCAGGACCGTGTCGCGCTCCCAGCCATCGGGAAATCTTGTCGCGCGATAAAGTACCAGCTCGTCGCCGCCGCTGCTCTCGGGCAGCATGTAGAGCTCGCCGCCATGAGCGACGATTTGCGGATAGGAGAGATGGTGCGGCGCCTCGAGCACCACGCGGGGCGTGCCGAAGCGCCCGGATGCATCGAGCTCGCTGACCGAGATCACGCCCTTTCCCGTCGCGTAGGGAAATTCCTCGACGAACAAATAGAGTTTCCCGTCATGCGCGATCACAAAGGGATCGGCATAGAATCGCTTGCCGTCATCGGGAAGCGCGATGAACGGCGCGCCATCGAGGCGGCCGGTCTCGGCGACACCGGGTCCATCGATCAGGCGATAAGCGATTTTCCACGGCGCGTCGGGACGGCCCATCAGCCGCCGTGTCATGCGGGCGCTGATGCCGGTTGCAAAAGATCTGACATATGCGCCAGTCAGGCCTGCCGGCTTCCAGCTCCGCCGCGGCACGTCCAGCGGCTCCAGGCCCTGACTGAAATAGCGATCTACCGTGGCAATGATCAGGGTTATCATCGCCCCAAGGACGCTGTTGCCAATGCGGCCAAGCCACAGACGATCGTCGATCATGGGGACGGCGCGCGCCACCGGCTGCCCCGCGAGACTGATCAGGATTTCCGCATCGAGCCCGTTGGCAAGCAGCCGGGCCAGCCCCGTCGGCACCGAGCTTTCGCCGCAGAGCGAAACCCGCAGAATTTCGGATGGTGCGCCTGACGCCCGGCCGGTGAGGTCGATCGCAAGATCCGGGCGTTCGCCCGCAGTGGCGCCCAGAGGCCCAGCGTTGTCGGCAAGAGACGGACCGCGACGCGTCAGCGCCAGCGCACGGTCGAGGGCCCTGCCTTCAGGCTCGGGCGCATCGATGTAGGTTACCAGCAGACCGTAGCCGGCGGCTTGCAGGCGCGCCGCGAGTTCGTGCTGCCAGCGGCGCGCGTCCTTCGCGCGGGAAATGAGCTCAATCTGTTTCAAATTCTACGCGCCGCCGGATGTGTCTCGAGCAGCAAGTGGCGTGCGATCCTGCGCGTGGCAAGCGGGCCGGGCGAGTAACGTAAACCGGCCGTCCACCGTTAACGTTACATTAAGACTGGCCACCACCCCGCGGGTCCATGCCGATAGGTTCCGGGCGCGGCTACTTCAATGAGAGTTGTCGCGCCGTCTCTTTCGTTTCGGACTCTGCGATGAACTTCATCTCCCCCAAGCCGCAGCTGCGCAAGAAGCTCCTGATCGTCTTCGGGACACGCCCCGAAGCGCTCAAATGCTTCCCCGTGGCGCGCGCGGCGCTGGAGCACCCGGGCTTTAGCACCGAGATCTGCGTCAGCGCGCAGCATCGCGCGATGGTCGACCAGGTGATCGCGCTCACCGGCATGCCGGTCCATTACGACCTCGACGTCATGTCCCCAGGGCAAACCCTGTTCGACGTGACGAACAAGGTGCTCAAGGGCATGGAAGATGTGCTCGAGCGGTCCAAGCCCGATATCGTGATGGTGCAGGGCGATACCACCACGGCGATGACCGCCGCGCTCGCCGCCTTCTACAAGCGCATCCCGGTCGCCCACATCGAGGCGGGCCTGCGCAGCCACAATATCGAGAGCCCGTTCCCCGAGGAGCTCAATCGCCGGATCGTCGGCGACATCGCCACCTGGCATTTCGCCCCGACTCCTGAAGCGCGGGACAATTTGCTGAAGGAAGGCAAGGATCCAGCTCGCGTCTTCGTCACCGGCAACACGGTGATCGATACGCTGCTGCATTTTTCGGGCGCGATGGATGCCGACAGCGCACTGACCCGGACGGCGTCAGCCGCGCTGCCGCAGCTCGATCCCGAGCGCAAGCTCATCCTCGTCACCGGACACCGCCGCGAGAACTTCGACGGCGGCATCGATCGCATCTGCGAGGCGCTCCGGGTGTTGGCTGCACGCCCGGACGTCCAGATCATCTATCCGGTCCATCCCAATCCGAACGTCAAGAACGTCGTTCTCGGGCAGCTCGGGAACGTGCCCAACATCCATCTGATCGAACCGCAGGATTATCTGCCGTTCCTTTACCTGCAAAAGCACAGCTATCTGGTGCTGACCGATAGCGGTGGCGTCCAGGAAGAAGCGCCTTCGCTCGGCAAGCCGGTACTCGTGATGCGTGAGAACACCGAACGGCCCGAGGGCGTTGCCGCCGGAAACGCGCGCCTCGTTGGCACCGATGTCGAACGTATCACTTCAAATGCCAACAGCCTGCTCGACGACCCTGCCGCCTATCGCGGCATGGCCGAGCGTCACAATCCCTACGGCGACGGCCATGCGGCAGTCCGTATCATCGAGGAACTTTCCCATGTCTGAGATCAAAACCGTTTCCGTCATCGGCATGGGTTATATCGGCCTGCCCACCTGCGCGATCTTCGCGCGCAGCGGCCTCAACGTGATCGGCATCGACGTCAATGCGTCGGTGGTCGAGAAGGTCAATCGCGGCGAGATCCACATCGTCGAGCCCGATCTCGACGGCCTGATTCAGAAGGTCGTCGCCAATGGAAGGCTCAAGGCTTTCACCACGCCGCAGCCGGCCGACGCTTTCATCATCGCGGTGCCTACCCCGATCACGCACGACCACAAGCCCGACATCAGCTATGTGATGGCCGCCGCCAAGTCGATCGCCAAGGTGCTGAAGAAGGGCGACCTCGTGGTGCTCGAATCCACCTCGCCGGTGGGCACGACGCGCCGCATGGCGTCATTGCTCGCGGACCTCAGGCCCGATCTCACCTTTCCGCAGGTCGCGGGCGAAGACGCCGACGTGATGGTCGCCTACAGCCCCGAGCGCGTGCTGCCGGGCAAGGTGCTGGTCGAGCTCATCAACAATGACCGCTCGGTGGGCGGCCTGTCGCAGCGCTCGTCGCAGCGCACCGCCGCGCTCTACTCGATCTTCGTTCAGGGGGATCTCTTCATCACCTCGGCCGAGAGTGCCGAGTTGGTGAAGCTCACCGAGAACGCATTCCGCGACGTCAACATCGCCTTCGCCAACGAGCTCGCGGCGGTCTGCCAGGATTTGCAGCTCAATGTGTGGGAGGTGATCGACCTCGCCAACCGGCATCCCCGCGTCAACATCCTGCAGCCCGGTCCCGGCGTCGGCGGCCACTGCATCGCGGTCGACCCCTATTTCATCATCGATGCCGCGCCCCAGAACACGCGGCTGATGAGCTCGGCCCGTCGCATCAATTCCGACCGCCCCTATGCCGTGGTCAAGGACATCGAGGCGCTGCTCGAGCCGGGCAAGACGCAGACGATCGCTTGCCTCGGCCTCAGCTTCAAACCCAATATCGACGATCTGCGCGAGAGCCCGGCAGTCGAGGTGGTGAAGCTTCTCTCCGAATTGCCGGGGACGAAGATCCTCGCCGCCGAGCCGCACACCCACGGGCTGCCGCATGAGCTCGAAAACCGCGGCATCGTCTTCACCGATCCGCTGAGCGCGATCGACAAGGCCGACATCGTCGTGCTGCTGGTCGACCACCGGCAGTTCAACTTCATCGATCCGGAGTCGCTCAAGGATAAGAAGCTCGTCGACACCCGCGGGCTTTGGACCTGGCGAAAGGCGCGCAAGCCCGACGCCCGCATCGAGGGCGCCAAGTCGCGCGCCGCGCGTAACATCGTGCGCATCACGGAGAATGCAGCGTGAGCATCGCCACGGCAAATTGGGCCGAGCATCCGGTTCTCAAGCAGCGGCGGCGAAGCTTTCTCGGTTCGCCGCTCCATGCCCTGACGATGGCCGAAACACTGGCTCTCGCCGACGAAGCGATGGCCAATCACAAGCCCCTCCACCACACAGTGGTCAATGTCGCCAAGCTCGTGAGCATGCAAACGAGCGAAGAGCTGCGCGAAGACGTTTCGCGCGCCGATGTCGTCAATGTCGACGGCGCGGGCGTGCTCTGGGGGGCGCGCCTGTGTGGCATCGAACTGCCGGAGCGCGTCGCGGGCGTCGATATCATGCTCAATCTCTTTGCGCTCTGCGAGCAGCGCGGTTACCGCCCTTACCTGCTCGGGGCGGAGCAGATCGTGCTCGACCGCGTGATGGCGCGTATCGACCGCGAACATCCGCGGCTGAGGGTCGCCGGCCTGCATGACGGCTATTTCAAGCCCGAGCAGGACCAGGACATCGTGGCGGAGATCAATGCCTCGGGTGCCGACTGCCTGTTCGTCGCCATGCCGACGCCGCGCAAGGAGCGCTTCCTCAGCCAGTATCGCACCGCGCTGGCGCCAAGCTTCATCATGGGCGTGGGCGGCAGCTTCGACGTCTATGCGGGCAAGGTGGCGCGGGCGCCGCGGCTGGTCCAGGCGCTCGGTCTCGAATGGCTGTTCCGCGTGCTGCAGGAGCCCAGGCGCCTGTGGCGCCGGTACTACGAGACCAACACGGCCTATGCGGGACTGCTGCTGCAGGAATACCGCAACCGCCGGGCTCGCGGCTGATCTAGGCCAATCCCAACCGCATCTTCACCTTGGTCGCGAGCGCGCGCGTCGCGACGGGGTGGAGCAGTGTGTGCAATCCCAAAAACACCGTGACCCCGACAAGGCCCGGAAGCGCCAGGCGGAAGAACGCCGGCACGTCTCCGAGCAGGCGGCTCGTGAGCCAGGCTGCCAGTCCGGTCGCGACGGCAACGCCCAGCGAGGTTCCAAGGTCCCGCCACGGGACGGGCACCACCATCAGCCGGCGCGACACAATGATCACGACGCCGAGGCTGGTGAGCGTGCCACCCAGCAGCGCCAAAGCCGCGCCGATCTCAGCGAATTTGGGGATCAACAGGATGGAGAGCGTGATGGTCATGAGGGACGCCGGCCCGATCGACCACATCAGCAGCCACAGTTTCTTGTGCGCGTGGATCACGTTCTCGAAGACGAAGGTCGTGAAATTGGCGGCGAGGACATTGAGCGCGACGAGCGGAAACAGAATCGCTGCGCTTTGGTGATAGCCAGCGGGCAGGAACAGCGTACTGATCTCGGGACCCAGCACCATGATCATCGCGACGACGGGAAAGCTCAAGCGGCCCAGCAGGGACATCTGCGCGCCCAGATGCCGCGCTGCCGCGTCTGGCCCTTCGCGATCAAAGAGGCTCACCATCTCGGGGAAACCGCCCATGTTGATGGCATTGGCGATGGTATCGATGGGCTGGCGGGCCAGAGCATAGGCGGCAGCGAACACGGCGACCGCGCCCGCGTCATAATAGATCTTCAGCATCACGCGCTCGACGCTGTTGAGGCCGAAGCCCGCCGCGGCCACCGCAAGAAGCGGGATGCCGAGAGCGAACAGCTCACGATGGGTGAAGCGGGCCCGGCCCGGAACGAGGGCTCGGCTGGCGGCCCAAGCGGCCCCGGTGCCGGCGAGGAGGATCGCGGTACTTGAGGCCAGCGACATGACGATAAACGACCGAGAAACCAGAAGCGCCGCTGCCAAAGGCAGCACCAGCTGCAGCAGGGCACGGGTGGATTCGAGCAGCGAGTAGACCGTGTGCCGCTGCTGCATCTGGAGGATGGTCAGGGCCAAGCGACTGAAGGCGCTGACAGCCAGATAGGCACTCACGGCGGTCGCAAATTCACCCCAGCGGTCCGGGGTGATGAAGCGCGAGGCGAAGGCGGCGGCGAGCACGCCGATCAGTGTCGTGGTCGCGACGACGCGGATCGCCAGCATCAGCGTGCCGCGGGTGATGTCACCCTTGCCGCCGAGCCGCAGCAGCGCGATCCGCAGCCAGCTGGTAACGGCGACGTCGGTGAACTCGCCGACGGTGACGACCAGCGTCAAGTAACCATACTCGGCGCGATCGACGAGACGTGTGGCAAAAATCAGCAGCAGAAGCGACGACAGCCGCGTCAGCAGCATTGCCGGGGCGTAAATGAGAGTGGATCGCAACACTGCAGAAATCTCGCAGTCGCCGATGGGCCGATATCGTGCCGTAAGCCGATCGCGCGCCCCTGGCGAGCCAAAGCGGCCGACAAGGTGAACGGCACAATTGTAAGCAATTGCTCCCACGTAAACCCTGTCGTCAGGGTTCACTTCACATCAACGGCTGCGTCGCGCTAGGCCAGCGCAATGTTGCAGCGCCTCACGACCCAGACCAAGCCGCTCAATGTCCTCGTCGCCACCCCGGGTGGACAAAAGGGACGCGGCGGTATCGACCGCATCATGCACGCCTTGCGCGGCGAACTTGAGCGACACAGTGCCGCCGAGGTTACGGCAAAGTTCGTGGCGACGCGCGGGACCGGCTCCATCGCCCTGTCGCCGATCCATCTCGCCAATTTCGTGGCGCGGATGCTCGGCCTCAAAGCCGCGGGTCGCCTCGACGTCATTCACATCAACCTTTCGAGCTATGGCAGCACCTACCGCAAGCTGATCATCTCGCGGCTCGCGCACTCGCTTGACATTCCCTATGTGCTGCACCTGCATGGGGCGAACTACGGCGAGTTCTGGAGCGAGCGCGACACCCGTCTCAATCGCGCCATCCGCAAGATGTTTGGCGGCGCCGCGCAGGTAATCGTCCTCGGCAATGTCTGGCGCGATATGGTCCTCGCCCGCTGTCCCGAAGCCCGCGTGGTCATCGTTCCCAACGCGACCGCAGCACCGACGCTGCCTCGCAAGCCGGGGGACGGAACGGCACGCATTCTCTTTCTCGGCCGCGTCGGCGCCCGCAAGGGCGTGCCGCAGTTGACGCACGCGCTGAGCCGCATGCTCGATGTGCCCCACTGGCACGCCACGATTGCGGGCGACGGCGAGGTTGACGAGGCGCGCGCAACCGCCAGCGGCCTCGGTCTCACGGACCGCATTGATTTTCCCGGCTGGTGCGACGAGCGGCAGGTCGCCGAGTTGATCTCGCGCGCCGATATCCTCGTACTCCCGTCTTTCGCCGAGAATTTGCCGATGTCGGTGATCGAAGGAATGGCCGCGGGTCTCGCGGTGGTCACCACGCGCGTGGGCGCGGTGACTGATATCGTTACCGATGGCGAGACCGGGCTTCTGGTCGATGCCGGCGACCTCGACGGACTCGCCAACGCATTGCGGCGCGTCGTCACCGATGAGGCCCTGCGCAACCGACTTGGCGTGGCGGCCCTGGCGTTTCACCGAAGCCGCCTCGACCTCGCCCCGTACGCGCAAGCGATGCGCGGGGTGTGGAAAAGTGCCGCGAATTAACGCTACGGCGAGCTTCAGTTTCGCCGGACTACACTTCGACCCTAAAGCTGATCGCAATAAATATTAGACCCGCAGTGGACGTTGATCCGTGGCCTATCATCTGACCAGCGCTGGATCCAATATTGCGGCGAGCCCAGAGAGCGCTGCCGAGACGATGCTCGACGTCCGCGAAGTCACGGACGCCGCAGAGTGGGACGCGATGCTCGGCGCCTGTGCCATCCCGCATTTGCCGCAGGCCTTTGCCTATGGCGAGGCCAAGGCCGCGAGCGGCTGGACCCCGCGCCGCGTAGTCTTCGGCCAGAACGGCACTCCACTGGCGATGGTGACCGTGCTCCAGTTGCGGCGTTTCGGCCTCACGCTTCTGAACCGCGTCAACCGCGGCCCGCTCTTTCTTGTGGCCAATCCGTCCGAAGCGGACATCCTTTCGGTCTACCTTACCTTGCGTCGCCATTTCGGCCGGCTCTGGACCGCGCCGCTGCTGGTCGCGCCCGCGCTCGATGCGGGAGAGCGGTCGGAGCATCTGCTCCGCCAGTCGGGCTATCGCCGTCGAGCCTCGCAATCCTGGCTCTCGGGCCGCATCGATCTGACGCGGACCGAAGACGAACTCTGGGCCGGGATGAGCTCGACCTTCCGCAACCGCGTGCGTAACGCCGAGAAGCTGGGCGCTCAGCTCGAGATTTCCGAGACCGCCGAGGCCTATGAATGGATGATCGCGCGCCATCTCGAGAACATGCAGGAGAAGGGCTTTTCCGCTTTCAGCGCACAGATGCTTCGTGTGCTGAAGAGCAATGCTGCCGGCAAGGTTCTGGTGTTTCGCCTCCTGAGCGAGGGCGAGCCGGTTGCCGGCATGTCCGTGGTCCGCTTCGGACAGATGGCGGAATATCATGTCGGCTGGTTCGGCCCGGCCGGCCGGAAGCTCAATGCCGGCAATTTTTTGATGTGGAATATTATTCTGGAATTGAAGCGTCGAGGGGTCGTCGGCTTCGATGTCGGCGGGATGAAGCACGGTGATGGGTACACCCGCTTCAAACGCACGATGAACCCGGTCGAATACGAACTGGCCGGAGAGTGGATGAGTTTCTGAGGCAAGAGGGAGCCCGGAATTGAGTATTTTGGATATTGCACGTGGTGCTTACGTGCGCAGCCCGACCGCGGTTCGGCGGTCACTGGCACCGATTGTTTCATTGATGCCGACCCGGCTCAAATTCGGCCGGACCTATCGCCAATGGCGGGAGCGCATCGCGCGCGCCAATGCCGATCCGGCCTATGCCGCCGAGCAGCATCTCCATTACCTGCGCTCGTTGCTGCAGAAGGCGCATGCCGGCAGCCCGTTCTACCGCGAGCTGTTCGACGCGCATCTGGGCCGTGGCTTCGACTTTTCGTCCGCGCTGCCCGAGGATCTCCGCCGTCTGCCGGTGTTGCGCAAAGAAGAGCTGCGCGCGGCAGGTGATGGGCTGCTCACGATGCCCAAGGCCAATGCCGACCTCGGTGACACCAGCGGCTCGAACGGGGAACGTCCCTTCACCTTCTATCTCGACAAGGACCGCAGCGGCCGCGAGATGGCCTTCGTCTACGACAATTGGAGCCGCGTCGGCTTCCGCGAAGAGACGCCCAAGATCGTGCTGCGTGGCTTCGGCCTCAACAAGGACGGCACGCGCACGGTCGAGTGGGAGCCGGCTTTGCGCGAGCTGCGGCTCTCGGTCTATCCGATGACGCATGAAGATGTGGGCCGCTACATCGACCTCATCGATCGCCACGAGCTCGTCTATCTCTATGGCTATCCGTCGGCCATCGAGCTCATGTGCCGGCACATGTCGCGCATCGGCCGCCGGCTGAAGCGGCCGCTCGAGGGCATCCTGCCGATCTCGGAGCCGCTCTACGGCCACCAGCGCAAGACCATCGCCGAAATCCTGGGGCCGGTGCCGATCGCCAATTTCTACGGCCTCAGCGAGAAGGCATTGTTCGCGCGCGAGATCGACGATCGCGGCACCTATGTCTTCGACCCGCTCTATGGGTGTGCCGAGCTGGTGGACAATGACGGCCAGCCGATCACCGAGCCCGGCCAGGAGGGCAGGCTCGTCGGCACAGGCTTTCTCACCTTCGCGAGCCCCTTTGTGCGCTACGATACCGAGGATCGCGCGACGCTGGTGGAGCTACCCTCGGTTGCCAATGGTCAGCGCCTCAAGGTCGAGCGCATCATTCCGCGGCGAAAGCCCGATTTCCTGATTTCCGCCGAAGGCAATCGCGTCGTCACCATCGACTTCACCCCCGACAGCCCGCGCTATTTCAAGGGCATCGAGGAATACCAGTTCCATCAGCAGGCGCCGGGTGCGGTCACCATCCGCTACATCCCCACCTGCGACGGCACGCAGGACGATGCGCTGCGCGTCGCTGCAGATCTGACGCAGCGAACCGGCAACAAGATCGTCTTCGACGTGGTCCAGGTCGAGCAGCTGGCGGGCGGGCGCGCCGGCAAGCGCGCCTTCATCGACCAGCGGCTCGATATCTCGCGCTACTGAAGCCCGAGAGCACCGAGCAATTCGGGGTCCGGCACCGCCGGACCCTTGGGCAGGATCACGGTCATGCCGAAGGGATTGGAATATTCCCACACCGACCAGATGATGCCGCGCGCCTCGGCGTCGGTGCGGACATCGGTCAGGTAGCGCAGCCGGTCGGCATCCGCGGCGCCCGTGCGGCCATCGTCCGACATCAGGATTGCGCCGAACTCGCCCATGAACAGGCGCTGCGGCGGAATATCGTGAGCCTTGGCCCATTGCACGGCATCATCAAACCGCGCCGCGAGCGCAGCCTCGTCCCAATTGTCGCGGAAATATTTGGCGACGATCGGAGCGACCAGCTCGAGGTTCGAAGCCTCGGCGCCCGGATCGATGCCCGCCGCATCCATGCGCGCCTTGAGCGCGGCGATCACCTGATCAGGCGTCGACGCGCTGGGCGGCCAGGGCAGGCCCGAGCCGAACATCTGCGGATCGTCGAGCCGCTGATGGGTGAAGGTGTGCGGATCGTACATGTGGAAACTGTAGAGGATGTTGGGATCATCGAAGCTTGGATCGAGATCGACGAGGCCGTCGACGCTGCCCCCACAAGCCCCCGTCGCGACAATGGTGAGGTCCGGGCTCACGGCGCGGATCGCCGCCACCTCGGCCTTCATCACCTTCTGCCAGTCGCCGTGACCCTTGGTGTCGCACGGATAATAGGCCGGCTCGTTGAACGGCTCGAGCGCAACCTTGTCCGTGCCGATCGGGGCGAGCATGCCCGCGACGTCCGCCGTCATCTCGCGGTAGCGTGCAACGCCTGCACTCGATGATCCAGCATTGACTATATCCATGCTGTAAGCGGGGACTTGCGACACCGCCTGCAGGTTGAACACGACCTTGAGGCCGGAGGCGGCGACCTGCATCACGTCGGCCTTGAGGATATCGAGGGCCTGTTGCCGCTTCTTGCCGCTGCTGGCGAGCAGCGGACCCGGATCGACGCTGAGGCGGATGAAGTCGAACCCCATCGCGCGGATGCGCACGAATTCGTCACCCGCCGGCCAGTCGCTCGCAGACCGATAGCCGGCCAGCCAATCGGAAATGCCGCGGTAAGGCGGCCAGACATATTTCTTGTCGGCGGTGACCGGCGACCAGTTGAGCCATTCATGCACGCCGACTCCGCGATGCAGCGTGAGGGGCGCGGCGGTCGCGCTTACGGCGAGGCCGAGGAACAGGACGGCGGATATGGGCAGGCGCATGGGAGTCTCCCTATATCGCCATGTTAACCGCGCGGGCCGAAAGCCGACGCAGCCCGCCGCCCAATTTCTCGAAGCATGGTGTATGTCCCAAGCATGAATATCGGCTGGACCCTCAGGCGCCTGCGCAGCATGTCGCCGGCGGAGATCGCGCACCGCGTGATCGAGCGCGGACGCCAGGCCGTGTCGCGCGGCCGGCACGAGGGCTGGGACCGCTATGCCGCGCGGCCGCTTCGGGCCGCATTTCCGCAATGGCCTCAGCGCCTCGGTGGCGCGACGTCCGAGCAGCGCGCCTCCATCCGCGCGGCGGCCGACAGATATCTGGCAGGGGCATTCTCGGCGCTGGCAAGAGACTGGCCCCGCCGCGACCCCGGAGATCTGTTTCCGGCGGAGGCGTGGCGGCTCGACCCCGTGACGGGCGGCCTTTGGCCCGGCGATGCCTATTGCTTCGACATTAACTACCGGCACGGCGGCGGCCTCGGCGACGTCAAGTACGTCTGGGAATTCAACCGGCTGCAGATGCTGCCGGTGCTGGCGGCCGCAGCGCTCATCGAAGACGACGCGCAGGCGGTCGGCGCGATCGACTCTGCTGTCGCAAGCTGGTACGCGGCAAATCCGCCCTTCATAGGAGTCGGCTGGGCCTCAGGTATAGAAGTCGCCGTGCGGGCGATCAGCCTGATTGCCGTCCATTCGCTGCTTGGCGTTCGGCTCGGCCGGCCAACGCAGGACCGTATCAGCCAGATCCTCGCGGCCAGCGCCTTCTGGCTGCACCGTTTTCCATCGCTGTTTTCATCGGCCAACAACCACCGGGTCGCCGAGCTCGCTGGCGAAGCTCTCATCGCGCGGGCTTTGGGTGGAAGCCCGGCGGCGCCGGAGGCAAAGCTCGCCCGGCAGATCGGCAAGCAGATATTGCCCGACGGCGCCGGGGCCGAACAGAGCCCGACCTATGCGGCGTTCACGGCGGAGCTCGCGCTGCTCTGCGTCGATGCCGCGAGGCAGGCCGGCACACCATTTGACACGCCGGCATCGGATCGCCTCCTCGCCTTCGCGGAGTTCGTTCGCTGGCTCGGACCACTGCGGTTCGGAGACGACGACGAGGGCCGAGCGCTCACGCTTGGAGATGAGACGGGCTATGCGGGCTCGGTGGGTGCCGCCGTCGTTGGCATTCTCGGCGGGACCGCTCTCCCCAGCGCGGGCGACGCCCTGCGATCGGCGCTGTTCGCATCAGCGGACCACGCGGGTGCATCTCCGCAAGGGCTGAAACGCTTCGATGCCGGTGGCCTGACGATCTGGCGCGGCACTCTCGCCGGAGGGGCTGTCGAGTTTACCCTCGATCATGGCCCGCTCGGCTATTTGGCCATTGCCGCGCATGGCCACGCGGATGCCGGCGCGATCACGCTTGCCATCGACGGCCGCCCCGTACTGGTCGATCCCGGCACCTATCTTTATGGCTCGGGCGGCATGTGGCGCGACTGGTTCCGGTCGACGCCGGCGCACAACACCCTCAATCTTCGGGGTGAAAGCCAGAGCCTGATGGCCGGCCCCTTCAACTGGTCGCTGAAGGCAAAGGCTCGGGTTGAAGAGACTCGCCCCGAGCCCGACTGGAGCATTCGCATGCAGCATGACGGCTACATGACGCGATACGGCGTCCTGCACGAGCGGCAGGTCGAGCGACGCGGCAACTCGATCGCCATCGTCGATCGACTCATCGGCATGGACCGCGAGTCTGAAATCGTGTTCCAGCTTGCACCCGGCCTCGATGCCACTTCCGATGGCGCAACGGTCACCATCCGTGACGGCGCAACTCCATTGCTTTCGATACAAATGCCGAATGAGCACGTCTCCGTGACCGCCGGGGCCGAAGACGAGCCATCGACTGGGTGGGTGTCGCCGCGTTTTGGCATCAAGCTCGCTGCAACCCGCATCAGCTGGCGGGGCCTCGTCGGCGCCGGGGGCGTCACGACGAGGCTCGAGCCGCTCGCTCGCCGCTGACGGGCCCCGTTTACCACGCGGCCGCTGTTAAACATCCGAGGACAAAAGGCGGGCCATCGGGCGCGCAATCTGCGATCAAGCGGCAGGCGAGGTGCACGCGGCGCACACGAGCCACAGCCTCAGCGCCGCTGGCCCTCCGATCCGCCGTTCG
>Ga0070661_100001237_pt1 | contig 17964 bp, 10 predicted proteins | sample KBSC43metaG_FD_64663 | JGI IMG/M metagenome (GOLD analysis project Ga0070661, IMG submission 64663) | Corn rhizosphere microbial communities from Kellogg Biological Station, Michigan, USA - KBS C4-3 metaG | ecosystem: Host-associated > Plants > Roots > Rhizosphere > Soil ... | reverse complement strand
GGCAGGCTGTCGAAGCGGATGCCGGTGGCGTCGGCGAGCGCGTTGCCGAGGGCCGGCGCGACGGGAATGATCGGCGTCTCGCCGGCGGATTTGGCGCCGAGCGGGCCGTAGGCATCGTAGGTGTCCGCGAAGAAAATCTCGGTGCGCGGAATGTCAGCGAAGGCCGAGATGCGGTAGTTGCGGAACGTCGGGTTCACCATTTTCCCATTCGCATCGAAGACCATCCGCTCGAACAACGCGCTGCCGATGCCTTGCGCGACCGCGCCCTCGACCTGTCCGCGACATTGCATGGGATTGAGGATCGTGCCCGCGTCGGCGGCGTGAACGCTCTGGAGAATGCGAATTTCCCCGGTGATTTTGTTCACCGCGATGCGGAAGCCGTGGACGTTGAAACACGTCGTGCGCGGCGAGCCATAGGCCTTGCGCATTACGCTTAGCCGATGCTGCGCGTCGGGCACGGACGCATAAAATTCCGGCAGCGGAATGCTCTGCCCGCCGCAGACGACGGCGCCGTCGTCGAGGCGGCACTCGTCGAGCGGCGCGCCGGTGAATTCGCTCGCGACCTTAAGGATGCTTTCGCGCAGGGTTTCCGCGGCGAGGCTCACGGATTTGCAGGAAACGCTCGTGCCGACGCTTGAGAACGTGCCGGTGTCGTAAGCGGTGCGGTCGGTATCCGCGATGACGATTTCGATACGACCAGCCGTGGTGTTCAGGATCGACGCGGCCACCTGACGCATGGAGGTGATCGTCCCGTTGCCCATCTCGGTGACGCCATTGGTGAGATAATACGTGCCGTCGGCGCGCAGATCGATGTGGGCCTCGGAGCGCTGTTCGGTCGGCGGAATGCAATCGTGCATGTGGACCGCATGACCCTTGCCCTCGAGCCACTCGTCGCCGATAGGCTTCGCGTCGCCGCGGCCGCTGGCGAGCGCCTGCTCGACGAAGTCCATGCATTGATCGAGGCCGTAGCTGCCGATCTCGGCGTCGGACGGACCCTCCCAAATGCTGTGCACGGCGTCGCCCGGAACGACGACGTTTTTGCGCTGCAGCTCCATCAAGTCGAGGCCGAGCTCGCGGGCGAGATCGCCCATCGCGGATTCGACGGCGAAGACGGTCTGCGACGAGCCGTAGCCACGGAAAGCGCCGGAGGGCACGATGTTCGTGTAAACCGCGTAGCCTTTGCCCTTCATGTTCGGGCAGCGGTAGATTTGCAGCGATTGGCTGAGCGACGCGGCGAGCGTTTCGCCGCCGTGGTTGCCGTAGGCGCCGGTGTTGGAGACGACGCGAATCTCCATCGCGGTGAGCGAGCCGTCGCGCTTCGCGCCAACCTTCAAGGTCGTCTTCATCGGATGCCGCGAGACGCCGGCGATGAATTCCTCCTCGCGCGTGAACTCCCATTTCACGGGCCGCCCCGTCTTCAACATCGCGAGCACGCAAAGTTCCTCGCAGAGCATCTCCTGCTTGCCGCCGAAGCCGCCGCCGACACGCTCGGTGTAAACGTGGATTTGCTCCGGATAGATGCCGAAGAGATACGCGAGCTTGGCCTTCGTCTGGAACGGCGCCTGCGAACTCGTGCGCACGTGGATGCGCCCGTCCGCGCTCTGCGAGGCGATGGCGATGTGCGTCTCGAGATGCGCGTGCTGGATCTTGTTGCTGAGGTAGGTGCGCTCGAGGATGACGTCGGCCTCGGCGAAACCCTTCTCGACGCTGCCGTATTCGCTCTCGATCTGGACGAAAATATTTTGCTCCGGACGTTGGATGCGCGAATCGGCCTCCTTGTGATGCAGCACCGGCGCGCCCGGCAGCATGGCCTCCTCGGGGTCGAACACCGCCGGGAGAATCTCGTAATCCACCTCGATCAAGCGGCACGCCTCCTCGGCGATGCCCTCGGTTTCCGCGACCACGGCGGCGATGCGCTGGCCCACGAAGCGCGCAACCTTATCGAGCACGAACGTATCGTCGGGATCGACGCGATAGTCGTCGTGCAAGGCCGACGTGTAGGGCCGGCGCGGCACGTCCTCCCACGTGAAGACGCCATGCACGCCGGGCAGGGCGCGGGCTTTTTCGGTGCGGATCGCGACGAGCTTTGCGTGCGCGTGCGGCGAACGCAGGACCTTGAGGTGCAGCATGCCCTCCATCTTCACGTCGGCGGTGTAACGCGCCGTGCCAGTGACGATGGAGTGCGCGAGCGGATTTTGCAGGCTGGCCCCGCAGGCGTGACCGGCGCGGTCCTCCTCGACGTGGCCCACGCCCGCGAGCGCGTCCTCGATCGCGTGGTAGCCCGTGCAGCGGCAAAGGTTGCCTTTCAAGCGGAACGGCAGGTCCTGCTTCTCCTCCTCGGAAAGACTCGCCGACGTCATGATCATGCCCGCGGCGCAGAAGCCGCATTGGAAGGCCTGTGCGTCGAGAAACGCCTGCTGCATCGGGTGCAGCGCGCCGTTGCAGGCGAGGCCCTCGATGGTCGTCACCTCGCGGCCCTCGGCGCGAAATGCCGGCACGAGGCAGCTGTGCACGGGCTTGCCGTCGAGCCAGATCGTGCAGGCGCCGCAGTCGCCCGCGTCGCAGCCTTTTTTCACGCCGAACCATCCGAGATCGCGCGCAAACGTCCGCAGGCATTGGCCGGGCCGGGGCTCGGCGTCGAAAGTCTGTCCGTTGATTTTGTAGCTCATGGCGATATTCTAGGCGGAGAGTTCGGCGCGGATTTGTTCCGCGAAATAATACGTGAGGTGCCGGCGATGCTCCGGCGAGCCGTGCGTATCGGCGAGGTATTGGTCGAGGGGAATCGCGTCGATCGTCGTTTTGACCTCCTCGGCGGAGGGAATCGTGGCGAAGCGATATTGCATCGGCCGCAATGTGGAGGCGGTGATCGTGAGGACGAACTCGCCCGTCGCCGGGCAGCGTGTGCCGATGAGCAGCGTCTCCGAGCGACCAAGGTGCGTGAGCGTGAAACGTCGGAACGCGTAATGTTTTTTCAACGCGGAGGCCGGCAGGAAAATCGAGCGGAGCAGTTCGCCGGGCGCGAGGACGTTCTGGTGGTTGCCAGTCACGAAATCCACGACGGGCACCGTGTGGGGTTCGCCGCCCAGCGGCCACAAGGTGCAGACGCCTTCCAGCGCGGCGGTGAGCGAGATCATCGGCCCGGCCGGCAGCGACATGACGAGATTTCCGCCGACGGTCGCCTCGTTCCAGATTTTGAACGACGCGAGGAACGAGTGGCAGCATTCGCTCAGCAGCGGCGCGGCCGTCCACTCGGCCGGGGCCTTGAAACGATCGAGGGCCACGACTTTGCAGGTCGCCGCGATTTCGAGTCCGGAATCGGACGGCACCAGGTCGGGCCAGGCGAGCGTTTCGAGATCGACGAGCTTGTGCGTGGCGATCTGGGGTTCGGAAAAAAGCCAGGTGCCGCCGGCGAGCCAGGCATTGCCGGCGTTCCATTCCCCGACCTCGTCGAGGCTGCCGGGGCGTTGGATTTCGGTGATGGTGTTGAGGTCCATATTTTAAAACAGCACGGTCACGGTCATGGTCGCGGCCCAGGTGCCGCCGAGATTTGCGCCGAGCGCGGGCGTCGGGATGTAGCTGATCTCGGGCTGGAGGTAGGTCCCGCCAAGGATGTGGGCCTGGTAGTAGCTTTGAAACATCAGCTCGCTCGGGCGGTGAAATTCCCGGTCGTTCAGCCACGACCACGCCATGCCGACGCCGGCGGAGTCCTTCGGCCGCAGCGGCACGAGCCCGAATTCCGTGAGCCCGACGCCGAAATATTGGTTGAACGGCTTCGTCACCGAGTTGTTCGCGCCGAATTGGAAGAAGCCGGTCACGCCGCTGTTGTCCTTGCCCGGATGCTGCAGCCAAAGCCGCTGCGAGCCGAAGAGGTAGCCGCCCATCGCGCCGTTTTCCGTCACGCCGGGTCCGTGGAGCGTGCCCGTTTGATGCCAGACGCCCATTCCGAACGAGCCCGGCAATTTGTCGAAGAGCTCCCAGGCCGCACCCGCCTCGAGGATGTTGAGATAATAGCCGTTGAACTGCGGCCCCATCATGCCGGTCTGCACGCCGTCGGCGAGATTGCCGTCGTAGAATCCGTAGCGGAGATAGAAGGCCTTCGTCGGCGCGAACGTCGCGACCACGCCGCAGGTCGAATTGTAATACCCGCCGAGCACGCCGATCAGCGTCGGGTTCTTGAAAATTGGCGTGTAGCCGAGCCCGGAGACGGCGGGAATGGCGAGCGACTCGTCCTGCGTCGCGACCGGACGGAGGACGTTGTTGAAATCCGACGAGGCCGCCATCTTGCCAATGCGGAAGATGAATTTTCCGTCGAAGAGTTCCTGCCGCCAGTAGAGTTGATACAGCTCGGAGCGCTCCAGCGGCTCCGGTCCGGGGAGCCCGTCGTAACCCTGAGCACTGCCCGCGTAGTCGTTCGTCCGCTGTCCGTCGAACTGGAGGAAATCGATCCCGAAGCTGCCGCCCTTCCAGCCGACCAGCTTCTCGGCATCCAGCTCGACGCCGGCAATGAAGAGGCTGTTCCAGCTCCACGCGTGCGGATTGTTTCCGCCCGAGATCACGTAATTGGAATTCCCCACCCAGAGCCCGCCGACGAAAATGCCCGAGTCCTTTTTGAGGCCCAGCCAATCGGCGAGCTGACCGGTGCCGGTCTTGGGATTCACCGCGCCGGGATTTGCGCTGATGCCCAATTGCGAGCCGCCGCCGTTGCCCGCAAGCGCGGCGGCTTTTCCGCAGAGCCCGAGGCAGAGCAGCCCCGCGAGGGCCGACTGATAGCGCCTCCCCGTCCCGACAGAGAACCATCCTTGGGCGGACTTCGCGCCGGTGTTCGGGGTGCGACGCATGTGATGGGCATCTAAGCCCAAAATCCGGAGGCGAAGCAAGATTTGCCGCCGCCGCCGGCGTGAATTTTACGTCGGAAAAAAGTAGCGCTCCTTCTGCCGCCGCGAGAGTTCGCGGTGCGCGTGGTTGCCGCGCCACGCGCCGTGATACTGGCACGCCCGGAAGGCCACGATCTCGGGCAATTTCTGGAAGAGCTGCCGTCGCGAAAGTGCCAGCGCCATGTCGCCGAGCACGCCGGCCGCGAAATACCGCAACGCGTCGTGCCATTGCACGTGCACCTCGGGCATGATGCGATGCAGCGCGATGGCCTCGCGTTCGTAACGCCGCCGCACCTGCGCCCAACGCTCGTGATGGTAGTGAAACACCGCCGCCTTCGGCACGTAACGCACGACCTGTCCACGCTCCACCAACGTGCGCGCGAGGTGCATGTCCTCGAGGCCCGTGAGCGATTCGTCGAAGCGATGCGTCGCCCACGCGGACCGGCGGAAGGCGGCGTTCGCATTGTTGCAGAAGAACGGCGCCTGCTTCGACGCGCGATGCGCGGGAAAATATTTCTCGAAGAGCACGTGCTCGCTGAATTTCGTCTCGGGTCCGCCGACCTGCCGGCCGTAGGCGACCGCGACGGCCGCGTCCTCGAACGGCCGGACGAGTTCCTCCAGCCAATGCGGTCCCGTCGGCACGCAATGCCCGCTGAGGAAGACCAGGAAATCGCCCGTCGCCGCATCGCAGCCGAGATTCAACGACCGGCCGAACGAAAAATCCTCGCGGCGAATGCCCAGGACGCGGCAGCCGTGCCGCGCGGCGATTTCCAGCGTGCCGTCGTCCGAACCGGAATCCACGACGATCACCTCGCGACGGTCCGCCGGCCACGTCTGCGTCGCGACGGCGGTCAGCACCGCATCGAGATAACGCGCCTCGTTGAAGGTGCGAATGACGAGGGAGCAGACGGCGGTCATGCGGAAGTTTTGATTGATGGCCCAATCCTCCTCCGGCCGGAAGCGCGAAAATCCTTTTGCCTGGCGGCGTTCCGGCGAAATGCTGCCGGCCATGCGTCCGCGCGTCATCTTCCACGCGATCACCGACCACGCGAATCGGCTGTTGCTCCCCATGCGCATGCGGGGGCCCTTCGCCATTTTCACGCCAACAAAAAGGGGTCAGCAAATCCTGACTGCATCCTCAGGATGAGTCTTTCCGTCGGCGGCGAAGCTGTTGGCTGACGTTCGCGGCGCTGCCCATCCGCAGTTTCTCCGCTCTAACCGCGCCTTCCTCGTCGACCTCCCCCTTTGCTACTTCAAGCTGCGCGCAGGGCGCCTGACAGGCCGCATTGATACGGGCATTCCGCGCTCCGCGCGGCTCGCGGTGATGTAACTATTGACCAATTCGGTTTCGTAGCCGTTGGTCTTTGGACTTCACCGCCGTATCTGCAATTTGATTGATATACACGTCTGCCTGTGGCCCGTTGTTTTGATCAATATAAATTCGAGCAATGATCGAGAGAAGCGCATCTTTGAAGTCGCTCCGATCCGATGCCGTAGCTGTTAAAAATTGTACGAAAAACGGATCGTTCAAGTCATTTAATTGAACTGAATTCAAAATGTTAAGCCCTTCTTGTGCAGCTTGCAGAGAGTTTGTCTGTTGGTTTAAAAAACCAAGTATAGCTGCTTTGTCGATACTTGCTAACACAGCCTGCCAAGTTCCCGAATTCGATTGAATGATGGCTGTAGCTGTCGTTAACGCGCTATTATAATTGTTACCTCCCCCCTTTTCCATCAAATGCCCTACCAAAAGGGATTTCGCTGTAAGCAAAGCATTCCCCGAAGTGCTGGCAACAAGACTTTTAAGGTCTAATCCTATTTGCTCATTCGCCCAATCTTTTGACTGTTGGTATTGTTGATAAACACTCTCCAACGAAGCCGCCTGCATAAGCAGGGGAAATAAACTTAAAACTAGAAGACATATCCTTTTCATACTACCATTCTGATTTTGGAACCTTGGTCCATTTCGCGCTTAACGTGTGTCCAAATTGCTTTTCAATGTCGAAATAATAGTATGCCTCTCCAGCCTTTATGGCACAGGCATTCCAAGACCGTCCGTCTTTGTTTGCATCCCGCCAAGCATCGGTTTTTGCCATGCTTTTAACAAGCTCCACCCACTTGGCAATAATGTCGGATCCGCCATGCTTATCAGCAGGACCGCCCCAAGCATATCCTAAAAGATAGTCAGGGCCGGTCTGTTCCCATCTTTTCCCAGGAGAATCCGTGTGACTGGTTGGAGCCGTGACATCCGCATTTGGATAATTGTTATTATAATCATTGATGTCCAAAACGGAGCATCCCCCAATAATCACGACTTCCAAATCTTTTTTCCAGTCGACCTCTTCCGGAGTGATGTAACTTGGTTGTCCATTTTCTTCCGGAAGAATGATCACTCCGCTTGGGTAAGTATGCCCGTGGTGCTCCCCTTGACTGTGCATGCCATGAACGGAGAGATAAAGCCAGTCGGCTTGTTCTCGGCATAACGCCCTGACGGATCCAAGATTAACGGAAAGAGAAGCCGCTTCTGTTGACGCTCCAAGATTCAAGCTTACATCGATGTATGCTGCTCCTCCTTGTTTAAGATAATCTTTATTCGCTTTTGCCGTCCATGGCTTAATGGTTTCATTATTTTCGTCCTTTATAGACAAGTTGGAATTGTTGCCTTTTCCTCGCGCATTGACCATCTCCACGCTGTCGGTGCGACTCTTCATTCCTTGATCAAAATTGTCGGAATCTCCGAAGTCGCTGGCTTCCGGATAGTCCACCCAGTCAAAAGAAACGAACTCGATTTGACTCTCGGCTGGGATCTGCGGGCGAACTTTGCTTGTTATGTCCGCATAAGGCACCGTGCACCAGACTTCCTTTTTATTCGGTGAAAGATTGCCAATCGCTTTAAGATTGAACTTCTTCCACTTGGGAGGCTTCGGCCATTCCGGACTGTTGATTCCAATTTGCACATCAATTTGTTCGACGATTGCATCGCTAACGATAGTCGGGAAAGTGACTTTGAACTTGAAATCGTCTTTTACAGGCTCATCAAAGACGAACAATTTTCCCCATGGCATTTTATAATCATCGCTTTGCCATTGAGTATTGGAGGATGTTTCTGGCTTGTAGATTTGAAGGTCTACTGGGGTTAATAGTCCCGCGCTCCATTTTTGCTGGGCCTCGGGGATGGGGGTGCCGTCATCTTTTTTGGTCTTTTTGATTTTGGCGGCGAGAAGGCCGGTGTCGGTGATGCCTTGGGGGCCGCCGAGGAGTTGGACTTTGTAGTTGTCGGGGAATTCGAGGACGTGGAGGTCGTGCCCGAAGGGGACCGCGCCGGGGGTGCCGGCGGGAATCTTCGGGGCGAGGAATTGTCGATCCTTCACCCAATCGCCCGAGCCCTTCCCTTCCAGATTCTCCATCGTAAAGAGGATGGTTCCGTTATTCGCGATGGCCTCCATCTTCGCACTCGAGCCCGCCGCGTCGCTGCCGTAGCGCGTCTGCTTGCTATACTTCTCCGGCAGAAGCTGCTCCAGCTTCCCATGCGAAGTGGTGCCGGTGTAGGAGACGAATTTGCCCAGATCGCTGTCCGCGAGGATGAACTCCTTGCTGTCATTAATGGCTTGGATTGTGCCTGCCTTTTCTGCATCAGCGCCGTCTTTTTCCCGCAGTTCGGTGATGTTCCCTTGCAAATCCACAAGGGTGACTCCGCCCATATAGGGGGCCCAGTCCCGACTAGGACCAGAAATCACCCAGCTGTCAGCGATTGCTTCTCCGCTTTCAGAGCTCGCCCATGTCTGAGATGTAGCTGGAAATATATCCGTGATATCATCCTTGTGGTATAGCCATTTACGAACCCCGGATAAATTCTCGCTCGTGAGGCCTGGCCACGGTGCATCCCATCCATTGGTTCCTAATACGGTGCCGTTATCCAAAAAAATGAGTGGTGTCGAATCGATAAGACCGCTCCAAACTCCATTGGAGGCAACCTCTGCTTCTTCTGCCGAACAACGTTCGTTTGCACTTTCATTTCCAAAGGTCCAAATAGCAAAGTTTGACGAAGTATAATCTATAATGCCCTGCCCTTCAGGGTTCGACGGCGCTGGGCTTACAGCTATTCCCGTTGCCGCGACATCTCCATTGGCATTCAGAGTTCGGGTAATCCATTCCTCATTCGAAATAGGGTATGGAGTTGTATAAGAATCCGGAGGAGTAGAGTAAGGCCTTACACTACCCTCAGAATAATGGGCGAAGCAAATCTGGGTCGCCGTCGATTTCGGACTTCCATCCGTTAATTTTCCGTCCTTCCATTTGGCGACTTTGTAATCACTCCCATCCCTCCAGGAAAAGGCGACGCGCCCATCCTGGCCCATCGCGATCTGGTCCACTTCCTTGTCGGCAGGAATCACATCTTTGCCGAGGTCGATCACGGCATAGTGAATGGGCGAGACGTCTTCACTGCGGCGGTAGTCGTAGGGGTAAAGGTCCGTGCCGTTGAGCACGCCGTCCCCATCGTCGTCGCTATTGGGATCGGGCGGGGGAGGCTCCGGGATGCCGCCGCCCCCTCCGCTCCCATCGTCGCTGCCGCTGCCACTCCCGCTGCCGGAACCGCCCGGGCCAGCCCCGCCGTCGCCGCCGCTGTTGGAATCGCCGTCGTTGCCGGGGCCATTGCCGCTGTCGGCGCCACTGCCGGCAATGCCGAGTTGGCCCTGAACGCTGACAACAAGGGGCGCGGAAACGACCGTGTGCCCGGCCGCATCGACAGCCACGGCGGTGACACGGTAGGCGCCGTAGCCGGATTTCCACCATGTCATCGCATACGGGGCGCTCGAGTCGCTGCCGATCTGACGAGAGCCTTCGTAGAAGTCCACCCGGGCGGGGGTGCCGCCGGAGACCGTGGCGACGAGCGGAATCGCCGCCGGGCTGGAGAAGGCGCTGCCGGGATCCTGCAAGGTGACGGAGAGCGCGCCGGCAATGGAGTTGACCAGAACGAGCACCGTATCGCTACGGGTGGCGATGCCGTCGGAAACGTTTACCCGGAGCTTATAGAGGCCGGGAGTGGTGAATTGCGCACTGGTGGAGGCGGCGGTGGGGGCGGTGAAGGTGACCTGAGCGGGACCGTCGGCGAGGCTCCACTGGTAGGTGAAGACCGTGGAGTCGATGTCCGTCACGGTGGCGTGCAGGGTGGTGCTGACGGTGGCGGGCGTGCCCGCGAGAGTAATCGTGCGATTGGCCCCGGCATCGACGAGCGGCGCGTCGTTGACGGGCGTGATGGTGAGCGAGACGGTGGCAGTCGCGGTGGTGGTGCCGCCGCGAGTCACGCTGACAGTGAAGGAATCGCTGCCGTTGTAGTGGGCGTAAGGCTTGTATTCCAGATAGGGCGCGGTGCCAGAGACAACGCCATGCTGCGGCCCCGCGACAACGGCGCAGGTGGTATTCGGAGCCTCCGCGATGGGCAGAGTGACGGAGGCGGTCGTATCCTCGCCGAGGGTGATGTGCAGGTTGAACGTCCGCAGCGCGGCGTCGTAGTCCGTGGCGATCTGGGAAGCGGGCAGCTCGTAGTTGAAGAACTCGGCCTCGTCGATGGCTCCCTTGACGGGCTGGTTGCCGGGGGATTCGTTGCCGAGGGTAAGGCCAGCGGCGATGATGTCGGCGATTTTGGGTGAATACGTCCAATTCAGTGAGGTCTCGCCGGCGAGGTTACCGTCGATGTAGGTCTTGCGTGTCGTGCGAGAGTAGGTGACGACGATTTGGTGCCAGCTCCCCGGGGTCCAGATGAATGGCGTAGTGGTGGGGTATTCGGTATAATGGCCGTTGCCGTCGTGCTCCGAGTAGATGATCGAGGGGTAGGTGGCGTTGAAGAGAAGCATGGCGAAAGCTTTGGCGGACCACGGGCCTCCGACCTCGAAGAGCCGGCTCCAGGTTCTGCTCATCGTGTCACTGCTCCAGTCGGGTTTGAACCACAGTCTGACGCTTCCGCGGGCGAAGGCGTAATTCGGTGAGCCATCTGAGCGCTTCCAATCGTACTTGAGGATATTGCCGATGGTGGCGATCCGGGCGGCATTGCCCTTGAAGCCGGGCACGGAGGTTACGCCGATGCTAGTGCGAGGCGTCTGGCCTTCGGCGCTGACGAAATTCGTCGCATCGAGCGGAAAATACGCGATGCGCTTTTGCGTGACGCTGGCGGGATCGACGGGATTCGTGCCGACGGTTTGCTCCTGGAGGTTCGTGAGGCCGTCCCAGTCGGCGTCGGCCGTAGGATCATTGCCGACCTTGCCGAAGTATTGGATTTCCCACGCGTCGCGAAGACCGTTCCCATCGGCGTCGAGGGCGATGAATGAACTCGCGTTGAGGACGGTTGCGGAGATCTGGATGTATTCCTCGTATTCGGGTTCCTGGGAACCGTAACGAAATCGATTCGTCGCGAAGAGGACTTTGAAAAGAAGCCGGGGGGCGTAGTTCGATACGCCGGTCAGGTTCAGCGCAACGGAAAAGAAAGCGGGAGAAGTTGCCCCGTTGAGAGAGATGACAACCGTCTGATTGGAGGCGTTTTTGTATTCGACCCGGACGGCATGCCAACCGAGTGCGGGCACGGCGGTGCCTGCGAACGTGTAGGCTTGGGGCTGGAGCCAGAAGGTGCCGACGGAGGAGATGCCCGGGTCGGCCTTCACGACGACCTTGCAGGGATTCATGAACTGGTGGGCGGCGGAACCGTCGGAGCCCTTGGTGTAGGTTCCGAGCGGCATGGCGGCAGCCATTTTCACCACCAAGACACCAAGGCTCCAAGAAAGGAGGCGGCGCCGAACATTCCAGCCCTTCGTGCCTCGGCGTCTTGGTGGAGGAAGCTGATTCATAGCCGGGCGCGATCGGTTTGAAGTTCCTCGGCCTGCCGCTGGAGGAAGTCCGGCAGGTAGCGGGTGGCGCCGGCGATTTGGCCGGGAGTAGCACCGGCGAGGAGGCGGCGCTTCGCGTCGAGCGCCTGTTTCCAGCTCATGCCGAGCGAACTGCCGAGCGCGAGGGCGAGCGCCTGAAGACAAGCGTCCCTCCGCGCAGTGTCGCCGGATTTTTCCGCGCGCAGGGCCAGCCAGTAATGCGCATAGGCGCAGAGCGGATAGGTGGGCGCCTGCCAGGCGAGCCAATCAAGCCAGTCGAAGGCGGAGGCCGTATTGTCACGGGTGATCAACGAGAGGGCATGTGGGATGCCGAGCTCGGCCAGGCCGTTGGGCGGCGTGGCGGCGTCCTCGAGATATTTTTCCGAAAGCGCGTCCGCCTCGGCGATGCGGTTGCGGGCGCGATAGGCGGTGGTGACGAGGCCGAGATATTGCCAGTAGAGGCCGTCGCGAGTCCAGAGCCAGTCGCGCGTGCGCTCGGGCAGCTGTTCCCACGCCTGCACAATGGCGGCGTATCGACCAAAGTCGCACTGCCGGCGGGTGAGCTTGAAGAGGATTTCCAGCGCGACGGCGGGCTGCTCGGCGGCGGCGAAGCCAACCTTGGCGAGCGCCTCGCCGCGGGCGAAGACTTCCCCGGCGTGATCCGCCAGCTCGGCGGGCGCCTGGGTCATCTGGCGCGCGAGGTCAAGCAGCAGCACGTAATCCCGGATGTTTTGGGCGGCGGCGAGCACCTGCGGCGCGGCTTCGGCGAGCGCCTGCTCGTCGCCGGCAAGCACGAGGCAACGCATGGCCTCCACTCCGGCCAGCAGGCGGAAGCGCTCGGGAGAATCCGCGCGTGTCGCGATCGCCTGGAAGCCGGCCGCGGACGCCGCGAGGTCGCCGGCATCGCGCAGGAGCCGCGCCCGCAGCCACGCGGATTTCACATCGGTATTTCCCGGGAGCAAGGTCAGCGCGAGGTCGGGACGCTTCGCCTGCACGCACGCCAGCGCGAGACCGTGACGGAACGCCTCGCGCGAGTCGGCGCCGTGGCGAGCGAGACCATCGGCCAGCGTGGCGGCCAACGCGGGATCGGCCTTCGCCGCGAGCCGGCGCGCGACGACCGCCTTCGCCGCGCCGAGCCATTCGCTCGGGCCGAGATTCGGCGTGGCCAGCAACTGCTCCGCGGCGGCGAGCGAGCCGCTGTCGGCGGAGTTGAGCTTGCGAAATTCCGCCGCGAGAATGTCCCCATCGCCCGGCTGGACGACGGCGAAATCCTTCCACGCGGGATCACCATAGGCGCGCAGTTCCTTCGCGATGACGAGCCGTGCGCGGCCGCGCACGGTGGGCGTCGCCTGCGCGAGGCCGTTGACCAATGCCGACTCGACGCCCGATCGGCCGAGCTTGCGCGCGGCGGCAATGAGCACTGGCCACGCCGGAAACGTCTTGGCATGGAATTGCCCCTGAAGGAGTGCGCCCTTCGCCCCGGCGTAAGCGCCTTGAAAATCCTCGTTCCCGAGCGCAACGCGGGCCAGGGCAATGCGCGCGCGGCAGGCTCCGTCGGGCTCGAGCCGCCGGGCCTCGGCGAAGAACCACGCCGCCGTCTCGGGCTCGCCCTCGTCCCAGAATTGCTGGCCAAGGCGAAAGGCCGCCACGCTCGCGCGGATCGGCGCGCGATCCACGCGCACGCTTCCGGTTTGCGCGAGCGCCTGCGGGGCGGCGGCGGCAAGCCCGGCGAAATGCTCCCGCGCATTCACGGCCTGGGCGAGGGCTTTTTTGCCGGTGACGAGCGCGGCCGCCGCATCGACGTTGCGAAGTTGCGCGAGCACCCGCCCGAGGGCCGCCCCGAACCACGCCTCCGGCGTCTGTTTACCGAGCTGCCAGGCCTTCTGAAAGGTCTCCGCCGCCGCCGCAAACCGGCCCTGAGCCAGGAGAACCTGGCCTGCCAGGCTCGCAATCTGACATTTGCGATCCGCCGTGAGGTCGGCGCCGCCGGACAGCGTGTCGAGGGCGCTCAAGGCATCGGCGAACCGGCCCTTGCCCCATTCGGTCGCCACCGCGCGCAGTCGGCCACTGAGGACTTGATGGTCGGTCTGGTTGCCCGGCGCGCGCTTGCGGAATTCCATCGCGGCTTACGGTTGAAAGAGGAGCCCGGGGTGCTCATCGCACCCCGGGCAAACCCGAGCCTTACGCCCCTTGGGGGGGTCCGACACGGGCAAAACGATCCGGCAGGTTTTCATGCCAGATAAATCACGTAGGGTTGGTCAGTGCGGCGCGCCACCTTCATCGCGTCCGCCACCGTCTTGAAAGTCGCCCGCTGGCAGAAACGAACGAACGACGGGGTGCAGAGCGATGGCTCCGCCGGCTTGATCCGAATCGTGCCGACTTCCGCCTTTCGCGTGGGCCGACCCGCAAGAGGAATCAGCGTCGCAAGCGGACTGAGCGCCAGTGCTCCCAGTCCAAACAGCCTCAGAAATCCCCGCCGTGTTCCCTTGCCCATTGCTGCGGGCGGAGGTAACAATTCTCGGATTCTCCGTCAAGCCATACATAACTATTTATTCCTATCAATTTAAAAATGAAAGGCTTGCAACGACTATTTTTTCCCAAAGTTTTTCTTCGAAGTCGCTCGACTACGCTTCTCCTGTTCCTCTGGCTCATGCTTCCTGCTGCTCGCGGTCATGAAATCGCCTTCTTCTATGCGCTCGATGCGGATCTCGCGGCCCTCAAAGAAAGCGCAAATCCGGCTGGCGCTTCAAAAATCGTTGCCGGGCAATCGATTACGACACTTCAGATCGGTCCGCACGGGGTGCATGCGGTGAAGATGGGCGCCGGCTGCATCCAGACGGCCTTGGCAGCAGCGACGATGCTTGCGCGTTTTCCCTGCGACATGGCCGTCACGATGGGCCCCACCGGCCGACTTTCCGACAAGCTGGCAATCGGAGAATGGGTGCGCGTCGCGGAGGTCGTTTCATATCAACAAGGGAGCGAGACCAATGGCGGCTTCGTGTTGGGGACCAATGCCGCCAAAAAATTGGGGGACAAATCAGAAATTGCCGCGCCGAAGTCGCTGGCCGCCGGCAAGTCGGTGCGGCTCGCTTCGGGCGAACTTTTCATCGCCTCCACGGCGTTCCGGGAGCAACTGCGGACGACGACGCAGGCGGCCTGCGTCGATATGAACCTTGCCGGCCTGGCGGCCGCCTGTTCCGCTGCCGGCGTTCCGCTTTTCGCGTGGAAAGTGGTCAGCGATTCCGCCAACGACTCCGCTTCCACCGATTTTCAGACGTTCGTGAACGCCTACCGGGGAGAGGGTGGCCGATGGATTGCCGAATGGATCGCCTCCCTGCCTCCCGACCCCAACGATCCCGGCTCCCACTCCCACCTCAAGGCGCTGCTGGATTCCTCGTCGGAACCCACGCCGCCCAATCTTGATCAATAGACGCCGCTCGCGCGAAAATCCTTTGCCCCGGCGGCGTTCCGACGAAATGCTGCCGGCCATGCGTCCGCGCGCCATATTCCACGCGATCACCGATCACGCGAATCGGTTGTTGCTCCGCGTGCGCGTGCGGGAGCCGTTCGCGATCCTGACGAACAACTGCTGGGGCTCCGCCCTCTATCGCGATCTCGACATTCCCTACAATACGCCGTTCGTCGGCACGCTCGTTCCGCCTGAGTGCTACCTGCGCTTCCTCGCCGACGTGCCGGGCTATCTCGCGCAGCCGCTGCGCTTCGTTCCGACGTCGCGCTACGGCTGGCCGCTCAAATACCCGCTCGCGCTGCTCGGTGATGCCGAGATCCATTTCATGCATTACCGCGACGCGGCGGAAGCGACCGACAAATGGACCCGTCGCCTCGAGCGCTTCCCTCGCGACCCCGCGACGTGGCGCGTGAAATTCTGCGACCACCACGTGAGCCTCGTGCCCGAGGAGGCCACCGCCATGCTGCGCGCCTTCGACGCCACGCCCTTTCCGCATAAAATCACCCTCCTCGGGCGCGAAAATCCCGACCTCGCCAGCGGCGTCGTCCTTCGCGAATGCCTCGCCGCCGGCCGCGTGCCCGACGGCCACGCCGCCTACCGGCCGTCGATGCGTTACTTCAACGCCGCCGCCTGGTTGAACGGCGAAGCCGCGAGCAAAGAGTTGCCGCCGCCACCGCGCTGTCGTATTCGAGAGTGACAAAATGGCGCGCTCCCGACCCACCGTCCTCATCGTCGATGACGAGAAGAACACCCGCGAAGGCCTTCGGGACGCCCTCGAGGACGACTTCGAGGTGTATGTCGCCGGCGACATCGACGGCGCGCTCGCCTCGCTGGACGCCGAAGCCGCGGACGTGATGCTCACCGATCTGCGCCTCACCGGCTCCGGCGCGGACGACGGCATGCAGCTCATCGAGCAGGTGCTCAAGCGTCCGAAGCCGCCCGTCTGCATCATGATGACCGCCTACGGCTCGGTGGACACCGCCGTCGAGGCGATGAAGCGCGGCGCCTACGACTTCGTGACGAAGCCGGTGAACATCGACCGCCTCGAGATGCTCATCCGTCGCGCCCTGCGCGAGCGCGAAACCCTCCGCGAGAACGTCGAACTCAAGGAGCGCGTGCAGCGCAACGATTCGCTCGACGCGATGATCGGGCGCTCGCCGGCGATGGTCGAGGTGTTCGACACGGTCAAACAGGTCGCGCCCTCGCGGGCGACGGTCCTCATCCAGGGCGAGAGCGGCACCGGCAAGGAACTCGCCGCGCACGCGATTCACCATCTCAGCCCGCGCGCTGGCAAGAAATTCGTGGCGGTTCACTGCATGGCGCTCTCGCCGCAGCTCCTCGAGAGCGAGCTGTTCGGCCACGAGCGCGGCGCGTTCACCGGCGCGACGGAGAAACGCATCGGGCGTTTCGAGCAGGCGAACGGCGGCACGCTTTTCCTCGACGAAATCGGCGAAATCGATCCCGCCGTGCAGGTGAAAATCCTGCGCGTGCTCGGCGAGCGCACCTTCGAACGCGTCGGCGGCAACCAGACGATCCAAACCGACGTGCGCCTCGTTGCCGCGACGAACAAGGATCTCGCCAAGCTCGTCGCCGAGGGGAAATTCCGCGACGATCTATTCTTTCGCCTGAATGTCGTGCCCATCACGCTGCCGCCGCTGCGCACCCGCAAGGAGGACATTCCGTTGCTCGTGCAGGCGTTTCTCAAGGAATCCGCGCGGGAAAACGAGAAGCCGTTCCGCGAGCTCACGCCCGAGGCGATGGCCTGCATCCTTGATTACGACTGGCCCGGCAACGTGCGTGAGCTCCGCACCGCCATCGAGCACGGCGTCGTGATGTGCAGCACTCCGCGTATCGGCGTGCGCGATCTGCCGGCCGCCGTGCGCGCCGCCGTGCCCGCGCCGTTCGACAATTACGCCGCCGACGCGGCCCCGCGGCCGGACGCTTTGGATTTGCACCATGCCGAGCGAGTCCTTATTTTCCGCGCGCTGGAAGAGAGTGGCGGCAATCGCTCCGCGGCCGCGGAACGGTTGGGGATCAGCCGTCGCACGCTGCACCGCCGGCTTAAAGAATTGAACATTACCAAACGCTAGCCGACCTCTCTTTTCATGGTTCCTTCCACCGGCCAGGGCTTTCAGACCTTTGTTCATTCCATCGAACAGGGAAGATTTGCGCCGCTGCTGCGCGGCCTGGCGGGCGTCGTCGTGCTCATCACCGTCGCGCTGCTCTATCTTTTCGTGCAGTTCACGGGCTTCGAATCGCCGGCGGCGATGGATCAGGGCCAGATTTCCCGCGCGCTGGCGTCCGGGGAGGGATTTTCGACCAAATACATCCGCCCACTGGCGCTCTGGCAGCTCAACCACACGGAGAAGGCCATTCCCACCGGCGATTTCCCCGACTTTCTCCAGCCGCCGCTATCGCCGCTCGCGAATACGATTCCGCTCCTGATCGCGAAGGAGCATTGGACGATGACGCCGAAGGACATCGTGTATGCCGGCGACCGCGCCATCGCCATTTTCTCGGTGCTGCTCTTCCTCGCAGCGGTCGCGGTCGCCTACCTCGTTGCGCGCCGGTTGTTCGACGCGCAGCTCGCCTTCATCGCCTGTCTGCTCGTTCTCGTGACCGACATCCTGTGGAAATTTTCGCTCTCGGGACTGCCGCAGATACTCCTTCTGCTGCTGCTCATGGTTACGAGCTGGGCGATCGTGAAGGCGATGGACGAGCAGGAGGACGCCCCGCAGGCGCCGCCGCTCAAAAAATGGCTGCTGCA
>Ga0070661_100001235_pt1 | contig 17984 bp, 17 predicted proteins | sample KBSC43metaG_FD_64663 | JGI IMG/M metagenome (GOLD analysis project Ga0070661, IMG submission 64663) | Corn rhizosphere microbial communities from Kellogg Biological Station, Michigan, USA - KBS C4-3 metaG | ecosystem: Host-associated > Plants > Roots > Rhizosphere > Soil ... | reverse complement strand
TCCCGCACGAGCGTTTCCAGCTTCTGCAGCTCATCGGACGTCAGCGGCACCGTGGTGACCTTCCCCTTCGCATCCGTGTTCGTGCGGTGGTTCACCACCACCGCCGCGTTCAGGCGGCGCACGGTGCCGGTGGCGTTGCGCGTCACGCGCACGGTCTTGTCCACCTCGTAGTTCGTCACCGCATCCTTGCGGCTCGTGCTGTTCGTGGCGCCGCCGCCCTGCGCAGTCTGAAGCGGCTGCGAAGCCCCCGTCAGCGGCGCCGTGGCGGCCACCGGCGGCTGATTCGATGCGGCCCCTGGAATGCCGGTGGCCCCACTGCCATTCTGGCCGCTCTGCTCCGTGCGCTGCATGCTGCGCACCGCGGCCTCCGCGTTCTCGCCCTGGTTCGGCCTGAATTCTTCCGACGTGGATTCGGTGCGGGAAAAATCGATGTCGGCCGTGACCTGGGCCCGCAGGTTGTCACGGCCCACCACCGGGTCCAGGATGTCGAGGATGCGCTTGCTGAACTGAGTCTCGATCTGGTTCACATACTGCAGCTGCTGGGCATCGAGCCCCGATCCGTTGTCCTCCGCCAAGCCCGACAACAGCGCCCCCGTCTGGTCCAGCACGCTGACGGCCTTCGGGTTCAACTCCGGCACGCTGCTCGACACCAGGTGCACGATGCCGGCCACCTGGGCGCGATCGAGCGTGCGACCTGGGAAAAGAGTCAGCATCACGGAGGCGCTCGGCTTTTGCTGTTCTCGGAAGAACCCATTCTGGTTGGGCAGCGCCAGATGCACGCGTGCGTTTTGCACGGAAGCCATCGACGTGATCGACCGCGTCAGCTCACCTTCCAGCCCGCGCTGGAACGTCAGGCGCTCCTGAAACTGCGTCTGCCCGAACTTGGCCCCGTCCATCAATTCGAAGCCCACGACCGACCCCTTGGGCAACCCGGCCGATGCGAGCTTCAGGCGAAGGTCGTGCACACTTGCCGCCGGCACCAGGATCGCACTGCCGCCTTCGGAATGCTTGTACGGCACCCCCATGGTCGACAGCTGGGCAATGATGGCGCCACCGTCCTTGTCCGACAGATTGGCATACAGCACCTTGTAGTCACCCTGGCTGCTCCACAGTGCGATGGCGGCCAGCACCGCCAGCAGCGCCGCCACCCCCACGCCCAGACCCACCCGGCTCTTCATCGGCAAAGCCGCAAGGCGTGCACCGAACCCCGAGGTAGGCACCAGCGTGGTCGGTGTGGCGAGGGCGATCGCGTTGTCCATGGTCTTCAACTTCAGAGGCATGGCGGGCGTGACCCCACCGATGAGACTGAATTATTTGGAAACACGAGGTCGAGAATCGGCGAAACAGCCTGTCAAACGGCTGCCAGTTCCCCGCACGACCGTTCACCCGATTAGCCTAAAGTGATGCCATCGGACGCCCTCGCGCAAGGCCCTGTCGTGAAAAACTGCACGGGATCAGGCGGCCCATGATGCTGAGCCGGCTGCGGGAGAACACCATCGGCCAGGGGCTGCGGCCTCCTTCGAAAGCCGGTCCTGTCAGGCCCGTGACTGCCCGTCGACTACCATATGGCGTGCCTGGCCCAGCGAGCGAACTGGAGTCCCCTGGCAGAAGAAGCTCCAGCCGCCCACGCCCTCCACCCCCTCATCCAACCACCGTTCCTCGTTCACGTCGAACTCCCGCACCACGTCGATCCATGAAGTTGTATTCGCTCTTCCTTCTTGTGGCGATTGCCACGGTCATGAGCCCGGGCCCGGGCGTCGTGATGACACTCACGAACTCCCTGCGATACGGCATGCGAGGAACCTTGGGCGGCATTCTCGGCCTTGCTCTGGGTGTTCTGGTGGTCGCAGCCATTTCGGCCACCAGCCTCGGAGTCTTGCTCGCCGCGTCATCGCTGGCCTTCACCGTGTTGAAGTATGTCGGGGCGGCCTACCTGATCTATCTGGGCATTCGCCTGTGGCGTGCGCCGCCGTTCCAATTCGCAGAGGCTTCGGCGCAACAGGCGAGTTTCAGCCGCAGGTTCGTCGAGGGCGTCTCCCTGCAATTGACGAATCCGAAAGCGATCTTCTTTTTCCTCTCCGTCTTTCCGCAGTTCATCGACCCCGCAACGAACTACGCCATTCAGTTCGCGAGCCTGGTGCTCACCTTCAGCGCATTGGTCGTGGTCATTCACTTGACCTACGCGATGTTTGCCAAAAAGGCCAGGAACTGGCTGACTTCAGAGCGAGGCGGCCGCCGTGTCAACAAGACCGCCGGGGTGACTTTCATGTTTTTCGGCGCAGCCCTGGCTTCTGCCAAGCCCTAGCCAATGCAGTGTTCCGCGTTGCCGAGGCAGGTGCGCAGCAAGCCGGTGTAGGCTCACTTCCAAATCATGAACACGACGACTTGAGCCGCCCGGAACGCAAGATCAGGTACCCGACAGCGGCTTGGGCAGAAGGACGTGCAGTTTGCCGGCCCACGCCTCCAGTCCATTCATGACGGCAGGACACAATGCAAGGCCGCGTTGCTCGGCCAATCGTTTGCGCATCAGTCCGGCCTGACCGGGCAGACGGACGCGATCGACGCCTGGTCGCGGCGTGTTGGCACGACAACGTTGCGCCAGCGCTTCGGTCTGCCGAACAAAGGCAGGTTGACCACCGAATGCCGCGGGGTCGAGGATCTGCAGGAACACACTGGCTCCCCATCCGCTTGGACGGTCAGCCCTGCCGAAACCCGATAGACCCTGGGTGAGGGCCTCCACCATGAGGGCCCAGCCGTAGCCCTTCTGTCCATGATCCAGTCCGCCCGCCGGTAGCAGGGTGCCACCCGCTTTCAACACCGACGGATCATCACTGACCTCTCCATCAGCGCTCAACAGGACGGGCGAGGTGTACCTTCGGCCCTCGCGCGCAAGTCGCGCTGCCATGTTGTTCGTGGTGATCGAGGCGCTCGTATCGATGAGGACCGGATCGCCCCCAGTCGGGAAACCCATGGCCATGGGGTTGGGGGTAAACACCGCCTGCGTTCCACCAAAAGGTGCGACGCTGGCCTGAGAAGGATCCGAGCAGGCGAGGATCATGACGCATCCTCGCTCCGCTGCTCGCGCCAGGTACGCCGCGAGGCAGCCGATGTGGTGACTGTTGCGAATGACGACTGTGACACAGCCGTGAGTCGGCGCACGATCGAGCGCCAGATCCAGGGCCTGCGACACCAGCCAGATGCCGGGCAGCCTGCGGCCGTCCCAGGTGACGCATGCACCCGTGTCGTGCAGCGTTTCCGCGGCACCGTGCGTCGTCATGCTGCCATTGGCAAGTTCTTCGAGATATCGTGGCGCGAGCGCGAGACCGTGCGTGTCGTGCCCCAGCAGATCGGCTTCGACCAGCAGTTCGGCCACCGTCGTGGCCATTGCGGAGTCCATCCCGGCTGCACTGAACAACCGGATGGCAAATCCCTGCAACGCATCGGCCGCCCACATCGGCGCATCGTCTTTCATTTCGCGAGCCTCCCCATTTCCGAGATCAGCAGGCTGCCATAGGAGGCGCCAAGCACACGCGGGGCGAAACGCCGAATCCATCCGCCTTGGCCGTACCGACTTTTTGAATTGAAGCCATGACCGATGACCGGCTTGCCGTCACGCACGACGTCGGTGACCACGGCCACCAGGCTCAAGGTCATCCTCGAAAAATCGATGTGGGCGTTGGCAACGGGCGATGCGATGGGAACGGTACGTTCAAGGATATTGACGATGCGCATGGTGCGTGTGATGTGCGAGGTCTCGGCCAAGCGCCGGGATTTCAATGCTAGAGCCGAGGAAGTCTTCTGCTGAAAACACTGAAGTGATATCTTTTCGCCTCAGACATGCCGATTCGAGATGGCTGATCCTGAGCCCCATTCGATCCACAGATGCGATCCTTCGATCCCACTTCGCTACGCCTTTTCATCGCGGTCTGCGAAGAGCGCAACATCGCCGCTGCCGCCAAGCGCGAAGCCATCGTGCCTTCAGCGGTAAGCAAGCGCATTGCACAGATGGAGAACGAATCAGGCGTGCGCTTGCTTGAACGTGAGCGGCGAGGCGTCACCGTCACGGCAGCCGGTGAAACGCTATGGCGCTACGCACGCGAGTCACTCCAACTGATGGACCGCATGCAAGCCGAGTTAAGTGCCTTTGCACAGGGCGTTCAAGGGCACGTGCGGGTATTTGGAAGCATGTCAGCCGTTGCCCAGTTCCTGCCGGAGGACGTGAGTGACTTCGCAAGACGATATCGAGACGTGCGAGTCAGCTTCGAAGAGCGGGAGATCTGGGAGGTGGTGCGCGGCGTCGAGGAAGGACGCGCAGACATCGGCATCTGCTGGAATGCGGTGGACCTGCGAGGCTTGCGCACCTTCAACTACCATCGCGATCATCTCGCCGTTGTCGTCCATCCGGAACACAGCATGGCGCAGCGGAAGTCCATCATGTTCGAGGAGACGATTGACCACGACCATGTGGACATCATGGCGCGAAGCATCATGAAGTCCACGCAGCTGAGCGCCGCTGCCGCTGCCGGCAAACACATGCGGTACCGCATCCAAGTATCAACCGTCGATGCGGCTTGCCGCATCGTCGCCGCCAACTTGGCGCTGGCCATCGTGCCTTGGGAAGAAGCGAGTGCCATCCAACAGGCCCTGAAGCTGAAGGTCATTCCACTGCGGAATGCTTGGGCCAAGCGCCAATTCGTCATCTGCGTCCGCAGTGAGCGCGGGCTCAGCGTGCCTGCACGGCTTCTGCTGGAGAGCCTGCGCCACAGCGCTTCCATGACGTCCGGCCAGAGGCCTGCTCGCACGGCCTCCGGACCGCATCAACCGCGACTTGGTCCTTCAACTCGAAAGCGCTCGCCTGGTCCCTGACGATTCCGACCGGGCATCTGGATGGCTCCAGCCGTACGGTCGCGAATCAGCGAAACAGCCCGTCAAACGGCGGCCAGTTCCCCGCACGATCGTTCACCCGATTGCCTAAAGTGATGCCATCGGACGCCGCCCCTTCCCCGGGGCCGCTGGACGCAAGGAGTTGCCATGGACGTCACCCTCAAACCCTTCAATTTCGCCCAGGCCGCGGCCCGGGCGGGGCTGGGCATCGACGGGCGCCCGCTGGTCGACAACAAGTCCAACGCGGCATCGGGCGCGGCCGGCGTGCAAGGCCTTGGCTTTCAGCAAGCACTTACCCAGGCTTTGCGCGGGGTGAGCGACAGCTACAACCAGGCCAGCGACATGCAAAAGCAAGTGCAGCTGGGCAACCCGACGGTCAGCCTCGAAGAGACGATGGTGGCGATGCAGAAATCCCAGATCGGCTTTCAAGCCACGCTGCAGGTGCGCAACAAGTTGGTGGCGGCTTACTCTGAGATCATGAACATGACGGTTTGAGTGGGCCGAGTGTTCCTGCCACGCACCAGTCTAAGATGCACATCGCAGCTCCAATGCTCATCCCGTACCTGTTCAAACGCATTGCTGCCTTGGCCGTAGCTGCAGGACTTGTTTCGATGAGCATGTGCGATCTGGCCACCGCTGCCCCGCGCACCGGCAACACAGCTGCGACGAACGCCGCTTTCAACGCGCTGCTGTCCCTGCCGCAAGGTCTGCCGGAAGACAGCGACTTCCCCTCTGGTGACGAAGAGGATGCGCCCACCAACGAGGACGAACTGCGCGGAGTGTTGGAGGCGCAGCTGAAAGGCGGGGCCGATATCAACGCCTACCGGTACCAAGGAACGCTGCTGCTGCACGCGCTGCGCGCAGGCCTGCAGGACACTGCACTGTGGCTTCTCGCGCACGGGGCAAATCCGCGGCTTGAGGTTGGCCCCCCGGCTGATCTGCAAGAACATGATCCCGCAATGGTGGGACATGACGCGCTTCAGGTGGCCCTGATCTTCCGACGTTGGCGCGTGGTCGACGCCCTGCTGCGCCGGCCGGAGCTCAAGCCGATGAGCGATACCGATCGCGCGTTTCGCTGGAGCACGGTGTTCGACAATCGCCGGTCCGGCGGAACGCACTCCCAGGCCGTGCGCGAGCTGCGCCGGCGCGGCCTGCCACTGCCCGGCGGTTGGCAGGGCGACTGCCTGCTTGCACGCGCGCTCGATGAGGGGTTGATCAGCCTCGTGCTCGCGTTGCCTGCCACGACTCCAAAGGCCGCGAACGGTAGATTGACGGGTCGCGAGGAATCCATCGCCGCGCTGTGCACTGCCGATCCGACCCACACATCACCTCACACAGGCCCGCGGGCCGGGGACCGCTTGTCCGACTTCACCGCGGCCGATCTTGCCCGTGCCGACGGCCGCTTGACCGTGCCGCTGCTGCCAGCGCTTCTTCACACGCTTGACCACAAGCAGGACGTAGCAGCGCTGGCCCGCCTGCCCTTGCGCCGACCGGTCGACGATCCAACCTTCATCCGATCGCTGGTGGTTCACGCCCTCGACAGCCAAGTCCCTGCCGACGTGGCGCGGGCGGTGCTCGCGACTGTCCCACCCGCACGTCTCTCGGGCGCACTGGACGACCAGGCGCTGCTCGGTGCCTGGCTGGCCCGTTTCTCTGATCAACCCCTGGAGGCCTTCATCTGGGCGTTGAAGGCCGCGGGCGACGGTGTGATGCAACGCCATGTGGACGCAGCAATAGCCGCAACCTCGCACGTCTTTGTCATCTCAGGGTCCGAGATTGTGCCCGTGCCCCGCGAGCGCGTGCCCGCAGTGACGCCGGCTCATTGGGAAGCGCTGCTCGCGCGCCTGCCAGCGCCACCCGGCACCCGCGCCAGCCTGCACCTCACGCAGATCGTGCCGGAGGCAGCGTGGCCTGCCTTGTTTGCGCGCCGCTACGCGCCGGAGGCGGAGGAGCTGGCCGAGGTGCTGCGTACGCCCGCACCACCGCACGACTTTGCCCGCCGCTGGTCGCTGTTGCGCCGGGCTTCGACTCCCGAGGCACAGGCGAACGCGTTCGCGATCCTGCTGCGGCCGTGGACGCTAGGCTGCGCCTACGAGTGGAATGCGCCTCAGAAGGAAGAGGTGGAGCGAGTGAAGTGGCTCGTCGACGCCGGACTGCGGCCGCCGCAACCAGCAGTGCTCACGGTGAGTTGCGAACAGCTCATGCCGGCGCCGCTGCGCGCGTCCTTGTTGGCTACGCATGCCGTCGTCGCTGCGCCGATAGGTCACATGAAATTCACCCTCGATCAACCCGCCTGTGAGGCACGCCCCGAGCCGGAATTGTTGCGCGCGCTGGCCGCGAGAAGCTTCCACAGCGACGTTCCCCCTGCGGGCGGCTCAATGCCAGAGCCTGCGCCCCTGGTGGTACAGGCGATTGCAGAGCCAGGTCGTACCCGATGCGCTTGGCTGGTGTCAGGCGGCGATGTGAGTATTCGGGACTTCATCGACGACGACTCGTTCTACTACGGTCACAACCGTTTTACGCCGTGCCTGGACGCGACGCTGCACGGTGAGCTCTGGCGCGTGGTGGACGGTCGTTTGCACACCGAATCGGTGGGCCAGGGAGCGGTGAATGGCGGCCTCCTGCTGCGAGAGACGAACACTGGCCGCCGCTACTTTCTCAGTTGGCCTGTGCCAGGCAGCACATGCGACGGCGGCCATCCAGCAGAACTACTGGGTTGGATCGGAGAGCCTGGAGCGCAGCACCTGCGCGTACTGAATGACGACGACCCTGTGAAGGCGGCGCTCCAACGCCAGTGCGACCTGAGCGAAGCAGGCCCCTGCTTCAAGCTGCCCTCGCACCGCGAGGAAGCAGAAGCGGAGCCGAGGGCAGTCCACACCGTAGAGGAAAAACGCGGTCGATGGGACACGAGCTGGTCAGTGGAGGACTTCCTCGATCACCACTGGCAGGATCGTCGCAAGGCCTTCATCGCTGCGTTCCTGGCGCTGGACACTGCTCGGCTGAATGCGATGACGGCCGAGGGCATATTGGCTCGCTGGCGAACGCAAGCGCTCGAGGCCCTCAATGCATCAGCGATGCCTTTGGAAGCAAAACGCCAGCGCACCGCGTGGATGTTCCGCGACAAGGCAGGCCTCACCGCCAGCTTCGGCTCTGAATACGAGGCGCCACCCGCAGTGCTCGGCCTTGTCGCTTGGCTTCCACGCGAGGACTGGAGACCGTTGATCCACGTTTTTGCCGGCAAGGACGCACTTCGGCAACTGCGCGACGCTGCTCGGGCACGGCACAACGTTCGCCTCGCTTGCGTGTTCTCTCAAGGTTTGAACGAGCCGTGCGAGCATTGAGCCCAAGGCGACTGAAAGAATTCGCGCCAGCTCAGGGTAGCCCATCTCACGCTCCTGCTTGAACGGGTCGCCGCCCGGATGGCAGTGCCGGCTGAGTGACTGTGAAATTCACTGGCCTGGATCAGTTGTCCAGGCGCATGTCAGTCCTTCGTCTTGCGAGCGCGACCGGCAGCGCCCCGGCGCCCCTCGGTGGAAGCCTGAGGCCGTGCACGCCCAGGCGCGGCGGCAGCGGTGGCCGGCGGAAGCTGCTGAAGAGGCACGGGCTGTTCTGGGCATACATATAGAACTTAACGGAAGTGCCCATTCCGTGAACATCTATGTTCATACCAAGCCCCCTTCGAAGCGCTGGAGCAGGTTGCGCTTCAGCTCGGCATGCACGCGATCACTCGCGACCGCCAGCCCCTCACGGCCCTGCCTCTCGCCGAAACACATTGGGCGAACAGCCAAGAAGCTCGCGAAACGCCGCGATGTACGCCGCCGCACTTGAAAACTCCAGCGCACGCGCGATCGCCTTCACGGATTTTTCAGAGGTCAACAGGTCGAGCGATGCAACGATGCGCGCGCGCTGTCGCCACGAGCGAAAACTCATGCCGGTCTCGGCGCTGAAGTGCCGTGTGAAGGTGCGTTCGGACATGCATGCCTCAACCGCCATCTTCTCCATGGGCAGGCCCCAATCGTTGGAGTCGAGCAGGAGCTTTGTTGCCCGGCGCAGTGGCTCGCTTTGAGGCATGGGGAGGTGGGTGGGCAGGCATGCCTCCTGTCGCAGTGTCTGCAGCAGAAGGCGCACCATCAGGTGTCGGGTGTCATGCTCGAACCGCTCGTCGAAGAGGCCGAGCACCAGCTCCCGGATCAATGCGGAGGCCACCACCGCGTGCACTTCCTCCTGTCGGTCGAAGGACTCGCACTCTGCAATGAGTTCCGGCTGGCAATAGACGGAGCGCATTTCTGTCGTCGACAGCATCTGAATGGCGTGAGGTTGCCCTGGAGGCACCCAGAGGGCGCGCTGCGGCGGAATGGTCCAGCGGCTGGCGCTTGTCTCGACCATCATCACGCCGCGGATGGCGAACACCAACTGGCCGGTTCGATGCTGATGCCGCGCAAGCGTGCTGCCGGCGGCATGCGTTTTGGCAAGCGTGGCCCATGGCCCAAAGTCCTGGCGGGTGGCAGACATTCGATGGCGATTCGGCGTTGATCAGTCACCCTAGTATCGGATGCATCATCCACTCGCTGACATCCTGGCATGCACATCCACACTTTGCTGACCCAGTTGGGGCGCGACACGGCCCGCACGGCTCAATCCATCAACCCGCCGTTGGTCCGGGCCTCCACCGTGCTCTTCGAGAGGCTCGCCGACTACAAGCAAGCCCACCACCAGAGGCAGTTTGATTCACTGCAGTATGGGCGTTCGGGCACCTCCACGACGTTCGATCTTCAGCGGGCCATGGCTGCGCTCACGGGTGCGGAGACCTGCCTGGCCACGGCCAGCGGCCTGGCCGCCATCACAGCCGTCTTGACGGCCCATGCCGGTCCGGGCAAGCACTTGCTGTTGAACGAAGGCGTCTACGGACCGACTCGCATCTTCTGCGAAACCGAACTGGCGAGCCTCGGCACGGCGGTGGACTTCTTCCCGAACGACGCCGAAGACATCACACCATACCTGCGCGACAACACCAGTCTCGTCTACATCGAAGCACCCACGTCCCTCACGATGGAAATGCTCGACGTCCGCAAGATCTGTGCGGCCGCTCACCGTCGCGACATCCCGGTTGCAGCCGACGCGACTTGGGGCACGCCCGTCTTCTTCAAACCCCAGGAGCTGGGCGTCGACATCACGATCCATTCGGCGGCCAAGTTCATCAACGGTCATTCCGATGTGATGCTTGGGCTGGTCCTCGGCTCCGAGAAAAACCTGGCTGGAACACGGCGGGTATGCGGTCGCTACGGGGCACATGCGGCACCCGACACCTGCTGGCTCGCGCTGCGCGGCTTGCGCACCCTCGGCGTGCGCATGGCTCGCCACCAGGAATCTGCCCTCGTGGTGGCACGCTGGCTGCTGCAGCAGCAACAGGTCAAGCGCGTCATGTTCCCAGCGCTCGAATCCGACCCAGGACATGCGCTTTGGCGCGATCAATTCTCCGGTGCCGGCGGACCGTTCACGTTCGAGCTCGCGACCTGCAGCGAAACCGCCTTCGCGGCCTTCATCGACGCCTTGCAACTTTTCGGCTTGGGCACGGGATGGGGCGGGTTCGAGAGCCTCGCTTTGCCCGCTGTGCCGTACCACCTGCGCGCCCTGAGCACCCTTCCCGATGAAGGGCGACTGGTACGGCTGCACATCGGGCTGGAGGATCCCTCGGACCTTTGCGAGGATCTCGCGCAGGCATTGAAGATGGTGAAGTGACGGTGCGGCTTCGTGTGCATGCACACGAAGCCTCCTGTTTGCCTGAACGGCTTGCGCTCGTTCATGGCGATGGCGTTCTCCCCGATGAGGTGGATGACCCGCTTCTCGGCCGCCGTGACATCAGAACATGCCCGCCCCAATGTTGATCAGCAGGGCCAGCACCGTCGTATTGAAGAGGTAAGCCAGGATGCAATGAAGCGAGCCGATGCGACGCATCGGTTTCGACACGAACGACACGTCGGCCGTCTGCCCCGAGGTGCCGATGACGGACGCGAAATAGAAGAAGTCGCCATAGTCCGGATGCTCGCTGTCGGGAAATTGCAGTCCGGCCACGCGTCCATGGCACACCGCCGAGTAGTACTCGTGCGCGTAGTGAAGGGCAAACATCACCTGGATGAAGGCCCACGATGAGAGCACGGTGACGCCGGCAAGCGCCATGTGGGCCCCCTTGAGGACGCCATGCATGTCCTTGACGACCGCGAGCTCGCCTGCGATGGCGGCGAGGCTGGCGATCGCCGAGACGACGACGAGCAAAAGGATGACGAACTGCCCGTCGTCCTGCAATTGCGCGCGATGGCGCATGTGGTGATTCGATGATCGGATCATCATGATCGCCGCGAGCAGCACATAGAGGCCCGTGCCACTGTTCCAGGCGATGAGCCAGCGCGTCACCGAATGACTGGCCACGCCGGCGGGAAGCAGCACGCCGACCGCGATGGCAACGGCCACCGCGATGAAGAGCCGCGGGCGGGCGCGCACTTGTCGAAAAAAACGGATTCGCTGCCAACTCATGCCAACTCCCTCAGGATGCGACGCCGGGCTGCCCTGCAGGCATTGTCCGCGCCAGGCCGAATTCTCGGTTCGTTCTTGCGACGTCGCAGCTGGCATGCAGCGCTTTACCTGCCCTTAACAAAGCGGCGTCAACGACGGGTTTTCTGGCGTCGTTGTTTGCCACATCGGCATGTGGGCATCCTGTCCCTGTCGAATGCCAGACAACCCATGGAGCAATGAACATGATGAACCGCACCTTGTTGGCCGTCGCACTTTCATTCGCCTGTGCCGGCGCCTTCGCCGAGACCACGGCCGCAAGCACGACGCAGCGCGACGTGAACCAGCAGACCCGCATCGAGAACGGATTGAAGGACGGCTCGTTGAGCACGAAGGAAGCGGCAAGACTCGAGAAGGAAGAGAGCCATGTCGAGCGCTTGCAGGCAAAGGCTCTGAAAGATGGCCAGCTGACCGATGCCGAACGCACCCGGCTGAACGCGGCGCAGAACAAGGTGAGCCGCGACATTGCCGCCGAGCGGCACAACGGGGCGACCGGCAACCCCGACTCCGCGTCGTCCAGGCGCATGCAGGCCGACGTCGCTCGCAACATCAACCAGGAAAAACGCATCGCGGGTGGCATCGAGAACGGCTCGCTGACGAACCGCGAAGTGTCGAAGCTCGAGCGCGGTCAGGCCCGCGTCGACCGCAAGGAAGCGTCAGCGGGGGCGGACGGTCACGTCAGCAAGTCCGAGCAGCGCGGCGTTCAGCATGCGGAAAATCATCAAAGCGACCGCATTCATCGCCAGAAGCACGATGCACAAGTGCGCAGCTGAGAACCATGAACGACATTCGAATCGAACCGGAGCAACGTCCATGAAGATCACGACATGCGGAACCATCGCCATCGCGCTCGCCGCAGCCTCATTGAGCGGTTGCATCGTCGCCCCCGTCCGACCGGCGGTCGTCGCGCCGCCCGGTGTCGTGTACGTCGCGCCCCTCTATGCCACTCCGGGTCCCGGTTACGTCTGGAGCTATCACCCCCGCTACGGATGGGGGTGGCACCACCCTGAATACGGCTGGCACCGAGGGTGGCGATGAGCCGGGGGGCCATGGCAACGCCCTCCGTAGCCTGCTGACGGCAGAAGCGTTCCTCTGAACGCGCCTTGCTGTTCCCCTCACCAGGTCAGGGCGCGCATCAGAGTTGCCATGGTGCGTTGCACTTGTTCGACAGCATCACCTGGAACGCTTCACTGGCGAACGGGACCCGCGCTTTTCACCTTCCCGGGCTGCGGCAGGAGGGCTTGCGGCAGGGCGCGTTGCATTCCTCTCGGGAGCGGCGACCGGTTCGGTCACATCGTGTGCCTGCGCCCGTTCCACCCCGAACAAATCCCACACGGCCATGAACATGGCCGCGATGACAGGCCCGATGACAAACCCATTCAGTCCGAAGAGGGCCATGCCGCCCAGGGTGGAGATCAGCACCACATAGTCGGGCAGTTTCGTGTCCTTGCCGACCAGCACGGGGCGCAGCACATTGTCCACGAGGCCGATCACCAGCACGCCATAGGCGATCAGGGCCAGGCCCTTCCAGATGACGCCCGTGACGAGAAAGTAGATGGCCACCGGCACCCAGATGAGCCCCGCGCCCACCGCGGGCAACAAGGACAGGAAGGCCATCAGCACTGCCCACAGCAGCGCCGCATGGATGCCCAGGACGGCGAAGGCAATGCCACCGAGAGCACCCTGGACCACGGCGACCACCACGTTGCCCTTGACCGTCGCGCGCACGACGGTCGCGAACTTGGCCGTCAAGTCGCGCTTGTGTGCATCGTTGAGCGGCACGGCGTCGCGAACACGCCGCGACAGCCCGGCACCGTCGCGCAGGAGAAAGAACATGAGGTAGAGCATCACGAAGAAGCTCACCACCAGGTCGAGCGTGTTCTGGCCGATGGCCAGCGCCTGAGTGGCGACGAATTGGCTGATCTGGCGCAGGCTTTCCGTGAGCTTCTCTTGCAGCTCCGCGAGGTTGCCGAGACCGGCCCGATCGAGCAGCGAAGTCAACCAGTCGGGCAGCGCCGCGTACACCTGGGCGAAGTAGGTGGCGAAGTTCAATTCGCCGCTCTGGATGCGCTGGTACACGGCGGCACCCTCGCGCACCAACGAGGCCATGATCACGGTCATGGGCAAGATCACGATGATGAGGATGGCGACCATGGTCAACAGCGCCGCTGGCGTACGACCCAGCTTGAGTCGCTTCATTCCCCAGCGGTAGAGCGGGGAAAACAGAATCGCCATCACGACGCCCCAGAACACCGCTCCGAAGAAGGGCCACAGGATCCACCCGAAAGCGAGCGTCACCACGACCAGCAGCAGCAGGAAGGCTCGGGATTCGAACCGGGAGGATTTGTGTGGGGGGAGGTTCATCCCTTGATGGTAACGGGGGCGGGTTGGATGTTGCCGTCCGGTGCGGGCCTGCACTGACAACGAACTCACCCCCGTGTGGAAGCCGGGGCTCACTGCGGCGAGTGGGTACCGGCGTTCGCCGGTATGACGACGTGGATGGGCTCCCGCAACAGTCACCCCGGCGCAAGCCGGGGCCCCCCATCACCAGCAGTACCGGCGTTCGCGAGTATGACGGCGTGTGGGCGTCGACGCTGGGCCACAGCGTCAAACAAGGAGATCATCCCGGAAGGAAGCTGCGGCAAGATGGCATGGAAGAAGTTTTGCCCCTTTCATCCATGACGCCCCCGCCCGGATTCTCACGGCGTCTGCCGCACATCTTCGGCTGGACGATCGCCCTCCTCGCGGCGCCCGTGGCGCTGTATGTGGTGACGGCGTTTGCGTTGCCTTTGCTGCCTTCACGCCTGCCGGCCCCCTCCCCGGAGGTGGAAGCTTATGTGATGTCGAATGGCGTGCACACGGACCTCGTGTTGCCGGTGCGTTCCGCGCGCATCGACTGGACCCAGGTGTTCGATCCGACCCACTTCCCGAGCATGCCGCCGGACACTGTCTTCGTCGGCATCGGCTGGGGCGATCGGGAGTTCTATCTGAACACGGCACGGTGGCGTGACCTGAAGCCTGGGCTGGCGTTGCGGGCGCTGTCCGGCACCGGGCGTTCGCTCCTGCATGTGACCTGGCTGCGCCGGTCGGACCTCGGCCCGCACCACTGGAAGTTGCCACTGGACGCTGCCGGCCTCGATGCGGTGGTGCGCCATGTCACGGCCACGCTGCCCGGCGGTGAGGCACGCGCGCAGGCGGTGCCGGGGCGGCACGATGGTCTGACCGATGCGTTCTTCGAGGCGCTCGGCCCCTATGGCGTCTTCACCACCTGCAATACCTGGACGGGCGATGCACTGCGCGCCGCGCGCGTGCCCGTGAGCCCATGGACGCCATTTGCCGCCAATGTGGTGTGGCGGCTTTTGCCTGTGCTCCCCCCTGAGGGCGAAGGCGCGTGAGCGCAAGCCTCGTCAGAATGCGCATCCAGGCGCAGGCAGAGAGATCCGTGTTGAGTGGCAACACGTCATGCCGGCGAACGGCCGGTACCCACTGGCGGCAGTGGGCTCCGGCCTTCGCCGGAGTGACATTTTTTCCAGGACAGGTGAAGGACGCGAAGGAGAATTCATGTGAAGGTACTGGCTGTCATCAAGGTCACGTTCGGGCTCGTGGGCATCGGGTTGCTGGCAGCGGCCATCGCGCTCGGCGTGTCCACCCGCCATTTCCTCGCGTCGGCGCAGCAAGCCGAAGGCACGGTCATTGACGTGTTGCCATCGCGCGCCAGTTCGGGCGACACGGTGTTGTACAGCCCGGTCGTGGAGTTCAAGACGCCGGACGGCCGCGAGTACGAAGTGCGATCGAAGGTGGCCAGCAGCCCTCCAAGCTACAAAGAAGGTGAAAGAGTCACCGTCTTCTACCGGCCGGACGCACCGGGCGAGGCGGAGATCAGCGGCTTCTTCTCACTGTGGGGCGCCCCGCTGATCCTGAGCCTCCTCGGCAGCGTGTTCTTCAGCATTGGCGCGGCGCTGTGGGCCGTGCCGGCATGGCGGGCGCGGCGTGCACGTCAGCTCATCGCCACCGGCACCCCGGTGCAGGCCGAGGTGCAAAAGGTGGAACGCAACACCGGCCTGGCGGTCAATGGCGTCCACCCGTGGCGCATCGTGGCACGCTGGAAGAACCCCATCACCGCCGAATACCACGAGTTCCGAAGCGCCAACCTGTGGAGCGATCCGGGCGAGGACGTTCGCCATCAGTTCATCACCGTGTTCGTCGACAACCATGATCCGAGGCGCTATCACATGGACACATCGTTCCTGGCCTCCTGAGCCGAGCCCTCGTCTCAAGGGTCGGCAGTCACCACCCGTGCCTCATGCGTGAACATGGACAGACCAGCCGAGGAAGGCGACCCAGACCGGCAGCAAGAGCATCGCTGAAGGCAGCATGGCTCGAACAGGTGCCCTTCTGACCAACGCGACAAGAAGAGCGAATGCCGGCAGCAGAACCCCGCACTCGATCAACAGGTTTCGCCAGAGGTAGTAGTTGCTCAAGCTGAGGTGACCGGCACTCGGGAGGAGGCCAATGGGTGACTGGACCTCAGGCAAAGGAAGGGGCCAGAGGATGGGAACAGGATGAACTCCGACCAGCAGATCCAGCGCAGGATGGGAGCAGGAAGCGAGTGCCAGGGCAACCAAGGTTCTCGGGCTGCTGCCATGTCGCTGACGAATGCAAAACCAGGCCACTGTGCTCGCCACCAGGCAGAATGAAATCGAGTGCGTGAATCGCGGTTGGGCACTGACCTTGAAGAACCAAAGGGCGAAGTAGTCGAAGTCCGGAAGCACTGCCAGAAGTATGAACACCGGCAACAGGCGACGCTCCGGCTTGTTGGCCCATGTGGAGTGGCCCAGATAGACGGCGACGCCTGCGGTGAAGTGGCCAATGAAGGAAGACATTTGCAGAGATGATCGCCGATGGCGTTTGACCGGATGGGCCCAGAGGCAGGCGAAGCCGGTCGATGCGATGTTACGTCACGCTTTGCGTTCTTCCCGGCGGGACAGAGGCGGCGAAGTGCAGCTTCGCAGGTCCGCTCGGTGAACAGATGGATGCCCCGGCACTGCGCCCAAAAGCGTCAATGTTTGCTTGACCTCAGCACCAAGGGGCCCGGTACAACCAGACCGGACGCCCATCGGGGCATTGGGCCACGGCCGCAGGCTTCACCCCGGTCGCCTCGAACTCGAGGCTCGCGAGCCAGGCGCCCGGCCGGAGTTCAGCCGCGGCCTTGGCCATGGCCCGGGGCATGCTTTCCGGACGCTGGAAGAGGTAGACGAGGTCGAAGGTGGACCAGTCCTCGCGCCAGATGTCTGCCCGGCGCACCTGGACCGGCACGCCCAGCCAGCGCGATCTCAGGCGGCACAGCAAGACCAGAGGCCAGCTCCATTCGACGCCGTCCAGGCGCGCGTGCGGGTAGGCCCCATGGAGTTCGCGCAAGCCGTCGCCCAGGCCGCATCCTGCGTCCAGCGCCCGCGCCCCCGGAGGCATCGGGAGGATGGCCGGCAGGCCCCGCAATGCACCGCGGGGCGTCGGGAACATCGGCGCGTCTCGCCATGCTTGCACCGGGTACAAGGCCAACACCGCTGCCAATGGGAAAAGCCAGGCCCAAGAGGGCATGCCGGCGGCCACACCGGAGGCCAGCAGCGACAGCGGGAAACCGAGGGCGATGAACAAGCGGCGCCAAGCGGTGCTGCCCAGCAGCGCGGCGCATGCACCGAGGGCGGTCGACAGTGCCAATGCGATGCCGACAGGGACGCCAGCAGCTCGAGACAAACCGAGAAAGACGGCCCAGGCCGCCGCCCACACCGCCAACGCCGGGAGCGGCCAGGATGAGGCCCCCACGTCGCTTCGCTCCTGCCCCCCGAGGGGGCGCCACGGGTCGCCCGGGAGACCCGGGCTCGCGTGTGGCTTGATGTGCGGCTTCGCTTCGCTTGCCTGCCTGTCGCTTGCGTTTCGGGGCGTTGCTCGCTTTGCTCGCTCGCCCTGAGCTGCTCGCCCGTGGTGCGCAGTCACCATTCCCGCAGCTTGACTCGCAGGCGGGCGATGGACTGGCTGTGCAGCTGGCACACGCGGGATTCGGTCACCTTGAGCACCGCCGCGATTTCCTTGAGGTTCATGTCGTGCTCGTAGTACATGCTCATCACGTACTGTTCGCGCTCGGGCAGGGTCTTGATGCCTTCGATGAGGGCCTCGCGCATGCGGTGGTCCTGCAGCTGGGCGAGCGGGTTGGCGCCTTCTTCGGCCACGTGGCGGTCGAGGAAATCGTTGTCGCCTTCATCGCCGCTCATGTCTTCGAGGTACACGAGCTGGGTGCCGCGCACCTTGCCGAGCAGTTCCTGGTATTCGGCGAGGGTGACGCCCATTTCACGCGCAATTTCGCTTTCGGCCGGCGCCCGGCCGAGCTTTTGTTCGAGCTTGTGCACGGCGGTCTCGATGCTGCGCTGCTGTTTGCGCACGCCGCGCGACAGGTAGTCGTTGCCGCGCAGTTCGTCCAGCATCGCACCGCGGATGCGCTGGGTGGCGAAGGTTTCGAACTGCACGCCCTGCTGCGC
>Ga0070661_100001220_pt1 | contig 18104 bp, 12 predicted proteins | sample KBSC43metaG_FD_64663 | JGI IMG/M metagenome (GOLD analysis project Ga0070661, IMG submission 64663) | Corn rhizosphere microbial communities from Kellogg Biological Station, Michigan, USA - KBS C4-3 metaG | ecosystem: Host-associated > Plants > Roots > Rhizosphere > Soil ... | reverse complement strand
TTCACGTCGAAGGCGAGCTTCGAATCGCGCATCGACATGGCGGCGACGTTCATGCCGATGGAGCTGTCGCCCGGCGAGCTGGTGAAGATCGGCACGCCGTATTTGTAGGCGGCGGCGAGCAGGCTGTGCTCGGGGATGCCGAGCTTGCGCTCGCGCTCGTGGACGTATTTGCCGAGGAGGTAATGGAACTCGTCGGTGCCCATCGTTTTCTGGAACTCCGGTCCCTGAATGACCTTGCGAACGAAGGCGTCGGTATCGAGCAGGACGTCGTAGTCGAAGAGCACGTCGTAGATGCGGATGACGCCCTCGTGGCGGAGCTGCACGTCGTCGAGAAACGGCGAGCCGGCGTAGAGCTCCATGCCGAGGCCATAGTGAAGGTCGTGATAAAGATTCGCGCCGGTGGAAATGATCCAATCGACGAAGCCGGCCTTGAGTAAAGGCACGAGGCAGGATTTTCCAAGCCCCGCGGGCGTGAGCGCGCCGGTGAGCGACATGCCGACGAGGCCTTCGCCGGCGACCATCTTGCCGCTGAAGAGACGGCAGGCCTCGGCGAGGCGGCCGCCGTTGTAGGCTTTGAATGAGCCGTCGATGAGGTCGGCGGCGGAGATGCCCTTGCGCGCGGGAGCGGGCAGAAGGCGCGGGAATTTTTTCGGGAGCTGCTTGGACATTTGGGAAAGGCTGGGATTCTGAAAAACGGAAACGCTGAAAACACGCGAGTCGAAACGCGTGAAAATTTCAGCGTTTCAGCGCCTCAGGCTTTCCGCGCTCCCGCTCAATCGAGTGAAAACGGGCTGTAGAGCGACTCCTCGTAGGCGGAGTCATACCAGTCGTCCACGACGGGCTCGTTGTAATTGAACGGCGTCTCGTCCTGATAGAGCGGGCTGTTGTAGTATTCGTCCTTCTGCGCCTTCTTGGTGCGCAGCATGGCGGCGGGCGGGTTGTAGCCGTAGAGGCCCTGCGTCTCGCTGAGATAGTTGAGCAGTTGCGGCGTCGCGCCCTCGGCGCGCAGGTCCTTCAACTCGGAGTAGGAGAAGTTGTAAACCTTCTCGGTGCTCTGGAGGTAGCCGATGATGATCTGCGTGGGGACCTTTTTCCTGACGAGATTCGCGATGTCGTCGGCGTCGAGCGGGCGGGCGTGATAGACCTTCGCATAGGTCGCGGCGTTGACGTTGCGGGAGGCAAGCGCGGCGGTGACCTGGGGATCAACCTGCGGGCCGGAGGAGCAGCCGGCGAGCGCGAGAAGGGCGGCGGAGGTGGCGGTCAGCGCCAGGCGGTGGGAGGAGCGAAACATGGTTTTTCAATAGGCCAAGGTCCGGGCGCGGGCAACCTCTTTGATTTCCCGTCATCGTTGGCCCGACGTGGTTTTCCCGACAAAAGAACGTTGCGCCCGCCGCTTCGCAAAATACCTTCGCTGCCATGAAGATTGCATCCCTTGGCGCCGGCCGCATGGCGGGAGCGCTCGTCCGCGGCCTCGTAAAAGCGGGGGTCTGCGCCGCATCCGACATCGCGGTGGCGGATGTGGTGGCCGCCGCGCGGGAGGCGCTCGCCACGGAGCTGGGCGCCCGGGCTTTTGCCACGAATGCGGAGGCCGTCGCGGAGGCCGACGTCGTGCTCCTGTGCGTGAAGCCGAACGACGTCGCCGCCGCGCTCGATGCCTGCGGAAATGCCCTCGCCGGCAAGCTGCTTATTTCCATCGCGACCGGCTGGTCGATCAGCGCCTTGACCGCGCATGCCGGCGGCGCGCGGGTGATTCGGGCAATGCCGAACACTCCGGCGCAGGTCGGCGCGGGCGCGACCGCTTACGCCGGGGATGCGGCGGCCACCGCGACAGATTTGGAATTGGCGGGCCGGATTTTCGGCGCGGTTGGATTGGCCGTCGCCGTGCAGGAAAAGCAGCTCGATGCCGTCACCGGCCTCAGCGGCAGCGGCCCGGCTTACATTTTTCTCGTGATGGAGGCGCTGTCCGACGGTGGCGTCGCGGCGGGCTTGTCGCGGCCGCTGGCGACCCAACTCGCGGTGCAGACCGTGCTCGGCGCCGGCCGGCTGGCTGCGGAGACCGGTGAACATCCCGCGCTCCTGCGCGAGGCGGTGACCAGCCCCGGCGGGACGACGGCCGCCGCGCTCGGCGTGCTCGAGGCGGCCGCCGTGCGCTCCGCCTTCGGTGATGCCGTGGCCGCCGCCGTCGAGCGTTCCCGCGAACTCGGCCAATGACGCTCCGCTTGCTTTCGTTGCTCGCCGGCTTGGCCGTGCTGGGTCTTGCCGGGGCGCAAACGCCGTCCCCGTCGCCCGCGGCCGATCCCGCGACGTTCGTGCCCGACATTGCCCGCGCCTCGGCGGGCGAGGGGAACGACGCCTTCGCGAAAGGCGACTACAAGGCGGCGCGCCACGCCTACCTGCGCGTGCTGGAGTTGGTGCCCAATAATCTTGTGGCGCTGGTGAATCTCGGACTCGTCGAGTTTCGCGCCGGGAATCCGAAGGAGGCCGAAAAATATTTGAAGCAGGCGGTGCAGCTGCGGCTCGAGACCGGGCCCGCCTGGCTCACGCTGGGCATGATGGAGCTCGACCAGGGGCGTATCGACGAGGCGTTTGCCGCGCTCAGCCAGGCCGTGCTTTACGAAGGCTCGAACGCCCGAGCGCACAATTACCTCGGCGTCGTGCTCGGCCGAAAAGGCTGGATCGACGGCGCGGAGCAGGAACTCCGCCGCGCGGTGGAACTCGATCCCGCCGCCCGCGACGCTCATTACAACCTCGCCGTGATCTATCTTCAGGAAACTCCGCCCGCGATCGAACTTGCCCGCCGGCATTATTTTCGCGCCATCGAGCTGGGTGGCGCGCCCGATGCGGCCATCGAGAAAACGCTCGGCACGCCCGTTGAAAAATCCTCACCCACGCCTGCTCCGTAATCCATGCCCATTGCCACTTCCCATCTGCGCTCGCTCGTTGCGCTCCTGACGTTTCTTCCCGCGTTGGCGGGGCACGCCGCGGTGCCGACGATCTTCGGAAAATCCGCGATTCTCTTCGACGCGAACACCGGTGAGGTGCTCTACAAAAAGAACGAGACGATGCGGACGCCGATCGCCAGCACGCAGAAGCTCCTCACGTCGCTGCTCATCGTGAAGGCGGGCAACCTCCAGGGGAATCTCACCGTCCCGCCCGAGGCGCCCGCGCAGGAGCCCACGAAGCTCGGCATCAAGGTGGGGGAGAAATATCCGCGGATCAATGTTCTCACCGCGCTGCTCGTGAAGAGCGCGAATGACACCGCCGTCGCGCTCGCGGTGGACAACGCCGGCAGCATTCCCGCCTTCGCCGAGAAGATGAACGCGGAGGCCCGCCGACTCGGCGCGCGGAATTCGCATTTCGAAAATCCGAACGGCCTGCCCGTGCCGGATCAAAATCAATATTCCACCGCCCGCGATCTCGCCTGCATCGCGCGGGCCGCGTATCGCAGTCCGACCATTCGCGACATCGTCGATCGCCGCACCTACGTCTTCACCTACGCGAACGGCAAGACGACGGTGCTGACGAACACGAATCGCGTGCTGCGCGGCTATTCGTTCTGCAACGGCATGAAGACCGGCTACACCGACCTCGCCGGCCATTGCCTCGTCGCCAGCGGCGCCTACGGCGGGCGCGACATGATTGCCGTCGTGCTCAAGAGCGACAAGGCGCACGTCTGGGACGACGCCGCAAAGCTGCTCGAATACGGCCTTGGCATCGACCGGCAGAAATTCCTGCTCAAGGACGGCGGCTAGGAAAAATCATGTCGCGCGCCTACACGCTTCACGCTCCGGTTCCCGCAGCCAGCGGCATCGATTACGCGGCGGAGCTAAATCCGCAGCAGCTCGCCGCGGTGCAATCGCCGCCCGGCGCGTCGCTCGTGATCGCGGGCGCGGGCAGCGGCAAGACGCGCACGCTCACGTTTCGCGTCGCCTGGCTGCTCGAGCAGGGTGTGTTGCCGTCTTCGATTCTCCTGCTCACGTTCACGAACAAGGCCGCCCGCGAAATGCTGGAGCGCGTCGCGGCCGTCGTGCCGGGCGGGGCCGATGAAATCTGGGGCGGCACGTTTCATTCGATCGGCAACCGCATCCTGCGTCGCCACGCGGAGGCCATCGGATTTCGTCCGGGCTTTTCGATCATGGACCGCGAGGATCAGGAGGACATGATCGAGGCCGTCGTCGCGCGCGAGGGCCTGCGGACGACCGACCGGCGTTTTCCCAAGGGCGGCGTGCTCGCGGAAATTTTTGGGCTCGCGATCAACTGCGGCGAACGCATTCCCGCGATCCTCGGCCAGCGCTACCCGTATTTTTTGCCGCTCGAGCAGCAGATCGAACACGTTGCGATCACCTACGAAGGCCGCAAGAAGGAGGCGAACTCGATGGACTTCGACGACCTGCTGTCGAAGACGCTCGAGCTGTTCGTGACGAACGAGGACATCGCCGCGCGCTACCGGCGGCAGTTTCAGCATGTGCTCGTCGATGAATACCAGGATACCAACCGCCTGCAGGCCGAGCTCGTGGACAGCCTCGCTGCGGAGCACGGCAACGTGATGGTGGTCGGCGACGACGCCCAGTCGATCTATTCATGGCGCGGCGCGAACTTCGAGAACATCCTGCGCTTTCCCGAGAAGCATCCCGACGCGGTGGTCCATCGCATCGAGACGAACTATCGCAGCGTGCCCGAGGTGCTCGAGCTGGCGAACGCGGCGATCCTCGGCAACGAGCGGCAGTTCCGCAAGGAGCTGCGCGCCGTGCGGCCCTCGACCGGCGTGCGTCCCGCGCTCGTGCCGCTGGCGACGAACAACGCGCAGGCCGCCTTCGTCGCGCAACGCATCCTCGAGCTGAACGAGGAAGGCGTCGATTTTCGCGAGATGGCGGTGCTTTACCGAGCACACTACCAGTCGCTCGAAGTGCAGCTCGAGTTCACGCGACGCGGCATTCCGTTTGCGATCACGAGCGGTCTGCGCTTCTTCGAGCAGGCGCACATCAAGGATGTCGCGGCGTTCATGAAATTTGCGGTGAATCCGCGCGATGAGATCGCCTTCAAGCGCATGGTGAAACTGCTGCCGGGCATCGGGGCGAAGTCGGCGGAATCGCTGTGGATGCGGGCCTCGGCGGCCGGCGGGGCGTTGGCGGAATTGCGTCAGGCCAAGGTGCCCGCGAAGAGCGAGAAGGCGTGGCAGCAATTCCTGCACACGCTCGAGGAGTTGCGGCCCGGCGAGGCGCCGATCAAGCCGGCTGACATGATCGGAAGTGTCATGTTCGCGGTCTATGACGACTACATGCGCACGAAATTCGCGAACTACGACGCGCGCCGCGAAGACCTGAACACGCTCCAGAATTACGCGAAGCAATTTCCGACGACGGACGAATTCCTGGCCCAGCTCGCGCTGCTCGGTTCCGTCGAGACGGCGGACGCGGTCGGCTCGAACCGCGACGATGACGACAAGGTGACGCTCTCCAGCGTGCACCAGGCCAAGGGCCTCGAATGGCGCGCGGTGTTCGTCGTGTGGCTCGCCGACGGCATGTTTCCCAGCTCGCGCTCACTGGACCGCGACGAGGACATCGAGGAAGAGCGGCGGCTGTTCTACGTCGCGGTGACGCGGTGCAAGGACGAGCTCTATCTCACGTATCCCGAGTTGCGCCTGAACGCCGGTTATGGCGAGGCGTTCCAGCGGCCGTCGCGGTTTCTCAACGAGCTTTCCGAGCACCTCTACGAGGAATGGGAAGTGAGCCAGGGCATGGGCGAATACGCGCCGAAGCCCGCGTTGCCGCCGCCGGACGAGGACGAAATCAACGAGCCTTGGTAGGCGGAATCAGAGGCTTTCCGAGTGTCGGAATCAGCGGACGGGTGGGCGCGCTTTTCTTCTCCTCGTTCGCTTTCTTGGGCGCTTCCTTGGGTGGTTCTGCCTGCCGGGCGGTGTTCAGATTCACGGAGCCCTCGAGATTGCCTTGAAAGACCTGGATGAATTCGTTGCGAAAGATTCCGCCAATGGTCGGGAGCACGCCGATCTTGGGATCGTGGAACGTGCCGCTGATGGGGATCTTCGTTGCAAAGCGATTGTTCGGCTGGTTGCGGAAGAGCCGCGAGACGCCGGCCACGAGCGCGCTCCACGTGAATTTCACCGGATTCTTGATGTCGCGCAGGTCGATGATGGCCATGTCGTCGAGAAGCGGCTTCACGTAGCCGTCGAGCTTTCCGTCGGAGGCGGCGAGTTCCATGGCGAGCGTAAACGTGCCCTTCGTGAAATGGAAAAACGCGTAGGCCTCCGCGAAGTCGTTGAAGTTCGTCAGCGGCACGGGTGAGAGCGTGGCAGCGAGGTCGAACGTCGGTTTGTCCGGCCGCGGATCGAGATGGATGGTCGAGCCGAGCTTGCCGGAATCGAAGGCGCGGGCCGTGATCGCGATGGTCGCGATCAAGCTCTTCGAGAGCTTGGAGCTGTTCGTGAGATTCGTGGCCAGCATGTGGATGCGGTCGATCTTTTGGTCGACCTTTGGCTTGCTGTAAAAATCGCGGTAATGGACGGCGCCGTCGAGAACCTCGAAGCGATTGATTTTGAGGGGAAAGAGTTCCTTGATGACGCTCAGCCACGGCTTGTCCACGCCGACCTGGGTGGTCTCCTCGGTGGGGCCGGCAACGAAGTTTATCACGGGCCGGTCGAACTCGATTTTCGCGACGAGGGAGCCTTGAAAGAGCGCCCGCCACTCGACCGAGAAATCAATCGCCGGCGCGGCGAAGAAGGGCACGGGCACCTTGCCGTCGGTCTTCACGATGTCGATTTCATGGATCGTGTAGGCGCCGCGCCAAAGGTGGATGTCCACGTCGCCGATGCTGCCGCCGTAGCCGGGCATCTCGTTGATTTTCTGGTTCACGTATTTTTTGACGAAATAAGGGAGAGCCACGCGCGCGGCGATGAGCGCGGCGCCGAGGATGAGCAGAAGCTGGAACTGGAGCCGTCCGAGACGGCGGAGAAGGCGTGGCATGAAGAGAATGGCTGAGGAGGATTCGCGTTTCCGGCCTCCGATGGACGCGCTAGCCTGCACGAAGACGATTGCTCCCCGCGCGATTGCCGGTCTCCTAATCCCTGGAGCGCAGGCGGCGGACGTTCCCGCGGATCTGACGATTCCCGAGAAGAAACCTCTCCCGCGATCTGTCGCTCGAGGCGAGCATTGCGTTTTACCGATTCTTCCTGCTTGAAACGCGCGGCGTCCCGCTTTATCCATCTTCTCCCCGCGCTCACTTAGCTCAGTGGTAGAGCACTGCCTTCACACGGCAGGAGTCGTAGGTTCGAACCCTACAGTGAGCACCACTTTCCCCGCGCGGGATTTCCCGGCAATTGGATTTCGCATTTCGGCGCGTTTTGTTAGGTAACGCCGAATGTCCCGAAAAAAACGTGCGGCCCCGAAATCGGTGGAATCTGACCGTGCGGCAGAGGAGCGGCGGCGCGAGTTGATTTACCTGCGGCAGGTGGAAGTCGCGCTGACTCGCGAGAGTAAACGGCGCACGATTGCTGAACGGACGGTGCGAAAGCAATCGCAGGCACTTTCGAATACCTTGGGATTGTTGCTGCGAAAGCCGGAGCTGCCGGATTTCCTCCTGGCGGTTCTGCGGGCCATTAACCGGGAATGCGGCGCGCTGTGGGCGTCCTACTGGGAGGCTCCCGAGGGTGGGCCGATTGCGAAGGTGCTTTCCTTCCACCGGGATCGCGAGATGGAAGGGGCCGTGGGCCGGTTCGTCGTTGCAAACGTCAAGGACATGGAGCGGCTCAGTCACCTGTATCGCAAGCTGCTCGACGAGCATCGCTGCCCGATCATTCTGGAGGTGAAGGACCGACGCATTCCACCCACGATCCGGGCTTTTTACGGAAAACTTGGGGTGCGGACGATTGTCTTTGCTCCGATGCTGGTGGGAAACCGGCTGATTGGCTTTGTCAATTTCCTGAGCCAGGACGACTCGAGGCCGGTGGATCCCGACAAGATCGCTTTTCTGGAAGGGACCACGAAACAGGCGGCGCTGGCCGTGCACCTGAGCACGCTGGCGGGCGAGGCGCGCGAGGCCGATCGCGCCCGCGAGAAGGAACGCGAGGCTCGCCGGCGCGAGGAGGAGATCGCCCGTATTTCGAAACTGCTGCTGTTGCCGTCCGAGGCGCCCGTGCTCGACGGTGGGAAGGGGATCGATTCCTTGCTGAGTGGGATCCTGAAAAACATGGTGCGCGTGGTGGATGGCGCCGTGGCGAGCCTGTGGAAATGGGATGAATCGCGGCAATCCGCCAGCCCGATCTGGAGTTGGGACCGGGGAGCGGCCAGGCGTCTCACGGTGGACGCGACCGAGCATCTGGAGGGGCTGAGTCAAGGCCGGCACGCTCGCCTGGTGAAAAGCTGGGTGGCGGCGGACGATCTCCAGACGGAGCCGGTGCGAAAGAAGCCGGTGAAGTGGTTTCTCGATCAGGTCATGCCCTCCGGCGTGCTCCCGGGAAGCCGGCTGCTCGTGGCTTCGCTGAAGGTTGGGAACGAATCGCAGGGCTTTGTGCTCATTGTCGTGACGGGGGAGAAGTGGAAAATGGATGAGCGGCGGCTGACGCTGAAGGCGCTGGCCTTGCAGGCTGGGCTGATCTTTCGACTGGACGAGCTTTCCATGGCGGAGCGCTCCGTCGCGCTGGCGGGGGAACGCAGCCGGATCGCGCGCGACCTGCACGATCTCATTGCCCAATCCTTCTCGGGAATCGCCCTGCAAATCGAAGCGGTTCGCGCGCAGTTTCCCGATCTGCCCGCACCGGCGAAGGAGCGATTGCAACGGGTGCGCGAGCAGGCGGTGAGGGGCGTCGATGAGGTGCGGCGTTCCATTCAGATGCTGCGGCCGGCCTTGCTGGACGACCGGACGCTGCCGGACGCGCTCCTGTCGCTGGCGCGGGAGACGGAGGCTCTGCATGGCATGTCCGTGCGGGTGACGATCGATCCACATTTTCCGCCGCTTGCTTCCAAGGTGGAGTTTCATCTCTTCGCCATTGCGGCGGAGGCGGTCCAGAATGCGGCGCGTTATTCCGGGGCGAGTTTCATCGCGCTGTCGCTGCGAAAAACGAGCGATGGGGCGCTTCTGTTGATTCGCGACAATGGCCGCGGCTTTGACGAGCGGGAAAAGATCGCGGCGCCGGGCGCCGGATTTGGTCTTCGGAGCATGGAGGACCGCGCCCGGGCGATGGGTGGCGTGGTGTCCATTCGCAGCAGGCCGGGCTCAGGGACACGCGTCCAGGCGGCCATCACCTTGAAGCTGAACACCAAAGAAGTCATCCCTTCCGGCTAGTTTCGCGTCTTTAGCACGGGAACTGCGAGGGGAGGGGGAAGTTCCCGTTGTAATGAGTCTTTCGTTGATCGATCCCCTCAAACATGCACCAAAGAAGGTCCGTGTGCTTCTGGTGGACGATCATCCCTTTGTGCGGGATGGCATCGTCGGGCTCCTGCAGAGTCAGCCGGAGTATGAAGTCGTCGGTTGCGCGGCGAACGTGGTCGAGGGCATTGCGATGTTGCACAAATTGCGTCCGACGCTGGCGATTGTTGACCTTCGCTTGCCGGATGGAGACGGCATTCAGATCATAAACGCGGTGGCGGAAATGCGCTGGGAGACATTTGCCGTGGCGTTGAGCGCGTTTTCGACCGAGGACGACCTGCTGGCGGCGGCCCGGGCGGGCGCGGCGGCTTTTGTCACGAAGACGGCAACGGCCGAGGAAGTGCTGGGAACGTTGCGGCGGGTGGTGGCCGGAGAAGACGTGCTCGTTCAGGATTTTCCCGCGGCACTGCGCCAGCGGTTGCAGGAAAAGAGCCTGACGGAGAAAGAAATCGCGATTCTCACGCTGCTGGGTCGGGCGCTCTCGAATCGGCAAATTTGTGAACGCACGGGGCTGTCGGAAAACACGATCAAGACCCATCTGCGGCGCATTTTCAAGAAGCTGGCGGTTTCCAGCCGGTCGGAAGCGACGGCGATCGCCTTGCGCCGCGGCTTGGTTTGAGGCGTCTCCCGCCTTGATACCACCGGAGTAAGGGGCGGCGATTTTCGAAACGGGCGCCGTGGTCCGCGGTGTCGAAATTCACTCATCCGGGTGACACCTTGCCGCCGGTCATGGCATGGGGACGGCTCAATGCAGGGCGACACCGCGAATTGCGCACGAGCTGTCTCGGGCATTCCCGCGCCAACCCAAAACAAGCTGATTAACCATGAGAAAAAACATCGTCATACGCATTCTTCGATGCCTACCACGACACCCGCGGCGCATGCGGACGCTGGCCATCCCGGCAGGAGCTCTCTTGCTCCTCTCGCAGGCTCCAGCGGCCAATCTAACCTGGGATCCTGCCCTCACGACCACGGGCTCCGACGGGAGCGGAACCTGGAGCACTTCCACTGCGGATTGGGCCACGGGCTTGGCGGATGTCGTCTGGAATGACGGCGACAACGCGATCTTCGGATCGGGCGGAACGGCGGGCACGGTGACGGTTTCCGGCTTGGTCTCGACGGGCAGCATGGTCTTCAACATCGGCTCGGGAGGATACACCGTCGCCGGGGGCACCGTGGATCTCGGGGCGACGCCGACGATCACGACGAACGCGAATGCGACCATCACTTCCTCGTTGACGGGAAGCAGCGCGACCTTGACCAAGGCCGGGACGGGCACGCTGACCTTGAATGGCACGACATCGGGCATCTCCACGATCAATGTGACCGCCGGCACGCTCAAGACGGCAACGAGCGGCACGGCCTCGTTTGGCAACAGCTCGACGGCGATCGTGGTATCGAGCGGCGCGGCGGTGCAGGTCGCCTCCGGCTCGGTGATCCAGAACAACATCACCTTCAATGGAGGAAGCAGTGCCGCCGCTTACATCGGCGGTGCGACCTTAAGCGGTGGCATAACGCTGGCCTCCGGAGACACGAAGATCAATGCGAGTAATACCGCCACGATTTCGGGGGCCATTACCGGAGCCGGAAGCCTCACGCTGAACGGCCCAAACAAACTCACGCTGACGGGCGCGAACAGTTACTCCGGCGGCACGACCATCGCGGACGGCGTGCTGGAAGTGGATGGGGGGAGCTCGCTCGGAACCGGCGCGGTGAGCAACGCAACGAATCTGACGCTCAATACGACCGCGGGCAGCCTGGCGATCGGCAACGACATCAGCGGCGCTGGGTCCATCACCAAGTCTGGCTCGGGAACGGCGACCTTGAGCGGCTCGGTGACAGCCACGGGCTACACGATCATCAGCGGAGGCACCCTCTTGGTGAACGGGAACAAAACCGGGACGGCCGGGGCCAGTGGAAGCCTCGTTTACGTGGCCGGAGCGGGCTCGGTGCTCGGCGGCACGGGCACGATCGTCGGCGCGACTGCTGGCGCGATCACCCTCCTGAGCGGCGGCGCCATTTCCCCCGGTCTGGCAAACGCGATCGGCACACTCACGGCGACCAGCCTAGCATGGACCAGCGACAACGTCACTGCGGGCATGATCTATAACCTCAGCAACGTCAGCAGCGTCTCGGATCTCCTCACGTTGACGGGTGCCTTCACACGTTCCTCGGGCACGAGCTACATCTTCGATTTCCAAAACAGCGGCGTGGCCGGTGGAGTTTACACGCTCATCAACTATGGCAGCACGAGCACCACCTCGGTGTCGAACCTCGTTGCGACGAACCTGGGAGCTGGTCTGATCGGCACTTTTTCGTTCAGCGGCACAGGCGCGGGTACCTTGAAGCTCACCGTCGTTCCCGAGCCTGTCGAGGTCGGCATCGCTTTCGCGGCCTTTGCGGTCCTTGCCATCCTCATGCGTCGCCGCCGGCTTCAAGGTGGCGCGGGTCTCGAGATCACCCAAACCCTGAAAAAATTTCTCATGAAAAATACAGCCCGCGGCATCGCCCTCCTCGCATTAGCCGCATTCGCCCTCCAGTCGGCGGATGCAAAAACGGTCACCGTGAAATTGGAGACCGCCACTTTCGACGACCTGGAGGCCGCGATGAACGCCGGCGCTCTCACATCCGTCGAGCTGGCCACGCTCTATTTGAATCGCCGCGCGGTTTACGACCTCGCGGGCGTCAAACTCAACGTCGTGGTTGCGACCAACCCCACGGTGCTCGACGAAGCGCAGGCCGCGGATGAACTCCGCGCCACCAGCGGCCAGATCAGCCCGGTGCATGGCCTGTTCTACTGCACGAAGGACTCCTACCCGACCCTGGGCATGGTGACGACCGGCGGCGTGAAGGCGTGGCTCTCCTCCGTGACGGGCACCTTCGGCACCGAGGCGGGCATCACCTGGGGCCCGGTGGTTTCCCCCGGCGATTGCTACATCGCGGCGAAGCTCAAGACGGCCGGCGCCATCGTGCTCGGCCACGGCAACATGGACACCTGGGCGACCTCGGCCAGCAGCACGACGTCGAACGCCTATGGCACCTCGCTCAATGCCTACAACCTCGGCAGCACCTCCGGCAGCAGCGGCGGCCCCGCCTGCCTGACGGGTTCGGACTTCGCGACCTTCGCCTGGGGCGGTGAAACGGGCGGCTCCATTCGCAATCCCTCGGACCGCGCCGGCATCACCGGCTTCAAGGTCTCGGTGGGAACGAACTCCGTGAACCACATCATCCCGCTCGTCACGGACCGTGACGTGATCGGGCCAATGACCCGCTACGCCAAGGACAACGCCTACGTCATGGACATCGCTTCCACGACGATCGACCCCGATGACATGTGGGCGACGATCAATTACGTCCCCGGTCGCGATCATGATAGCGGCTATGCGACCAAGGCGGCCGCCGCTTCGCTTGCCGGCAAAAAGATCGGCGTCGTGGGCACCTACCTCGGGAGCGCCCGTCCTTCGCCGGCCCCTACGCCGGTGCAGCTCTCGGACTCCGATGTGGAAAAAGCCCTCGGCGTGGGCAACGGCCATGGCGGCATCCTGAACTTCGGGACCACGTCGTCGTCAAATACGACCGGTGTGAATACGCCGGATGCGCCCGTCGCAACCGCGCATAATCGCATGGTGACGGAGTTGCAGGCCCTGGGCGCGACGGTGGTTACGGTCTACCTGCCGCCGAACTGCGATACCGGTGTGACGATCCCCACGACGTTCACCGATGGCTCGAGCACTCCGACCGCGACGCTGTCCGGGACCTCCGCGACTCAGACCCTGGCCTGGGAAAACGCCGGGTTCATGAACTACTTCAATCAGGGCATCTACACGCGCCTTACGCAAGCGAACGCCGCCAGCTCCTCGTTGAGCACGGCCACGCGCAACGCGGCGTATAACGGCCAGTTCACCACGCTCACGGACACGACGCCGGTGAACATCACCAAGCACTTCCAGTTGAAGGCGATCTACGCCCAGATCATGGAGAAGTTCATGGACTCGAATGGCCTCGACTGCCTCATCTGGCCGGTCAGCTTCTCGAAGAGCCGCACGAGCAACTCGGTGAGCGGTCGCGACCCGATCAACAACATGGGTCTGCCGGTCTGCACCGTCCCAATCGGTGTTTATCCCCAACTGGGTGGTGAACCGATTTGCGAGGCCATCTACGGCCGCTACCGGAAGGAAGCGGATCTCCTGGCCATCGCCTCCGCCTACCAGGCGGGCTACAACCACCGCATCCCGTCGCCCCTCACGCCTCCGCTCGATGGGGAAACGATCACCTACACCACCACGGGAACGCTGTTCCAATTCCGGGCCGACAAGCTGGCCCCGGTGGTCGGAATCAAGACCAAGGCCACGGTGAAGGGCACGAAGGTCATCATCAACGGCATCGCCACGGATGGCAGCGGCATCGGCTCGCTCAAGGTGTTCGTGAACGGTCACAAGATCGCCGCGAAACCCGGCCCGCGCTGGACCGCCTCGGTACCGCTGAGCGAAGTCAAGAAGTGGACGAAGATCAAGGGCAAGACCATCGACGTCACGGTGCTGGCGAAGGATACCGTCGGCAATGCCTCGGCCACCGAAAAAGTCGTGAAGTTCTAACCGAGCTGGCACGACTCAAGCTCTTAAACCTCAGGCAACTCGGCGGATCCACTGTTTCGGTGGATCCGCCGTTCGCTTGAAAACCAATGAAGTCCATATGTTGAAATTTCCTTCTAAGTTTGTCACGGGGTGGGGGGCGGCCGTTGCCCTCCTGGGGATTGTCGGCATTGGCGCGGTCTGGCTTTTCAGTCCGTTCGGGGAAAGTTGGCGCGGGCGTATCGCTGGCGCGCGCGCGGAGGGGATGGCAAAGAGCGCTTCCGGGAAAATGACGTCCGCGGCCTCCATGGCGGACCAGATGAAAACGTGGAAGGATCGCATCGCGGCGGCCGGCCCCAAGAATTTTGCGGATTTGATGCGGGAGATCATGCGCATTGGCGATCCCGCCCTGCGCGAGAAGGTCGCGACGGCCTTGGTGGCAAAATGGGTGAGCGTGGACCTGACGGGGTTCATCGCTTTCGTGGACGCCGCCGAGGTGGACGACGATGGCGATGCCGATTCCCTGTGGGCATTGCTGGCGCCCGCGCTGGCCAATGCGCTGCCGACCTTGTCCGACGAGGCTGCGTCACGTCCCGAACTCACAGAAGTGGTGCGACGTCTCATCGAGTATTCGGCGCGCCAGGACCCGGAACGGGCTCTCGTGTGGGCGAAGCAATGGCTGATGGACGACACGCTGGAGTCCGCGCTGGCCACCATCGCCGGCGAAATGATCAAGAAATCGCCCGAGGAGGCGCTGAAGGTTTTTCAGGACATCCATTCGCCAGTTCGCCGGGTGGACGCCATTGGCGCGATTGCCGCGGTCTATGGCACCACACATCCCGAGGAAGCGACGACCTGGGCGAAAACCCTGGAGAACCGCGCCGAGCGGCCTTACGCCATGAATGCGGTGCTCGCCGCGCGGGCGGAGGTCGAGCCCGAGGCTGCCTCGAAGGAATTCGTCGATTTCCGGGAGGCGACGCAGGCTGCCTACAGCACCGAGCGCGAAGCCGAAATCACCAGGATGGGCATGTCCGACATCAAGGAGCACAAGGATGGGGAGCCATTGACGCCGGAGGAGGCGATGGACTCCGAGGTCCTGCCCGGCAAGGACGACCCGCAGCTCGGCCTGCTCGAGGAATCGGCCAAGGCCATCGCCGAGAACTGGGCCGCCAACGATCCCGCTAAGGCCATGCAGTGGTCCGAGTCGCTCCCCGCCGGCCGCCTGCGGGAGGAAGTCGTCCAAAGCGCCCTCGCCGGCTGGGCCTCGAAAGATCCCGAGGCGGCCTACGCTTATTACATGAAGAACGATGCGTCCGTGGCGGAGCCTGCCCAGCCGATCTTCGAGGCCTGGGCGGGGATGGACCCGACCCGCGCGGCCGCGCAGGCGGACCAATTGAGCGATCCCGCCATCCGCGAAAAGGCGGTCAGTGGCGTGGTCAGCGGCTGGATCGATAGTTCCTCGGACCGGAGCGCGCTCAATGCGTGGGTGGACAAGCTGCCCAACCCCTGGGAGCGGGACGAGGCGAACGCGCAAATCGCGGAGGCGGCCAGCTACGACGAACCGACCACCGCCTGGCAACGGGCGACCGCGATCCAGAGCCAGAGCGAACGACGCGAGGCTCTCAAGTCGGCGTTTGCGAGTCTTGTGGAGAGCGATCCCTCCCAGGCCCGCGCCACGCTCGCGCAGGCCAAAAATAATCTCACGTCGGATGAAACGAACCGACTGACCAAGATGCTCAATGCTGTGACTGCGGCAAATGCCTCGAACTGACCCTGATGATGTTTTCATTCTCCGCATCGGCCGGACGAAGGCATTTCTTGCTCTGCCTCGGGGCGCTCTGGCTCGTGGTCGCGCCGATTTGCGACGCGCAGACAACTCTGACGTGGAGCACGCCGCGGGGCTCCGTCACGCTCTTCGGCAGCGGAGCGCGCACGACGTATCTCCAGACGACGGCCCTCCTGGACGGTGTCGATGGCGCGGATTCCTTGAACTACCTGGACGCGCTCAGCGCGCCGGTCCAGTCGAAGTCTGAGGCGATCGACGGCAGTAAGTCATTCACCACGCTCGCGCAGTTGTCGGTGAACGAGTCGCAGGATGGCGGTCTGCCCTTCACCTCGGGAAGCATCGGCTTCACGTCCACCGGCGGCGCTCTCGGGAGCGGCACCGGCCTGATCACGCTCTACTTTTTGATCAATGTGTCCAGCCCGATGATGATCGACCTGAGCGAGATTCGCAGCGCCATCACGACGACGGGCTCGCCATCCGCCGTCTTCTCGCTGGCGATGTATCAGAGCGACGCCAGCGGCGCGAAAAATGGGAGCGCCCTACTTTCCTTCTCGGGGAATCTCTTCGACGCGGGCGCGAGCTACCAGAGTAGCCTCCCGTATTACCTCGTGGAGATGAATGTTGCGGCGAATGCCGCGCCGGGTGCCGTCGACACGGTGGAGTTTTCCTTCCTGCTCGATCTCCAGACGATCACTGCGGTGCCGGAGCCCGCGACCGCGCCGCTCCTCATCGTGGCTCTGCTGGGAGGCGCCGTTTATCAATGCCGCCGAGTGGCGAGGGAGCGGAAACCTTCGCCCTGAAGTTGCGTCCGCGGCGATGGGGAAATACTTTGCGGGATGAGAGGATTTGCCATGCTGCGCGGCCCGCTCCTCGTTCTCGTCGGGTGCGCGGGCGTCGCCGCCCTGCGCGCGACCGAGAAAGTCGCGCTGGACAGCCTGCCTGAGCGGGTGCGCGTGGCGTTGCAGAAACAATTCGCCAATGCCGTGCCGATCTCCGCCGAGCGCGGGGACGAGCGTAACGACTACGTCTATTACACGATCGTTTTGCAGGACGGAAAATCGCAGCGAAGCGTGACGTTCACCGACACGGGCGAATTGATACCCGCCCCGCCGGCCACGCCACGCCTTTGAGCTTTGGCGACGATCGGGACGATCTGCTTGCCCCGGAGCGGGAGCGCGGCTTTATTGGCGGTCGTCCGCCGGACTGCGGAATTGGGCAGTTAGCTCAGCGGTAGAGCGGCTCGTTTACACCGAGTTGGTCGGGGGTTCGATCCCCTCACTGCCCACCATTCTTCCAAGCCAGTCGAGCGCGTGTTCGCGGGTTCGGAGCGTTCCCTCGAGCTGCTGGGTTTGGATGGCGTCGAGCATCTCCTTGAAGAGCGGGCCGGGTTTCCAGCCGAGGGCGATCAAGTCGTGCCCGGTGATGAGTGGCGGCGGGATGAGCGGCTCGCTGGCGAATTCCTCCCGCTTCGCGAGCAGGAAATCGTAGTTGTCGAGGAGGCCGTGGCTGGAGAGGCAATCGACGCGGTGGAGCTCGAGTTCGTCGTCGATCGTTTCACGGGCGAGGAAGCGCTTGAGCTTTGCCACGCGCATGTGCTGGACGTCCTTGAAGGCCATGTGATTGCGCACCAGCGCGTCGGTGGCCTCGATCTCGGCGTTTGAAAAGCGCAGGCGCGTGAGAATGGCGCGCGTAAGTTCCGCGCTCACGTATTCGTGACCGTTGAAGCGGATGCGGCCCGTCGCGTCGCGCTGGAAGGTCGGCGGCTTCCCAAGGTCGTGGAAGAGCACGCCGAGCACGAGCGGAAGCGAGACTTCCTCCGGCAGCAGCTCGAGCATGATGCGCGTGTGAACGAAGACGTCGCCCTCGGGATGGAACTCCGGCGGCTGCTCGCAGCCCTTGAGCGCATCGACCTCGGGCAGCAACTCGCGCAGGAGCCCGCTCGCGTCGAGCAGGTCGAACCCGCGCACGCGGCTCGGATGCAGGAGAATTTTGACGAGTTCGTCGCGGATGCGCTCGGCGCTCACGGCGTGGATCTCCGCCGCGCCGGCGCGGATGGCGGCCCAGGTCGCGGGCTCGATCTCGAAGCCGAGCCGCGCGGCGAAGCGGATGCCGCGCAGCAGACGCAATTTGTCCTCGGCGATGCGTTCCGCGGGATCGCCGATGGCGCGGATGATACGCGCCGCGAGGTCCGCCCGACCACCGACGAAATCGAGCACGCGTTCCTCGACGGGATCGTAGAAGATCCCATTGATCGTGAAGTCGCGTCGGCGCGCGTCGCCCTCCGCGGTGGAGAACGTCACGGATTCCGGCCGGCGTCCGTCGAGGTATTTTCCGTCGGTCCGAAAAGTTGCGACCTCGTATTCTTC
>Ga0070661_100001218_pt1 | contig 18137 bp, 14 predicted proteins | sample KBSC43metaG_FD_64663 | JGI IMG/M metagenome (GOLD analysis project Ga0070661, IMG submission 64663) | Corn rhizosphere microbial communities from Kellogg Biological Station, Michigan, USA - KBS C4-3 metaG | ecosystem: Host-associated > Plants > Roots > Rhizosphere > Soil ... | reverse complement strand
CTACGCTTCGCTGTTCGAGCTGGCGCAGGACCGCGCGCCGTTCGAAGCGCGCGCATTGCTTAGGCGCGCGGCGTCCGAAGCACCCGGCGCGAAGACGATGGTCGTGCACCCGGCTGTGATCGCAGTGCTGGAATCGCACAAGGATTGGCTGGACGCCCTGGCTCGCCAGCTTGGCGGCGAGGTCGGGTTGCGGGCGGAGGCCTCACTCGCCATCTCGGCGGGATATGCCGAAGCCCGCTAAGTCCAAGGATTGCCCGCTGTGCGGCAAGCCGCCGAGCCCCGAGCACGCACCCTTCTGCAGCCGCGGCTGCAAGGACCGCGACCTGTTGAAATGGCTCGGCGAAGGCTATCGCATCGCAGGTCCGCCGGCCGGGGTGGACAGTCAGGAAGGCGAGGGTTAGGGAGCGCTCCGCTCGACGGGCTGCCGGCCCGAAAATGCGAGAGCCCAGGTAGCTCAGTTGGTAGAGCACGTGACTGAAAATCACGGTGTCGGTGGTTCGATTCCGCCCCTGGGCACCATTTCCTTTCAATAAGTTAGCAATGGGTGCCACTAGGCTGCAGATGATCTCCTGTGTAATTTTGGTGTAATTGGGACCACCTTTTCCGCGCCAATGCGAGATTCAAGGCGCTCCATGGCAGCATCGATGTGCGGGCCATTCGCGTGTGCATAACGGGCGACCATCGAGAGCGTCTTGTGACCGCTTATCTTCTGGACGGTCGGAAGGTCGACTCCCGCTTGGACTAGGTGAGTAACCGCGGTGTGTCGGAAAGTGTGCCGCACAATCACGTCTGGATTCAACCCCGCGGCCCTGACCACACGCCGGTGAGCCTTCCGAATAGTGGCTAGATGTCCGGACTTGCTAGCCACGGAAGGAAACAGCCATTCGGTTCCTTTTGGCAAAGCCGCTATGTGTTTAGCCAAGTAGGAAGCTAATTCGGCGGTCATAGGCTGTTCTCGAGCGCCCGCCTTTGCTTTGGGGACGTAAATCCGACGACGGGGTACATCCACGTTCTCTCGGCGGATGCTAAGGATCTCTGACATTCTCATCGCAGTCGACAGGGCAATCAGAGAGTAGAGATAGATGTGCGGGCTCACATCGCGCTTTGCGGCTTCAAGTACGCTCGAGCACTGCTCAACCGTCAGGTAGGTGATCCGGCCGTTGTCCTCTTTGTAGCGATTGATCTTGGCCGGCCGATGAGTGAGCCATTTCCATTCGACACCCATAGTGAAAAGATGGCTTAGGACGGCGAGTTCACGATTGACGGTCGCGAACGAGGCGCCCTCATCGACGCGGTGCCTCTTGTACCGCTCAAGGTCGAACGAGGTGATCTTGGAAAGCGCTTTCTGCCGAAAGAATGGCTTCAGGTGCAGATTGAGCTGACATTTCTTTCGCTCGATGCCCTTTCCTCCAATTTCCCCAAGCCTCTCGAGATATTCCTTCGCCGCCTCCGGAAACGTCAGTGCGACCTTTCGGCCGGAAGGTAGCGCCAGCCGTTCCTCTCGGGCGGCAGTGCGGGTGGTTTCGACGAAGGTCTCGCATTGAGTGCGGGTAGTGCCCTCGCTTTCGCGTCCGATCACGCGGTGAATGCGGACGCGATCGACCATAATGTTGACAGTGTAGACTCCGTCGCCATTCGAGAGGCGTTCAAATGCGATTCCATTTTCTATGAGCTTTTGCCCTGGAGCCAGTTTGCGAATGTTAGGTCGCGTTAGCTTTCGAAATGTTGCCATCGCTGCCTCCTAAAAAGGACAATCGTCGTCCAGATCGGTATCGAACGCCGCTGGCTTCCGACGCTTTTCTTGCCATGTTGGTAGATCGCTTTTTGGTCGTCGTCCTTCGACCACCTGGCGGAAGGTCTGATAGTGTTCTCGGAAAACCTCCCAACGGAAGTTACGCGGGTTTGAACTGTCCCAGTGCCAAGTTTCATCCGCTCCCGCGTAATTGCCGCGCCACAGAAGGCCATTGGTCTCAACTAACCGCCATGTGAGCTGCTCATCATGTGTCATGAGGACCGGGGCGTAGAAGGCTAATTGCGCTAGCCTGTCTGATTCATCGACATCCCATAGCTCATTGGCTGCTAGCGCGATGGTTTTCCCCGTAGGCGTCGGATTGGGAACCTCTACGAAACCCAGAGCATAATCGATGGCCCATTCGATGAAGCTGCTCTTGGTTCGTCGCTGAGCACGAGCCGCCAGCTCACATAAGTAGTTGAGCTTAGGGTCGAGTCGCACGGTGACTGTCTCACTTCGACTGAGCTTACCGCCCCCGCCTCGTTTTCCCTTCTCGCTTGGATTTGCTTCCTGGCCATGTTCCATTTGGCGGATATCCCCGTGCCGTAGGTTCTGCGCGGTTCTGCCTTCGTTCTTTTGTGTTGTCAATCATCACGTGTGCTGTCAAAACCTGACCGATGCTGAATGTCACCGCGGAGAGTTCGATGCATTCCGTCGTAGTCCAAATGTATCCCGACGGCCGCTTGGATCGCGCCAATGCGGCTCGTTACACAGGCTTTTCGGTAAAAACTTTAGCGATGCATGCCACGGCCGGGACCGGGCCAAGATTCCAGAAGATTGGGGGCCGGGTATTCTACCGGCGGGACGATCTGGACGCGTGGCTTGGAAGCTTCCGGCTCGTTTCATCGACGGCTGAAGCGCGCACCCTAAGAGCGGCGGGTTAGTCTCGCCTCATGACGTCGCTTCGGAACGCAATCGATGCGAAGTGCAAGAGCTGTATCTACGATCCCGGATCACGAAACGGCGGTTGGCGCGAGCAGGTGCGCGCATGCAGCTCGTCCAACTGCCCACTGCATCCGGTAAGACCCCGAACTGCCGCCAAATCGGCACAACAAGCGGCAAAATCGGCCTCTAGCGGCCGGAGATCCGTACCAGCCGACGCGAAGGGCGAAATCGCGACAAAAAGTGGCCAAATCGCGGGTGTGACATGAGCGGGCGGAAGGTGAACGCGAAGGGCCGAAATCCTGGAGGCGCTGGCCGCTTCTTCATGGTCAGCCGTTCCTTGACTCACTCGCCGCCGTTCAGCGCTCTCTCCCCGACATCGCGCGCTCTGTTCTTCGAACTCCAGGCGATGTTCAACGGTAGGAACAACGGCGGCATCTTCCTCTCCTGCAAGGATGCGGCAGATCGTCTTGGCCTTTCGGATTTGAAGGCCATCCGCGCCGCGTTCGATGGGCTGCGGGACCTCGGCTTCATTACGGAGACCATTGGAGCGAGCTTCGCGATCAAGGCGGGACGAGTCTCCAAGGCTCGCGCCTGGAACCTGAATTGGATCGTTCGAGGATATTGCGCCGGGCCGGACTGCCTGCCCGCGCTAGACTTCGCGCGCCTCACGGCAACCCAGAAGCGGCGCGTTCAGAACCGCAGTCGTGTGCTTGGCCGATACCTTGGCGACTATCAGAATGGAAAATTCGCGGTGGAGGATTCCACCACGCTCCAAGCCCGAAAAGCGTTCGCAGGCCAATCAATCGTGGAGGAATCCGCCACGACGATCAGCGGAAAGGCCGGAAATCCGCCAATTGGCAGTGTGGAGGATTCCACCCACTACATAAAATACCATGGGGGTGTGGGGATCGGCTGGTGGGCAACCGATCACCTCCTCCAGTCACATCAAGCAATTTTGGGCCTGTTTGCCCGCGAGCCGCTGAAGGCGGCTGCGTGATCGAAAGGACTGGCGACGAAATGAGCAGAACGAAGCCCAAGCCCGCCGAAGCAAAGCCTATGGTCGTCCAGGCAGAGAAGGACGAGACCCAAGCTCAGACGATGGCCCGGGTCATGGTGGGCCCGTATCTGCGCCATGGCATTCTGGCCAATGGAATTGCCGACAAGATGGTCGGCAAGCTCCCCGGTGAGCCGCGGTTCGATGACTATGGGCATGTGATCAAGCAGAAGGCCGAGCTGTTGGCCAAGGGCGATCTCACTTCGGTCAGCGAGATGCTGGCAGCCCAAGCTCACTCGCTCGATGCGATCTTTACGGAGATGGGGCGGCGGGCGGCGCTGAACATGGGCGATTATGTCCAAACGTCCGAGCGCTACATGCGCCTGGCCCTGAAGGCACAGGCAAATTCTCGAGCGACGCTGGAAGCTTTGCTGAGATTGCACCAGCCGCGCGAGCAAACTGTGAAACACGTCCACGTGAACGAAGGCGGCCAGGCGGTCGTAGCCGACAACTTCCACGCAGGGGGTCCGGAAATTGGAAAATCAACCAAACAATGCGATGCAACCGGAGCGGCTGGCGAGAGCGCCGCGCTGCCTGGCCCGGACCCGCAGGGGAACGGAGTGCCAGTCCCCGGCTGTAAACGGGAAGCGGCGATGCAGAATGCACGGGGGGACGAACCCGGGAGCGCCTAGGGGCAATCGCAATGCTTGGAAGCATGGTGGCCGATCCGCGGAGACGATAGCCACAGTTGCCTACGTGAAAGCCATTGCGAAGCTAATCTCGGAGGATGAATAGGACCATTCGTGCATGTAGGGGGCGGTCGTACTTGGCCAGACTTTGACCGGGAAAGCGGCGGCGCTCCGCGACTAAAACACTAAACCAGTTTTTTCTTGCCGCAGTTACGCGCGGGGGCGCACGCGCGCGAGGCGTCCTAGTGTCCGTTTTCGACCCATTGGAGACATTACGCATCCGCGGCGATAAGCCTACCGAAATGGATGATGCTCTCGCCGCCTTGGAGCGCCTGGCTCGACTCCGCGATGCTGGCACGCTGACCGAGGAAGAATTTATCTCAGAAAAGGGCAGAATCCTTGCGCGCCACAGCGAGCAGCGTCCCGCTCGCAAGGAGCATGTTCCAAGCAGACATCAATCAGCATCGTGGATGCGGTCAAGGCGAGGCAGGGCAATCGCTGTCACTGCGATCCTCCTCCTGGCAGCCGCCGCCGGCAGTTGGTGGTGGTTCTCGCCTTATTGGACCCTGCGCAACATGCAGGCTGCCGTGAAAGCACGTGATGCGGAGGCATTTTCTAGATACGTCGACTTTGCGAGCCTCCGAGCCGACCTAAAGGCAGACGCCTTTGCAAAGATCGCGAAGGAGGCAAAGACTTCGAAGGGAGATACTTCTGACGGCTTCGCCATGCTTGGGGCGGCGATGGTGGGCCCGATAATCGACGGAGTGATTTCACCTGATGGCGTCCATGCGCTCTTCGCAATGAAGGTGCCTGACGACGATTTCGGCCTCTTGGATGCAGCATCAGGCGGCGGCAAGGTGATCAGAACGGGATTGTCCGAGTTCAAAGTCGAAGGAGCGAACGGTGACGTTCTCATATTCACTCTGAGTGGCTTTAATTGGCGTCTGAGCGGTATGGACGAAGCTCCCGTACGAACGAGCCCAGCGCCGCGCCCCGCAAGTGCGGCAACGACGAAGCAGACGCCGACAACGGCCCTTGCGCCGAGCGCTTGCTCTGGTTTCTACTCGTACATCCCACGCGACATTCAGACCGAAGTCGGTTTCTCGGTAGAGGTTCAGCCTAGCGCGGTGAATGTGCTCTTCACTGATTACAGCAACATGTTCGGCAGAAAATCCATGAAGTCAGATGGGACGGTTATTTTTCAGGAGCCAAGCGGGCCGGAGAACAGCCTCACCTGTCAGGGTGAAACCGCAGTTATCGTCCTAGGCGAAGATGCATCATCGAAGGAGCGAACATATAAGCTGAAAAGGACCAAAGGTGACATCTGGTCGGTTGCGAAGGAGCGTGGCTGGGAAGTCGGCGACTGAGCTTCCGATGAAATGTCGCGTCTCTTCTTCGACTGCGATTTGTGTTGAGGCTCTCTTATTACCTGCGAATGTCCGCTTTCCACCCATTCCGGCCGTCAACGACCCATTGCAGACATTCGGAAGCTGCTAACTTTGCTATTTGCGTGGCTTCCGGGGGAAGCGCACGACATTTTCATCGCCCGCGAACAAGTCCGCTAGAGCCGCCGCCATTTCTGCCTGCCCGAACGGCTTGGCCAGGCAGGGCAGGTGAAGCACGTCGTCTGTCGGGCCGGTGTAGCCGGTAATCAACAGGATCGGGATCTGTGGGTGGGATTTGGCAATCCGCCGCGCGAGCGCGCCGCCGTTCATACCGGGCATCATATAATCAGTGACAACCACGTCGACCGCCAGCCCTTCGTCAAGCCGCGACAAGCCCTCGATCGCGCCATGCGCCTCCTCTACGTGATGGCCGAGCTCGCGGATCATGTCGGCAGTCGCGCTACGCACCAATTCCTCATCGTCAACCAGCAGGACGGAAAGCCGGCGCCCGATCGATCGGATCGACTGGCGCACCTGCTGACGTTCGACTGGTGCGGCCTGCCCGGCGACGGGCAGATAGAGATCGACACGCGTGCCTTCGCCGGGCTCGGTAGTCAACGCGAAGCCGCCGCCGAGCTGCGCCGCCAGGCCATGGACCATAGACAGGCCAAGTCCGGTGCCGCGGCCGAATTCCTTCGTCGAATAAAAGGGCTCGATCGCGCGGGCCGCGACGTCGGGCGCCATTCCGCAGCCGGCGTCGATCACCGATAGGCGGACATAGAGGCCGGGGATCATCTTCGGCTTGGAGCTCGGTCCGATCGCGACTTCCTCAGCAAGGATGGTCAGCGGTCCACCGGCCGGCATCGCGTCCCGCGCATTCACCGTGAGGTTGAGAATCGCGAGCTCGAGCTGATTGGGATCGACCAAAGCGGAGGGAAGGTCGCGGTCGTGCCGAAGATGCACTTCTACCGTCGGTCCGACCGAGCTCGAGATCAGATCCTTCATGCCTGAGAGCAAGGCGGCGATGTCTACCGGCTGGGTGCGCAGCGTCTGGCGGCGGGCGAAGCCGAGCAAACGCTGGAGCAGCGTCTTCGCCCGGTCGGCCGCTTGGAGCGCGTTGGATAGCAGCCGGGCTGATCGCTCGTCGGTCGGATCGAGCCGCTGCTGAACGATATCCAGCGCCCCGGTAATTGGGGTCAGCAGATTATTGAAATCGTGCGCCACGCCGCCGGTCAGCTGCCCCAGGGTCTCTAGCTTCTGCGCTTCGTGCAACTGGGCCATCGCCGCCTCGCGCTCCGCCGTGCGCTCTTCGACCCGCCGCTCGAGATCGGCGGCGAGCTGGTTCAGTTCCTCGAGCCGGGCGCGAGCTTCATATTGCCGGCGGCGGCCGCGCAGCGCGGACTGTGCAAGGCTGACAAAGGTAGTCGGGTGAAATGGTCGCTCGAGGAAAGTCACGTTGCCGAGCACCTCGAGAAGGCGCCCAGCTTCGGGGTTGCGTTCGAGCCCGCCGCCACGGCGCGTCAGCAATACGAACGGGAAGTCCGACCATTCGGGCTGCGCGCCGAGCCATTCCGACAGCGCGTGCAAATCGCTGTCGCCGATCGCTTCTTCGGTCACCACCGCGAAGCCCGCCGCCGTGCCGAGCGCGGCGACGAGGTCGGCGATGTCTTCCACCACTTCGGCACTGAACCCAGCTTCGCCGAGCATGCCGCAGGCCACCGCTCCGTCACGGCCTTGGGGGGCGAGGATTAGCGCCCGCTCGGAGGCTTTGCTGGTCATGTGGCCCCCGGCTCGAACAACGTCGTCCGGGGCCGATCCTCGACGAGTTCAGGCACACCCCTGAGCACGCCTTGGAAGTTTATCAACGGCTCGCCCAGCGTGACCCCTCGCCCGTCGATGCGATATTCGCGGATCGTGTCTTCGTGGGCGCCGGTGCGCTTCTTGATCACCGACATCGCCCTGCGCACCCGGCCGAGCGCTTCGAAATAGCGCAGCAGGATGACCGTGTCGGCGAGATAGGTGACGTCGACTGGGGCGTGCATGTCGCCCACTAGGCCGTGCTGGGCGACGGTGAGGAAAGTCGAGGCACCCTGTCGGTTCAGGTATTGTAACAGCTCGTGCATGTGGAGGATTAGCGACTTTTCCTCCGGCATCGACGCCTGATAGCCGTTGAGGCTGTCGACTACGACCGTCTTTGCCTGCTGCTCTTCGACGCAGTGCCGGACCCGCGCCGACAGCTCGCCAGGGGTGAGTTCGGCGGCGTCGATTTGTTCTATCGTCAGACTGTCATCATCGATCATCGCCTGAAGGTCGATGCCGAGCCCCTTGGCTCGCTCGAATAGCAGCCCAAGCTCCTCGTCAAAGATGAACATGGCCGCCTTCTCGCCACGTTTGATCGCGCCGACCACGAAGGTCAACGTGAGCAGGGACTTGCCGGTTCCGGCCGGGCCCAGGATCAGCACGCTGGAGCCGCGCTCCACGCCTCCGCCGAGTAGGGCATTGAGCTCGGCTGATTGGGTGGGCAGCATTTCGCGCTTGAATTTGTGCCGGTGTTCGGCTGCGATCAGGCGCGGGAACACGCGGACCCCCCCGGTGGCGATAACGAAGTCATGGTAGCCACCGCGATAGCGTTGTCCCCGATATTTGATGATCCGCAGGCGACGACGTTCGGCACCATATTCGGGCGACAGCTCCTCGAGCCGAATCACGCCATGCGCGACACTGTGCACGGTGCGGTCGTTTGCCTCGCTCGAGAGATCGTCGAGCATCAGCACGGTCGCTCCGGTGCGCGCGAAATAATGTTTGAGTGCTAGGATTTGGCGACGGTAGCGCAGCGAGGATTGGGCAAGCAGGCGGATTTCAGACAGGCTGTCGAGCACCACGCGCTGCGGGTTCACATTCTCAAAAGCTTCAAAGACTCTCCTCGTTGTCTCGCCGAGTTCGAGATCGGATGAATAAAGAAGGCTCTGCTGCTGGTCCTCGTCGAGCAAGCTTTCCGGTGGAACCAGCTCGAAGATATCTATGCCGTCGAGCGACCAGCCGTGCGACTTCGCGCCGGCCCGCAGCTCATCGTCGGTCTCGGACAGCGTGATATACAGCGCGCGTTCGCCCGCGGCCGTACCAGCGATGAGGAACTGCGTGGCAATGGTCGTCTTCCCAGTTCCGGGACTGCCTTCGAGCAGGAAGAGCCGGCCTCGGGAGAGGCCGCCCACGGTGATATCGTCGAGTCCCTCGACCCCCAAGTGGGCTTTTTCACTCGTCTCAGACACTCGTTGGCTCCCGCAACTTCGGTTGCGTTCAACGCCGCTTCGCCCCGTAGCGATCCGCCGCCAACAGAATTTGCCTGCTAACTTGGCAGCGGCAGCCCAATCATCTTCGGAAAGCCGGCAGTGTCCCCTTTCCACGCATTGCGGCCGTCAACGACCCATTGCGGACACTAGCGCATTGCGGGAAACTTAGCGCGCAAACAAGGAGGGATGAGGAGATGCGCGGATTAGCAGCAGCTGTTCTAATCTTGAGCGCCAGCGCGGGGGCAGCTCCCCCTAAGAGCGCGCCCGTGGAGTATTTTCCTGCACCGGCCGCCGGAGGTCAGGCCGCCCCGTATGCCAACGCCGTTAGAGTTGGAAACATGCTCTATCTTTCAGGGCAGACCGGGGACGTTGATGGAGAGCTGAAAGAAGGGTTCGAGGCGCAAGCGCGGCAAGCGATGGAAAACGTCGGGGCGGTTCTCAAGGAGCGAGGACTTGGCTTTGGTGATGTCGTCAAATGCACGGTGATGCTCTCAGACATGAGCAAGTGGTCCACCTTCAACGCGGTCTATGTTCCGTATTTCCCGCGAGGCCACCTGCCAGCCCGCAGCGCCATCGGCGCGAATGGCCTGGCTGGGGGCGCTTTACTTGAACTTGAATGCTGGGCTTACGCTGGAAAGAAGCAAGGCGGGAGCTAACGTCGGCTTTCCACCCATTGCGGACACATTGGGGCGGACCGAGTTGCGTGGTCTCCGGTGCGAGAACGGGCTTCAGTTCGAAAGCTATCGATCTGTCGCGTTGCCGCATCGGGACTCGTCTGTTAGCCGTCGGGCCGCCAATGCACGTCGAAACCGTCCTCAGCCCCCAATTCGACCTGTGCTTTGCGCTCGCCGACCTCGCCTCCCCCAACCCCCATTTCGCTGGCTGGCCCGGCGTCGACGATGCCCTCATTGCGGAGGCCCGCGCCTTCGGCTGGGTGTTCTGGCTCGGCCTCCCCGATCTTGCCGATCTTGCGCGTCCCGCCGCGACGTCGAGCGACTTCGTGCGGGAGCTCGCCGCCGTGCCGCCTGAGGAGATCGTGCCGCGTCTCCACCGCTCGCTCGTGCAGCAGCCGACCAGCCGCTTCGCCAGCGCGCAGAGTCGCCAGTGGCTGCACTTCATCGGCTTCGACGACGGTGCCTCAGACCCATCGTGGGCGGCGCGATGGGACGAGCCGATGGATGCGCCGCTCGCGGTGCTCCAAGCGTTCCGGCCGCACTTCGACCAAGTATGGCAAGCGCTTCAACCCGTCCTAGAAGGCAATGCCGCGGCGGCTGCCGAGATCGCTGGCAAATCCAATCTTCAGACGATCGCGTCCGACCTTGACCTCGGCGTAGAGTTCGACGAGCGCGGCGAGACGATGCGCACCGCGCGCGGTTTCAAGCTGCCGCTTGGCGACGTCGGCACGATATTTCTGCTGCCGAGCGTGTTCAACAGCCGCCGCTTTAAGACCGTGACCGAGACCACGCGGCCCCGCAGTCTCTACATCCCTTATCTGCTCGAAGAGGTCGAGCTGCCTGACGGGCTTCGCCGCACCGCGGACTTCGGGATCGACATTGACCCATGGCTGGTGTGCCGCGCGCTCGGCAATCCGACGCGCCAGGCGATTCTCCAGCTGATCGCCGACCGGCCGCGCCCAGCGTTCGAGATCCAGCAGGAGCTCGAGCTGAGCAAGGCCAATGTGTCCCACCACATTTTCCAGCTGCGCGAAGCCGGCCTCATCACCGAGAAGCGCGTCGGGCGAACGGTCGAGCTGGCGGTCCGCCCACAGTCGCTCCGCGGCCTCAGCCGGGCGCTGACCCGCGAGCTGGCGCGCCGTCGCTAGACCTCTTGCCAGCGATTTTGCGGCTTCCACGCATTCCGCCTTTCGATTTCGCAAGATTCGCGAGCGTTTCTCTTAACGTTCGAAGGAAATCGAACCCGGCGCTACACTAAGTTCGACGAATATCGAACGATGAGCTTGCCAGAGCCGATCGTGGCGGTTACGTAACGCAGCATCGCCCGCTGAAGGAACAGCCGGATGAGCTCGGACGGCCGGTTGCGTATTCGCTGTCGCGCGACAACTGCGCTGTGCTGCACGCTCGCGCCGCTGCTCGCCTTCGTCGCATCCCCGGCTCATGCGACTGCCGAATGTGGCCCGGTCCCGCCAGGCGGGGGCACCGTCGAATGCCCGACCGCCGATTATCTCGATGGTGTCAGCTATGATGCCGGCGTCGAGGACCTGACGGTCGTGGTCGATCCGGGTTCGACCGTCGAAAGCGGATTCAGCCTGGTAGGCGACAGCGACTTATCGGCCATCCTCGACGGCGTGAGCGTGTCGAGCACTGACGATTTCGAAAGCGCCGTCTCGGTCGACTCCGGCCGCGGGCAGCTGATCCTCCACGTCGCGGACGCGAGCAGCTCGGGCGACGCCGCCGCGGGCGTCTATACGCGCAGCACCGGCAGCTACGCCGCGCTCTACAGCGGCAACGTCTCGACCAGCGGCGACGGTTCGGCCGGTGTTGAGGCGATCGGCGACGCCGGCTACCAAGTTGTCGTCGCCGACTTCACGACCACGACCGGCCAAGACTCCGCGGGCGTGTCGGTGGGGACAAAGTCTGGCGACGTGTTCACGATGACCTTCGGCGTCGAGACCAGCGGCGATGACAGCGCCGGAGTCCAGATCTCCTCGGGCAGCGGCGACATCGTCTCGCAAAGCGGCCAGCACATCATCCTCGGCCAGGTCACCACGCACGGTGACCACAGCGACGCGATCGACCTGTCGACCGTCGACGGGAACATCACTTCGCGCTCGCAATATGTGACGACCTTTGGCGACGAGAGCGCCGGTATCCACGCAGTTTCCGGCAGCGGCAACATCGCCATCTACAACGGCTTCAACACTTCGGCCGGGTCGCTCAACACCTATGGCGCCTCAAGCGACGGCATCTACGCCAAAACCGACGGAAGCATTAGAATTGTCAGCGATGCGATTCATATGCACGGCGCGGGCAGCGATGGCATCGATGCGATCAGCAGCGGTGGCTCGATCTTCATCTCATCCAATTCGATCGAGACCGACGCCGCGGCCAGCCGCGGGATCGTCGCCGACGCGGCGCAGGACCTCAGCATCGTCAGCGGCACGATCAGCACGCAGGGAAAATACGGGACGGGGATCACTGCTGTCGCTCACTATGGCGACATCTCCATTTCAGGCGGCGATGTTTCCACCGATGGAGATGACGCATTCGGCATCATTGCCACCGCCCTCAACGGTGGCATCGACATCAGCGTCGGCGATGTCACAACCGACGGTTTTTACAGCCGAGGGGTCCAGGCCCTCGGAGGCTCAGATGTAAAGATCGTCACCGGCGATGTCTCGACGCATAGCCCGAGCTTCGCCGCGGCGGGAATCACGGCTATCTCCACTCAGGGATCGGTCGCGATTGGCGCGGGGTCCGTGGATGTTTACGGCAGCCACAGCTACGGCATCTATGCGTACGCCGCCGGTGACGTTTCGATCACGACCGATTCCGTAAGCACTCGCCGCACCGAAGTTGACGGCTATGCGGAAGCGAGCGGCGGGATCGTAGCCCTGGGCGGCGGCGAGCTTCGTCTCGATGTCGGGAGCGTCGATACGCAAGGTTTCGGGATCGCGGCGATCGAGACCGATTATTACGGGACATCGAACATTTCGCTCCATGCCGGAAGCGTCGTCGCGAGCGGCGACTACGGGTTCGGCATCAATGCCATCAACCACGGCTATGGCGACGTCAGCATCGATGCCGGGGATGTATCAACCAACGGGCTCCTCTCCCGCGGAATCAACGCTGCAGGCGCCGGCACCAACACCGTGCATTTTCGTTCGGTGGACACCGTCGGTGACTATGCACTCGGAATCTATTCCCGCGCGACCAACGTGATCATCTCCGGAGACCAGGTTTCGGCGGACGGTTATGGCACTGTCGGAATCGCCGCACATGCGGACGGCGGCGACATCACAGTCGACGTCGGCGAAGTCGCGACGCGCGGAATTGGCGCGTACGGCATTTCCCTCGTCGCGCAGCGTACTCACGACCTTTATGACGACAGCGTCCACTACGGAGATATCAATCTCACCGCCAATCAGGTCGAGACGAACGACGACTATGCCGGCGGCATTTTCCTGCTCGCCAACGCCGGCGATATCCGCCTCGACGGCGGTACCGTCGAGACCCACGGCAATTACGCTCGGGGAATACGTGCTTTCTCCGTGCTTTCGGCGCCGGGCCAATTCGACTCTTTCTATCGTGCCAGCAACGTCGCAGTGAGTGCCGACCACGTCGAAACCGACGGCGCCTTCTCGGATGCGGTCACAATCTATTCGGCGGCGGGATCGATCGGCGCGGACTTCGGCTCGGTCGTGGTGCACGGCGACTATTCCGCCGGGATTGTGATCGACTCCCCATTCCTTCTCGCCGGAAGTCCGCCACCGGTCGACATTGCGCTGAATGTCGACGACGTCGAAACGGAAGGCGAAAGCGGCGTCGGCATCCTCGTGTTCGGCGGCATCGGCAGCGTCAGCGTCGAAGCCAGCACGGTCACGGGGAGCGGGCACAACGCAAGCGGCGTGGTTGTGTTTGCACGCAACGGCGGGGACATCGACGTCGACGTGGATAATGTCTCGCTGCACGATCCAGGCGGCGATTATTCTTTCTTCTCTCCCGGTGTGTACGCCGTGAGCAGCGGCGGCAATGTCGTCGTGAATGCGGGCATTGTCACGACCGAGGGCGAATATTCGGACGGTGTCATCGCGGCGTCGAACGGCACCGTCGATTATTATGGTCAGCTCCACGTCGGCGATGTCACGGTTTCGGCCGACAACATCCTAACCGGCGGCGACAGTTCAATCGGCGTTGCGGCCACGTCCGCCGGCGGCTCCGTCGATCTCCATGCCGGTTCGGTCGAGACCTACGGCGACTATTCGATCGGCGTGGGCGGAAATGCTCTCGCAGTTATTCCAGGGTACGGCGCGTCCGATCACACCCTGCACCGCGGCGACCTGACCGTAGTCGCGGACGATGTCGTGACCCACGGCGACCATTCGGATGGCGTCAGCGCGCTGGGTTTCAGCGGCGGCGACACCGATGTCACGGTCGGAACCGTCGAAACCAGCGGGGACGATTCCTACGGCCTCAACGTCGTCAGCAGCGGCCAGGCCAATTACTACACCGGCGGATTCTACAGCGGTTCGACCACGGTCACAGTCGACAAGGTCACGACAGCGGGCGCGAATTCCACCGGCGTGCGCGTGTTCGCCTTCACGGGCGACGTCGATTTGACCGTGGGCTCGGTCGATGCGTCGGGCGACAACAGCGACGCGGTGACCGCGACCAACGGCTCGGACGGCTCGGTGGTGGTCAACATCCTCGATCACGCTGTCTCGCAGCAGGGTTTCGGCGTCGCGGCTGGCGCCTACGACAACGTCAACGTCAACATCGTCGACGGCGCGCGCGTGTTCGGCGGCAAGGTCGGCGTTTATGCCGGCGCTTATTCCGACGGCGCCAGCGCACACATTCTCAACCAGGGCGAGATTGCGACGGACGGCGACGGAGTTGCGATCCTCGCGATCGGGCAGGGAATCACGATCGACAATCCCGGCGCAGTCATCGGCCCGGTGCGGCTGACCGACCACGACGACGTGTTCGACAACAGCGGCGCGTGGCAAAGCTTCGGCTCGAACCGCTTCGGCTCGGGTGACGACCTCGTGCTGAACAGCGGCACGCTCCGCATCGGCTCGGGCGTCGCCAGACAGCAAACGGACTGGAACGGCCTCGAGAGGCTCGACAACCGCGGGCTCATCACGCTGGCCGACGGGCACGCCGACCAGATTTTTGATCTCAACGCGACAAGCTTCGTCGGCAATTTGGCAAGCAAGCTCGCGCTAGACGTCGGCGCGACCCCGCACGGCGTTGTCTCTGACCTGGTCCAGCTCGGTGCCGCCTCCGGGTCGACGCAGCTGCAGCTCAGCGGCGCGGGCGGGATCGGTCGGACTTTGGTCGTCGATGCCGAATCCTCGACCGGAGCGGGCAATTTCTTCCTGACCGGCGGCGCCGAGGACCTCGGCTTTGTCCGCATGACTCTCGATTACGACGCGGGGCGATCTGACTGGACCTTGGTCGGCTCGCCGGACCAGGAAGCGTTCGAAGGCGTTCGCTTCGGCGCGCAGGCGCAATCGCTGTGGCGGCGCAGCATCGACACCTGGTCGCGCGTCATGGACGAAGCTCCCGCGCCGGAGCGCTTCACCCTCTGGGGCCGCTATCTGACCGGTCACGAAGACCAGCATTCGCATCCGACCTTTAGCGCGCTCGGCGTCGATTATAGCCCGAGCCTGAACACCGACGCGCACTGGGACGGAGCGCTCGTCGGTGCGAGCTTCGGGCGCGGTGGATGGTCATGGGGCGCGCTTCTTGGCGTGACCAGGCAGACGACGCGCTTCACCTCCGACGACAACAAGCTCAAGACGAAGGGTACCAATTTCGGCGCTTTCGCCGGCTGGACTGGCGGCACCTCGTTCGCACGCGCCGTCGCGAACTATCAGCATGTGCGCGCGAAGGCGGGCCTCACGACCGCTGCGACCGACGACACGCTGCATGGTTCGGTCGTCGGCGTCCGCGGCGAAGCCGGGCTCGACTTTTCCGCGGGCACACTGCGCATCCGGCCGCTCGTGTCGTTGACGTGGACCCACGGCCATCTCGACGATCTCCAAGGGCCTGGCGCGACCCTCGACTTCCACGGCTTCACTAGCCTCGAAGGCAGCGCAGGGGCGAGCCTGAGCGGAACGCTGCGCGCGGCGGCGACCACCTTTCATCCCTACGCCGGGCTTTATGCGGTCCACGAGTTCGCGGGCGACAACCCGCTGGACCTTCATGTCGGTAGCCAGTCGTTGCGGCTGGTCGATAAGCCCCAAAGCGACCACGCCAAGGCGACGACTGGCTTCGCCGCCGATCTGGGAGGCGTCTTCCGCCTATCGGTCGGCGGCGAAGCTGAATTCCTCGACGGCCGCAACGCGCTGAAGGGGCAGATCGGCCTCAGCTGGCACGGCTGACTTCGCCGCCGGCAGCGCATAAGGCTCGCTCCACATGGCAGACCGCAAAGCGCGCACCAAGGCGCCTTCCAAACCGGCAGCTCAGCCCACCCCGCCTGCGGCTGGCATGGACTCGCTCGAAACCTCGTCGGCCAAGCCCAAGGCAACCAGCATCAGTACGTCGCGCGGGCTTTCGACCTGGCTCAGGACACAGCGCTGCGCGATCGCCTTCACCTCGTACCAGACGGGCAAGCTGTTCCTGATCGGCGCGATGCCCGACGGACGCGTGAGCTTCCACCAACAGAGTTATCAGCGCGCGATGGGCGTGCACGCGCAATCGCAGCGCGTCTACGTCGCCTCGCTGTTCCAGATCTGGCGGCTCGAAAACGTGCTCGGCCCCGATGAGCGCGCGAACAAGGTGTTCGACCGTCTGTTCGTGCCTCGCAATGCGCAGACCGTTGGCGATCTCGACACGCACGAGATCGGCGTCGACCGCGCCGGCCGGCTGATCTTCGTGAATACGAAGTTCAGCTGCCTGTGCACCACGAGCACCCGCTTCGGTTTCCACCCGATTTGGAAGCCGCCGTTCATCTCGCGCCTCGCGGCGGAGGATCGCTGCCATTTGAACGGCCTCGGCATGGCCGACGGGATCGTGCGCTATGCGACCGCGGTCAGCCGATCCGACATCGTCACCGGGTGGCGCGAGCGGCGCCACGAAGGCGGCGTGCTGATCGACGTTCAGGACAACCGCATCGTCAGCGACGAATTGTCGATGCCGCACAGCCCGCGCGTGCATGAGGGGCGGACTTATCTGCTCGATTCCGGACGCGGCATGCTGGTCGAGGTCGATGCGAAGATTGGCAAGCGGCGCGAGATCGCTTTCTGCCCCGGCTTCCTGAGGGGCCTGTCGTTCCAAAAAGGCTTCGCGCTCGTGACCGTGTCGCTGCCGCGCGAGGGCAGCTTTTCGGGACTTGAACTCGACGAGGCGATTCGCAAGCGCGACGGCGAGCCGTGGTGCGGCGTGCTCGTCATCTCCCTGTCGAACGGCGACATCGTCGAGTTCCTGCGCTTCGACGGCGAGATCCGCGAGCTCTTCGACGTCGCCGTGATCCCTGATGCGGTCCTCCCGATGGCGATCGGGCTGAACGCGCCCGAAATCCACACCATGACCTCGTTCGACGCGGAATTCGGCGCGCTCAACGCTCTTTGACCAAGCGCCGGCGCGGCTGTCCGGGTCAAATGGGCCTTTCGCTGATTCAGCAATTGGCGGCTTACGATGAAGATGGCCGACGGCTAACTTTCGAAGTTCACTCCGCAATGTCCGCTTCCACCCATTCCGGACATCACCGGCGCGACCTTCGCAGTCGTCATGCGCTTTGGTTGGGCGCTTGATCCCAACCGCTATTGCGGAGGTGCGTCTTTTATCGGCGCAGGGTTTGCTAGCCTGCTAGCCTCATCATCGTCAGGTTGGAACGGATCGAGCAAGCTGGCGACGGCTTCGCGAACACCATTTCGATATCGGTTTCCACGGTCGCCGGGCTCCTTGTCGTAAACCTTCAGGTCGTCTCCTCTTAGAGCCTCTTCGCGGATGATGGCGAGCGTGCGAACATCGCCGCTGTAGATGTTCTGTATGAGCATTCGAACAGCGCCGCGAAGCGCGGTGATTTCAGCTTGGAGGTCGATAATCCGATTAGCCGTGTCGTCGTCCATAGACGCATGGTAAGAGTGAATCGTCGCATCGGCCAGCGGTCTATGCCAGCTGTTCGCTTTAGCCATTGCGGATGTGGGGTGAAGCCGTAAGCAGACCAGATGAATTCGCTTACAATCCATGCCTTCATACGCGAACTAGAAGTCAGTGGGATCCATTATGGGCTGACGTCAGCACGGGAAGGCGCCGTCATGGTACAAGTTGCGCTTCCGGGGCAGCGGTGGGAGGTTGAGTTCTTTGATGGTCGGGAGCCCGAGGTGGAAGTGTTTCGGAGCGACGGAAGCATTTTCGGCTACGCGAAGCTGGGCGAACTGCGCGAAAGCGCAAAAGACTGATGTCCGCCTTCCACCCA
>Ga0070661_100001214_pt1 | contig 18166 bp, 8 predicted proteins | sample KBSC43metaG_FD_64663 | JGI IMG/M metagenome (GOLD analysis project Ga0070661, IMG submission 64663) | Corn rhizosphere microbial communities from Kellogg Biological Station, Michigan, USA - KBS C4-3 metaG | ecosystem: Host-associated > Plants > Roots > Rhizosphere > Soil ... | reverse complement strand
ATACAATCCGAAACTGACATTCTTCAAAATAAAATAATTGGGAACCAATTCTCCTGCCAGGTATCGCCGCGTTACAATGCTATTTTTTGAAATTCCGTTTTCTGACCATGTCCCTGTTTTAAAATTCATGGCAGGGTGCGCATCAAGAGTCACCGCTACTTTGTTCTTGTTTATTAACCTGTATCTCCACCAAAAAAGAAAGAAATAAAACAAGCTTCCTGGGTAGATGACCTGATGAAGTATTACTGGTAGAAATTGCTGATCACGATCTTCAGTTAGCTGCAACTGGAAGAGTAAAGGTGAAGGTAGAGCCTTTGCTTTTTTCGCTTTCTACCGAAATGGTTCCATTGTGCCTGCTGATTATTTCACTGGCTATAAAGAGACCGATCCCAAATCCCGGGTATGTTTGTTCTGTTTTTCCTTCAACCCGGTAAAATCGTTCAAATATTTTTTCATGATCTTTTTTATCGATCCCAATTCCATGATCCTTGACACTTATTGATATAATATGTGGGGAAGGCTGGTAAACGTTTACTTCGATTGAATTGGTTTTGGGAGAATATTTTATTGCATTCGTCAAAAGATTCAGCAATACCTGCCCGATCCGGTCTTTGTCTCCGAACAATCTACAATCTGCTCTATTATTAATGAGTATTTCGTGCCTGGTCGTTTGCTTGACATCATCCACAGTTTCCTTCACCAGGTCATTCAGATCAAAGTTTTGCATTTTCAATTCGAGCTTATCCGAATCAATCCTTGAAAGATCCAATAACTCGGACATAAGGCGGTTCAATTTTATGATCTGCTTATCAATAGTGGACAAAGAGGTTTGTATGGTTTGCGATGAGATGTTCTCTTTGCTCAAATCATAATCCCTGAACATGCTCAGCAAAAGTTGTACATAACCTTTTATAGAGGTTACCGGTGTTTTCAGTTCATGACTGGCCATTCGGATAAAATCATCTTTGCGTTGTTCATGCATCTTTGTTTCATGAACATCGATACAACTGCCGATATATCCTTCAAATGTTCCTTCTGCTGAATAGCGGGGAATACCTGTTTCCCTTACCCACCTATATTGTCCATCTTCTCTTCGGAAACGGTATTCCAATGAATATTCCCTTCGGTGCGTAAAAGCATCTTCAAATACTTCAGAGCATCTCGCATAATCGTCAGGGTGCATTCCTTCTATCCATCCATATCCCAATTCCTCTTCCTTTTTTCTGCCGGTAAACCTTAACCATCCTTTATTTACAAAATTGCACTGCTTGTTTTCATCCGTCATCCAGATCATCACGGGCGCACTGTCGGCAACCTCTCTGAATTGTTCTTTACTTTTCTCAATTTCCATTGTAAAACGCCGTAGGTTGTCTTTCATCCTGATAATGGCAGTTCCCAACACATCGACTTCACTGCGAGGCTCAAAAGGCACATTAAAATTTCCCTTGCCTATAGCATCTGCCGCATCAGCAAGTTGTTTATTATGGGTATCAATTTTTGCAATGGATTGTCCAAGGCTTCCGATGACGTCGTGGGAGACATTATTTATCGGGACACCTGTTATGCCCCTCGCTATTTTCTGCGCTGCTTCATTCAATCCTGATAACATTTGCGTAATGACCTGCGTAGTGTAGAGCATGATCCCGAATACAACCACAACGGCTATCACTAGAAAGGCAAGGGTCGATTGTTTACCGAGCACTTCCTTATTGTAGATGACGTTCATGCTTGCTTTCACCCTTCTGAGTAAACCCTGTTGAAGATTTTTTAACTGGTCGGTACCGTCAGCGGAGATCTTCCACCAGGTTTCTGCGTCATACAAACTGTCAAAATGCAATTTTTGGAAAGTCTTTATGATATATCGCATCGTAGGTCGCAGGGCTGTGTTTTGCGATGCTTTATTATATTCTTGAAGTAAGGAAGGAGAAGCCTTTGTCAGAAGTTCTGTTTCGTAGCTTTTATATATGTCAAATACGCCAGAGAGACCATAAAGAGTGCCCACCATGTTATTCTTTGTGTAGAGCACGTTGTAAAAATTAGATCTGATTATTCCCAGGTAGGTTGCCATTTCCGACAATATCTGCTGAGTAACAAGATCGTTGAAAACCGGTTTTAAATACCTGTTGTTACTAACCGGGACGACAGCACTCAGCGTGTTAAGCCTGAAAATGGCGGTGGTGAAATATTGCATGACCACATCTTGTGAAGTACCTCTATCAATGGCAGAGCGAACACCGCTGATGTTTCTGAGGGAAGTATAGTCTTCAAAATTCCTGAGGGCTGAATCATTTCTTTGATCAAGTTTTCTTATTGCAAGATCAGTGATCGGTCTTTGGGCTTCCATCTGGGTGCGGGAATCGAAATCTTTTTTCAGAGCATAGGCAAAACTGTACCGGCGTTCCGTTTGCAAGCTTCCGATTAGGTCCGCGATATCTGCCGATTCATCTATACGCTCAATATATCCCTGGATCAGTTGAACATTTCTTGTTTTTTCATGATAGATCCCGATTGATAAATAGACGATCAGAAGAATAGGGAAGAGGGTAAGTAATAAAAGCTTCGTTGTTAAAGGAAGACGTCTGAAAAAATTGTTCATGGTCAAGTTCGTTTAAAAATTCAACCATTTACCCTTCCATTGTTTTTTGAATTGTGAATGAGGTGGTCAATCTTCGACAGTATGTCCTGCATATCGAAGGGCTTTGAAATAAATTCATCGGCTCCTGCCTGGAGACAAATTTCCTTCGCATTGGGATGCGCAGAGATCATAATGACAGGAGTGTGGGCCAGGGAACTATCTTTTTTCAATTCGCTGCACAGGTCAGTTCCATTTACGCCTGACAAAAGCATGTCCATTATGATAAGGTCAACCTCATCAGTCCTCAGTATTTCATTGGCTTGTTCGGCCCTGTCTGAAACAGTTACCGAATAGCCCTTATATTCCAACATCATTTTGATCATCGTTCCTATATCAGGATCGTCATCCAAAACCAGTATTTTTTCTTTTTTATTCATTTTCTTTTATTCATTTTCGTTCCGTTTTATTACGCACTGTTGGTAATGTGAATGTAAAAACTGAGCCAACTCCTTTTTGGCTCGTGAGGTCGATTGTTCCCCCATGACGCTGTATGATCTCTTTTGCTATAAATAATCCTATGCCAAAACCCGGAAATGTCTGTTCCTCTTTGCCCCCAGCCCTGTAAAAGCGTTCAAATATTTTTTCGTGATCCTTTTCATCAATGCCAATACCAAAATCTTTCACACTTACGGAAACCCTATTTTTTTCTGAATAGCGTATCCACACCTCCACTTTGTCAGAGTTGGGAGAATATTTGATCGCATTGGTAAGAAAATTGATAAGCACCTGGCCGATACGATCTTTGTCGCCATCCACCTCGCATTCAAAATCGTGAAATATGTTAATGTTATGTTTTGAATTCGTGTAGAGAATATCCTGTACGGTTTCGATGACCAGTTCATTCAAATTGAATAATTCGTTATTCAATACGAGCATACCGGTCTCAATTTTCGACAGGTCAAGCAGCTCAGACATTAACCTTGTCAATCTTGTGATCTGCTTGTCGACGCTTACCAGTGACGACTTGATCAATAATGGAGATAGTTTACTTTCGTCTTCTTTTAATGCCGACAAAAGTAATTGTGTATATCCTTTTATTGACGTCACAGGGGTTTTCAATTCGTGACTGGCCATTTTAATGAAATCGCTCTTCAGCTTGTCTGCTTCATTTAGTTTTCGCAATTCCTCGGTTCCCTGGCTTACCTTTTTTTCAAGGTTCATAGATAACTGGCGGTATTTTTCCTCACTTTGCCTCAACGCAGATTCCACTTCTTTTATCTTTCTGATGTCCTGCATAAAGGCGATGCCTTTTTCCTTTGAACCGGTAAGCATGGCATATCCTACAAGACTCGAAACTTTTTCTCCGCTTTTACTAATGTATTGCGTTTCGTAAGGGGCCACTGTTTTACCTTCTACTGCCTGCTGCACTTTGTCTTGGTGCATAAGTGCATCTTCGGGCAGTGTAAATTTTCGCCAGTTCAGTTCGCCTTGCTGCATCTCCTGCCTCGTATAACCCATTAAGTTTAAAAAAGAATCATTGGCATCATATATTTCACCGCTGATATGCCAGAAAGCAACGGGCAATACATTGGAATCAAACAAAAACCGGAAACGCTCTTCACTTTCCCTGACCTTTTCATCGGCCGTTTTTTGCTCGTGGATGTCCATGCTCGTGCCAATGAACCCGTTGAATTTTCCATTGAAATATTGTGGCATTCCATTATCAACAAACCACCGGTATTCGCCGGTCCTTCCATTTTTCAGCCGCATGGTTAAAGTATAAGACTTTTGATGCCTGGCCGCATCGTTCATTACAGCTAACACTTTTTCAATGTCATCGGGATGAATAAACTTTTTCCATGATAATTCTCCAATATTTGCTATCTGTGGAAGATTGAAATAGTCAAGGCCCGTCTTATTGAGAAACGTGGTCTGGAGTTTATCATCGGTCAGCCAGACAAACAAAGGAAATTCCGTCGCCAGCGTTCGAAATTTTTCTTCACTTTCTTCAATCTTTTTTCGCGCGATCACTTGTTCAGTAACTTCCGTGACAACGGCAATGATGCCCGTGGCGTTACCATGTAAATCTATTAAGGGTTCATAAGTACAATTATACCAAGCTTTATAGGGCTGGCCTTTTCGTTGAAAGGTAAATTCTGTTTCGCTTACTGCGAACGTCTCACCCTTCAGGAATTTGTCTACGGATGCTTTATACAATGCACGGACATCTTCCTGCCTCGTTATTTCAGGAAATATGTTCGTTAACGCCCGCCCTTTTACTTCAAGAAACGTTTTACCCCACATTTCCAGCACTTTATCATTTGCTGCCTCAACAATAAAATCGGGGCCCTTGTATATGACTATTCCAACAGGAGCCTTCTTGATAAAGTACTCCAGCTGTTTTTCATGTTCTTCAATTTTTTTCCGTATCGCTAGCTGCGCCGTAATCCGCGCCAACAACTCTTTTGTTGAAAATGGTTTTACGAGATAATCATCGGCACCGATCTGGTAACCTTCAATTTTTGACTCTTCTCCTGCGCGCGCTGTAAGCAATATGACGGGAATTCGTTCATATTTTTTATTTTCTTTAATTGCTTTCAATAATTGAATTCCGTCCATCTCCGGCATCATTACATCGCTTACTACCAGCTGAGGGGCCTGCTCCTCCATTTTTTGCAAAGCCTCAACTCCATTTTCGGCAGTTACTACCGTAAATTTCCGGTCGAGAATATTTTTCAGATACTCGCGCATGTCCGGATTATCGTCAACAACCAGGATATATGAAATGTCACGGATCCTTTCATTTTCATCCTCTTTATTATTGACAGGCATCCTGATCAAACTATCTGCTTCCTCCAGGAATGCATCCGCGAGTCTGACTTCAGCGTCGATGTCCGATTCATCAATTTGTTCAACCGGTAAGTGTTTTCTGCCTGTCGGAACCGATATGACAAATTCAGAACCTACCCCCAGCTGGCTGTTAACTGAAATATTTCCACCATGCATCTTCACAAATTCACTAACAAGCGATAAACCGATACCGGTGCCTTCGTGGGTTCTCCCCGTTACGTTTTGCACTCTGTGAAACCGCTGAAATAGATTAGGTAGCTCTTCCCGGGGAATTCCCACACCCGTATCAACAATAGTTAGCTCGGCATTATTATCTCTTACGCTCAGAGAAACTGTGATGCTTCCGGTAAGGGTATATTTAAATGCATTGGACAAAAGATTCAATACAATTTTTTCCCACATGCTCCTGTCAATATAAACAGGCTGGATGATATGCTCACAATTTACATTGAAATGCAAACCCGCATTTTCAATAGCAGAACGAAAACTTCCGGCAATGTTTCGTGTAAATATCGAGATATCGGTCAATTGAAATTGAGCTTTCGTCCTTCCCGCTTCTATACGACTAAAATCAAGAAGATTGTTCACCAGGCGCAGTAGTCGGATTGAATTGCGATGCGTGGTTTCAATCTTATTTTTTTCCTCATCGGTTAACTGGCTTTGGGTCTGGTGGAGCAGATCCTCAAGAGGTCCCAACATTAAAGTAAGAGGGGTTCGGAATTCGTGGCTGATGTTTGAGAAGAAAACAGTTTTTGCTTTGTCTATTTCTGCAAGAGCCTCAGCGCGCCTCCGTTCTGCTTCGTAAGCCATAACATTGTTCACTTCCAGCGCAATTTGATCGGCTACCAATGTCGTAAATTGTTTGTATGCCTCATCATAGATTCTGTAAGGGTTAAGCGCGGCCGTAAGTATCGCGTTTGGATGATTATTGCCTGAAGTAATAATGGGAATGTGAACAAAATGTGATGGCTCAATCTCCCAGGCCCCTTTTGGTAAATTTCTTCTTCTTCCTTTATTTTCAGAAATAACGATTTCTTTTTTGCTAAAAGCTTTGCAGAGATTGGATGTGTCATCCATTGGATTTAAAAGATCTACGTGCGATGGCACATTAACCTGGTCTTTATCAATGCCCGAGTAAGCGATCGCTTGCGCCGTGCTGCCTTCGTTATCTGCTTTATACAAAACAGCAAAAGGAAAATCTTTTTGATTGTCTTCCAGGATCTTTAATGCATTTTCATAAACGTCAGCCACCGTTTGCATTTTTGCAAGACTTTTCCCAAGGTCTCGTAATGTTCTTAGCCGACGTTCTCCAATGATTCTCGCTGTATCATCAGTGTTGGCACAGATCATTCCCGCGGTGCCACCCTGATCGCCTGGAATGGGAGTATAAGAAAACGTGTAATAGGTTTCTTCCAAATAACCATTGCGATCCATGATCAAAAGCTGCGACTCCACATAAGTCCCCTCGTCTTTCTCCATTACGGTCTTAAGTAATGGTTCAATATCTTCCCAGATATTTTTCCAAACTGCTGACGCCGGTTGACCCAATGCCCAGGGATGCATACCACCCACTATATCTTTATAGGGATCATTATATAACTTAATCAGATCCTTTCCCCAACCGATCCATATTGGTTGGCGTGAGGTCAGCATTATGCGAACGCAGGTTTTTAAACTTTGAGGCCAGGTTTCAGGTCGTCCCAATGATGTTTTCTCCCAATCGTATGCGCGGATAAGCTCCCCCATTTTACCGCCCCCTTCAAGGAAGGTAGCTTTTGAGCTTATCTCATGGGAAATGATGGTCACCCCTTCTTGCATAAAAAGTTATCCTGTTTTGATTGACAATTAGTCTTTGTTTGGTTCTGACTTGACGGGTATCGAAACAGTAAAGACCGAACCCTTACCCTTTGCACTTTGCACCGAAATTGATCCGTTATGCCGTTGGACTATTTCATTGGCGATAAAAAGACCAATACCAAAACCGGGAAATGTCTGTTCACTTTTGCCTTCTGCACGGTAAAAACGTTCGAATATCCTGATCTGATCTTTGCTGTCTATGCCTATACCGGCATCTTTCACCGTTATAACAGCCAATTCTTTATTATTGTCCACACATACTTCAATGCTGTCCGAGTCAGGTGAATATTTGATCGCGTTTGTCAAAAGGTTTAATAAAACCTGGCCAATACGGTCCTTATCTGCAAAAACCTTCCCTTCGAAATCATTGTGCAAAATTATTGCGTGTTTTGAAGCAGTCTGTCGTATGTCCTGTACTGTTTCTTCTACGAGCGTGCCCAGATCAAATGCCGTTCTATGCAATTCAAGTTTTCCTGATTCTATCCTGGAAAGATCGAGTAATTCAGAAATGAGCCGCGTAAGTTTAACGACCTGCTTTGAAATTGTATTGAGCGAAGACTTAATTGTTTGCTTTGATGCCCTTAATCTTTCCTCATCTGCTTCATTAAAAATGTTTAGCATTAACTGCACGTAACCATTAATAGAAGTAATAGGCGTCTTTAATTCATGGCTGGCCATTTTGATAAAGTCGTCTTTGCGTTGTTCCAGTTTTTTCAATTCAGTAATGTCCGTTACTGAACCGGCAAAGCCGGAGAATTCGCCATCCAAAGCGTAAAAAGGATATCCTTCCGTCAACCCCCATCTTATTTCTCCGTCGTATCGTTTGAATCTGAATTCTTTTTTGAAATTTTTTCTTTGTTGAAAGCACTCCCGGAATTCGGTAGTCATGGACTCCCTGTCCGCATCCAATACTGCTTCCATCCAGCTTTTGGTGATTACTTCGTGGAAGTTTTGTCCTGTCCATTTCAGCCATGTATCACTCACGAATACATTTTCTTCTTCGTCATTTGTCATCCACAAAGCAGCCGGTGACGCATTGGAAATGGTCTTGAATAAGAGCTCACTTTCAAGGATCTTTTCTCTGAATCTTTTTTGATCATCTATATCCATGCAAGCGCTGATAAAACCAAGAAACTCTCCCTCGGGGGAAAATCTCGGAACTGAATTATCAGCGATCCATCGATATTCACCATCGTGGCGCAGCAACCTGTATTCTGAATAAAATCTTTTCTGTTCCTTGAATGAGAAGTTATAAGTATCGATGCATCTTTTTACATCGTCTGGATGTACCGCCTCAAGCCATCCTTCGTTACTTTCCTGTTCATGTGTTCTTCCCGTAAACTGAAGCCAGGTTTTATTAAAGTAATCTTCAAATTTATCAGTACCTGACATCCAGATCATGGCAGGTACATTGTCGGCCATGGTTTGAAACAGCTCGACACTTTCTTTAAGTTCAAGTTCCCTTGTTTTTTCTTCAGTTATATCCAGCATGGTCCCTATTAACCGACCTCGCAAGCTGTCATCTTCAAAAAACATTTTAGCCCGGATATGTACCCAGCGTACCTCATTATGATTACTGAAACGATGCACGCGAATTTCCAGATCGAATTTATCGTCACTTCCCGGCTTAATAACTTGCACCACCTGTCTTAAGAAATGATTTCTGTCTTCCGTGTATATGTGGTTGAGAAAATCAGTGAAGGAAGGATCTACACCATCCGGTATCCCACATATTTTCCTGCTTTCTTGTGAACACAGCAGGTTCGCGCCTTTGGGATCATATTCCCAAGTGCCTAAACTGGTCATTTCGACGGCCATTCGGAAACGCTCTTCGTTTTCGTGTATGAGACGTGCCGTTTCTTTTTGCAAACTGATGTTCCTCGCGATCTTTGAGGCGCCGATTATTGTGCCGCTTGAATCTCTGATAGGCGAAGACGTCAGGGAGATGTCAATTAGCTTCCCATTCTTAGCCATTCTTTTTGTCTCGAAATGCTCAACTTTTTTTCCCTGCTTCAGCAGGCCGAGTATTTCATATTCTTCGTTCATCCGTTCTGGCGGAATTATTTTGAAGATCGATTGGCCGATCATTTCTTCTTCACTGTAACCAAATAATCTTTCTGCAGCACTATTCCAGCTGGTGACGATTCCTTCCAGGGTTTTACCGATGATAACATCATCTGAAGATTGAACGATGGCTGCCAATCTCGCATTGAGCTCCTCAATTTGTTTTCTCGCGGTAATATCTCTTGCGACCTTCGATGCTCCGATTACAGTTCCATTTGCATCCCTGATAGGTGATATGGTAAGTGATATGTCGAGCAACTTACCGTCCCTGGTTATTCTCTTGGTCTCAAAGTGATCGATTTTTTCACCTCTTTGAAGTTTGCTGATTATTTCTGATTCCTCGCCCTCTCTGCCTTTTGGAATTAATTTCATAATAGACTGACCTATCATTTCTTCTTCGGCATAACCAAATAATTTTCCTGCGGCGTTGTTCCAGCTTGTAATGATCCCACTAAGGGTTTTGCCAATGATCGCGTCATCTGAAGATTGGACGATAGCTGCCAATCTTGAATTTATCTCCTGCCCTTTCTTTCTTTCGCTAATATCAGTAGTAAATGCCAAAAACCCTTTTACATTTCCGCTCGTATCAAATTCTGGCGTATAGGAGATTTCTAAATACCGGTGAGTTGTTTTATATGGCAGTTCCAATTCATACTTTGTTGCTGTGCCACTTAATGCTACTTCTATTTGATCTTTTACGAGTTCATATACTGAGGGCGCTAAAAGTTCGTCTATCTTTTTCCCAATGACATCGGCAAGGGCCACCTTGTGCCAATCAAGAAACGCTTTATTTACATATTCATAGCAGTGGTTGGTATTGACATATGCAATAGGAAAAGGGATCATTTCAAGAACACCGATAGAAAAATCTATGTGGGCAAATCTTGCATTGTCTTCCGTGCCCGGAAACATACGCTGGATCTTTTGAATGGTGCTCATGATTTGATTTTCTGCCCCAAAAGAAAGTAAACAGCAATTTAGAGAAAAGGACTCTCGGTTTTTACGCTTACAAACTTTATACAGCAGCTGATATTTAGTATTTTAACTTTTTTGCCCAGGCTTGTATGTGTCGACATAAAACTGCAAAGTGGGTATTTTTTTTCCCACCCTACGTTTTCTCCTTTCTGGATAGTTTAAAAAATGGTTTCGTATGGTTATCCCTCGATCTTTTATCGCAGATTAGGGATCGGGAGTCAGTTAAAAAGAGCATTAAGTATGCCATTTAACTTGTAATATATAGCAAGAACTTAAAATGATTGGTATTTCTCGTTCTCATTTGGTTTAGCATGATATTTTGAATAATTGGCTTCATGAAAACATTTGACGGATTCAACGTGCCCAAAAGAAAATTAAAGGGGCTATTGCAGAACACGGAGAGAAGTGCCCAAGTAATCAACCTGGTCTATGTTTCTGATAAAACCCCCGGCATTGAGAGATCGAGACGCGGCAAAAATTTCACCTATACAAAAAACGGGAAAAGGATAACCGACGAAAAAGATCTTTTGAGGATCAGGAAACTTGTCTTACCTCCCGCATGGGAAAATGTTTGGATCTGCAGTCTATCAAATGGCCATTTGCAGGCGACAGGATTTGATGTAAAAAAGAGAAAACAATATAAATATCATTCTTTATGGTCCGAATTCCGGAACCAGACAAAATTTTACCAGTTATTAGAATTTGGAAAAAAATTGCCTGCGATACGTGAACAACTTTCAAAAGATCTTTCAAAGCCAGGTTTGCCGTTAGAGAAAGTATTGGCTGCATCGGTTATGATCATGCTGGAAACAAATATTCGCGTAGGCAATAATGTCTATGAAAAACTATATGGTTCTTTTGGGTTAACGACTTTGAAAGACAAACATGTAAAGATCAATGGCAACTCCGTAAAATTTTGCTTTAAAGGGAAGAAAGGGATCTATCATGAGATCGATCTGAAAAGCGCAAAACTTGCGCGAATTGTCAAACAATGCCGCGATATCCCGGGTAAAGAACTGTTTCAGTATTACGATGAAAAGGGTGAGAGAAAACCAATCGATTCAGGGATGGTAAATGAGTACATAAAAAACATATGTTGCGATAATTTCACTGCAAAGGACTTCCGAACGTGGACCGGCTCCGTCCATGCGGTCGAGGCATTTAAAGAATTAGGTTGTTGTGAAAGCGAAACCGAAAAAAAGAAAAGAATAGTACAGGCGCTTGACATCGTAGCCCAAAGATTGGGAAATACGAGAGCTGTTTGTAAAAAATATTACATCCATCCCATTATTGAGACGTTGTATTCAAACGGGCAGTTGGAACCTTTTTTTAAATTAAATAAAGCCAGTGAGGGAAATCAGTTTTCAGAAGCTGAAAATATTCTTATGCGATTATTAGAGAACTCCTGAATGTTATTTCGAATAAAAATCCCGCTTTGAAAGCGGGACAAGTAAAGGTTTTCTCATGTAAACAGTGGTTTGACCAACACGTGGTTGCCTTGGTTGCACAAATTAAAAGAAAAAAAATCATATTTAGCTCAATTCGAAATTCGCAGGCCCTCGGCCAGGTTTTTTGAGCCTTGTCAGCCTGTGGACATTGTAAAATGCAATCGTGACAATTGTCATTGTAGCTATCAGCATACACAGTATGAATAAGGGCCTTAATTCCCTTAGCCAATACACCTCTATTAAAATAAAACCGTGTATAGCACATATGACCTTCGAAGTGAGGCTGTGACTGACTCCCGCATTGGTTAAGAGATGATGAAGATGAGTTCTATCGGGGTGAAAAGGAGATTGGCCCTTCCAAATCCGCAGGGAGAAGACTCTGACCGCGTCAAATACAGGAATTAAAACCATCCCGAGGGCAAATAGTGGAGCTGCCTTTATGATAGGCTGTGCTGCACTGCTGTTCCCTTGTATAAATTTTGTACAAAGGATTGAAAGAATAAAACCGATGACCAATGAACCGGTATCACCCATAAAAATCTTTGCAGGGTTCATATTAAAAAACAAAAACCCGAGTATGCTTCCGGCGAGAGCAAATGCGATAATTGCAAAACTTTTATCATTTTCGATGGTAAGAAAAATACCAATGGTAATAAGACTCATAAAAGCCAATCCTGCAGCCAGGCCATCTATACCATCTATAAAGTTGAAAGCGTTTATGATTCCTACGACGGCAAGAATTGTAAAACTAAACTGAGCGCTTATTGGTAGCTCATTCAGCCCAAAAAGTCCACCAAATGTATTGATACGAATGCCAGACAAAGCAATCAAGCAGGCAAGTGCTATCTCAACAATGAACTTATATTTTGGGGAAAGGTCATTTAAGTCATCTGTAATTCCCATTGCAGCAAGGATAGCCATCGAAAAAAAACACACCATCATTTCACTTGAAAAGGAGAAGGGAAACCAAAGAGCAACCGAGATCGCCATTCCTAATATAATAGCAATACCACCTAATGTGGGAGTGGGTAATGAATGCTCTTTTCGTGAATCAGGCATATCATGCAACCTGTATTTATTCACCAGCCTGATTATTGGCGGAATGCAGACCATGGCAATGACGAAGCCTGAGATGAAGCAAAGTAAACCAAACTTATAGTCACTAAAATTCAGTTCGATCTGAAGAAGCGGGATGAGGCTTTTCATTGGCTCTGGATTTGGTTCGATAGAATATTGGAGCAGAAAAATAGAAAGAATACTTTGAAACGGCAAGACTTTTTTATTGTGTTTTTTCCAAAAAAATTACGATCTCTCAATATGAATTTTTCCTAATTTGAAGGCTTTTTAAATTAAAAACTTTGTGGAAATAGCTTTTTGGGTAAGCATGCGGTGTTATTTTACTACTGTGTCTGATACGGCCTGTTATTATTTATCATCAACAGGGTAAAAGAGACTTTCTTGTCTCCGGAGGAAAAAAACACCTCCGAACTTCCGCCGGTTACGCTAGTCGTGGCAGCAAATAATGAAGAAGCCATTATTCCACAAAAAATAAAAAATTGCGCTGAAATCGATTATCCTTCTCATCTTTTTAATGTGATTTTTATAACAGACGGATCTATCGACTATTCAAATGATATTGTTGAGCAGCATGATTTTATCACCCTCTTGCATCATTGATGATTTTCTTTTTCAATTAGGACTGGCACTTATTTTTGTAAAAAAATTCAAATAATTTCTTCACCCGCCATACTATCCAATCCCATCGAATATTTAAAAGGAGTCGGTCCTCAGAAAGCTGACCTCCTGAAAAAAGAGCTTGGAATATTTACGTTTGGCGATCTTCTCGATCATTTTCCTTATCGTCATGTGGATAAAACAAAAGTGAGCCTGATTGATGATATAAATCCTGCATCGGAATATATCCAGGTTGCCGGCGTTTTATCGGTGGTTGAATTAGTCGGTCAAAAGGGCAAAAAAAGATTGGTAGGACAGTTGGCAGATAAATCAGGCTATCTTGAATTGATATGGTTTGAGGGAGTAAGCTGGATACACAAGAGTCTCAAAACAGGCCAAAGCTATCTTGTTTATGGGAAGGTTAGTTTTTACCAGGGCCATCCGCAAATTGTGCACCCGGAAATGGAGTTACTAACCGAAAGAACATCGGAAGGCAAAAGTTATCTTGAGCCCGTTTATCCAAGTACAGAGAAATTAAAATCAAGAGGGTTAGGGGGCAGGCAGATCGGAAAACTAACCCAGTCATTGTTTGCAATACTGAGGGAGAAAGATATTCCCGAAAATCTTCCTGCGCCGGTCCTGCAGCGACTTAAAGTTTTGCCACGATATATCGCCTATCAACAAATTCACTTTCCTGGATCATTGGCTAAATATGAAAATGCTGTAAAGCGTCTAAAATTCGAAGAGTTTTTTTTATCTCAATTACGTTTGGGAAGGCTACGATTACAGCGACATCGTTTTTCTAAAGGAATTGTTTTTGACAAAGTGGGACAATTGTTCAATACATTTTATAGCAATTACCTTCCTTTCGAATTAACGGGAGCACAAAAAAGGGTGATCAAGGAAATAAGAATTGACACGGCAAAGGGACACCAAATGAATCGTTTGCTTCAGGGAGATGTGGGAAGCGGAAAAACCATTGTGGCACTATTGATCATGTTATTGGCGAACGACAACGGCTACCAGGCCTGCCTGATGGCGCCAACCGAGATCTTATCGCAGCAGCATTATGGAAATATTCTTGAATTGGTAAAGAATCTGCCCGTAAAGATCAAATTATTGACAGGATCAACAAAAGTATCCGAGCGAAGAGAGATCATCAACGAGCTGGCAGAGGGTAGCATTCATATTCTTGTTGGTACACACGCCATGATCGAAGAAACAGTTCGGTTTAAAAATCTGGGGTTGGCAATTATTGATGAGCAACACCGCTTCGGTGTTGCCCAAAGATCGATGCTATGGGAGAAATCTGATATCCCACCTCATATCCTGGTGATGACTGCCACGCCTATTCCCAGGACGTTGGCAATGACAGCGTACGGCGACCTCGATTACAGCATAATGGATGAAATGCCTCCCGGAAGACAACTTATCAGTACCGTTCATCGTTATGAGAGCAGACGGCCGCAGGTCATGGATTTTTTAAAGAGCGAAATAGCAAAAGGAAGGCAAGTCTACATCATCTTTCCCCTGATCGAAGAAAGCTCGAAACTGGATTATGAGAATCTGATGAAGGGATACGAAAATGTGCGAGCATATTTCCCGGAACCCAAATATTGGATAAGTATGGTGCATGGAAAGCAAACCTCCGTGCAAAAGCAAACCAATATGAATCGGTTTGTATCCGGAGATACACAAATTATGGTTTCTACAACTGTGATCGAGGTAGGAGTAAATGTGCCAAATGCAACTGTGATGGTTGTCGAAAGTGCGGAACGCTTTGGACTTTCACAACTACATCAGCTGAGAGGAAGGGTGGGCAGAGGAAAGGAGAAAAGTTATTGTGTGCTATTAACGGCGAATGACATTGGTAATGATGCCCGTGAAAGAATGAAAGTTCTGACAGCGACCAATGATGGTTTCGTAATTGCCGAAAAAGATCTTGAGCTACGTGGTCCTGGTGACATTGAAGGAACAAGGCAAAGTGGAGAATTAAACTTTAAGCTGGCAAGTATAGTCAAAGACAGGTCCATTTTGGAGACTGCGAAAAGTGTAGCCATAAACATCTTAGATGAGGATCCGGACCTTGTTTCGATCGAAAATTTACCATTGAAAAACTTCCTGTCGTCACAAAAAGGAAAGACAATTTGGAGTCATATTTCTTAACACAAGATTTTAAAAAATTTCTCGGTGATTTTGATTAAATTGGAAAAAAGAAAATTGAACCGTACAGTTTATACACTTCTTTTCGCATTTCTGTTACCTGCCTCTGCCCTCAAAGCCCAGTTCAGCAATTTAGAATTTGTAGAGAATAAAGGCCAGTGGGACAAGCGCATTAAGTTTTTAGGACAAGTTTCTGCTGGTATGTTTTCTGTGGAGCAAAACGGGTTTATGGTTGTGCAGCATAAGCCGGAAGATTGGGCAAAGATCGGCGAGCTGGCACATAATCACGGGACGTCGCAAATAGCCAGAAATTCCTCCTTTACGATCCATTCTCATGCCTACAAAGTAGAGTTTTTGAATGGAAATAAGATTGCTGAAGTGATTCCCGATAAACCTTTACCTGGTTATAATAATTATTTTATCGGCAATGATCCTTCCAAATGGGCTACCGATTGTAAGGTTTACGGCGGCATTACTGTGAAAGAAGTATATCCAAATGTAGATGTCCGTTATTATTCCAATGCAGGCGCCGTACAATATGATCTTATTGTAAAACCCGGTGCTGATATTTCACGTATTGCATTGAAGTATGATGGCGCCGATAAATTGGAATTAAAAAATAGAGAACTGGTTATAGGCACTTCGGCTGGCAATCTTAAAGAGCTTAGTCCTTATACTTACCAGGTTGACGAAGGCGGAAGAAAACAGGTTAACTGTAAGTATATTCTAAAAAACAACGTCGTAACATTTGATGTTAAAGGTTATGATAAGTCATCAACGCTGATCATAGATCCTTCACTGGTTTTTTGTTCCTTCACCGGAAGTACAGCTGATAATTGGGGATTTACTGCAACTTATGGACCTGATGGTAGCATGTTCGGAGGTGGGATAGTCTTCTCGGGTGGTTCTTTTCCCGTCTCTCCCGGTGCGTTTCAAACGAATTTTGCCGGTGGCGGCGGCGGATGGGGAGCTTTTGATATTGGGATAATAAAACTCTCTCCCAATGGAAGCAATAGAATGTATGCGACATACCTTGGTGGATCGGGAAATGAAATGCCGCAAAGTATAATCTGTGATCCGCAGGGAAATTTGATCGTGGCTGGTCGCAGCAATTCAGGCGACTATCCCGTCAAGCCTGCCAATAATCTCAAAGGGACAGGTGGCGGTTTTGACATTATAGTTACCAAAATAAATGCGTCGGGAAATGGGCTGGTCGGCTCCATGCGGATAGGAGGAAGTGAAAGTGATGGAGCAAATATTGATGATTATCCAAATGGGGCGGGCTCATTGCTTCGCAACTATGGCGACGAAGCCAGAAGTGAGGTGAACATCGATAATGCGGGAAATATTTATTTGGCCTCTTGTACTCAATCCGGAAATTTTCCCGTGGTATCACCTTTCCAGGGAACCAAAGGAGGCGGGCAGGATGGAGTTGTTTTAAAACTATCGCCCGACGTTGCGAACCTACTTTTTAGCACTTACCTCGGGGGCTCCGGTGACGATGCCACGTATGTTATATCAATAAGCCCATTAACCGGAAATTTATACGTTGCGGGAGGCACAGGTAGCAATGATTTCCCCGGCAATCATGCAGGGGTGATAGGTCCGAATTCGTTTGGGGGAATCGATGGTTTCATAGCTGAAATATCCGGAACTACACTGGTTCGGTCCACCTATCTCGGTACTTCCGGTACTGACCAGGTGTACGGGATTCAATTCGACAAGAATGGATTTCCTTACGTGACTGGGCAAACAACCGGATCATGGCCCCATGTTAACGCTGCTTATTTTGACAATGGTGCTAAACAATTTATTTCAAAACTCAAACCCGACCTTTCCGGATTTGTTTATTCGACCACTTTTGGAACATCCTCAAACCTGCCTAATATTTCGCCCACGGCATTCCTGGTAGATCGCTGTGAAAATGTATATGTGGCAGGATGGGGAGGCTGTTTTAATTGCAGTTCTCCGTCAGTGTCCAGCTATCCTAATGCAGGAACGGGAGGTCTGCCCGTTACGCCGGACGCGATCAAGGGTTCGACTGATGGCAAGGATTTTTATTTCTTCGTCTTGAAGAAAGACGCAGTGTCCCAACTGTACGGTAGCTTTTTTGGAGAGAATAATCTGGGCGCCGGCTGCGACCATGTGGATGGTGGTACAAGCCGCTTTGATCAAAATGGGGTTATTTACGAAGCAATTTGTGCTAATTGTAAGGAATTAGATCCTGGAGCAGTATTTCCCACTACACCAGGTGCGTGGGCAACAAGCAATCCTTCGAACTTTGGTGGTAAGTGTAATCTTGCGCTTGTAAAAATTGCTTTTAACCTGGCGGGAGTAAAAGCAGGGATAGAGTCCATCATAAACGGAGTACCTCGTGATTCAGCAGGCTGTGTTCCTCTGACTGTTGATTTTACTGATACGATACATAATGCAAAAAGTTACGAATGGACTTTTGGAGATGGATCACCAACAGTTACAACTACCGATCCCAATACATCACATGTTTTTAATTCAACGGGTACGTTCCTTGTCAGGCTTGTTGCAGTAGATTCGACAACCT
>Ga0070661_100001206_pt1 | contig 18196 bp, 21 predicted proteins | sample KBSC43metaG_FD_64663 | JGI IMG/M metagenome (GOLD analysis project Ga0070661, IMG submission 64663) | Corn rhizosphere microbial communities from Kellogg Biological Station, Michigan, USA - KBS C4-3 metaG | ecosystem: Host-associated > Plants > Roots > Rhizosphere > Soil ... | reverse complement strand
TTGTGATCGTGGCCGAGCAGGCCGTGCGAATGGCCGGCGAAGCGATTCCGCGGCAGGCCGGTATCGAGAACGGTGACCTTGCGGCGGGCACGGCCGAGCTGCAGGGCGGCGGCGAGTCCGGCAAAGCTGCCGCCGATGATGATGACGTCATTCATGATGATGGGCTCCGTGTTGTGGATGGAGGAGGTTGGGCTGGGCCTGGCACGCCATATCGTCCAGCGTTACGCGCTTGAGACGGGCAGCGGGGCCGGCGCGCGGCTGCGCCAGAAGGAGGAAGTCATGGGTCGATTGATTATTGGACGACTGGTACAGTAATGTGAGGCGGAGATAGTGAACTGTCAAGTCCAATTAATCTTCCGCAGTCCACCATGCTGAATGGCCCGCTGCTGCCGCTGCTCGCGGCTCGCCCTGCCCGCCGTCGGGGGTGATGTTCCTCGTAACCCTGCTCAGCGCGGCGGAGACGAGACCCATTTCGTGAGTTTGCTCGGCACGAACGCGATCGCCGCGGCGTCGCTGGTGGTGTCCGTCATCCCTGCTGCGGTCGTCCGCTGCGTCACAGGGCTCCTCGGGTTGCCGTCAGTTACTGGACTGCAAATACAATAATGCGGAAACTATAGTGAACTGCCAACTCCACTGAATCTGCCCATGGCTCGCCCCCCAGCTCCCGCTCCCAAGCCCCAACGCGGCCGGCCACGCGATCCCGAGCGCTTGCGGCGCATCCTGGAAGCTGCGCAACGGCACTTCAACGAGCATGGCCTGGAGCGTGCCAACGTGGATGCCATCGCCGCGGACGCCGGTGTTGCCAAGATGACCGTGTACAACAACTTCGGCTCCAAGGAGGGGCTGTTCCGGGCGGTCGTGCGCGACAGGACGGCGACGGTGGTGGTTGGCGTCCCGGGCGCCGGGGAGTTGGACCCGGAACAGCCGGAGAAGGCGCTCCTGGCGATCGGCGCCCGGTTTCTCGCACTGGCGCGCGGGGACGACGCCCAGGGCGCGTTGCGCTCCGTCTACGGCGTCGCGGGGGCGCAGCCGGAGGTCTGCCGGGCGTTCTACAAGGACGGCCCTGAGCGTGTGAATGGCGAGCTGGCTGCATACCTGCGCCGTGCCCACTTGGCGGGCACGCTGAAGGTGCGGAACCCGCTTCAGGCCGCGGACCTGTTCCTGTCGATGTTCCTGGGCTCCGGTCACATCCGCGGACTGCTGAAGCTCGAGATGCCGGATTCCCGGGAAAACAGCGCTCTTCTGCGCGAGGCCGTACGGGTCTTCATGGCGGCCTACGGCGTGTAGGTCAGAAGCTCTTCGCCAGGACCGCATTCGCGGCGGAGCTCACCCCGCCACCAGCCGCACAAGCTGAACCTGTCGTGATCGCGCTGGACGACCGCTTCTCGGAAGCCAGTATCGAACTTCGCTTTTGCAGTTTGCAATCGTTCAGCGACAGTGCTGGAATATGTAGTGCGCCTGCACTACACTCTCGGAATGAAAACCGCCGTCATTCCTCAAGTTCGCGTCGAGCCGGAGCTGCGCGCTGATCTCGATTCCGTGCTGCTGCCCGGCGAGACCCTGAGCGACTTTGTCGAGGCCTCGGTGCGCAAGGCCATTGAATTCCGACGCGTGCAAACCGACTTCGCCTCGCGTTGCGACGCCTCGTTGGCCAACTACGAACGCACCGGGATATCCATCCCCGCGGACGTTGTCCTGTCGAAGCTGGAGGCAAAAGTCGCAGCACGAGTGAAACAGCTGCGCAAATGACGTTCAAGGTCGAGTTCACCCCTGAGGCTGATGCTGATCTGGATCATCTGTTCGACTTCCTGCTGGAGCGCGCCGAGACGGTCGAGGAGGCAACGCGCGCTTACGACGCCCTCGAGGTCATCCGCACGGTTGCCCACAGCCACCTCTCGACCACGCCCTACAGCTACCGCAAGGTCAGTGCACGTCCAACCTTGCGCGAACTCATCATCCCATTCGGCTCTACCGGGTACGTCCTTCGCTTCGACATCCGCACGCCGGAGCTGGTCCTCGTGATCGGCGCGCGCCATCAGCGCGAAGAGGATTACCACTGACGTCCAGCCGCAGTGCCCCGGCCCGGTGGCTGGCCCGAGAGCCGATATTGCGAATGACTGGACCTGGGCCGAGGGCTTGGCCTTCGTCACCGCCGACCGCCAGCAGTTGCTCTTCAGGCCCGTTCACTCAAGAACGCGATTTCTTCTACCGTGAAGCCCGCGGCAGCACGCGCCTCGACATTGAACGGCGGCCGGATCTTCGGCGCCTCGTAGCGATCGGCCAGCAGGGGATAGTGAGCGAGCGGGTCGAACCCCTCTCGCCGGCACAGCCAGCGATACCAGTGATTGCCGATGGCCACATGCCCCACTTCATCGCGCAAGATGATGGCCAGGATGTCCACGGCACGTTGATCGCCCGCCTTGGCGAACTTTGCCTGCAGCGGCGGTGCTGCATCCAGCCCGCGCGCCTCGAGCGTGCGGGGCACGAGGGCCATGCGCGCCAGCACGTCGCCCGCGGTGCGCTGCGCCATTTGCCACAAGCCGTCGTGCGCGTCGAAATCACCGTAGTCGAAGCCGAGTGACTGCAGATGGGCACGCAGCAGGCCGAAGTGAAGCGCTTCCTCGCTCGCCACCCGCAGCCAGTCCACGTAATATGCCACCGGCATCCCGGCGAAGCGGAAGGTGGCATCGAGCGCCAGGTTGATCGCGTTGAATTCGATGTGGGCGATGGAATGGATGAGGGCCGCGCGCCCTTCGATGGTGAACGGGCTGCGCGACGGCACGTCGCGCGCCGGGCGCAGGCGGGGCCGAACAGGGCGCCCGGGCAAACCGCCAGGATCGCTCAACACGGTGTGCGGATCGATCGCCTCGGCAGCCAGCGATTCGAACAGCGCCCGTGTCTGGAGGGCTTTTTCGGCGGGATCGGCGAGGGTCAGCACTTCCAGGGCGCGCGCACGTGGGTTCATCCCTAGAATTATGGCTTTGCACTTGGGAACGGACCATGGCCATCTACCAGCTGGGCGACGAAGCGCCGGACATCCACCCCACCGCATGGGTGGCCGACAGTGCCCAGGTGATCGGTGCCGTCACGATGGCTGAAAACAGCAGTGTCTGGTTCGGTGTGGTCGCGCGAGGCGACTCCGACCGCATCACCATCGGCCGTGATTCCAACATCCAGGACGGCGCGGTGCTCCATGCCGACCGGGGCGTTCCCTTGCACATTGGCGACAACGTCACCGTGGGCCATCAGGCCATGCTGCACGGATGCACCATCGGCGAGGGCTCGCTGATCGGCATCCAGGCCGTGGTGCTCAATGGGGCGAAAATCGGGCGCAACTGCCTGGTCGGAGCAGGGGCGCTGGTCACCGAAGGCAAGGAATTTCCGGACGGATCGTTGATCATGGGCGCGCCTGCGAAGGCCGTGCGTTCCCTGACCCCCGAGCAGGTGGCCGGCATGCACCGCGGCACCAGGCACTATGTCGAGAATGCCCGGCGCTTTGCCGCGGGCTTGAAGAAGATCGGTTGAACCCATGAGTGAATTGCACAAGTTCCTGTTCGAGGGCCTGCCGGTGCGCGGCATGCTCGTGCGCCTGACGGAAGGCTGGCAGGAAGTGCTGCGTCGCCGCGAAGAAGCGGGCGATGCGTTCCCGCGCCCGGTGCGGGTGCTGATGGGCGAAATGGCCGCCGCCGGTGTGCTGATGCAGTCCAACATCAATTTCAATGGCGCCGTCGTGCTGCAGATGCAGGGCGACGGGCCGGTCAAGCTCGCTGTGGCCGAGGTGCAGCCGGACCTGGCCTTTCGCGTCACCGCGAAGGTGGTGGGCGAGGTGCCCGAGGAGGCGGGCCTGAAGGCGCTCGTCAACGTGAAGGGCCATGGGCGATGCGCTATCACGCTCGATCCGCAGGGGCGCGTGCCCGGGCAGCAGCCCTACCAGGGCGTGGTGGCGCTTCACGGCGACCAGCGCCAGCCGCTGCACCGGCTCAGCGAGGTGCTCGAACACTACATGCTGCAATCGGAGCAGCTCGACACCAAGCTCATCCTCGCAGCCGATGATCACATCGCCGCAGGCCTGCTGATCCAGCGTCTGCCTGTGGAAGGTGAGCGCAACCTCGAGCGCGAGCAAGACGAGATCGATTTCGATGAGTCGTACAACCGCATCGCCCACCTGGCCGCCTCGCTCACGAGCGAGGAGCTGTTGACGCTCGATGCCGAAACCGTGCTCCGCCGCCTGTTCTGGGAGGAGGATGTGCGCCGCTTCGAACCGGCCGAGCCCCGATTCGCATGCACCTGTTCACGCGATCGCGTGAGCGACATGCTGCGCAACCTCGGCCGCGAGGAGGTCAACGGCATCGTCGCCGAGCAGGGCAAGATCGACGTGGGGTGCGATTTCTGCGGCCGGCAGTACGTCTTCGATGCGATCGACGTGGACGAACTGTTCATCCCGGCGCGTGACCAGCCGCCCGGCTCCAGCGCGCTCAACTAGGAGACATGCATGGCCTATGCCCTCGTGAAGGCGGCCCATCTGCTGGCCGTGGTGGTGTGGCTCGGTGGCATGTTCTTCGCCCATTTCTGCCTGCGCCCGGCCGCCATGGCGCTGCCACCCCCGCAGCGCGTGCCGCTGATGGCCACCGCGCTCGGCCGGTTCTTCCGGGCGGTGGCCGCGTCGATCGGGCTGATCCTCGTGTCGGGCGGCTGGATGCTGTGGCACGTGGCGGCCACCACGAAGCAGACAGGGGCGGCGTTCAACATGCCGCTCGAATGGCTGGTGATGGCCGTGCTCGGCGTGGTGATGGTGCTCATCTTCGGCCACATCCGCTTCGCCTTGTACAAGCGGCTGCAGCGCGCAGTGGCCGGGCAGGATTGGCCGGCGGGCGGTGAGGCGCTCACCGCCATCCGCGGCTGGGTGGCCGTCAACCTGACGATCGGTGCGGTGATCGTGCTCGTCGTGATGATGGGCACGGGGAACTGACGAATCAGCGCCGGCCCATGGGTTTCGTCACGGAATCCAATACACCGCGCTGCTGCAGACAAACAGCCCGAGCAGCGACTGGCCGTTGGCGCTCTTGACGCGCACGCCGTGGTCCGGATCCCACCTGGGCCATGAGATGGGGGTCGGCGCGGCGTCGGCCGGCAGCACGAACACCGGGCTGTTGCAGCCGGTCGTGCCGATCACCTGGTACGCCGGGTTGAGCGTCTCATCCGGATTCGGGAACACCGGCGCCGTATTGGTTCCGCCGCGGAAGAACACACCGGCCACCCAACGGCTGTCGGGCGACCATGTCGGACTGCCGAATGACGCACCGAGCACCTGGTTCGTGCTGTCGCTGGGCACCTCCGTGATGCGATGCAGGTTGGCGCCGTTCACATCGACCACCCAGATGTGGCCGTTCCAGGTGAAGGCCAGGCGCCTGCCGTCCGGGCTGGCAGTCAGATGGACAAACAAGGACCCCTTGCCACCGGTGGCGAGGTTGTCCTCCAGGTCGAGGATGGCGACGGGATGCTCGAAGAAGTCCGTCGGCGAAGATTTATAAAGCTTGTTGCCGTCGAGGTAGACATACGAGCCGTCCGGAAGCCATGCCGCCGGGCTGCCGATGACCGAATCCAAGTCGCGTTTGTGGATGGTCGAGCCTCGTTTGACGATCCGGCCCGTGGTGCTGTCGAAGATCGTCAGCGGATTGCTGACGCTCCCCTCGTCGTCCGGCCCGTGCCAGAAGGTGAGCAGGTACCGCCCATCGACCGACAGCTTCGGATGATTGAAGGTGCTGGTCAGCGTGAGGTCCGGTGCCTTCTTGGTCCACGTCGTGGTGTCGAAGAAGGACACGCGCACCGGTTCGGTGAAGGGCCCGTTGCGGTCGTAGCGCACCACGGTGTTTGGCGATGTGTCGCCGTGCCACCAGACCTCGTCCGATTCGTTGCCGACGTTCACGCCGGTCCCGCTCGACAGCGTGTAGACGTTCATGTCCCCGAACGCGCGGGTGACCATCAACCGCCCTGGCAGCGTTTGGCCGTTGTAGTAGGTGAGGATGGCGGGCGGCGTCGCGGTGGTCGGCGCGCTGGCCGTCTCGGCGGCGGCATCGTCACCACCACCACCACCACCACCGCCGCAGCCCGCGAGAGACAAGGCCAGTGCGCTGGCGGAGGCGGTGGCGCAAGCCCACCGGAAGAGGTGCGGAAGTTTCATGAAATGACTGTCAAAGAGAAAAAGGCGGGGAATGCAAGGCCGCGCAGTGCACGCAATGGCCTGCGTTTGCTGTCCTCGGGCCATGACGCTGCTGTCAAGGAATCCAGTACACGGAACTGCTGCACACCGACAGCGCGAGCATCGACTGCCCATTTGCGCTCTTGACGCGCAGACCGTGATCACGGTCCCAAGCGGGCCACGAAATGGTCGTGGGTGGTGCGTCTGCCGGCAGCACGAACACCGGGCTGTTGCAACCGGTGGTGCCAATCACCTGGTACGCCGGGGCCACGGTGTCTTCCGGGTTCGGGAATACGGGCGCTGTCGTGACGTCGCTTCGGAAGAGCACACCGGCAACCCATTGGCTGTCAGGTGACCATGTCGGACTCCCGAACGACGGGCCAAGCACTTGGTTGATGCTGTCGGTCGGAAGCTCGGTGATGCGATGCAGGTTGGCGCCGTTCACATCGACAACCCAGATGTGACCGTTCCAGGTGAAAGCCAGTCGCCTCCCATCGGGGCTCGCGACGAGACTGACGAATAAGGAGGTCTTGCCGCCGGTGATGAGGTTGTCCTCGAGACCGAGCGTGGCGATCAGGTGCTCATTGGCGTCGGTTGGCGATGACTTGTAGAGCTTGTTGCCATTGAGGTAGACGTACGATCCGTCCGGGAGCCAGGCAGCCGGGCTGCTGACGACGGAGTCGAATTCACTGTTGTGGATGGTCGAGCCTCGTTTGACGATCCGGCCGGTGCTGCTGTCGAAGATGGTCAGCGGGTTGCTGACGCTCGGATCGTCCGGCCCGTTCCAGAAGATCAGCAGGTACCGCCCGTCGGCCGACAGCTTCGGCTTGATGAAGTGGCTGGTCAGCACGAGGTCTGGCGCCTTCTTGCTCCACGTCGTGGTGTCGAAGAAGGAGATGTGCACCGGCCGAGTGATCGGTCCGTTGCGGTCAAAGCGCAGCACCGTGGTCGGTGAAGTGTCCGCCTCCCAGAAGACATCGTCTGCTTCATTGCCGACGTGAACGCCCGTGCCCGTCGACAGGGTGTAGACATTCATGTCCCCGAACGAACGTGTGACCATCAGCCGGCCCGGCAGCGATTGGCCGTTGTAGTAAGTGAGGATGGCAGGCGGCACAGCGGTGGGCGGGGCGTCGGCCGTCTCGGCGGCCGCATCGTCGCCGCCACCACCGCCGCAGCCCAGAAGGGTCAAGGCCAGGGCGCTGGCGGAGGCGGTGGCGGAAGCCCACCGGAAGAGGTGCAGAAGTTTCATGGAATGAATTTTTCGAGGAGGCCGAGGAGGCGCCGAGTCGAGGGCCGTGGAGGGTAAGTAAATGCCGGCGCTGCAGCCATCCTCCGGACGGGGGAGATTTCGGCTCCCGGCCCAGCGCGTGCCCGCGGCGTGCCCCTATTCCTAGGGGGGCGTGCACGAATGGATGCGGCTCGCCTTGCGCGGCTGGTGGCCATCAACCTGGCGATCGGTGCGTGACCGCGGGCACAGGGAACTGGTTCACCACCTGGATGAAGCCGTTCCATGTGAGGGTCAGGCGCTTCCCATCGTGATCGATGTCGCAAAACTGATTGACTATATAGCTACAAAGCGTCAGAATGTGCCTGGTCAGCCGGCTGCATTGGCTGTAGTGCCCACGGTGTGCCCTCGCGCGTGAAGCGCGAGGGAAGTCGGTCTTACTTCACGCGTCGGTCGTGGTGAACCTGGAGTCAGCTCTGATCCTTGATGTCCACCTGACGACAATGACGCTGCACTGAACACGCCCCATGGACCCCATCGCCGTCACCGTCTTGCTCGCCATCCACCTTGTGGGCAGTGGCTGCTTCATGTTCCTGGTCTGGCACAAGATGCCGAATTCCCCTGGCCTCGCCCGATGGTGGGCGTCGAGCTATCTGTTGGGCTTGGCCTGTCTCGGCCGACTGTTGCCCGGGGGGGCCATCGATGTCACGGGATACGTCTGCGACGGCGTGATGCTGCTGGCGCTGCTGCTGTTCAACGGCGGCATGCGCGAGTTCGTCGGGCGCGAGGCGTTGCGCTGGCAGGCGACGGCGGGGCTGTTGGCCCTGATGGTGGGCGGCGAGGTGGCGTCTGCGCTGACCGGGGGCGAACGGGCTCGGCATCTCGCGCTGAGCGTGTCTGTCGCAGCGGTGTGTGCCTGGGTCGTGTGGACGCTCGTCGTGGCATTGCCTCAGCAGCCAATGCACCTGCGTGCGCCTTTGCGTTTGCTGGCCGCGATCCTTGGCGGCATGGTCGCGTTCGTGCTGGTGGGGGCGTACGGCGCGGATGCGGCAGGCATTTCGGTGGCATGGCGTGGCCCCTTCTCGCAGGTGTTCCTCCTGTACGCGTCGATCGCCGTGGTGACGGTCACGCTCACTCTCTTGTGGCTGCTCTGCCTGCGGCTGCATGCCCAATTGGCCGAAGCCGCCACCCACGATGCGCTGACCGGTGTGCTGAACCGCAATGGGCTCGAGGAAAGCGTCAAATGGCACTTCGAACGGCGCAACGCGCACCCGCTCACGGCGCTGCTCGTCGATGTCGACAACTTCAAGCAGGTGAACGACGCCTACGGGCATGCGACCGGCGACCTGCTGCTGAAAGCCGTGGCTGCCGCACTCGTATCGCAATTGCGGGTGGAGGACTTCGTCGCACGCGTGGGCGGCAATGAATTCCTGATCGGGTGCGCGGACGCACCGCACGAAGTGGCCCTGGCGCTGGCCCGGCGGTTGAACGAGCGGGTGGGGGCGCTGCTCGTGGTGGCGGCCGATGGCATCAGCGTGGTGACGTGCACCATCAGCGTGGGGGTGTCGCGGTGCGTCAGCACCGCGATCGATTGGGAAACGGCCACCCGGGAGGCCGAGCTGGCGCTCCATGAAATCAAGGCCGGCGGCAGCAACGAGGTGCGGCCCTATCCCGGCTCGGCCGCGATCGAGACGACCGTTCCTTCGGTGTGATCCGGGCCGCGCGGCCCATGCAAGGCGGGTCCGCGGACCGCAATGCGTCAAAGGCCCTGTGCCTGTCCTGCAGGTCGATTGAAGGGGATAGGGCAGGCGCCTACAGTCGGCATGCCGTGATGCACGGTCCGACCTGGGAGGCTCGCCATGAAGACATCCTGCAGACATGTGTTGATTGCTGCCGGCCTGGCAGCGGGGTCCGTGCCGCTGACGGCGCACGCGGCGCTTGCCGAACTGAGCTGGAGCGGCCGGTTCGGTTCCGGCTCCATCGTGTACAACCGCGATGCGCACGATGCCGCCTCGGCCGACGGCGCTGGCTCATTCCTGAACAGCATCGTCAGCTTCCGGGTCGGAGGCATCAGGCTGCCGTACGGCGGCGACAGCATCCTGCTGGAGGGCACGAGTGGCTCGATCCTCTCGCGCGACATCGTCACGCCGTGCAACTACTTCCAGAACTGTGAATCGAGCAGCGTGACGTTCCTGCTCGGGCGGTCGCATGCGAACGATCCGCTGAGCTATCGGCTGACGCTGGGCCTGCCATTCGCGCTCGATGTCCTCGACCGGATTCCGATCAACCGGGACGGGACCTTCCCGCCGCTCGGGGAAGATCAGCAGGTTTCGGCCGTGATCCGGAATGAATTCAACAGCCCCAGCGGCAATTTCCTCACCGCCGGGTTCGGTACCCACTTCACGCACCGGCTGCTGTCCCTGGCCTCGCCCGTGCCGGAGCCGGCCACATGGGCCCTGTTCGGGCTCGGCGCGGGCCTGGTGGGCGTGGCCCGGCGCCGCAGGACAGCGCCGCGATAGAGCCTGGCTCAGCGGCGCTCCATGTCGAGACGCGCCGCTTCGACGGTGGGCGGCGACACGTCCTCATGGCGTGACAGGCCAGGACCGATTTCACTTTGCTCCCAAGAGAATTTCCTTGGCTTCCACGTCGATATTCTGTGAGCAGTACTTGTTCAATCTTCTGACGATTTTTCTTGGGATGCCCTTCCCCTCATCAAGTTCGTTTTTGTATTTGCAGTCAGAAGCTCTGGCGGCTTCGTTCGGTATTTCAATCGAGAATTCGGGAGAGAGCTTGTTGGCATCCCATCTCAAGGTTCGCTTGACCCAGTATCCAGAGCCTCCTTTGGTGTAAACCACCAAGTCTCCAAAGCGAGACCGGTAGAGAAGGAGACCGCCATCGTCCAGTGCCAGGACAAACCGCTTCGCCCCCGGATCGTATCGCCATACGCTGAACAGGAAGTTGGGCGCCCCATGGTCGGTAACGACGAGCATGTCCTGGTAGCCGTCCTTGTCCACATCGACAAAATGCGCCTGGAGATAATCGTCGTGCTGCTCGATGAGGAACGTTTGTATCGTCTTTCCTCGATGAGGGCCTGCCACAACGCTGACCTTGGCAGTGTCGTCAGTGTCGGTGCATGACAATGTGATTTTCATGCGGGCGTCTCGTGATGCCGAATTGACGACGTACGTCCTGCTCCGTCTGGCATGAACGCTTTCCAGGTAATTGCAATTCACTTGCGCAGCAGAGTCATGGTTGGCGCTGGAAAGCAAAAAGAATACTGACAAAAGAATACCCGCGCGCTGGGTTGTCATGCTCTGCATCCATTCATGCGACTCGATGCCTGGTCCTGGGCCCGTCGGACAGCAGCATGGCGCTCAATTGGAAATCTCGCGGCGATCGGCCGGCGTCGCTTCCTGTCGCGCGAAAATATGCTGCGCCACCGTCTCGAACAACCCGATCGTCCAGCACATGGGGCAGCCTCTGAAGAACCAGATGGCGATCGGGACCAGGGCCAGTGACAGCCACGCGCTGGTCTGCTCCAGCCACAACGCCAGGCCCAGTGTCCCGAGCCCGGCGGTGCCGCGAAACAAATGGGTCCGGAGGTTCCGGCTCGCAAAACTCATTCGGCGCTCCGTTGTTGCAATCGCAGCCGCTCACGCAACATCATCCGTGCCCGATGAAGGCGGCTCTTGGTGGCCTCCAGCGAGATGTTCAGCAGCGATGACGCTTCGTCACCGCTGTGGCCCTGCACATCGATCAGGATGAGCACCTCGCGATAAGGCGGGGGCAGTTGGGCCAGAAGCCTGGCCAGATCAATTCGCAGGTCCACGGTTTCTCGATGGTCCTGCCCCAGCGCGGGGTGACCGTCTTCCACTTCGACCTGCTCCACGCTGCCGCGCCGGCGCATGCGCAGGCAAAGGCGCTTGACCACCTGAAACAGCCAGCTCGAAAACGCTGCCAACACCCGCAGCGCCGTCACGCGCCGGCTCAGTATCCACAGCGCATCCTGAACGGCTTCGTCGATGTCGTTGGCATGGCAATGGCGGCGCGCGTACCGGCGCAAGTCCGTCTGGCACAGCCGCAGCAGCGCTTGGAGGGCGTCGTGGTCGCCTGCCCTGGCTTGTGCCAGCAGCAGGTGCGAGACGGGCAATGAGGTGTCCATGGTGGCGTGATTGTGGCGTTCCGGTTGGATCTATTGCGGCGAGACGTTGGCTGTCCGAGGCAATTTTGCCGGGCAGTTACTTCTTTCCGTCGAGGCGACGGCCAACCATTGCGCACATGGGGCAGAACCCGATGAAACCGGTCAACAGCGCGATGACACCGGAAATGGCGATCGCATGCCCCACGATTCCACCGGACAGGCCCGGCCCCCATAGTCCGCACGCCACCATCCCACAGCCACCGACCACGCGCACGATGCGCTCACCGGCTGGAACGTTTTTCTTGTAGAACATCTGGACATCCTTCGAAGTGACGAGCGCAACGGCGCACTCTCCCGCTAAGAGGAACGCTTCGGCGATTTCGATTCGCCACCCCAAGAAATTTTTTGTCGAGCTAGCTCATCACGACCTCGAGGACGATGAATTGCGTGGCCTGGATTTCCGCCGTGAAATTGTTGTCGGCCACCAGCACGAGGGTGCGATGACCGTTGGGCAGGGTGTTGCCCCACGTGATGCCCTCGATGTTGTCCAGCCTGATGCCTTCGTGCACGAGCGGCATCTCCAGCAGCACACGACGGGACATCGGCACGTAGGTCGCTCCCGCGAGCCCGTGGATGTCGGAGACGTTGCTGGTGCGGTCATCGATGCCAGTGAGCACGAGCCGGATCGTGTTGCCCACACCGGAGGCGAAGGCGCGCTCCAGGGCGATGAACTGCCGGTCGCCCACCGCGAGCAGATCCGACAAGCCGTTGTCGGGGCCGAACGGGGCCCCGGGTGGAGCATCGACGGGGATGGGCGGCAGCGCGTAGGCGTATTGCCCCTTGGGTCGGCCGGTCACCGGGTCCATCGCCGTGACCCGCACCACGCTGCCGGCTTGCAGCGTGGTGAGCGGGCCATCCTGGATCAAGGCATCTTCGTTGGCGATGTAGACCGTGCCGTCCGGCGTGACGGCCAAGGCCTCGAAGACCTTGTTGCTGCGGGCGCCGGTGGTGGCGTTGTCGACGTAGTGGTATTCGTCGGGCACGGTGAATTCCCGCACGAAAGCGCCGTCCACCGTCATCTGCCGCAGGAACGGTGGGAAGCGCCGGTCGGGGTCGGCCGACCAGTTCCCTTCGGACGACCAGTACAAGTCGCCGTTCGGGGCCACCCGTATCGCTTCCGGATCCACCGTGCGGGCGTTCGCGGGAAAGGGCGTGCCGTCCTCGCGCAGCATGGAGACTTGGCGACGGATCTGCACGCTCACGCTGCCATTCATGTCGTAGTCGATGCCGAGGTTGTAGAAGCGTGGTGTGCCGAGCTCGCCCCCGCGATCGTCAGAGATCGCCCAATAGCTGCCATCCTGAGCGCGGTCGAGGCCGGAGATGCCTCCGAATTCCACTCCCTCGAACATCGTGCCAGTGGGAATGGACGCAGTGCCCAGGACGCGCAGCGATTCGATCTGCGGTTCCGGCGCCGTCGCCTCGTTCCCTCCGCCGCATCCGGCAAGGAGGGACAAAACGACGAGCACGAACCGTGCGGCGGAGAGAGAGGCGGTTGCCATGCGATGCCTTCGTGGGACGTGGTGCGGAAGGCATCAAGGCTAGAGATTCGATATGTCTTCGCTGTGAAAGCCGACATCGCGGCCTCCCTGTCAACCACTTCGTCCAGAGAACAGACGGACATGTCGCTCGCAATCACCGTCGCTGCACCGGTCGCAGGCCCATTGCCAGCGCGGGTTGACCTTGGCTTCCCGTTCGGCGTCCGGCGTGGACAGCGCATGGCGCACGGCAATCAACGCGCATGCTAGGCGATCGCCGCCTGCGCCAGAGACGACCGCATGGTCCACGGCGCCCCTCACCAGCGCTGCACGCAGGAGGCGGTTCACCGGTGCACGCACATGGGCGCCGTCACGCTGCAGACCATCGGCCTGCCACGGCAGATCGAGGGCCGTGACGAGCACCAGGCGGCAGCCGCGCAGGGCGTCGAGGGCGGAAGGGTAGAGCGCGAGGTCCTGGAACAGCAGGTCGCTGTACACCGCCGTCATCAACGCGGTGGTGTCGGCGATCACGATGTCGTGGCCGACGGCCGCGGCATCGATGCGCCGTGTCTGCTCGTCGGCAATGCCTTGCTGCTCCTCGGCATGCGGCGTGCGCCCTCGGGTGTCGCAGAATTCGCGCAAGTATTCCGGCACGACGGCCACGCGCCGGCCTTCGCCGGCGAGCACGCGGCCCAGGTCGTGCGCCAGCGTGGTCTTGCCGGTGCTTTCAGCGCCCAGCAGTGCAACGATCAGTGCCATGGTGTGCTCATCGGTCGTGCGCCAGCCGCCGCCACGCACGCCAGCCGGAGAAGGACATGGCGACGAACAGCAGGTACAGCGCGGTGGTGAACCACAGGCCCTTGTACGCGAACAGGCCCACGCTCGCGATGTTGACCGCCACCCAGGTGGGCCAGTTCTCCACGTATTTGCGGCCGAGCAGCCACTGGCCCACGAGGCTTGCCGCGGTGGGAAAGGCGTCTCCCCAGGGCACGTCGCTGTCGGTGCAGGTGGTCAGGAAGAGGGCGGTCACAGGCCAGGCGAGGGCCAGCGCCAGCAAGGCCTTGATGCGGACCGAGGGGTGCAGGTGGCGCACCCGCAGGGGGGCGCCGTCGTGCTGATGGCCTTGCAGCCATTGCCACCAGCCCCAGCCGGCCACAACCGCAAAGACGATCTGGAGCCCGGCTTCGCCATAAAGGCGGCTGTTCCAGAAAAGCGCAAAGAAGAGAAGCGAGCTGGCAATGGCCAGCGGCCAGGCGACGGGGTTCACGCGCATGTTGAACACCACCATCAGAACGGCCAGCCCGCAGCCGATGAGTTCGAGCCAGCTGACAGGCACGCCCCGAATGGCGAAGGCCGTATCGAACAGCGGCTGCAGCACTTGCAGCAAGGTGTCCATCGGGGCAGATGGCAGTGAGACGGGCAGGTCAGCGCTTGGGTGTGTTGACCTGCACGTAGATCTCGTCGGGCTTGATCATGCCCAGCTCGAAGCGCGCCTTCTCCTCGACCATTTCCTGGCCTTCCTTGAAGTCGCGCACTTCCGCTTCGAGCTGGTCATTGCGGGCCCGTGCGGCATCGTTGTCCGCCGTCTGGGCGGTCAATTTCGCCTGCAGATCCCTCATCCGCGGCACGCCTCCCTTGCCGAACCAGAGTTCGGCATGCACGAGGGCCAGCAAGGCCAACAGTGCCAGGGTGACGAGGCGCACGGGAAGGGAGCTTTCGCGGTCGCGCGATCAGCGCAGGTTGTAGAACGCCGCGCGGCCGGGGTAGGTGGCGACGTCGCCCAGGTCTTCCTCGATGCGCAGCAGCTGGTTGTACTTGGCCATGCGGTCGGAACGGCTCATCGAGCCGGTCTTGATCTGGCCGGCATTGGTGCCGACGGAGATGTCCGCGATGGTCGAGTCTTCGGTTTCGCCCGAGCGGTGGCTGATCACGGCCGTGTAGTTCGAGCGCTTGGCCAGCTCGATGGCGGCAAAGGTTTCGGTCAGCGTACCGATCTGGTTGATCTTGATGAGGATCGAGTTGGCGATGCGCTTGTCGATGCCTTCGCGCAGGATCTTCGTGTTGGTGACGAACAGGTCGTCGCCCACGAGCTGCACCTTCTGGCCCAGGCGCTCGGTCAGGTGCTTCCAGCCTTCCCAGTCGCCCTCGTGCATGCCGTCTTCGATGCTGATGATGGGGTACTTGTCGACCCAGGTGGCGAGGATGTCGGTCCATTCGGGCGCCGACAGCGTCAGGCCTTCACCGCTCAGCACGTACTTGCCGTCCTTGTAGAACTCGCTCGCGGCGCAGTCCAGGCCGATGGCGACTTGTTCACCAGCGGTGAAGCCGGCCTTGTCGATGGCGTCGAGGATCAGCTGGATGGCGGCTTCGTGGCTGGCGATGCTCGGGGCAAAACCGCCTTCGTCGCCCACGGCGGTGCTCATGCCCTTGTCGTGGATGATCTTCTTGAGCGCATGGAACACCTCGGCGCCGTAACGCACCGCTTCGCGGAAGCTCGGGGCGCCCACGGGGATGATCATCAGCTCTTGCAGGTCGAGGTTGTTGTTGGCGTGCGCGCCGCCGTTGATGACGTTCATCATCGGCACCGGCAGCTGCATGGCGCCCGAGCCGCCGAAGTAGCGGTACAGCGGCAGGCCGCTTTCCTCAGCGGCGGCGCGGGCCACGGCCATCGAGACGGCGAGGGTGGCGTTGGCACCCAGGCGGCTCTTGTTCTCCGTGCCGTCGAGGTCGATCAGCGTGCGGTCGAGGAAGGCTTGTTCCGAGGCGTCGAGGCCGAGCACGGCTTCGCTGATTTCGGTGTTGATGTGCTCGACGGCGCGCAGCACGCCCTTGCCGAGGTAGCGGCCCTTGTCGCCGTCGCGCAGCTCGATCGCCTCGCGCGAGCCGGTGGACGCGCCCGACGGCACGGCCGCTCGGCCCATCACGCCCGATTCCAGCAACACGTCGCATTCGACGGTGGGGTTGCCGCGGCTGTCGAGGATCTCCCGACCGACAATGTCAACAATCGCACTCATTCCAGGTTCCTTTGGTTTCGTCTAGTTTTAAAACGGGCGGCGGCGGACACCGATACGGCCAGGGTCGCCGGCCGGAATCAGCAGGAAAAATCGTTCTCGAGCAATGGCTGCTGCTTGATCACGCGATCGAGCGCCACCAGTTGTTCGAGCAACGCCCGCATGTGTTTGAGCGGCACCGCGTTGGGGCCGTCGCTCATCGCCTTGGCCGGATCGGGGTGGGTTTCCATGAAGAGACCCGAGATGCCCACGGCGACGGCGGCGCGTGACAGCACCGGCACGAACTCGCGCTGGCCACCGGAGCTGGTGCCCTGGCCGCCAGGCAGCTGCACGGAGTGCGTGGCGTCGAACACCACCGGCGCGCCGGTCTCGCGCATGATCGCAAGCGACCGCATGTCGCTCACGAGGTTGTTGTAGCCGAAGCTCACACCGCGCTCGCAGGCGAGGAAGTTGTCTTCGGGCAGGCCTTTCTCGCGCGCGGCGTCCCGGGCCTTCTGGATGACGTTCTTCATGTCACCGGGCGCGAGGAACTGGCCCTTCTTGATGTTCACCGGCTTGCCGCTCTGGGCGACGGCGCGGATGAAATCGGTCTGGCGGCACAGGAATGCGGGCGTCTGCAGCACATCGACCACGGCGGCCACGGCCGGCACCTCGGCCTCCGAATGCACGTCGGTGATGATGGGCACGTTCAACTCGCGCTTGACCTTCGCAAGGATCTCCAGGCCTTTTTCCATGCCCGGTCCCCGGAAGGTGCTGCCCGACGACCGGTTGGCCTTGTCATAGCTGCTCTTGAAGATGAACGGAATGCCCAGCGAGGAGGTGATCTCCTTGAGCGTGCCGGCCACATCCATCTGCAATTGCTCGGACTCCACCACACAGGGGCCCGCGAGCAGGAAGAACGGCTTGTCGATGCCGATGTCGAATCCACAAAGCTTCATGCCGAGACCTTGTCCAATGGGTGAAAGGTGCACATCAGGCAGCCACCTTGGCCGCCGAGCCGGCCTGGCGCGTCGTCTGGTGCGCGAGGGCAGCTTCGATGTACGACTTGAACAGCGGATGGCCGTCCCACGGCGTCGACTTGAATTCCGGGTGGAACTGTACGCCCATGTACCAGGGATGCACGGTGCGCGGCAGCTCGACGATCTCGGTCAGCTTCTCGCGCTGCGTGAGGGCCGAGATGACGAGGCCGGCCTCGCTCAGGCGGTCGAGGTAGTTGACGTTGGCTTCATACCGGTGGCGGTGCCGTTCGGTCACGACGTCGCCGTAGATTTCGTGGGCCAGCGTGCCGAGCTTGACGTCGGAACTCTGTGCGCCCAGGCGCATCGTGCCGCCGAGGTCGGACTGTGCGTTGCGCCGCTGGATGGAGCCGTCGGCGTCCTGCCATTCGTCGATCAGCGCGATCACCGGATGCTTCGCATCGGCGTCGAATTCGGTGCTGTTGGCGCCGTCCAGGCCGGCCATGTGGCGGGCGTATTCGATCGTGGCCACCTGCATGCCGAGGCAGATGCCCAGGTACGGCAGCTTGTGTTCACGCGCGAACCGGGCCGCCAGGATCTTGCCTTCCACACCGCGCTTGCCGAAACCGCCCGGCACCAGGATGGCATCGAAGCGGGCGAGCTGGCCGACGTTGTCGGCCGTCAACGATTCGGAATCGACGTACTCGATGTCGACCTTCGCATGGTTGTGGATGCCGGCGTGGCGGAGTGCTTCGTTCAGCGATTTGTATGAATCGGACAAGTCGGTGTACTTGCCGCACATCGCGATGCTGACGCGGCGCTTGGGGTTCTCCACCTCGCTGACGAGGGCGTCCCAGCGCTTGAGGTTGGCCGGCGGCGTGTTGATGCGCAGCTTGTCGCAGATCAGGCCGTCGAGGCCCTGTTCGTGCAGCATGCGCGGCACCTTGTAGATGGTGTCCACATCCCACATGGAGATCACGCCCCATTCGGGCACGTTCGTGAACAGCGAGATCTTGCCGCGCTCTTCGTCCGGGATGGGGCGGTCTGCGCGGCACAGCAGCACGTCGGCCTGGATGCCGATTTCGCGCAGCTTCTGGGCGGTGTGCTGGGTGGGCTTCGTCTTGAGCTC
>Ga0070661_100001193_pt1 | contig 18336 bp, 16 predicted proteins | sample KBSC43metaG_FD_64663 | JGI IMG/M metagenome (GOLD analysis project Ga0070661, IMG submission 64663) | Corn rhizosphere microbial communities from Kellogg Biological Station, Michigan, USA - KBS C4-3 metaG | ecosystem: Host-associated > Plants > Roots > Rhizosphere > Soil ... | reverse complement strand
GTAGCCGTCGCCGGGGACGGTGAAGACGCCATCGAGCACGGCCTGCATGAAGCTCTCGTCGGTGGCGCGTGCCTTGTCGAGCCGATCCTTGCGCGCGTCCTTGCAGTGGACGTGGACGACGCGCTTGACGTGCCGCCGCAGCAGCGCTTCGGGATCGCCGCCCGAGAACACGCAGTGGCCGGTGTCGTAGAGCAGTCCGACCGACGGACCCGTCACCGCCATCAGGCGATCGATCTCGGCGTCGGTTTCGATGATGGTCCCCATATGATGGTGGAAGGCCATTCCAACGCCAAAGTCGCGCATGCGATCGGCCAGCGCGGTCAACCGCTTGCCGTAGTCGGCCCACTCGCTCTCTGCGAGCTTTGGCCGACGGGAGATCGGAGCAAAGAGATCGCCTTCGGCCCGGCGCGAGGTATCGGCGTACACCACGTAAGTGCAGCCCAGATCCTTGAGCAGGGTCATATGCGGCAGGATGGCGGTCCACTCGGCCTCGAGGTCGCGCTCGAGGATGCGGCCATCGTACCACCCGGACGTCAGCACAAGGTTGTGCTGCTTGAGCAGCGGGCCGAGGACCGCCGAGGTCTTGGGGAACTGGAAGCTCATCTCGGTACCTGCAAAGCCCGCCTCGCGAGTCTGTGAGAGGATGGTTTCGAGCGAGGTTCCCGCGCCCAATGAGGGCATGTCGTCATTGACCCAGGTGATGGGGTTGATGGCAAGGCGAACGGCCATTTGGTCTCCGTAGGTTTATCTGTTGGGGCGGCGCGTCAGGCGCCCGCCGGCATGTCGAATTTCTGGGCATCGATCGCCTTGACGTTGCGGAGCTCCGCCTCGTCTCGCGACATGCCCGCGAGCGCGACCCGGGCGGCGACGCCGATATTGTGGATCGTGTCTTCGATATCGGCATCGGTGTGCGCGGGATTGGTCGGCACCATCACCGTGCGATTGAGGATATCGAGCGAACGCTGGCACATGTCCTTGGAATAGGTGCGCCGGCACTCCGCGTTCGCCGGCATGTTGTAGGGGTTCATCAGCGGATGGGCGGCGCCTGCGCCCATCAGCACCTGATCCCACTCGGTGTAGTTGTGTCGGCCGGTCTTCCCGGCGATGACACTGGGGAAAATCTTGACGAAGCGCTCGGCATCGGCGGCGCTTGGCAGCGTGTACATCACCTGCGTCGCGCAATCATAGCCGGGGCTGTGCAGCGGCGCCGGCTTGAGGCCCAGATTGCCCAGCGATGCAGTACCACCGAGGATTCTGTCGCGCTCCTTGCGCATCGCGCCGATCATGCCGTCGATGCGGTCGAGCTGGACGTTGAGCATCGCGCCCATGAGCTCGGACGGACGAGCGCCATTGCCGGCGAAGGGTTTGTCGGCCTCGTTGCGGCCGTGCCAGTAGAAATGGCAGGGATCGATGGCACAGCGGGCACGTTCGGCGACGCTGTCGTCGTTCATGGCGATGCCGCCACCCTCACCCGCCGTCATGTTCTTGAAATAGTTGAAGCTGAAGCCGCCGGCATTGCCGATGGTGCCGAACTTCTTTCCCTCATAGCCGCCACCGACACCCTGACAGGCATCCTCGATGACCAGCAGGTTGTGCCGGCGCGCGATGTCCATGATTGCTGCCATGTCGCACGCGGTGCCCCACATATGGACGGGGACGATCGCCCGGGTGCGCGGATGGATGGCGGCCTCGATGGACTTGGGGTCGATGGTGAGGGATTCATCGATATCGACGATCACGGGGATGGCACCGCAGGTCAGCACCGACGTGGCCGTGGCCATATACGTATGAGCCGGGATCAAGACCTCGTCGCCAGGACCGAGGCCCAGGCCGATCATGCCGGCGACCAGCGCGTTGCTGCCGCTTGCGGCGAGGGCAAAGTGCTTGATGCCGAGATAGCGCGCATAGCGCTCTTCGAAGCGATCGCACTCGTGGCCAACGCCGTAACGAAAGAGTGCTTTGGTCTGGATGACGCGCGTGAGGGCGTCGATCTCCTCCTGTCCAACTGCGTACATGGATGTCCTCCCTCTATTTCACCGCGCCCATGGTCAGCCCGCGCACCAGATGGCGCTGGACCAGGAGCGCAAAAATCACGATCGGCAATGCGCCAACGACGCCCGCGGCCGACATCGAGGCCCAGTCGGTGTCGATGCGGCCGATGAGCGTCGCGGTGCCGCGTGGCATGGTCATGGCGCGTGGCGTTGCCGTCAGCACGAGCGCAAACAGGAATTCGTTGAAGGTGACGATCACCGCAAAGATCGCCGTCGCGGCAAGGCCGGGTGCCGCGAGCGGCAGCACGATGCGGCGGAAGGCGGTGAAGCGGGAGTCGCCATCGACCATCGCTGCTTCCTCGAGATCGAGCGGGATCTCACGGAAGAAGCTCTCCATCATCCACACGCAGAACGTGATGTTGATGGCCGTGTAAGTGATGATGAGGCCCAGCCATGTATCGAGCAGGCTGAGCTTCAGCATCAGCAGATAGATCGGGATCAGGATCACGACCGGCGGCACGATGCGCAGCGTCAGCAGCGACAGCCCGATCCAGCGCTCCATGCCGAAGGGCAGGCGGAAACGCGCAATGGCATAGGCACCAAGCGCGCCGCAGATCAGCGCCAACAAGACCGAGATCGAGGTGACCGCGACCGAGTTCAGGAGGAAGCTGCCGAACTGCTTTTGCGAGAAGAGCCGCGCATAGTTGTCGAAGCTCGGCGCGTGCGGATAGAGCGTGGCGTCTTGCGTGATCTCGCGGTTGGGCTTCAGCGAGGCCGACACCATCCAGTAGATGGGCAGGAGCACGATGAAGAGGATGACCACCGTGACCACGGCGCGAGCGATGCGCGCGGTCATGTTGCGTCCACCCGGCGCAGCAGGCGGACGGCCGCGAGGGCGAGTGCCAGGACGAGGACGCCCATAGTGACGAAGAGCGCCGCCGCGTAGCCCGTCTGCTGGAACTTGAACGCCGCGTTGTAGCCGAAAATCGACAGCAGCAGAGTCGACTGGCCAGGCCCGCCGCCGGTCAGGACGAACACCTGGTCGAAGGTGCCGAACGCGTCGATGGTGCGGAGGACGATAGCGACCGCGAGCACAGGTCGCAGCATCGGAAGCGTGTGGTCGACGAAAGTGCGCCAGGCGCCGGCGCCGTCGACTCGCGCTGCCTCGAAGGGTTCGACCGGCAACGACTGCAGGCCGGCGAGGATGATGAGGAACAGCAGTGGCGTCCATTCCCAGACATCGAGCGCGACGAGACCGATGAAGGCCGTCAGCGGCTGGCCGAGGATCTGTACAGGCTGGCCACCCAGCGCTTCGGAGAAGGCGGTGAGCATGCCGGCGTCGCTGGCGTAGATCAGACGGAAGACGATGGCGACCACCACTGGCGTGATCACCATCGGGATGATCAGCACGGTGCGCAGCAGGCGGATGCCGCGGAACTCGCGCGCGCAGAACAGAGCGAGCAGCAGCCCGAGGACGGTCTCGATCGCGACCGACAGCGTAACGAAGCTGACGGTGACCGCCAGCGAATTGAGGAACTCCGGATCGCTCCAGAGCTGGATGTAATTGCCGATCCCGATATCGCGCACCGGCTTGCCGTAGCGATAAAAGCTCGCGCTGGCGCGAAGACCATCAAGCAGCGGATAGATCAGCACCGCGAGCGCAATCAGCACGCTCGGGGCGAGCAGGAGGTAGGGCAGAGCTCCATCGAGCCCTGCCCCCTGGAGGCGCTCACGACGAATCGGGAGCGCGCTCGTGGTCATGAATAATAGCCGGCTTGGGTGAGGTAGTCGGTGACCTGCTTGGCAGCGACATCGAGTGCATCACCACCGCCGGAGCCGGCCTGCAGTGCCTTGTTGAGCTGCACGCCGAGGAGCTCCTCGACCTTGGCCCAGTCGGGCATGCGCGGACGCGGCAATGCGCCGGCATCGAGCTGCTTGAGCGCGACGGGGATCAGGCGATTGCCAGGGTCCTTGGCGCCGAAGCCGGACCGGGTCACCGGGATCGAGCCGGCCTCCGCCAGCTTCACCTGGATTTCCGGGCTCGTGTACCATTTGAGGAAGTCGATCGAGTTCTGCTTATTGGGCGCAGATTTCGGCACACCGGCGATGAAGATGCCGAGCTGGGCGATCGCCTTTTCCTGCTTGGGCACGACGCCGAAGTCGAGCTTGCCGGCGACCTTGGTCTGCGCCGGATCGTCGGCCTTGAGCGCATTGCCCGAGTACTGGATGATCGCGCCGGCGTCGCCACCGAGGATCGCGGCACCCTCCTGGTCGGAGTCGAATTCGACGACACCGGGAGGGGCATTGGACTTCATGGTGCCGACGAAGAACTCGGCCGCGGCCTTGCCCTTGTCGTTGTTGAAGGTGACCTTCCACTTATCGTCGAAGAACTCTCCGCCGAACGACAGGAAGACCGGGTACCAGCTGGTGACGATCGGATTGCCCGAGACCCCGCGGAACACCACGGGATATTTGATGACCCCGGCTTTGACGCCTTCCTGGCCCATCTTGATGATGTCGTCCCAGGTGGCTGGAGCGCCGTTCTTGAACACATCGTTGCGATAGGTGAGCGTTTGGAGGTCGCCCACGAACGGGACGGTCACCAGTGTCGGCTTGGCGTCTTCGAAGCCCTTTACGCGCGGACCTTGGCGCGGGGGCCAGAACCCCATGTCGATCAGCGGTCCGACCCAATCCTTGTTGTCCCCATCGATGCCGCCGGCACCCAGATCCTCGAGGACGTCGGCGGCGCCGAACTGCGGCACCCACGGATCGTCGAGCAGATAGAGGTCGTACTGGCCGGCCTTGTTCTGGGCGTCGGCGAACCATTTCTCGAGCGTGACACCATACTCATCCTCGAGGAAGGTAATGTCGAAGCCGTTCTGCTTGGCCAGCGGAATGATCTTGTCCTTGAACGGCGTGAGGCCACCGTCGGCGAACGCGCCGATGATCACCTTTTTCGCGTCGGCGGCACGGGCCGGCACGGTTCCTCCCAGAGCAGCGGCCATGGCCAGCCCGGCGCTGCCCTGCAGCATCGTCCGGCGGCTGATCGGCCGTTGAAAGGGATGTTTATCAGTCATGACGTCTCTCCCTTGTTGGGTGCGCGATGCACCACTGTGTTGCCCGCCTTGTCGAAGAAGCATGCGTTAGCGGGGTCGAAAATCACGCCGGCGGTCGAGCCGATCGGCGCGGTAAAGCCTTTGCGGGTGCGCACGGTCATGCGCTCACCATTGAGCCGTAGGTCGACGAGTGTCTCGTTGCCCATCGGCTCGACGACATAGACTTCCGCGTTGAGCGCACCGGGCGTGCCCGGAGTGGCAAGCGCCGCGTCCTCCGGACGCACGCCGATCGCGTCGACAGCGAAGGTCTTGCAGGCGTCACGACGCATCGGGTCGAGGCCGAGGCAGGCATTGCCGATATGGAGGCCCGCATCGTCCACATGAACCGTCAGCACATTCATCGCCGGACTGCCGACGAAGGTCGCAACGAACCGGTTGGCGGGGCGCTCGTAGATTTCGGCGGGCGGCGCCATCTGCTGCACCTGCCCTTCCTTCATCACCGCGACGAAATCGGCCATGGTCAGCGCCTCGGCCTGATCGTGCGTGACGTAGATGGTGGTAGCGCCGAGCCGCTGGCAGAGTCGCTTGATCTCGCCACGCATGGTGAGACGGAGGCGGGCATCGAGATTGCTCAGCGGCTCGTCCATCAGGAACGCCGCGGGCTCACGGACGATGGCGCGGGCGAGCGCCACGCGCTGACGCTGGCCGCCCGAGAGCTGGCGCGGACGGCGGTCGAGCAGATGATCGATCTCGAGCGCGGCCGCCACGTCGGCAACACGCCGCGACATCTCCGTTGCCTCGACCTTACGGATGCGAAGCGGATAGGCGATGTTCTGCAGCACCGTCATCTGTGGGTAGAGCGCGTACGACTGGAACACCATTGCAAGATCGCGGTCGCGCGGCTGAAGGCGCGTCACGTTGCGCTCGCCGATAAGGATGCGGCCCGAGGTCGGCAGATCGAGGCCGGCGAGCAGCCGCAGCGCCGTAGTCTTGCCGCAGCCTGAGGGGCCGAGCAGCGCGAGGAATGCGTGGTTGGGTACATCGAGATTGAGCGCCCGCAGCACGGTCAGCGCGCCGAATTTCTTCTCCACCGACTCGTAGCGCACCGAACTCATGCGGGTGCCCTCCCGGTCGTCGCCCGCACGATCAATTGTCCGGTCTGGATCTCGCGATATGCCACGTGGCGGCTTTCGCGCGCTGCACCGAGGGCGAGCTCGACGGCGCGGCGACCCATCTCCGCCGCATCGGCGTGGACGGTGGTCAGCTGAATTCGGTTGTGGGAGGCGAGCGGGATATCGTCGTAGCCCGTGACAGAGACGTCTCGCGGGACCTTTTGGCCCTCGCGCTCAAGGCGGTCGATGACAGCGATCGCCTGCATGTCATTGTGGGCTGCGATCGCGGTGGGCTTGCCGCCGATGCCGACATCCTGGAGGCCACGGCGGTGCAGCGCCTGGGCAAAACCGAGGCGACGACGCTCGCCTGATTGCTCGAGGAGAAGCGGGCCGACAAATGCCATGCGGCGGTGGCCGAGCTCGAACAGATGCGCGACGACCAACTCCATCGCCGTGAGATCATCATTGTCGATGACGCCGAGGCGCGGATCGTCGGCCTCACCGAAGGAAGCTACGACGACGGGAATCTCGCGATCAAGCAAGAGCGCGGGTAGCGACGAGCCGACCGAGACGCCGGTGACGACGACGCAGTCGACGCGCCGCTCGATGAAGGCGCGTGCTGCGTCCTGTTCAGTGTGGGGAGAAGCTTCGGTGTGGGTGATGAGCGCGGCGTAACCTGAGGCGTTGGCGGCACGCTCGGCACCGGCGGCAAGCTCGGCGTGGAACGGGTTGGTAAGATCGGGGACGATGATCCCGATTGTCATGCTGCTGCGCGCCTTGAGCGAGCGCGCAATGACATTGGGCCGGTACTGGATTTCCTCGATGGCGCGCTCGACCCGCTCACGGGTCGTTTCTGCAACACGGCCATCGCCGCGGATGACGTTTGAGACTGTCGATTTGGAGACGCCGGCGCGCCTCGCCACATCGAACAGTGTGGTCATCCTTTCGCCCCCAGGGGCTTGAGGGCACGCTGCAGGCCCTCCAAAGACCGCCGCGTCCCCTCCTCGCCGTCATAGCGAGGATCCTCGTGCTCGATGGAGACGACATCGTCGTAGCCGGCTTTCTGGAGCGCTTTGATCAACGCGGTCCAAGTGGCGTCGTCGTGCCCCTCGCCGACCGACACGAAATGCCATGGCGCCTTGCTGGGATCGGATGGCGGCGAAAAATGCAGCACGCCCTGCCGCCGAATGCGATCGGGATAGAGCAGCGTATCCTTGCCGTGCGCATAGCCGATGCGGTCGCCATATTCCTCGACCACGGTGACGGGGTCGATGCCCTGCCACCAGAAATGGCTCGGGTCCATGTTGAGCCCGATATTGCGGCCGACATACGGAGTGAGTGCACCAAAGCCGGCGGCGGAAAACACCGTTACACCCGGATGGAGCTCGAGACAGACCATGATCTCGGGCGCTTCCTTCGCCAGCCAATGGCTGGTCTCGCGCCAATAGGGCCCGACGACCTCAGACATCTGCCAATCGAAGATGCGCTCATCATCCGACGACGTCGCCCAGCACGGAAAGACGCTGAGCGAGCCGCCGCCGGGACCAGCCGGACAACCGCTCATGGTGATTACGCGCTTGACCCCAAACGCCTTGGCCAGATCGACCGCGGCGCGGAAGCGCTTCTGTGCGTCGGCGCGCTTGGCGGCATCAGGGTGAAGCAGATTTCCCGCGGCGTTGACCGCCGCCAGGCGGATGCCGAATTCCTTGAGCTCGCCGCGCAGCGTGTCGCGCTCCTTGGCATCGCCGACGGTGGCGATGTCGAGATGCGGGCGGGGCCACGGGCCCCAGGCGCCGACACCGAGCTCGATATCCTTGACGCCGCGCTCGGCGCACCAGGCTAAGAGCTCGCGTCGGCTCAGCTTGGGAAGCGAGTCGGAGTAAACGCCGATCCTCATGCCGCAGCTTTCTTGTAGGCGGAGATCAGGAACTCGACGTCACGGCGTGCGCCCTCGACGCTGGTCTGCACCGGTGCCTTGCCGGTCGCGGCCGCGTGGAAGGCGCGCAGTTCCTCGCGGAACGCCTCCTCGTAACTGGTGCGGAATTCCTGCGTCTCGAGCTCGTGCGGGGCGCCCGGTCCGCGCGACAGAACGCGCAGCCGCGTCGGCAGATGCCGCAAATAGGGCGAGGGGAAGGTGAGCTCGACAATGCGGTCGGTGCAATAGACCGCAATCCGCTCGGTGTAGTCGGGCACGCCGGCGAGCGCGAGATGCGTCATGCTCACGCGCCCGCCGCCTGGGAGCCCAAAGGCGAGCTGCACGCCGCGCCCGTCGTCGAAGATCGCACCATGCTCGGCAGCGGCAGGGAACTCGAATCCGACGTGATCCAGCATGCCGTGAACGACGGCTACGTCGTGGACGAGCGATGAGAGGAAGCCGCCGCTCAGCGCGCGGGCGCCTTTCTCGCTGGGCTCGCCGCCGGCTGCCTCGCGCAGCTGCGCCGCGTTCTTGGCGCGGAAATCATCGCGCAGCGTCGCGGGGATGTCGTCGGGGATCGTCATCGGCAGATGCGCAACGAACGGATGCTGGTCCGGGTCGTTGACCTCGACGGAGATCAGCTTGATGTCCTCGACGCGCTTGGGGAGGAAATCGAGCGCCCGGCGATAGCTCGGATCGTAGCGCTTCATGTAAGCGACCTGCATCACCTTACCGGACCGGTCGCGTGCGGCGGCGATCCGATCGCAGCCGGCCACGGTCAGCGCCAGTGGCTTTTCGCACATCACATGCAAGCCGGCATCGAGCGCGGCGACCGCCAATTCGGGATGGAAGGGATCGGGTGCCGCAATCACCAGGGCATCGAGGCGCGCGCCCTCGAGGCCGGCAAAGTCAGGGCTCAGCGTCGTCAGTCCATAGCGCGCGCCCACCGCCGCGCGCACCGAGGCCGAGGCATCCGCAAGGGCGACGAAATCGAAGAGATCGCGCTCCTCCCAGAGGTAAAACGCATGTTCGGCCTGACCGACCAGCCCTGCCCCGACTAGTCCTACGCGCAACCGAGTCATGGAATTCTGCCCTCTGGAACGTTCCATCAGTCAATACTGGGTCTGCCGGAGAGTCAATCTCGCGCGAAGGTGTACTTGCCGGCGCGCATTGTGGACCGAAAAGCCAGCTCGTTCTTTCAGAGGCGGTAGGCGGCTTTCGGCAGCCGATAGGTCAGGTCGGCGGCGAGCTCGAAGGCCTCGGCCTCACCGAGCCGATGCTCTGCGACCAGCCGCGCGAGGAAAGTGCAATCGATGCGTCGCGCGACGTCATGCCTTGCGGGGATCGACGGGAACGCACGCGTGTCGTCGTTGAATCCGACCGTGTTGTAGAAACCCGCCGTTTCCGTCGCGAGCTCGCGGAACCGCATCATGCCTTCGGGGCTGTCGAAGAACCACCAGGGCGGCCCGAGGCGCAGTGCGGGATAGGCGCCCGCCAAGGGCGCGAGTTCGCGGGCATAGGTCGTCTCGTCGAGCGTGAAGAGGATGACGGTGAGGTTGGGCTCGAGGCCGAACCGATCGAGCAGCGGCTTCAACGCGCCGACGAAATCGGTGCGGCGCGGAATATCGAAGCCCTTGTCGGGGCCGAAGCGCTCGAAAATCGATGGCGAATGATTGCGCCATGAGCCCGCATGGATCTGCATGACGAGGCCATCCTCGAGACTCATGCGCGCCATTTCCGTCAACATCTGCGCACGGAACTGTTCGCGCTCGTCGGTCGAGGCGGCGCCGGCTCGGATACGATCGTAAAGCGCGGAGGCTTCGGCCCGGCTCAGATCGGCGGTGAGCGCGGTGGGGTGACCGTGATCGGTCGCTGTTGCACCCATTGAGCGGAAAAACGCGCGGCGAGCGCGATGGGCTTCGAGATACCCGGTCCAACTATCGATGTCAGAGCCGGTGATTTCGCCCAAGCGCTTAAGGTCGGCGATGAACGTCGGACGGTCGGCGTCGATCACGGCATCGGGCCGATAGGTCGGGATGATGCGGCCCTTCCAACCGGACTCCGTGATTTTGCGGTGCCAGCCGAGATCGTCCAGCGGTCCGTCGGTCGTCGCAAGCACCTCGATGCCGAAGCGCTCGAACAGCGCGCGCGGCCGATAGGCGGGCTGTGAAAGACGTTCCGCGATGCGGTCGTAGGTGGCATCGGCATTTGCCGCGCTGAGCGGCGGCTCGATGCCGAAGAGCTCCGACAGCGTCGTGTCGATCCACATCCGGCTCGGCGTGCCGCGGAAGAGGTGATAATTGCCCGCAAAGCGGCCCCAGATCGTCCTGCCGTCGGTCTCGACCGGACCGCCGTCGCGCCGCGGCACGCCCAACTGCTCGAGCGTCATGCCCTGGCTGACGAGCATGCGCGTCACATAGTGATCGGGCACGATCAGCAATTGGGCGGGATCGGGAAAGGGCTGGTCTTCGGCGAACCAGCGCGGCTCGGTGTGCCCGTGCGGGCTCACGATCGGAAGTGCGCGAATGCTCTCGAACAGCGTTCTGGCGAGGGCGCGAATACCGGGATCGGCGGGGAAGAGACGGTTGTCGTCAAGCATGCGGCCGACCGTCGTTCGACTGAAGGGCGGCGATGACGCCGCGCAATTCCGCCAGGCCGCGCAGGCGGCCCACGACGGGATAACCGGGCGCGCCTTTTCGTCCGAAATCGCCGATCATCTTCTGACCGTGGTCGGATCGGAAGACGATCTTGTGCTCCCGGTCGCGCTTACCGTCTTCGGTCAGGAGCTCGCGGATGACGGCCACCATATCGACGTCACCTTCCAGATGAGCGGATTCGTGGAAGCTGCGCGGGTCGGCCTCGCGGCGCGTCGCCCGCAGATGGGCAAAACCGATGCGCGAGGAGAATTTGCGGGCAATCGCGGGCAGGTCATTGTCGGCGCGCACGCCAAGGCTTCCGGTGCACAGACACATGCCATTGGCGGGTGAAGGGACTGCCTCGAACAAGGCCGCATAATCTGCAGCGGTCGAAACCACACGCGGCAGCCCAAACAATGGGCGGGGCGGATCGTCCGGGTGGAGGGTCAGAACGACGCCGCCGGCCTCCGCCGCGGGCGTTATCGCTTGCAGGAATTCGATGAGATTCTGGCGGAGCCGGCCCGGGTCGATGCCGCGATATTGTGCGAGCTTGTCGCGGAAGGCGGGGATAGTAAGAGGCTCGGTGGTAGAGCCCGGAAGGGCCGAGGCGATGTTCACGATGAGCGCGGTCTTGTCGGCCTCGCCCATGGTCTTGAACAGGGCGACAGCGCGGTCTCGTTCCGCGGGGGTATAGTCTGCATCCGCCCCCGGGCGCTCGAGGATGCAGAGCTCGAACACCGCCATTTTTTCCTGATCGAAGCGCATGGCCGTCGATCCGGTGGCTGTCTCGTAGTCGAGATCGGTGCGGCACCAATCGACGACCGGCATGAAATTGTAGCAGATGATCCTGATGCCCGCGCGGGCGGCGGCTTCCATGCTCGCAATCCAGGCGGCAATTTCAGCTTTCGCAGCGCCGCCGGTGCGCTTGACGGCGTCCGGTATCGGAATGGATTCGATGACCGACCAGGTGAGCGGCACCCGGCCCGGCGGTGTCGTCTCGATCAGGTTCTTGCGTTCGGCGATGGCCTTGTCAGCCCATTCGACACCGATGGGCACCTGGTGGAGCGCCGTTACAATATCGGTGGCGCCGGCCTGCCGGACCTCGTCAAGCGACACGCCCGCGTCGGGTCCGAACCAGCGCCAACCCTCTTTCACTGCCTGCGCTCCAGAATCAAACGAAGTAGTCCGGGAACTTGGTCTTCAAAGATGCGATGTCCGGAATCACCGCCTCGAGGTGGGACGTCATCATCGCCACCGCCGCATCCGGATCATGTCGCGCGAGCGCGTTCCTGATCTCTTCGTGCTCGCCCACGACCGGCGTCATGCGCCCGAGGAACGGCACGGTGAGCCAGCGGGCCCTGTCGATGTGCACCTTGGCGGGCTTGAGATAACTCCACACACCCGGCAGTCCGGCGGCCGCCGCGATGACCTCATGGAATTCCTCGTCGGAATTCATGAACCGGTCGATGGCGCTGCGATCGCGGTGGAAGCGCTGCTCGGCGATGATGTCGTCGAGCCGGGCGATGTCGGCCTCGGTCGCGAGCATCGCGGCCCGGCGCGCGGTCGCTCCCTCGAGGGCCTGCCGGATCACCACGGCCTCCGGAATGAGCGCAAGGTCGAGCCGGGACACGAAGGTGCCCTGCTGCGGTCGCACATCCACGAGCCGCTCTTCGCTGAGCCGGATCACTGCCTCGCGGACGGGAGTCCGGCTCACGCCGTAGCGGTCGGCCAGCATCTGCTCGCCCAGCACCGTGCCGGGCTTGAGCCCCATGGTGACGATCTGGCGCTGCAGATCGCGGTAGATCGCGCTGGCGCTGGTTGAACGCTCGCGGCCGCGGACCCGGTGCGCTGCGGTTTCGTCCACCAGTGTCCTCGACTCAACCAAAGATACCTCGCCTCGTGCCCTTCACTAGAGGTGCAATTTGAAGTTGCAAGTGTCAACTAGTGCACTAGTATGCAAGATGCGACGGCGAACTGGAAGGGCTCGCCGCATCCAGGGAGGATAACATGATCAGATTCACTCGCCGGCAGACGCTCGCCGGCCTCGGTGCGGTTGCTGCTCTGCCGGTGACTGGCGCGTTCGGCGCCAGCCCGCCGCTGCCCGCTTCGCCCGTGGCGCTGAACGTCATCGACGTGGCCGGCAATCTCGCTTTGACGCAAAAAGCTATGGAGGCCTATGTCGCGGCAAATCCGAAGCTGGTCTCGGGGATCACCTTCAACAAGGCTACGTCACCCGAACTGCCGGGCAAAATCCAGGCCGAGCAGGCCGCTGGCCGGCTCGATATCGACCTCGTGCTATCGGGCACCGACGCGCTGAGCGCCGGCATTGCGCAAAATCTCTGGATCAAGCTCGTGCCGGATCATTCCGACGCGCTGCCCGATCTCGACTCCATTCTGCTCGATCCCGCCAAGAAGATGCAGGCTCTGGCGCAGGGCTTCGGCGTGATCGTGACTTACTATCCGTCCGGCCCCCTGATCGAATACATGCCCGACCAGGTCGCCGACGCCGATGTACCCAAGACCGCTCAGGCTCTGCTCGACTGGGCCAAGGCCAATCCCAACAAGTTCATCTATGCGCGCCCCGCCAATTCCGGCCCGGGCCGCACCTTCATGATGGGGCTGCCCTATCTGCTTGGCGACTCCGATCCCAAGGACCCCGAGAAGGGCTGGGACAAGACCTGGGCCTATCTCAAGGAACTGGGCCAATACATCGAGTACTACACGACCGGCACCGGTGCGCTGATGAAGGAGCTCGGTGAAGGCACGCGGGCCATGACGGTCACCACCACGGGCTGGGATATCAATCCGCGCGTCCTCGGCACCGTTCCGGCCGAAGCCAAGGTCGGCAAGCTCGACGGCTTCCACTGGGTCGCTGACGCCCACTACATGATCGTTCCCAAGGGCATCAGCGACGACAAGCTCGCCGTCCTTCTCGACCTCATGAAGTACATGCTGACGCCGACGGCGCAGGCCTACACCTACGACGCGGGCTATTTCTATCCGGGCCCGGCGGTCAAGGATGTGCCGCTGTCGATGGCACCCCAGGAAAGCCAGGACGCCATCAATCAGTTCGGCCGGCCGGAATACGCCGATTGGATCGCCAACAATCCGATCGAAGTTCCGCTCGACCCGCTCACCATGGTCAAGGCATTCGACATCTGGGACAAGCAGATCGGCGGCGACCAGATCAAGAAGTAGGAACCTCCTGCGAAGCTGGGCGAGGCGGACTTGTGCTGCCTCGCCCAGTTGATTTCATAACTGGCAGTTGCGCCTGCCGGGCCCCCGCGCGAAGGTGCTTGAGTGCCGCTCCAAAACTCCCAGTTCAACCAGCTCCGGCTCGATCGCGTCAGCCGCGCCTTCGGCGCCTTCAACGCCTTGCGCGAGGTGAGCCTCACCATCGAGCGTGGCGAGTTCATTGCGCTCCTCGGCCCATCGGGATGCGGAAAGTCCACCGCCCTTAACTGCATCGCGGGTCTGCTCGCAACAACCGGCGGGGAGATCTCTGTCGACGACCGCCGCATCGACCAGCTGAAGCCCGAAGACCGCGGCTTCGGAATGGTGTTCCAGAATTACGCATTGTTCCCGCATATGAGCGTGCGGGATAATGTGGGCTTCGGCCTCAAGATGCGCCGTGTCAGCAAACACGAGATCGCGCGGCGCGTCGATGCTGCGCTCGAACTCGTCCGGCTGGGCAACCAGGGGAGCAAGCTGCCCGGACAATTGTCGGGCGGCCAGCAACAGCGCGTGGCGATCGCGCGCGCCATCGTCATCGAGCCGCCACTGGTGCTCATGGACGAGCCGCTCAGCAATCTCGACGCCAAGCTCAGGCTCGAAATGCGCGCCGAGATCCGGCGCATCCACAATCAGCTGGGCTCGACCACGATCTATGTGACGCACGACCAGGACGAGGCCCTGTCCCTCGCGGATCGCATTGTCGTATTGCGCGATGGCGAGGTTCGGCAGGTCGGCCGCCCCGAGGAGCTCTATGCCGCGCCGGCGAGTCTCGACGTCGCCGAGTTCATGGGCTTCCGCAACCGGCTCGCCGGGAAGGTGACCCGGGTGTCCGGCGGCACGGCAGAAATCGCCGTGGGCAACGCCGAACTATCGGGCCTCGCATCGGGCAATGTTCGCGAGGGCATGGAGGCGATCATCGCCGCACGCCCGGACGATCTTTCGCTCGGCAACACCGGTATCGGGGCGATCGTCACGGGCATGGAGTACCGGGGTCGCGAATTCGTCGGCCTGGCGCGGACCGATGGGGACACGGAGCTGGTGTTTCACGCCAATGCCCGGCTTGAGCTCGGCTCCAAAGTGACGCTGGCGATCGATCCGGCACGGGCCATCGTCTTTCCGGCGGGCCCATGAGCGCGCCGGCGATAGCGCAGATCGGCTTTCGCCAGCGGCTGGCAGCCCGGGGCGTCGATGGGGTGACGCTGCTAATCCTGCCGGCGCTGCTGCTGCTGCTCGCCGTCTTCGTCTATCCTTTCCTTTACGGGCTGTGGCTGAGCTTTGCCCCCAAGGATGGCGGGGTCTTCGGGAACTACGCCGCGTTCTTCAGCGACCCCTACCAATATTCGACCATCTGGACGACGCTGGCCCTGGCGCTGCCGGTGACGATCATCAGCCTCGCTGTCGCGGTGCCCATCGCCATGCGGGTCAGGCTGATGCGCAATCCGCGGCTGCTCACGACGATTTTGGTTTTGCCGGTGACGCTCGGCACGGTGCTCGTCGCCCAGGGCCTGCTCAATTATCTCGGACCACAGGGCTGGTTCTCGCGCGTGCTCATGCTGCTCCACCTGAGCAATGGGCCGGTACGGCTCACCCACAATTATTGGGGCGTGTTCGCTTCGCTGCTGATCACGGGCTTCCCGTTCACCTTCCTTTTGACCCTGAGCTACATCACCGGCATCGACCCTGCGCTCGAGCAGGCCGCTGCGACGCACGGGGCCAATGCCTGGCAGCGCTTCCGCCACATCTTCCTGCCGCTGCTGGTGCAGGGGCTCGCGGTCTCGTTCCTGCTCTCGTTCGTGCAGAGCTTTGCCGTGTTCCCATCCGCGGTGCTGCTGGGTGCCCCGGCGGGGCCGACGCGCGTGATCTCGGTTGCGGCGTACCAGGCGGCGTTCGAGAAATACGACTACTCGATGGGCTCGGCGATCGCGATGATCATGGCGGCGGTACAGCTTGTGGTGGTCGTTGTGGTTCTGGGTGTCAGAACGCTGTTTTATCGCGGCTCGACGGCGGGCGGCAAAGGATGATCCGCGATACCACTATCGGAGCCAAGCTCTGGGCCACGATGATCTGGGTGGTCGTAGGTTTCTTCGTCCTCAACCTCCTGGCGATGACGGCGACGGTCATCATCGATTCGTTTGCGACGCAATGGCTGCGCACCTGGCTGCCCGTCGGGTGGACACCCAAATGGTATCTGTCGGCGTGGAGCGAATTCCAGCTCGGCCAGGTGCTGATCGTGACCTTCGAGATCGTGCTCACGGTCGTCGTGCTGGCCGGATTGTTTGGCGTGACCGCGGCCTACGCGATGGCGCGGCGCGATTTCCCCGCCAAGCGCATCGTGATGCTGCTGTTTCTCCTGCCGCTCTTGGTGCCGCCCATCACTTACGGCATTCCGATGGCGACCGTGCTCTACCAGAGCGGGCTCGGCGGCACCTTCTGGGGCGTGGTCGTTGCCAATCTCGTGCCGACGGTGCCCTTCGTCATCCTGGTGATGATCCCCTTCATCGAGCAGATCGACCCCAAGATCGAGGCGGCGGCGCGGGTGTTCGGTGCGGGAACGTTCCGGCTCTTCATTCACGTGCTGCTGCCGATGCTGCTGCCGGGCATCCTCGCAGCACTGCTGCTGGTGCTGGTCCGCACCATCGCGATGTTCGAGCTCACCTTCCTCGCGGCCGGCCCGACCAGCCAGACACTGGTGGTCGTGCTCTATTACTCGGTGTTCGCCGCCGGCGTGCGGGCGGTGCAATCGATCGACGCGATGGCGGTGGTCTATATGGTCACCACCCTGATCTGGCTGCTGATCGCGTTGCGCTTCGTCAATCCGACGCAGATCGTGGCGCGCGGCCGGCGGGCCACCTGAGGCGCATCGGACACATCGAGGCAAGTATTTCCCCGGGCGGTTGACCCCGCACGACAGAGCAAACTATCGTCCTTCCGGTATTTTGGGAGGATGTCATGAAGACTGTGTCTCCGGTGGGAGCAGCGAGCGAACAGGCCACCCTGTTGTTGCAGGCCCAGGCGGCAGTAGATCGCCATCCGCAGGCGCTGTTTTCGGACTTCCAGTGGTTCCTGTTCGAAGCGCGCGACGCGGTCTACTTCACCGCCTTTTCCGAGCTCAGCCTCGACAAGGACAGCCTCGGCAACATCGTCGCGGAAATGGTGTCGCGGGCGCCGCAGCTGACGCATGGCTTTGTGGGCGCCCGGCCGGGCCAGCCCTTCCCCAAGCACATGCTCGATGCCATCACCGAGGTCACCCTCGTCGATGATTTCGAGGGTTATCCCGACAAATGGATCGGCAAGTCCCAGGACATCTTCGAGCGCAAGGATCTGCCGCTGTTCCGGGTACAGGCGGCGGTGCGCCGCGGCGGGCCCGATGCTGAGGGGCGGGCCTCGATCATGCAGGTGCGGGCCAGCCATGCGCTGCTCGAGGGCGCGGACTCGGCGATGCTGACGCGCTCGCAATCGGCGGCGCGCGGCGCGGCTATGCAGGGCAAGAAGGTCGGGCTTTTGCTGCGACTCGTCACGGCGCTGCGCGGACAGTTCATGGCGTGGAGCTATATCGGCCTCGCCCAGCTGTTTGCGGCAAAGGTCAAGCCCTGGGGCTTCAAGACGCTCGCCATCAAGCGGCTGCGGCTGAAGACGCTCGCCGCGCGGCTCGGCGTGCGCCAGCGCTCGCTCTATTTCGCGCTCGTCACGCACGGGCTCCACGTCGGCGGCGAAGCGCATCTGAGCAAGGCGGTGATCGCAGTCGCCTACACGCTGCTCGAGGGACACCGGACGGAGATCGACGACGATTTCATGCGGGTACGGGCGCTGCTCGCCAAGTTCCGCGTCAAGGACGATTTCCTCGCCTATCTGCGCGACATCGACGCGACGGTCGGCCAGCTCGAAAAGAAAGAGATCACCAAGTTCATGGGGCTGATGACCTCGGCGATGCACAATATCCGCCGGCTCAACGGGCTGTGGAAGGGGCTGCCCGGCCGGCGCTTCTGGCGGTTCAACATGGGCATCGAGATGGCCCTGACGCTGGTGCCGCCGCATCGCACGCACGGGCCGATGACCCGCGGCATGATGGAGCCGCTCTATGTGGGCGCCTGGCATCCCGGCCAGAACATCTGCACCTTCTGCCCGGGCCGCGATTACGTGACGCTCAATTTCTCGATGGAAGAGAGCCACATCGCGCGGGTCGACAACATCATGCGGCTGCTCGAAAAGGTCGAGGCGATGGAGCTGCCGCCAGCTCGCGAAGTCGCCGACGACGACGCGTGAGTGCGTGGGTGCGAGCAGCATTGCCTGAGGTCCTTCCTGTAGAATGACGTTGTAGCGGCCGAGCCGATGCATCCGGCCGCCCGCGGGGCGCCGGAGGTTGAGCAGTCTGCCCCTCCCCGAAGCGAGGAA
>Ga0070661_100001186_pt1 | contig 18385 bp, 18 predicted proteins | sample KBSC43metaG_FD_64663 | JGI IMG/M metagenome (GOLD analysis project Ga0070661, IMG submission 64663) | Corn rhizosphere microbial communities from Kellogg Biological Station, Michigan, USA - KBS C4-3 metaG | ecosystem: Host-associated > Plants > Roots > Rhizosphere > Soil ... | reverse complement strand
GTCGCTCGGCGAGTTCGTCGGGCAGGAGGCGGCGCGGGAGAACTTGCGGGTGTTCATCGACGCGGCGCGGGCCCGGGGCGAGGCGATGGACCACGTGCTGTTCTTCGGCCCGCCCGGCCTCGGCAAGACGACGCTGGCGCAGATCGTCGCGCGCGAGATGGGCGTCGGCTTTCGCGCGACCAGCGGGCCGGTGATCGGCAAGACCGGCGACCTCGCCGCGCTCTTGACCAACCTCGAGCCGCACGACGTGCTGTTCATCGACGAGATCCACCGGCTCAATCCGGTGGTCGAGGAAGTGCTCTACCCGGCGATGGAGGACCGCGCGCTCGACCTGATCATCGGCGAGGGCCCCTCGGCGAGGAGCGTGCGGATCGACCTGCCGCCGTTCACGCTGATCGGCGCGACGACCCGGCAGGGCCTGCTGACGACGCCGCTGCGCGATCGTTTCGGCATCCCGGTGCGATTGAATTTCTACTCCGTCGCCGAGCTCGAGCGGGTGGTGACGCGCGGCGCGGGCAAGCTTGGCGTGGCGCTCGATCCCGCGGGCGCGCGCGAGATCGCGCGCCGCGCCCGCGGGACGCCGCGGGTCGCCGGGCGGCTGTTGCGGCGGGTGCGAGACTTCGCCCATGTCGCGGGTGCAGCGACCGTCACCGCCGAGGTCGCGGACAAGGCCCTGACAAAGCTCGAGGTCGACGGCCTCGGGCTCGACGCGATGGACCGGCGCTACCTCACGATGATCGCCGACATCTACAAGGGCGGCCCGGTCGGGGTGGAGACGCTCGCCGCCGGCCTTGCCGAGCCGCGCGACACGATCGAGGACGTGATCGAGCCGTTCCTCATCCAGCTCGGCCTCGTCGCCCGCACCGCGCGCGGGCGCTGCCTCAACGATGCCGGGTGGAAGCATTTGGGGATGGCGCCGCCAAGCGGCTCGCAAGCCGGCCTGTTCGATCCGGGCGAGGCGGGGAAGTGACCGCGCAGGAGTTAACAAACGCTTCGTAAACCCGGGCCGTTCGGTTCCAGAGTGGGACAGACGCGCGCCAACCCTCGGATTCGGGACAGAAAAGTTGCCCGGCCGCAGGCGAATCGTGGTTAATCCGATTGCCGTTGCGCCGATTTGTCCTGTTGTTGACGCGAACGGGTGCAGCCGTGCCGGCCACTTCGGGTCGGTCAGGCGAACCCCGTCGAAGCTGAGAGAACGACCATGTCGGTACGAATGGCCCTCGCGAAACTGTCCGCCGTCGCGGCCGGCGGTGCGCTCGCCGTCGGCGGCGCGGTGCATGTCGCGGAAGCTCCGGCGAAGGAAACCAAGTACGTCAAGTCGGTCAAGCAGACCAAGACGCGCAAGCCGCGCAAGTACGTCAAGGTTCAGCGCACGGTCCGGCGCAAGGTGCCGCAGGTCAGGCACATCGTCACTTACGAATGCGAGGCGCCCAAGCAGCTCGTAACGCGCAACGGCGAGAAGGTCTGCATGGAAGTGCAGCAGTTCGCGCTTGCGCCGCTGCCGTTGCCGGCACCTGCACCAATGGTCGCCACCGGCGGCGGGGGCACGCCGGTGGTGATCGGCGGTTCGAGCGGTTTCGGCGGCTTCGGCGGCGGGTTCTTCGGCGGCTTCTTCGGCGGGTCGAGCGGCGGGAGCGTGACGATAAGCTCGACAACGACCACCAGCGGCTCCTCGTCCGGCAGCTCGAGCAGCAGCAGCGGCACGGTGATCAACGTCAACGGCAGCTCGACCTCGACCTCGAGCGGCGGCTCCTCGACGTCCACCTCGACCGGCGGCAGCTCGACCTCGACCTCGACGGGCGGGTTCACCAGCACGACCACGACCTCGACCGGCGGCTCGTCCACTTCGAGCTCGACCAGCACCGGCGGGATTACCAGCACGACGACGTCGAGCTCGGGCAACGTGACGAGCACCTCGTCCTCCTCGGGCAACGTCACGTCGAGCAGCTCCACGAGCTCGTCGACCAGCAGCTCGGGCAACGTCTCCACCAGCTCGTCGACCAGCAGCTCGACGAGCGGCAATGTCACTTCCAGCACGTCGAGTTCGACCAGTTCGTCGACGAGCGGCTCAAGCTCAACCGGCGGCAGCAGCTCGACGAGCGGTTCCAGCTCGACCAGCGGCAGCACCAGCACCAGCTCGGGGACCCAGGTGCCCGAGCCGCCGATGCTCGTGCTGTTCGGCGCCGGCGCGGCGGCGGTTTTTGGTCGCAGGCGCAAGAAGAAGGCCACCAGCCCGGCTGCCTGAGGGCGCCCAATGCGATCAAGGGGGGAGGGCGGTCCTGACGGGCCGCCCTTTTCGCTTTCCGGCGGCTATTCGCCGGCGAGCGAGAACAGCCGCTCGACCGGCTCCTCGAGCGCGCGGGCGAGCTTGAGCGCGATCACCGTCGAGGGCACGAATACCGCGTTCTCGACCGTGTTGATCGTCTTGCGGCTGACCCCGACGCGGTCCGCCAGTTCAGCCTGGGTCAACCCTTGCGCCTCGCGCGCCTCGCGGACGCGGTTCATCAGCTCAGCCAAGCTTGTACACACGCCGTTCGAGGATGCTGAAGCGCACAAGCGCGGCGCCCACGCCGGCGCTGAGCATGGCGTGGATGACCTCCGACGCGTCCATCGGCACGAACACCTGAAGAACGAACAGCGCGATCCCGGTCAGCATCGAGAGGGCGAACCCGAGCGAAAGCGCCTGGGCGCGGTGAGCTCTGGTGATCTCGTCCTCCATCAGCTCGCGGACAGCCTTGGGCTTCATCCAGAACCCGCCCGTCACAAGGCCGGCCAGGATGACCAACGCGAGGGCGGTCCAGCCGCCGAGACGGACGAGCGACACCACGCGGTGATCGGGCGGATTGCTGAAGAACGCCGCCTGCTGCATGAAGAACATGAAGGCGAGCGGAATCATCATCCGCGCGCGGCGCCGGCCCAGCCGCTCGGCTGTGTCTGCGTTGGCATTGGCTTGCATGGCATGACTCTCCGTGTAACCTCTGGGTTACATGTAACCTAAGGGTTACACGGGAGTCAAGCGTCAGCTGGCGAGCCGGCGCAGCACGTACTGCAGGATGCCGCCGTTGCGGTAATATTCCATCTCGTTGGCGGTATCGATCCGGCACCTGGCGGTGAATTCGAAGCCTGTCCCATCCTTGCGGGTCACCTCGACAGCGACGTCCTGGCCGGGCTGGAGATCGGCGAGGCCGTGGATCGTGAAGCTGTCGTCGGCGGTAAGCCCGAGGCTCGCGCGCGTCTCACCGCCCGTGAACTGCAGCGGAAGCACGCCCATGCCGACGAGGTTCGAGCGATGGATACGCTCGAAGCTTTCGACGATAACCGCCCTCACGCCGAGCAGGATCGTGCCCTTGGCCGCCCAGTCGCGGCTCGAGCCGGTGCCGTATTCCTTGCCGGCGACGACCACCAGCGGCGTGCCGTCCGCCTTGTGCATCATGGCCGCATCGTAGATCGGCATGACTTCGCCCTTGTAGGTCGTCATCCCGCCCTCGACACCCGGGACCATCTCGTTCCTGATGCGGATATTGGCGAACGTGCCGCGCATCATGACCTCGTGGTTGCCGCGGCGGCTGCCGTAGGAGTTGAAGTCGCTGCGGGCGACCTGGTGCTCCAGCAGGTATTCGCCGGCCGGGCTGTCGGGCTTGATCGAACCGGCCGGGCTGATGTGGTCGGTGGTGACCGAATCGCCGAGGATCGCCAGCGGCTTGGCCTCGACGATATCGACGATCGGCGCCGGATCCATCGCCATGCCCTCGAAGTACGGCGGATTGGCGATGTAGGTGCTGCCGGCGATCCAGTTGTAGGTGTCGGAGCCCTCGACCACGAGCGAGCGCCAGTGCTCGTCGCCCTTGTAGACGTCGGCATAGCGCCGCTCGAACATCGTCCGGTCGATCGCCTTGCTGCGGATCTCGGCGATCTCGTCGCTGGTTGGCCATACGTCCTTGAGGAACACGTCGCTGCCGTCGTCGGCCTGACCGAGCGGTGTCTCGGTGATGTCTTCGGTGACCGTGCCCTTGAGCGCGTAGGCGACCACCAGCGGCGGGCTGGCAAGGAAGTTCGCGCGCACGTCGGGGCTCACGCGACCCTCGAAGTTGCGGTTTCCGGAAAGCACGCTCGCGGCGACGATGTCGTTGGCGTTGATCGCCTGGCTGATCGGTTCGGCCAGCGGCCCGGAGTTGCCGATGCAGGTGGTGCAGCCATAGCCGACGAGGTCGAACCCGAGCGCGTCGAGATGGTCCTGCAGCCCGGCCTTCCTGAGGTAGTCGGTGACGACCTGCGATCCGGGGGCGAGGCTGGTCTTGACCCACGGCTTGGGCTTGAGGCCCTTCTCGTGCGCCTTCTTGGCGAGGAGACCGGCGGCGATCAAAACGTCGGGATTGCTGGTGTTGGTGCAGCTGGTGATCGCGGCGATGACGACGTCGCCGTCGCCGATGTCGTGCCCGGCGCTCTCGACCGCGCAACGCCGGGCATTGGCCTTGCCGTACAACGTCCGCAGGTCAGCCTTGAACAGCTCGTCGACTTGCGGAAGGGCCACCTTGTCCTGCGGCCGCCGCGGGCCGGCGAGCGAAGGGACCACGGTCGCGAGATCGAGCTCGAGGGTGTCGGTAAAGACCGGCTCGGGGGCGCCGGGATCGGCCCACAGGCCCTGTTCCTTCGCATAGGCTTCGACCAGCGCGATCTGGTCTTCGCTGCGGCCGGTGAGGCGCAGGTAATCGAGCGTCTTGTCGTCGATGCCGAAGAAGCCGCATGTCGCGCCGTACTCGGGGGCCATGTTCGCGAGGGTCGCGCGGTCGGCGAGGCTGAGCGACGCAAGGCCCGGACCGAAATACTCGACGAAGCGGCCGACGACGCCCTTGGCGCGCAGCATCTGCGTGCAGGTGAGCACGAGGTCGGTGGCCGTGACGCCCTCGGCCAGCTTGCCGGTGAACTTGAAGCCGACCACCTCGGGGATCAGCATCGAGATCGGCTGGCCGAGCATCGCCGCCTCGGCCTCGATCCCGCCAACGCCCCAGCCGAGCACGCCGAGGCCGTTGACCATGGTCGTATGGCTGTCGGTGCCGACGCAGGTGTCGGGATAGGCGAGCAGCTGCCCGTCCTGGTCCTCGCTGGTCCACACGCACTGGGCGATGTGCTCGAGATTGACCTGGTGGCAGATGCCGGTTCCCGGCGGCACGGCGAGGAAATTGTCGAGGCTCTTGGAGCCCCACTTGAGAAAGTCGTAGCGCTCGGCATTTCGCTTGTATTCCAGCGCCACGTTCTTCTCGAACGCCTTCGGCGTGCCGAACTCGTCGACCATCACCGAATGGTCGATCACGAGGTGCACCGGAACCTGCGGGTTGATGCGCGCCGTGTCCCCGCCGAGCTTCTTGATCGCATCGCGCATCGCGGCCAGGTCGACGACGCAGGGGACGCCGGTGAAGTCCTGCATCAGCACGCGCGCCGGGCGGTACTGGATTTCCTTGCCGGTGACCGGATTCTTCAGCCAGTCGGCGATCGCCTGGATGTCGCCGAGCGAGACCGTGAAGCCGGCGTCCTCGAAACGCAGGAGGTTCTCCAGCAGCACTTTCATGCTGAACGGCAGGCGGGAGACGTCGCCGACCTTTTGCGAAGCCTTCTTCAGCGAATAATAGGCGTAGGTCTTGCCTCCGACCGAGAGCGTGCTGCGGGTATCAAGCGAGTTCTTGCCGACCTGAGTCATCGCGGGAAGTGCCTCCTGTTCCGGGTCCGGCCGAAAGAGAGTCGCGAGATCCGCGAAGGGCCGGAAGTTGCGCGGCAACTGCGCGCTCCCGGTCGTAAAATCAAGGGTGGCGGGATTGGAACCGGCCCTGCGAGCGGGTAGTTGCATGAGCCGAGAAAGGAACCCGATGGCCATTGGACCGCCCGGACGCCCCCGCGACCCGATCCACGTCATTCCGATGGCGCTGGCGCTGGCGCTGGCTGCCTTTGCCGGCGGCGCCCTGGGCCTGATCTGGCACAAGGTGATGGGCGACAGCAAGCCGGCCGAGACCACGGGGACAGGGTCGCAACCTTAAGCCCGCGCACGCGGGTTCAAGGACCGCGACGCGGCGGGTACGGTTCTTGCGACAAGCAGCGCCCGCCGGTCGACGGGCGCCTGGGGTAAGCAACCGATCGCACCGGCGCATGACTCGTCGCCGACGGTGTCGGGAACAGCGCCTGGTGGCGAGGGCTGATGTCAGGCCGCGCTCTGCTCGGGGCGTTTGCGCGGTGCGGCGAGCCAGCAGCCGAGCACGATCAACGCCGCACCTGCGAACGTCGGCAGCGTCACCGGCTCGCGGAAGAACAGCCAGCCGAACAGCCCGGCCCACAGGAACCCTGAATATTCAAGCGGGGCGAGCGCCTGGGTTTCCGCGCGCGCATAGGCCCACGCAAAGATCATCGCCCCCGCCACCGAGAGGACAGCGGAGCCCGCGCTGAGAAGGGTTTCCCGCGAGCCCGGCGCGTTGAGCGCCCAGGGCGCGAACATGACGAGCACGAGCAGGACGACGGCCTGGTGGAAGGTCGAGACTTCCGCCGGCCCGGCGACTTGCGCCTGGCGCCGCTGGAGCACGAGGTTGAGCGCATAAAGCAGCGACGACACGAGGACCGCGAAAATGCCCCACCCCGTCGCGGGGGTGCCGTCATCCTGCATTCGGCTGCCGGAGATGACGACGACGCCCATGAGGCCCAGCGCCGAGGCGGCGACGGCACCCCTGCCGATCCGTTCGCCGAGCATGACGGCAGCGAGGTAGAGCGCCGCGAGAGGCGCGGTGAACGAGATCGCGATGGCCTCGGCGAGCGCAAGGCGCGTCAGCCCCCAGAAGAACGTGAACGACATGCCGGTGACGACGACGCCACGCAAGAGATGGATCTTCAGCGTTTGCGGGGCGGGCCAGCCGGTTCGTCCGGCCAGCCAGATCGGCCCGGCCAGCGCCAGCCCGAATACGCTTCTTACAAGCAGGGTCGAATAGGCCCCGATGACAAGGGAAGCGCCCTTCATCAGCGCATCCATCAGCGACAGCAGCGCGATACCCGCGAGCACGGCGGCGAACGGCAGCACGGGATTGTGTCGGGACATCGCCTGCCTTTAATCGGTGGACGATTCAGCCGCCAGTCAGCCGAACCTGTTGATGCTCGCAGGCGAATTGGGCAAATTGGCCCCGACTAGGAGGCGTCGCGCGAGCGCCTTTCCCCCGCGCGATCGACAGGGCAACAAGATGATGAATTACGTGCGCATTCTTTCGCTTCCGGCGCTGGCGGCACTCGCTCTCGCGAGCCCCGTGTTCGCCCAGGCGGCGAAGGACACCGACGCGCAGTTCGACAAGGTGCTGCCGCAAAAGGTGCTCGAGACCGATGCCGTTCCGGTAACGGCGAATCCGGCGGCCGCTCCGTTGGCGGCTCCCGCGCCGCAGTATCCGGTGGTCCAGCAATGGGGCGTGGCCGACGCGAGGAACCTGTTGGCCGCGATCAGGGCGATCGGCGCCGAGGGCCTCGATCCCGGCGACTATAACCCCGACGCCCTGCAACAGGCGATCGCTTTCGGCGCCGGTCCCGAGCTCGACCAGCTGGCGAGCCAGAGCTTCTCCTGGCTGGTCGAGGACCTGCGCGACGGGCGCACGCCGATGGACGCGCGCAAGCAGTGGTTCGTGGTCGATCCCGATGCCGATCTGATGCCGACCGGCCAGCTGATGTCGCAGGCGCTCGCCAGGCACGACATTGCGGGCGTGCTCGCCGGGCTCGATCCGACGAATCCCGATTACGCCGCGCTAAAGGCGGAGCTCGCGACAACCCCCAAGAGCGACACCCGGCGCCGCGACCTTATCCGCATCAACCTCGACCGCTGGCGCTGGCTCGCCCGCGACCTCGGCGGACAGTACCTGCTCACGAACGTGCCGGAGTTCGAGTTGCGGCTCACGGTCAATGACCACATCATCCGGACTTACAGGACGATTGTCGGCAAACCCGGCAGGACCGCCACCCCGCAGCTTGCCGAAACGGTCGAGGGCGTGATCTTCAATCCCACGTGGTCGGTGCCGCAGTCGATCGTCGTCGGCGAAGGCCTCGGCGAAAAGGTGCTCAACAACCGGGCCTGGGCCCAGAAGGCCGGATACAAGGCGACGAAGGGATCGGACGGGACCATCTGGGTGGTGCAGCAACCGGGGCCGACAAACTCGCTCGGCGTGCTCAAGCTCGACATGCCCAACCCGCACGCGATCTTCCTGCACGATACGCCGAACCACAACCTGTTCAATCTCGAAAATCGCGCGCTCAGCCACGGCTGTGTGCGGACCGAGCGGGCGCTCGAACTGGGCATGACGATTGCCATTCTCGGCCAGGGCGCGAGCAAGGACGAGGCGGTGGCGATCTCGACCTCGGGCCAGTACAAGCGCGTGCCGGTCGTGAAGACGATGCCGATCTACATCACCTATTTCACGATGGGACGCGACATCGACGGCAACCTGCGGACGTTCAACGATCTTTACGGGCGGGACGCGCCGGTCCTCGCCGCGCTCCATGCCGCTCGCGTGCCCAATCGCACGCGCACGAGCAACGAGAAGATCGTGCCGATCGTGGATGACCTGCAGAACAGCTGAGGATCAGGCGAGCGCGAGCCTGTCCGCGTAGATGAGGCGCCCGCCCGAAAGCTGGGTAAGGGCGAACATGAAGTCGTCCGGCGCCATCGCGAAACAGCCGTTCGAGCGGCCGAGAACGCCATGCTCGGCGAGAAACGCGGGCGTGGCGTACGGGGCGGAGTGCATCACGATCGCGCGGTCGAGCGCGTTCGAATTGTCGGGATCGAGCCCTTCGAGGCGGATCGAAGTGCCGTATTTGCCCTGGTACCACTCGTAAGTGAGGTAGGCGCCTCGGCTGGTGGCGAACGAACCCGGCTCGTTCGAGAACCAGTGGAGCCAGCCGTCGTGCTCCGGGTCCGAGCCGGAGCCGTGGGTCACCAGGTAGGATGTGACGGTGCCCGCCTCGAGATTGGCGAAATGAAAGCGCGGCCGCGACGAGCGCTCGCTGAAATCGGCGATCGCGGCCATGTCGCGGCGCCACAGCACCGAGCTCGCACGCCCGACTTCCCGCCGCGCGATGTCGAGAATGCGGACCGACCTGGCATCGACACCGAGCGGCTGGGCGGGCAATCGCGCCGGCAGGGCGAGCGCACCCGTCGCGGCAGCTGCCGACGCGATGAACGAACGCCTGTCCATGCCCCGAACCATGGTCGCGTGCTTAGCACGTGTTCCTTACCGAGGGTAAACGAGCACCGATGATGCGTCGATGAAACGTGGCGTGTGGTCGGCGAAGCGAGGGCTCAATAGGCCAGATCGTCGATCGCGGCGGCGCTTGCCCTCATGTATTCGTCGCCGGCAAAGCGATGGCGGGGCGGGAAGTGGACCAGCGCGGGGTCGTCGCTGACGGCTTCGCCGCGCCATGCGGCATAGACCTCGCGCGGCAGGATGAAGGGGTGAATCTCCTCGGCGAGGACGCGGTCCATCGCTTCGTCCGCCGCCATTGCCTTTTCGCCGGAGCGGTCGGCGAGCATGGGCGCAAGGTTCGTGCGGCCCGGCCCTCCCGCGGCGAAACCGGCAATGCCGCCACAGTCGCGGCCGACGAAGCTGCGGTTGCTGGCAATCGCGCCGGCGACTTCGTAGACCGGGCCAAGCGTCACCGTGTGGGGATCGAGGGCGATCCAGTAATCGCCGCCGCGTCGATCGAGGATCGTCAGCAGCAGCGCCCAGGCCGGCTCGGGGGGGAAAGGCCCGCGCCGGACGGCCTGATGGTGAATGATCTCCGGGTCGCCACAGTGATGGGCGAGAATGGCGCGATCCTCACCGGTGAGCGTGCCGTCGTCGACCACGGCCATCCGTCCCCTGCCGAGGTGCCGGTGAAGCGACTTGATGGCGACGAGGTGCTCAAGCACGTCGGCCGCGCCGAGAAGGGAAATGATCGTCGGGCCACCCTGTGCCTGCTCGAGGGGTGCCGTCTGCAGAACAGCCTCGATCGCCTCTGCATGGCGCGCCCGCTCGGGGGTGGAGCGCCAGCGCCGAGGGAGGATTCCGCTGATGGTCATCGCCCGGCAAAGCTACCGGCGAGAGGTTAAGCGAATCTTCGCTCGTGCCTCAATCGGACAGCGTCAGCGTGTCGTTGGCGATCTGGACGTTGGGAACGTGGCGAAGGAACGACTGGCCCAGCAAGGAGACCGGCAGGCCGTCGGGCACGATGATCGCCTCGACATCGTGCGCCTCGAAATCGCCGACCGACATGTCGTGGATGGTCGCCGGAACGCCCATGACCGGCCCGCCGGCCCCTTGCGCCACCGGCCTCAGGGCATCCTGGTCCCACTCCAGCCCGATGTTGCGGGCATCCTGCGCCGTGAGCGCGACGACGCTCGCGCCGGTGTCGACGAGCATTTCGTAGTCGCCGGACTCGATCTCGGCGGTCGCATAGAAATGCCCGTCACCCTCGCGGCGCAACACCATGGCGCCGCCCGACCATGCCGGCTCGTCGCTCGAGCCGGCGGTGGCAACGGCGCTCGCCTGCGCCGGCGCCGACTTGTCCGCGCTGTCCTCGCGGGGTGCGACGACGGCCACGCCGACGGCGATCGCCAGGACCGTGATGACGAAGCCTTTCATCCCGCGAAAAAAGCTACATGGCCACGCTTAAGGTAGGGTAAAGCCTACTCGGCCGCCTCGGCCACACCGGCGCCAGCCTCGATCTCCGCGGCCTTCGCCTCGACCAGGGCAACGATATGATCGAGCATGTCGGCGTCCTGCACGTGGTGATCGGTCACACCGGAAAGATAGACCATGTGCTTGCCGGCGCCGCCGCCGGTGATGCCGATGTCGGTCTCGCGCGCCTCGCCCGGGCCGTTGACGACGCAGCCGAGGACCGAAAGCGAGAGCGGTGTCTTGATGTGCTGCAGCCGCTCCTCGAGCGCCTGGACGGTGCGGATCACGTCGAAGCCCTGGCGCGCGCAACTGGGGCACGAGACCACGCGCACGCCGCGGGTTCGCAGGCCGAGCGCCTTCAATATCTCGAACCCGACGCGCACTTCTTCCTCTGGCTCGGCAGAGAGCGAGACGCGGATCGTGTCGCCGATGCCGGCCCACAAGAGGTTGCCCATGCCGATCGCGCTCTTGACCGTGCCGCCGATCAGCCCGCCCGCCTCGGTGATGCCGAGGTGCAGCGGGCAGTCGACCGTCTCGGCGAGCTGCATGTAGGCGGCGACCGCGAGGAACACGTCCGACGCCTTCACCGCCACCTTGAACGCGTGGAAATCGCGGTCCTCGAGCAGCTTGATGTGATCGAGCGCGCTTTCGACGAGCGCTTCCGGGCACGGTTCGCCGTATTTCTCGAGCAGGTCCTTCTCGAGGCTGCCGGCGTTGACGCCGATGCGGATCGCGCAGCCGTTGGCCTTGGCGGCGTTGACCACTTCGTTGACCCGCTCGGCCGAGCCGATGTTGCCCGGGTTGATGCGCAGGCAGGCCACCCCGGCGTCGGCGGCCTCGAGCGCGCGCTTGTAGTGGAAGTGGATGTCGGCGACGATCGGAATGCGCGCCGCGCGGACGATTGCGGGCAGCGCCTCGGTGCTGTCCATGTCCGGGCACGAGACGCGGATGATGTCCGCGCCCGCATCCTCGCAGCGGCGGATCTGGTCGATCGTCGCCCGAGCATCGGACGTCGGCGTGTTGGTCATCGTCTGCACCGTGATCGGCGCGTCGCCGCCGACCGGCACGTTGCCGACCATGATCTGCCGGCTGGGGCGCCGGATGATATCGCGCCAGGGGCGAACCGAGGACATGGGCGCGCCTATAGGCCTGCCATGATTAAGGGGCAATGACGGCTCAGCTCTGCCTCGCGGTCCTCTTCACGCCTTCGAGGTCGAAGGCCCAGGAAAGCGCGGAATCGCACCAGATCTGCCGCACCGGCTCGCCGAGCTCATGGCGTTCGGCAATCACGCCGATGCGCAGCGAAAGGTTGCCGCCGTCCGGGTCGGCGGCATAGAGGTGTGAACCGCACGTGCCGCAAAAACCCTGCGCGCGCTGTCGCCCGCTGTCGGCCGTCTTGAGGTACTCGCTGGGCGTTCCCTGCAACTCGAAGGTCGCCGGATCGGGCCGGATCATCGCGCGATAGGGGCCGCCGGCGAACGCCTGGCAATCGCTGCAATGGCAGATCGCGACGGTGCCGGGCGTGACGTCCGCCTGGTAGCTGATCGCGCCGCAGTGGCATTGGCCGTGAACGCGCATGGCTATCCTTGCCTCACCTCGGCCACATAGCCGTCCGGCCGTGCCAGCATCGCACCGGCCCGTCCGATGCCGCACAGCATTGCGGCCTCGGCCGGGAGGCGCACGCCGTCCTGCGCCGGCGCATCGGGGCCAAGGAGCCAGGTCAGGCGATCCGAGGCGAGGTCGACCGTCGAACGCCCGTCCGGCAGCCAGGCATGGGGCACCCGCGCGCCCGCCCGGCCGCGCGTCTGGTCCGGGTGCAGGCACGCGGGCTCGTCCTCGCGCCGGCCGTCGACCACCGCGTTGGAACGATAGAACTGGCCGATCTCCATCGTCAGCTCGTCGCGTTGTGCCGGTGTCGCCTCGTCGAGCTCCTCGGGCACCGTGCGACGGATGTAGCGGGTATAGGCTTGCTCGACCGTCAGCGCGGCGACGGGCTGGCGCTCCTCCTGGTAGCTGTCGAGCAGGGACTCGTCGGCTTCGCCCTTCAGCACCATGGCCATCTTCCAGGCGAGGTTCGCCGCGTCCTGCACCCCGGTGTTGCCGCCGAACCCGCCGTTCGGCGGCACCACGTGCGCGGCATCGCCGGCGAGGAAAATGCGGCCCTTGCGATAGGCATCCGCCCACTTCGCCTCGGCGACCCACGTCGCAACGTCCTCGATCTCGATCGGCAGATCGGGCGCGCCGATCGCCGATCGGACGAGGGCGGCGCAGCGTTCCGGCGAGATGTCATGCGCGACGTGCTTCGCATCGGGAAGCGACATGTCGCCGAGGGTATTGACCACCAGGAAGCCGCGGGTTCCCGCCGCCTCGAAACGGAAAAAACCGCGCTGGTCCGCGTTCATGACGTAGATGACGCCGTGCGGGTCGCCCTGCAGCCAGGGTCGGCAATCGGCGGTGAAGTAGATCGTGATGCTGTCCGACAGCCAGCCATAGCCGTGGGTGCCGATGCCGAGCGCCTCGCGCACCGGGCTGCGGTTGCCGTCGGCGGCGATCATGTACTTGGCGCGGATCTCGCGTTCCTCGCCGCTGGCGAGGTCGCGCACGCGCGCGGTGACGCCCCCCTCGTCCTGCTCGAACCCGACCAGCTCGGTGCGGTAATGGAGGTCGGCGCCGAGCTCCTCGGCACGCCGGCGCAGGAGCGGCTCGAGGCTCTGCTGGGTCATGAAGAAGCGCTTGCACGGGGTATAGGGCTCGACGCCGTCGTTGATGCTGGGCACGAACTTCGCCATCTCGCGCCCGGCGAGGGATTCGACGAGGTTGATGCCACCGTCCGGCCCGAATTGCGCGTGGCTGGCCTCCAGGATCGCCGGCTCGAGGCCGATGCGCCGGTAGGCTTCGAGAGTGCCGATGTGGAAATAGCCGGCACGCGGGTGGATCGAGGTTCCGGCGTGCTTCTCGACCACGTAGGCGCTGATACCGTGGTGACCCAGGAAGGCCGCCGCCGAGAGCCCCACGAGACTCCCCCCCACGATCAGCACTTCGCATTCGGCCCGTTCGTTGTTCGGTTGTGGCATAACGCTCCTCTCCCGGCGCGACCGTAAGGCAAATAGGGCGCGGCGGGAAGACAAGGCGCTACGGGCCATAAAGGGTGGACCATCGCGCGACGCTACGCCTCAAAGGGTAAGATGGCCGCGGCCGTCTGGAGAAGCGCACGCGGACCTCGACCAGTTGCGCGTGAAGGGAGCAGCGCAGGCATAGCCTCATTGGTTCTCAACCACACGGCGAGCGACTGGAACTGGATTTTTTGGAGAAGAGACGGTCCCGGTACCCTGACTGGCTCCCGCCCATGAAAGGCACTCCGGAAAGCGCCCTAACCCTCAGATTGGTCGGCGATCAGCAGAATCTTCGGGCGCTTGACCCTTGCGGTGATGATCCGCTCTTCGCGGCATTCGGCGGCCGCTCTTATGACTGCCGGCAGTTGCGAAACGATCGCGGACGGCGCTTTCATGGCGGCCGAGAGGCCCAGATTGGATATAACATCAGATAGACATCTAACATCATCCATGTTAAATGGCGAAGATAATGTTAGAAGATGCACGAGAGCTCGACGCGCAAGCCGCTGCTGCTGAAGCATACGTTCAGTCCGCTTTTGGGGAGCGCCTGAGCCTCGATCCCGTCGTGCCCCCGAGCTTGCCCCATTTCCTCCTCGACCGATATCGGTTGTGGCGAGGCACGCTGATGGGCCAATCCCTGATTGTTGCCGCATGGAAAAACTGGCGGCCGGGCATGGGTTTCACAGCGGATTTCGTGAAGCACCGCGAAGTCTTGCGTCGTGAGCTCGGCGTTCCGCTTGTCATCTTGCTCCTAAGCCGCGCGCCGGCGGCCATCCGTCGCCAAATGGTTGAGCGGCGGATAGGCTTTCTCGCGCCGGGAGCCCAACTTTACGTTCCCGAAGCGCTGCTCGACCTGCGCGAGCGTGGCGCGCGCGCCCCTTCCGAACCGAATGAACTGATCACCCCGACCGCGCAGCTTCTTCTCATTGCGATCCTTCTCGGCGAGCAGCTCGAAGACGCAAACCTAACAGAATTGGCCGAGCGACTTGGTGTCGCGGTCATGAGCATGAGCCGCGCGCTGGACGAGCTGGAGGCGCGTCAGATTGCCAGGGCACGGCATGTCGGGCGACAACGGCGTCTGAATATGCTGCTCCATGGGCAGGAGCTTTGGGAGAGCATCAAGAACAGGCTGCAATCCCCGGTGCGTAAGGTGCGCGTCGTCTCCGGCCATCTCGACGACCAATCCGCCCCGCGCGCAGGCGAGAGTGCTCTTGCGCAATACACGATGCTCGCCGCCCCTCGCGTCGATCGCAGGGCGATCGCTGCCGCTCGCTGGAAGCAGGCTGCGGCGCATTTGGAGAACAGCGCCGCGACCCGATTCGCGGAAGACCGCACCGAACTCGAAACCTGGAGCTACGAGCCTCGAACTCTGGCACGTGATGGCGTCGTTGATCCGCTCTCGCTGTACCTGAGCGTCCGGTACGATCCGGACGAACGAGTCGCACAGGCGGCCGAGCAACTGTTGGAGCCTTTCGGATGGTAGTCGGGGTCGATCGCTTTCGAGACCACTTTGCTGGGCATGATCATCAGTACGTGCTGATCGGCGGTGCAGCGTGCGAACTCCTGATGGGCGATGTCGGCCTCGACTTCCGGGCCACCAAAGATCTCGACATCGTTCTTATCGTCGAGGCGCTCGACCCGCCATTCTCAGAGCGGTTTTGGACCTTTGTCGAGGAAGGAGCCTATCAAGTACGCCAGCGCAGTGATGGACAACGCGTCCTGTATCGCTTCCAGAAGCCGAAGACCCCCGATTTCCCGGCGATGCTTGAGTTGTTCTCCCGCACCCCGCCCGGGCTGGTCCTCGCGGACGCAAGTCAGCTCACCCCGTTGCCGATCGGCGAGGAAGCGGCGAGCCTTTCCGCAATTTTGCTCGAAGAGGATTACTATGAGTTCCTGAAGTCGATGGTGCGAACGGTCGATGGCATTCCGGTTCTCGACGAAGCCGCGATCATCCCGTTCAAGGCACGCGCCTGGATCGATCTCGGCGAACGACGGGCGAAGGGTGAGGCGATCGATGAACGCGACGTCAAGAAGCATCGCAACGACGTTGCACGCCTGCTGCAGCTCCTCCCGGCTGACGCGCACTACGCGCTGCCCGACAAGGTCCGCGCGGGAATGGAGACGTTCGTTGCCGCGCTCGAGTCCGCTGAGGAGTTCGACCCCACGCAATTTGCGGTCGACATGACGCGAACAACAGTAATCGAGCGCCTCAAGAGCGCATACGAGTTGTAGGAGCGGGCATCGGTGAGTGGCGATGCCAGTCTGCTTCATTCTTGAGGAGAATGAATCCGACTTCGCGCCTGAAAGCCTCACCGTCATCCAGTGGGCTTAGTGCCGTGTCGAATGGTGGTCCGCCCGCCATGCGTGGGTCGCCAGCCATCGCCCCTGATTGGTCCCGCCAAGAGCGCGGTTTGAAAACGAGGCGCGCTGCGCCATAGACGCGCGATGGACAAGCAAGTTCGCCCGTCGGACGACGTCGAGCACGACGGCCCGCTTTTGTTCGGCCGCGTGCTCGACGGCCAGGGCGGGGCGAGTCCGATCGGCTGGGAAGCCGCGCAGCATTGGCGCCGCGGGCTCGGCCACGAAGTCCTGTGGCTGCATTTCGACCGCACGGTTCCCGGCATGCAGGCATGGCTCGAGGCTCACGGGATTTCGGAGCCGACGGCGGAACTGCTGACCAGCGACGACACGCGTCCCCGCGCCTTCCGCGAGGGCCAGACGCTGGTCGCGACGTTGCGCGGCGTCAACCTGAACCCGGGAGCGGAGCCCGAGGACATGGTCTCGATCCTCGTCTGGTCCGATGGCGTGCGGGTGTTCACCTTGCGCCGCCATTCGATGCAGACGACGCGCGAGCTGGCGCGCGACCTCGACGAGGGGCACGGCCCGCGCGACGCCGGCGGGCTGATCACCTCGCTGATCGAGCGGATGATCGCCCGCATGAATCATTCGATCGTCGACATGAACGAAGCGATCGACGAGCTCGAGCTTACGCCTGTCGAGGACGACCCTTCAGGGACACTCGCGCGGATCACCGCCATCCGCCACAACTGCCTCGGCCTGCAGCGGCACATGGCCCCCCAGCACGACGCGCTGGAAGCGATCAGGCGCGAAGCGCCGCCCTGGTTCGAGGATCACGATCGGCGGGAAATCGCCGAAGCGATCGACCGTCTTCGCCGCTATCTCGACGACATCAACATCAGCAAGGAAAGCGCCGTGGTCCTGCTCGACGAATTGCGCACGATAACGGCGGCGCGCTCCGAACGGACCAACTTCCTGCTCACCGTGGTCGCCTCTATATTCCTGCCGCTGACCTTCATCACCGGGCTCATCGGGATGAACGTGGTGGGAATACCCTACGCCAGCCATCCATATTCCTTTTGGGCCATCGTCGCGGTGTGCGCGGCAATTGCCCTGGTCCAGCTTTGGCTGTTCCGGCGGTGGAAATGGCTTTGAGCGTGTCGGAGAGACTCAGTCGGCGTAATCGCGTCCCGAGAAATGCAATTCTCCGGGGCCGTAGAGGTACGAGGGGTCGTATTCGCAATAGCTGACGAGCGCGGCCTTGTCGAAGCACTCGAGCTTTCCGTGGCGGAAGGTCACGCCGGTCGCTTCGCGCAGGCGGCGCAGCGCCCGGCTCATGTGAACGGTCGTGGTGCCGCACATTCCGGCCAGCTGGGCCTGCGTCAGCGGCAGGCTGAATCCCGACTGGCTGCCGAGGCCGACAAAGTCGAGGCGCTGGCAAATCTCGCAGAACACATGAGCGACTCGTCCCGCGGCATCGAGGTCCTCCAGCTTGCAGATCCACTCCCGATGGATGGCGGCGTCGAGCAGGGTGGCGAACCACAGCAATCGCGCAAGGTGCGGCTGATCAACCAGGACATCGCGCAGGCGCACGTGCGACACCCGGCCGACCCTCGCCGGCCCAAGCGCGTAAAGGTCGTGGTCGAGGCGCTTGAGCGCGAAGCCCTGCAGGTCGATGAAATCCCCGGGCACCTGCAGGCCGACGATATGCGGGTATCCATTGCGCTCGATGACGCGGCGGGCAAAGCCTTCGATGAGGATCGTGCTGATCGAGCATTCCTCGCCGCGCCGGGCGATCAGCTCGCCGTTGGCGATTTCTTCCTCGCGCTCGATGAGGTCCTCGACCAGCTGCTTCTCGCCATTGCTCAACGCATTGCGGAAACGGCCGAGCAAGAAGCGGCCGGTGCGCGGATAGCGCTGCAATTCACTCGCGACTGCGTTCGACAACGCGACCGCCCCCTGACCAGACTATCGCCGGACTGGATTGACCAGGCCCGTTCCAAGAGGCCTTCGGGATATCAAGAGTGTGGCGCTTGTCCAGCCCCGTGCGCGGCTAATGACGGCGTCATAGTCGCCGTTCGAACAGGAACTCGTGGTCGCATTGTTCGCCGACCCAGAACTCGATATCGGCGATTTTCGAAAAACCGTAGCGGGCGTAGAACCGCTGGGCGCCGTAATTCTCGCTGAAAACAGAGAGCTGTACCGCCTCGCAGCCAATTTCCTTTGCGAATTCTAGCGCCCATTCCATGAGAGCGGCGCCGATTCCGCGCCCGGTGGCCGAAGCCGCGCAGTAGAGCTGGTGCAGCTCCA
>Ga0070661_100001182_pt1 | contig 18421 bp, 13 predicted proteins | sample KBSC43metaG_FD_64663 | JGI IMG/M metagenome (GOLD analysis project Ga0070661, IMG submission 64663) | Corn rhizosphere microbial communities from Kellogg Biological Station, Michigan, USA - KBS C4-3 metaG | ecosystem: Host-associated > Plants > Roots > Rhizosphere > Soil ... | reverse complement strand
GTACGCGGGCAAGGCGTCCGGCAAGGGGTGCATCCGGCGCGGCGGCATGGCGATGTTGGAAGAAGAGGCGCCCGCCGGCGGGGAGGCAGCAGTGGGCGCCACCCGGCCATGTCCTGATGCGCCGGGCTGACAGCGCGACGTTCCAAGCCAGCAGCTCCGGGAAACGTTCACCGATGGCAAAGACCACAGGTTTCAGAGCCCATTGACGCCTGGAAAGTTAACGTTAACAATGGGTGCTTCCGGTCTTCCGGTGGTACGACGGAGCGACGCATGAAAACCTGGTTCTGTTCCCTGGTCGCGGCAGCGGCGATGGTGGCATCCCCCGCCTGGGCCTGGCCCGACAAACCTGTCACCCTCCTGGTGCCGTTCCCGCCGGGCGGGTCCACCGACACCCTGGCGCGCGCCATGGGGGCCAAGCTGCAGGAGCAGCTGGGGCAAACCTTCGTCGTCGACAACAAGCCGGGGGCCACCGGCACGATCGGAGCCGGGCAGGTCAAGCGTTCACCGCCGGACGGCTACACCCTGCTCGTGTCCTCGCTCGGCCCCTTCGTGATCGCGCCTCATTTGATCAAGGCGGTGCCGTACGACCCCGCGCGGGACTTCGACTTGCTCATGGTGGCCGTGCAGGCGCCGAATGTGCTCGTCGTGCCTGCCGCATCGCCCTACAAGACCGTGGCCGACGTGCTGGCCGAACTGAGGAAGAACCCCGGCAAGATGAGTTTTGCGTCCTCGGGCAACGGGTCATCCGATCACCTCACGGCGGAGCTGTTCTGGCAGCAGACGAACACGAAAGGCCTGCACGTGCCGTACAAGGGCGGTGCGCCCGCCATCAGCGATTTGCTGGGCGGCCAGGTGGATGCTTCGTTCCAGAACATCAACGCCGTGATCGCGCACGTCCAATCCGGCAAGCTGCGCGCGCTCGCCGTGACGGGTGCCAAGCGTTCGGCGTTGCTGCCCCAAGTGCCGACGCTGTCCGAGTCGGGCGTGAAGGAGGCCGATGTGTACTCATGGCAGGCGATTGCCGCGCCGAAGGGCTTGCCGGCGGACGTGCGGACGAAGCTGCATGCGGCGATGGTGTCCGCGCTCAACGACCCGGTGGTCCGCAAGAAGCTCACCGATGTGGGTTTCGAAATCGTCGCGAACACGCCCGAGCAATTCACCCAGTTCCAGGCCAGCGAATTCGCGCGCTGGAAAAAGGTGATCGAGGCAGGGCACATCACTGCCGACTGAACCGCTTTCCCACTGCCGCGAACACCCATGTCCACACCGAAGGTCACCGAACTGCAAGTCATTCCCGTTGCAGGCCGCGACAGCATGCTGCTCAACCTGAGCGGCGCACATGCACCGTATTTCACCCGCAACCTCGTCCTCCTGACCGACAGCGACGGCCACACCGGTGTGGGGGAAGTGCCCGGCGGCGAGCGAATCCGCCAGACGATCGAAGACGCGCGGCCGCTGATCGTGGGCCAACCCATCGGAGACCACCTGCGGCTGCTGGAGCAGGCGCGTCACCACTTCGCCGACCGAGACAGCGGGGGCCGCGGCCTGCAAACATTTGACCTGCGCGTGACCATCCATGCGGTCACCGCACTCGAATCGGCCTTGCTCGACCTGCTGGGCCAGCACATGCTGCTGCCGGTTGCGGCGCTGCTCGGCGAGGGCCAGCAGCGCGACCGCGTCGAAATGCTCGGCTACCTGTTCTTCGTGGGCGATCGAACGAAGACCGATCTGCCATATGCATCGCCGGACGATGAGCCCGCAGATGCCGACACCTGGATGCGCCTGCGCCATGACGCCGCGATGACGCCCGAGGCCGTGGTCCGCCTGGCCGAAGCAGCGCATGCGCGGTATGGCTTCAACGATTTCAAGCTCAAGGGCGGTGTGCTCGCCGGCGAGGCCGAGGTGGAAGCCGTCACGGCCTTGCATGAGCGGTTCCCGCAAGCACGGGTGACCCTCGATCCGAACGGCGGCTGGTTGTTGAAAGACGCCGTGCGCCTCATGCGCGACATGCACGGCGTGGTGGCCTATGCCGAGGATCCCTGTGGCGCCGAAGACGGTTTCTCGGGGCGGGAGGTGATGGCTGAGTTTCGCCGTGCCACCGGGCTTCCGACCGCCACGAACATGGTGGCCACCGATTGGCGTCAGCTGACGCATGCGCTGTCGCTGCAGTCCGTCGACATCCCGCTTGCCGATCCGCACTTCTGGACCCTGGCCGGTTCGGTCCGCGTCGCGCAGACCTGCCGCGATTGGGGGCTCACCTGGGGCTCGCATTCGAACAACCATTTCGATGTGTCGCTGGCGATGTTCACCCACGTTGCTGCCGCCGCACCCGGACGCGTGACCGCCATCGACACCCATTGGATCTGGCAGGACGGCCAGCGCCTCACCAAGGAGCCGCTGCGGATCCGCGGCGGGTTCGTCGAAGTGCCCCAGCGCGCGGGCCTCGGCGTCGAACTGGACATGGCCGAAGTGATGAAGGCCCATGCGCTGTACCGCGAGCACGGCCTCGGGGCACGCGACGATGCCGTCGCAATGCAGTACCTCATCCCCCAGTGGCGCTTCGATCCGAAACGGCCTTCGCTGGTGCGTTGAAGAACGCTTGATGCCTGTTCATCGGTCGCCTGTCGCATCGCAACAAAATCCGAAAGATCGAAAAGCGCGACATACTGCACGCCCCCGATTTGCCCATCGGGATGCGCCCCGATGCCGCTGTCATTCACGCTCATTACAGTGCTTCGCAGACGGCGGCGCGGCGGATCGCATCATCCGCGCCAAGAAGATCGGCAATGTTTCGTGACCGGCGCCGTCGCCATCCCTTTTTCATGCGCGACGCGATTCGTAGTCCCCTCCCTACGTGAAGAGGCGGGCGCGTCCGATGGGTCCTGCAAGGCCTCGGCGCTGCAATGAACCAAGGCCCGTCAACAGGCCCTGGTTCATTCAAAGGGGCCCGACATGCTGCCCACACCTTCCAGCCGATACCACGCCTTGCGTGAAGAACTGACGCGCCTTCAGGCCGCGGACGTCCCGGACATGCCCGCGATCGAGCGTGTGCTCGATGCATTGAATGCGGAGTACTTCCGCCTCAAGAGTGAAGACGGCCAATACGGCAACAACCCGATCGAGTGGCGGCATGGCGAGCCACCGGTGCTCACCGTGCGGCCCGAAGACGTGCTGCCCGCGCCGGGTGGATCCCCGGAGGCCTGTGGTGGAATTCCCGCATGTCCTCCTCGTCCTCCCGACCCCGAGAAGCCGTCATTGCCGAATGGGTGGCTGCCCTGAAAAGCGGGGCAGACGCCCAGACGCTGCGCGAACTTCCCGAGCTGACGGCATTCGAGTCCGCCGACGTCATGGCGCGGATGCGCCGCATCGATGAGACGCCGGCCGAGCCGGCGCGAACGCCCCACCGCTTCCGGCCACGCCTGACGCTGCAGACGCTCGGCCGCGGAGAAGGGCTCCTGGGCATGCGGCCCTCGGGCCCTTTCGGGCCGCGCGGCAGCACGGTGACCGTCGCATTCATCGATTGGACCTACGCCACCGCCGCGGGTGTGACGGCCGAGGTGCCGGCGCCCACCTCCGTGTTGAACAGCCGCAAGACTTCGCCGATCCATGCGCTGGATGCGCAGGGACAACCGGTTCGCATCGAGCGCGATGCGCGCGCCGAAGCGGATGCGATGGACCAGGTGTGGGGGCTGGGCCTGCATCCGCTCGATGCCTCCACGCTGCAATGGCGAGGCCGGCCCTTCATCGGCCCGGACGCCAAGGTCTGGACCCTCGAACAGGAGGCCCGCTTTGCCGACCTCTGGTCCGATGCCGTGCCGGGCCTGCGGGCGAGCGGCTGGCGCATCGTGGTGCGCCCGGGCTTCGCACACGAAAGCGTGCCCGTGACGGCATGGCGCCTCGTGCTCGATCACGATTCGGGCGACGTGATCGGCAAAGAGGTGACGGGCCCGATGGGCGTCCGGTCCGCAGGCGTCGAGGCCTTGGGGCAGCCCCGGCGGGAAGGCTCGTTCCTGTTGAGCCTCGGGGTCGAGATCGATGGCGAGACATGGGACCTTGCTCCATTGCTGTGGGACCTGTTGCGCCGCGACAGCCGCTGGCTCGATGTCCAGGCGATCGCCGCCATCCCCGATGACGCCATCGTCACCCTGCGTGCCCCTGGCGGCCGCCGCGTGGAAGCGCCAGCCGCGCCGCTCAAGGCCATCGTGGGCACGATGGTGGACCTGTTGACCGACACCGAGCCACGCACGGGCCCCCTGCGGCTGTCTGCATGGGAGGCCCGGCGGCTCGACGCCTTGCGCGTGAGCCTGCACGACACCCAGGCCGTGCGTGCAGGAACCCACGGCGCGTGGCAGCTGACCGGCGACGCTGGCCTGCGGGAACTTGCACTGCGCATGCAACGTGCCGATGAACCCCCAACCGTTCCCGATCCGGCGGGTCTCGGCGTGACCTTGCGCGACTACCAGCGGCGCGGCCTCGCCTGGCTGCAGCACCTGCGCGAGCACCATCTTGCCGGCATCCTGGCCGACGACATGGGCCTCGGCAAGACGGCGCAGGCCTTGGCGCACCTGCTGATCGAGCAGCAGGCCGGCCGGCTCGATGGCAAGCCGGCATTGGTCGTGGTGCCCACATCGCTTCTTTTCAATTGGCAGGCCGAGGCCGCCCGCATGGCGCCCGGGCTGCGCCTGCTGACGCTGCACGGTGCCGATCGCGCCCACCGCGTGGCCGACATCGGCCACCATGACGTGGTGTTGACGACCTACCCGCTCGTGTGGCGCGACATCGACGTGCTCGCTTCGGCGTCCTTCCACATGTTGATCCTCGATGAGGCGCAGACGGTCAAGAATCCGGCCGGGCGTGCCGCACATGCGCTGCGCCGCCTGAACGCCGCACACCGCCTGTGCCTGACCGGCACGCCGCTCGAGAACCACCTGGGCGAGTTGTGGGCGCAATTCGATTTCCTGCTGCCGGGCTTCCTCGGCGATCAGCGCACCTTCGCGCGCCGCTGGCGCAAGCCCATCGAGGAAAACGGCGAGACGCTGCGCGCCGAATTGCTGCGCCGCCGCGTGCGCCCGTTCATCCTGCGCCGGCGCAAGGACGAGGTGGCCGCCGAACTGCCGCCGAAGACCGAGGTGATCGAACGGGTGGAGCTGCAAGGCCGCCAACGCGCGATGTACGAAAGCGTGCGGGTCGCCGCCGACGAATTGGTTCGCCGCGTGCTTCAAAAGAGCGGCCTGGCCGGCGGGCTCATCACCATCCTCGACGCCTTGCTGAAACTGCGCCAGGTGTGCAACGACCCCCGGCTGCTCCAGGGCCGGCGCGTCCCCAAGGCCATCGAAAGCGCCAAGCGCGAGCTGCTGCGCGACCTGCTCCCGTCGCTCGTGGCCGACGGCCGCCGGGTGCTCGTGTTCTCCCAGTTCACCGCGATGCTGTCGTTGCTGCAGGAGGACCTCGCGGCGCTCGGCCTGCCGTGGCTCGCGTTGACCGGCGAGACGCCGCCTGCACAGCGTGGCCAGATCGTCGGCGACTTCCAGGCCGGTCGCGTGCCATTGCTGCTGCTGAGCCTGAAGGCCGGCGGAGTGGGCTTGAACCTGACCGCGGCCGACACGGTGATCCATGTGGATCCCTGGTGGAATCCTGCCGTCGAACGCCAGGCCACCGACCGAGCGCATCGCATCGGGCAGACCCAGCCCGTGTTCGTCTACAAGCTGATCGTCGCCGGCAGCATCGAAGAACGCATGCTCGAACTGCAGGCTCGCAAGGCCGCACTGGCCGAAGGCGTGCTGGGCGAAGACGATGCCCTCGGGATGAAGTTCACGACGGCCGACCTGGTCGCCTTGTTGTCACCGCTGGTCTGACGGGGCAGGGCGGCCGTACCCCTTGATCCGGGGTCCGGTTCACTTGCAGTCAGGCGCGCCCTGCTTCACAATTCGCTCCATGTTCAAGACCGCATCACTCCACCAAGCCGCAGGCGACCGTCAGGCCGCGTGCGTGGGTGAGCGCGTGACTCTCGCCTAGAGCCTTTCGAATCCGTTCGGAAGGCACGAGCCTTCCGGACCCTGAATCCCAGGAACCCCGGTTGGTGCCACCTTCCGGGGTTTTTTGCATTTGGGGTTCTGTCCCGCCACAACATCATGTTTCAACGCACCTTCGACAAGCTGATCGCCACGATTCGCACCCGCCAAAGCGCGGGAGGTTTGCGCTCGTGCTTTGGCTCGACCCATCGGCAAAAGAACTGCCGGTCCTGACGCGTTGCTTTCGCGGTGGGGCCGGCCACCACGAAAGATCATCATGAAACACCCCATCCGCAACATCGGCGTCATCGCGCACGTGGACGCTGGCAAGACCACCACCACCGAACGCATCCTGTTCCACACCGGCAAGAGCCACCGCATCGGCGACGTCAACCATGGCGACACGACGATGGACTTCGACGACCAGGAGCGTCGCCGCGGCATCACGATCAACAGTGCGGCCACGACCGTGTTCTGGAAAGGCGCGCAGATCAACCTGATCGACACGCCCGGGCACATCGACTTCAACATCGAGGTGAACCGTTCATTGCGCGTGCTCGATGGCGCCATCGTCGTGTTCGACGGCGTGGCGGGCGTGGAGCCGCAGACGGAGACCAACTGGCGCCTTGCCGACCGGTACCATGTGCCGCGCATCGCGTTCGTCAACAAGCTCGACCGCATCGGGGCTGATTTCCCGCGCGTCGTCGAGATGATCGGCGAACGTTTGGGCGTGCGCACGGCGGTGCTTCAGTGGCCGATCGGCGAGGAAGGCGGCTTCGAAGGCGTCGTCGACCTGCTGACCCAGCGGGCGTTGACCTGGACGTCCGACGAAGTCGGAGGCCACCTCCATGAAGGGCCGGTGCCCGAGCACCTCCGCGAGGTCGTGCAGGCGCAACGCGCCAGGCTGCTCGATGCCATCGTCGATCAGGACGACGACGTGCTGGCCGCGTTCCTCGAAGGGCGTGAGTCCTCCGTGCCGCAACTGCAGGCATGCATCCGCAAGGGCACGCTGGCCGGCGCGTTCGTGCCGGTGCTGGCGGGGGCGGCATTCAGGAACAAGGGCGTGGAGCCCTTGCTGGATGCCGCGGTCGCGTATCTGCCGGCGCCAGGTGAGGTGGCGGCGCAGTCGGGTCAGCCTGAAGCCGACCCGGACGGGCCGCTTGCCGCGCTCGCGTTCAAGGTGGTGTCCGATGCCGCCGGCACGATGGTGTACGTGCGCGTGTACCGCGGCCGCCTGCGGCCGGGGGACACGGTGCTCAACGCGAGCACCGCCCGCCGCGAACGCATTGCACGTCTTTATGAAGTGCATGCGAACAAGGTGGAGGAGCGCACGGTCATCGAAGCCGGCGGCATCGCAGCGGTCGTGGGCCTGAAGGACACGGTCACCGGCCACACGCTGGCCGATCCGGCGACACCGCTGGTGCTGGAGACCATCAGCGTGCCGGAGGCGGTGATCGACGTGGCGGTGGAGCCGAAGACGCAGGCCGATCAACAGCACCTTGGCAAGGCGCTGGCTGCGATGGTGCGCGACGACCCGAGCCTGCGTGTCCGTCAGGATGCGGAGTCGGGGCAGACGCTGCTGTCGGGCATGGGCGAACTGCAGCTCGAGGTGTCGATCGAGAGGCTGCGCACGAAGCATCGCGTCGACGTGAACGTGGGCCGGCCGCAGGTGGCGTTCCGCGAGACCTTCTCGCGGGCGGTGGAGGTGACGCACCTGCACAAGAAGCAGAGCGGCGGCCCCGGACAGTACGCCGAGGTGGTGCTGCGCTTCGACCCGCTGCCACGCGGCGAAGGTGTGGTGTTCGAGAACCGCACCGTCGGAGGCGCGGTGCCTAAGGAGTTCGTGCCCGCCGTCGAAACCGGCGTGCGGCGCGCCGCGATGAGCGGCGTGCTGGCCGGCTTTGCCACGGTCGACTTCAAGGCGACCTTGGCGGACGGCCGGTTCCACGAACGCGACTCATCCGCCGTGGCATTCGAGTTGGCCGCGGCCGCTGCCTTCCGCGAGGCGGCGGTGCAGGCTGGCATCGTGCTGCTCGAGCCGGTGATGGCCGTCGAGGTGATCACGCCGTCCGAATTCCTCGGCGACGTGCTCGGCGACCTGGGCCGCAGGCGGGGCCTGGTGCGTGGGCAGTCCATGCGCGGCAATGCCGCGGTGGTCGATGCCGACGTGCCGCTCAAGGAGATGTTCGGCTACATCGGGCACTTGCGCGCCATGTCCTCGGGACGGGCGCAGTACTCGATGCAGTTCCGACATTACGCCGAGGCACCCGCGCCGGTGCTCGATGCCGTGCTCAAGCCATGAGCGCTGGGGGGCGGCCCGACAAGGGCCGCCCCTTTTTTGTCAGCTGCCGAGCCGGTCTTTCAGCAACTGGCGCAGCTGTTTGCGGCCCTCGCTGTTCGTCGATCGCCAGGCCTTCAGGGCCAGGGCCAGGAACTGCTGCTCCGTGGGAGTCAGGCCGACGGGTTCACGCTCCTCATCCAGCCAACCTGAGGGCTTGTCGCAGTGCTGCTCGATCTGTCGGGCGAGCTTGTCACCGATGGGGCGAGCCGATTTGATCTGGCTCCACATGCTGGGGGAGATCTGGAGCTTGGCAGCGAAGGCCTGCTCGAGCCCCTTGGGTGGTGCGCCGGCCGCCATGGCCGCTTCGGCAAATGTCTGGAACAAGTTCAGCGCGTTGCGGCGCCGTTCGAGGGTGATGTTGCTCACGGAGGGACTGCGGGGAAATGCGAGGGTTGCATGCATTGTCGCAGGGGCTTGACGCTCAGGTAAAGACTATTTACGATGCCGCCCATCGCGCTCCAGAGCCCATTCGTTCTGAGTCCGTCGACTCCGAAGGGCCAAGTCCAGTGCGATGTCGCTCGGGCCATGCCAGCGGTGCCTCCCGGCATCGCCTCCACAGAAGGGCTTGCGCGACGCACGCGACCGAAGGCAGATGCGGTCCGTCATCGTTCCAGTTCGCTGTCATCAATCCCCGGGGAGGGGCCATGAAGAAGAAAAAAGAAGCCATGGTGCTGTGCCTTGCTGCGCTCAAGCCGCGCAATCCGTTTGTCTCGCTCGCTCGCAAGCGGTCGGCGGGGGCGCACACGGGGGTCAGGCGCCACAAGGCCCGGCAGGAAAAAGACCTCGTCCAGCGCTTGCGTGAGGCGGGCCTGTGACGGGGCGCATCGCGCTCATGTTCACCTTGGTGCTGGCCACCGCCGGGTTCGGCGTGATCCTGGTTCGAGAGCCGCATTGGCCGGCCGAAGCCGTTCAAGCCGCTTCGGCTTACGTGCGCGCGCTGCAAGACGGCGACGACACCCGCGCACTGGCCCTGACCGGTTTTGCCGGCATGGCAGGCGAGCGTTTTACTGCGGAATCGCACCGTCAGTTGTGCGCGCACTCCCCCATGAAAGCGGTGTCGACCCATCCTCCGCAAACCGTGGGCAACCGCTGGCGCCGTTGGCTGGCGGGCCGGCCGATCGAGCAGGACCTGATCACCGTGCGGCTGGAAAACCTCGATGCCCCGTGCCTTCTCAGCGTGAGCGTGCGGCTCAGGCCTGAAGGAGGCTGGCGGGTGGTGGCCTTCCAAAGCACCGCCGGCTGACGGGATGCAGGGCAACTGTGGCATCCGTCACGGGCGGTGAATGGATCGGTCCCCCCGCGTCTTGTCACTCCCCAATCAATGGGTGCGCAGCCCCTTGTGCCGTGCTGACGGACCGTCTATAACGGTCCCGCGGCGCCGCCGCCGGGAGTGTTGATGAACAAACTTCTCGTGTGCTGGCAATCCGCGTGGGTCTGTTGGGGCCTGGCATGCTGGGTCCTTCTGATGCCGGGCACCGCATGGGCCGACCTTCGATTCATCGACATGGCGGAGGGGCATGCGAGTTCAGTGCGCATCAAGGCGGCCTACCTTTACAGGTTCGGCGCGTTCGTCCAATGGCCGGACGACATGTTCTCCACGGCCGATGCGCCGCTCGTGATCGGCGTGCTCGGCGCCGACGCCCTGGCCGATGAGCTGGCAACCCTGATCGGAGGCCGCAGCCTGCAGGGCCGCCCCATTGCAGTTCGCCGCCTGCGCGACGGTGATATTCCGCCAGGCGTCCACATGCTGTTCATCGGCCAACGCGCGACGGGCCGCGAGGCGGAACTGCTGGCCAGCGCCCGGGGCCTGCACGTGCTCACCGTGACGGATGATGCATCGCCCGAGGTGCCTCGCGGCATGATCAACTTCGTGACGGACGACGGCCGCGTGCGGTTCGATGTGTGCCTCAAGGCAGCTCAGGATGCGAGCCTCGGCATCAGTGCACGCTTGCTGGCCGTGGCACGCCGCGTGAGGCCCGATGCACCGTGAGGGCGGCATCTTGACTCCGCCGTTGCAGCGCACCGTGAGCGGCAAGCTGCTCAGCGTGGCGTTGCTGACCACGCTCGTGGCGCTTGTGCTGGCCATTGCCGCCATCAGTGCGTATTTCCTTCGTGCCGACTACCGCGCCCTTGCGGCCGACCTGCGCACCCAGTCTGAGCTGATCGGCCACATGACCGCGCCGGCATTGACCTTCCACGACCGGACGCTCGCCCACAACAACCTCCACCTGCTGCGCCTGCGACCGGAGGTGTTGTCCGCCACGATCTACGACGCAGAAGGCCGCGTCTTCGCCACCTACGCCGCACCGAACCAGGCGCTGCGCCAGCCGGCATCGATCGAGGTCGACGGCGTGCGGCTCGATGGCGACGAGCTTTCCGTTGTCACCCGCATCGTGCAGGACGGCGAAATGCTCGGTACCGTGCACATGCGTGTCGACCATGAAATGTTCGATCGCCTGATCGGGCTGATCGGCATTGGCGTTCTCGTGACGGTGTTCGCCATGGGGGTGGCCTACCTGCTGTCGACACGGTTGCACAAGGTGGTGACCGCACCGATCCTGTCCATCGCCGACATTGCCCGCGGGGTGGTCGAGCGCCGGGACTATGCCCGCCGGGCTCAGAAGGTGAGCAACGATGAGGTGGGCATGCTCGCCGACTCCTTCAACGACATGCTGGACGAGATCCAGAAGCGCACCGAGGCGCTCGAGCGATCGAACCACGAGATTGCAAGAGAGGTTGCCGAACGCGACCGGGCACAGCAGGAGGTGATGCGCCTCAACACCGAACTCGAGCTGCGCGTTCGTGAACGCACGCTGCAACTCGAAGCGAGCAACGACCAGTTGAGCCTGGCGAAGGCAACGGCCGACGAAGCGAATCAGGCCAAATCCGAATTCCTGTCGAGCATGAGCCACGAACTGCGCACGCCGCTCAATGCGATCCTCGGATTTGCGCAACTGCTCGACAGTGATGCGGTGCCCATCCCCAAAGGGAAGCGGCATGAATACCTTGAGCACATCCTGAAAGCCGGCAAGCATTTGCTGGTGCTGATCAACGAAGTGCTCGACCTGGCAAAGGTGGAGTCCGGCACCATGGCGTTGCTGCCCGAATCGGTGGACCTGGCCGAGGTGTTCCGCGAGTGCCACGAGATGTTCGAGCCCATCGCCGCCCAGCGGCGCGTGCGGATGGTGTTCAAGCCGGCTGCCGGACTGTACGTCATGGCGGACCGGACGCGGCTGAAGCAAGTGCTGCTCAACCTCCTGTCCAACGCAGTCAAGTACAACCGGGACGGCGGTGCGGTGACGGTGAGGGCTGCCGCGGCCGGGGCGGGCCAGGTCCGAGTCTCGGTGCAAGACACCGGCAAGGGGCTCGACGCTCGCCAGCAGTCGCTGCTGTTCCAGCCGTTCAATCGTCTCGGTCAGGAGGCCGGCCCCGAGGAGGGCACCGGCATCGGGCTGGTGCTCACCAAGCGCCTGGTGGAACTGATGGGCGGGCAGATCGGGCTCAAGAGCACGATCGAAGTGGGCAGCACCTTCTGGTTCGAACTCGCTGCGAGCATGCCGGCCAACGGCCCGGTTGTCGCCGGAGAGGGCGACAAGGCGGATGCGCCGATGATGACACCCGATGGTGCCAAGACCGTGCTGTACGTCGAGGACAACCCGGCGAACCTGCGGCTCGTGGAGGAGATCGTCTCGCTGCGCACCGACCTGCGGATGATCTCAGCCGCCGATGGCGGCCTGGGCGTCACGATGGCCCAGTCGCATGCACCCGCCGTGGTACTGATGGACATCAACCTGCCCGGCATGGGCGGCCTGGATGCGTTGAAGCTGTTGCGTCGCGATGCCCGCACTGCCCACATCCCCGTCATCGCATTGACGGCCAACGCGATGCCGCGCGATGTGGAAAGCGGGCTCGCCCAGGGCTTCTTCCGCTACCTCACCAAACCGCTCGACGTGCGGCTGTTCCTTGCTGCGCTCGACGACGCGCTGGGCGAGCCGCGCGGGTCAGGCTGACAGCCGCCCCGTTTGGCGCAGGTTTCAGAGAAAGCGTTCGAGCATGCGCCGCGACGCCTTGTCGAGCGCGAAGCGGTCACGGATCAGGAAGTGCACGCCACGGTCGTCGCCCACCAGCAGGGCGCCTTCGCCAAGCCGGCGAATGTTTTCCTCCACCTCCAGCACGAGGCGGGTGTCGCCGCGGTCGGTTTCCACTTCCCACGTGGTGGGGGTCGCATACGTCGACACGGACTTGATGCGGCGGATCTCGGGCGTGAATTCGCGTTGCGCAAGTTCTTCGACGATCAGCCGGCGCACATCGTCCGCAACCTCGCTGAGCCGCTCGACCCATGCGAGCTCGTGCCCGTCGGCACCCACGATGGAGATGCCTTCGTCGGGTGCGCCGATGGGAAAGGCGCGGACGGGAATGCAGTTCTCCGACCGGTCACCGTTGGCGGCGATGTGCACGAGGTGGCCGTGCAGGTTGCGTTCGAGGCGGAAGGCCGGTGGAATCGAGTTGGGGTACATCGCGGGCTTCATCGCGCTCAAGGGTTGCCGGCCGGATGGGCCGCGTGGAGGTTGGACAGCAAGGCGGCCGGAGCGTCGCTGCCGTCGTCGTCGACGCGGCGCACCTGGGCTTCGTACAGGCGCCAGTACGCCCCCTGTTTCGCCATCAGCTCGTCATGCGGTCCCACTTCGACCACCTGCCCGCGGTCCATCACGACGAGGCGGTCGGCCTTGCGCAGCGTGGAGAGGCGGTGGGCGATCGCGATGGTGGTGCGGCCTTGCACGAGGTTGTCGAGGGCCTTCTGGATTTCCTTCTCGGTCTCCGTGTCGACCGACGATGTGGCTTCGTCGAGGATCAGCAGGCGCGGGTCGATCAGCAGCGCACGGGCGATCGAGATGCGCTGCCGTTCGCCGCCCGACAGTCCCTGGCCGCGTTCGCCCACCAGCGAATCGTAGCCATGCGGCAGGCGCAGGATGAATTCGTGTGCATGCGCCGCGCGGGCGGCGGCGACGATCTCGGCGCGCGTGGCGTCCGGGCGGCCGTAGGCGATGTTCTCCGCAATGGTGCCGAAGAACAGGAACGGCTCCTGCAGCACGAGCCCGATGTGGCGCCGGTAGTCGGCCACACCGAAGCTGCGGATGTCGTGCCCGTCGACGAAGATGGCGCCTTCGGTCACGTCGTAGAAGCGGCAGATCAGGTTCACCAGCGTGCTCTTGCCCGAGCCGCTGTGACCCACGAGGCCGATCATCTCGCCGGGCCGGATGTCGAGGCTCAGGCCGCGGATGACGCTGCGGTTGCCGTAGCGAAAGCCGATGTCACGCATCTCGATGCGGCCCTTCGCTGCCGCGAGCGGCACCGGGTTCGCGGGCTCCGGCACGTTCGACACATGGTCCAGGATGTCGAAGATGCGCTTGGCGCCGGACGCCGCCTTTTGCGTGACCGACACGATGCGGCTCATCGAATCGAGCCGGGTATAGAAGCGGCCGATGTACGCGATGAAGGCCGTCAGAACGCCCACGGTGATCTGCTGGCGGGCGACCAGCCAGATGCCGAACGCCCACACGACAAGCAGACCGATCTCGGTCAGCAGCGACACGCTCGGGGAGAACAGCGACCACGTCTTGTTGAGCTTGTCGTTGACCTCGAGGTTGTGCACGTTGGCCGTGCGAAAGCGCCGCGCCTCGCGACGCTCCTGCGCAAACGCCTTGACGACCCGGATGCCGGGGATGGTGTCGGCGAGCACGCTCGTCACTTCGGACCAGACCCGGTCGATGCGCTCGAATCCCGTGCGCAGGCGATCGCGCACCACATGGATCATCCAGGCGATGAAGGGCAGCGGCAGCAGCGTCACGAGCGCGAGCCATGGATTGATCGAGAAGAGGATCGCCGCGGTCATCGTGATCGTCAGCACGTCGGTGGCGAAGTCCAGCGCATGCAATGACAGGAACACGCAGATGCGGTCGGTCTCCGAGCCGATGCGCGCGATCAGGTCGCCCGTGCGCTTGCCGCCGAAGTAGTCGAGCGACAACTGCAGCAAGTGGTCGTACGTGGTGGTGCGCAGGTCGGCGCCGATGCGTTCGGAGACGAGGGCGAGCAGGTACGTGCGGGCCCAGCCGAGGCCCCAGGCGGTGAGCGCGGCGCCCAGCAGGCCGAACAGGTAGAGCGCCACCTTCCACGGATCGATCTGCACGCCGTTCTGGAACGGGATCAGCACGTCGTCCATCAACGGGATGGCCAGGTAGGGGGGGACGAGCGTGGCCGCGGTGGACGCCAGCGTGAGCGCAAACCCGGCGGCCAGTTGCTTCCGGTAGGGGCGTGCGAAGCGCCACAAGCGCAGCAGCACCCAGGTGGAGGGGACCGGTTCCGGCTCGTTGGCGAAGGATGTGTCGTCGTCTTCTTCGACGGTGCCGGCGGCATGTCCGGCGCGAAAACTTTCGATGCGTTCGTCGAACGCTTTTAAAAATTTAAGTGACTGAGTGTGAACTCCGAGCGTGAACCGCCACGTGGCCAGGCGCGTTGAAGGGTCGAGCAATTCGAGTGTGCCGACACCGGCATGGTCGAACAGGCGCATCGAGAGGTTGTTCGACAGCGGCCAAGCCGTCCACGTGTCGCTGTTCGGCGACAGGCTGAGGATGCGGCGGTCGGTGAGGGCGACGAGACCGTGTGCAAAGCGAAGCGAGGGATCAAGGTCAACCGCCAGCGTTGCCAGCACGTTCTCATTCGTTGCGAGCTGTGCTCGCAGGGCCGCCTGGGCTTGTTCAGTGCGGGCTTCCAACGTCAGAACGGAATCGAGTAATGGCATGGTGATGATGTCGTACCGCGGGGCAGCTCAAGGGTTCATCTTCCGGGGCGCGGCCGGGAATTCTCGCCGAAGCGCACCCTTTCGTGTTTCGTCCGAGGGCGCGGGCCACTTTCACACAGCGCACAATTGCGGGTTGGACCGGATCCTTCCGGTCGTGACCCCATTGCCCATCAAACCGCCCAAAATGACGAAGAAGGCCGACATCCAGCTGCAACGCATCCGGTATTTGCGAGGCCCCAACATCTGGACCTACCGTCCCGTGCTCGAGGTCTGGCTCGACCTGGGCGAGCTGGAAGACCACCCCTCCAACCAACTGCCCGGCTTCAACGAACGGCTGCTGAAGATGCTGCCCGCGCTGATGGAGCACCACTGCGGGGTCGGTGAGCGCGGCGGGTTCATCCAGCGCCTTGAAGGGGGCACGTGGGCCGGCCACATCCTGGAGCACGTGGTCATCGAACTGCTGAACCTCGCACGCATGCCCACCGGCTTCGGCCAGACCCGCAGCACGTCTCAGCGCGGCGTGTACCGCATGGTGTTCCGCGCCCGCGACGAAAGCGTCGCCCGCACCGCACTCGCCGAAGGCCATCGCCTGCTGATGGCCGCCATCAACAACGAACCGTTCGATGTCGATGCCGCCGTGGCCCGCCTGTGCGAGAAGGTCGACGATTGCTACCTCGGCCCCAGCACCGCGCACATCGTCGGCGCGGCCACGGACCGCGGCATTCCCCACATCCGCCTCAACGCCGGCAACCTCGTGCAACTGGGCTATGGCGCGAGCCAGCGCCGCATCTGGACGGCCGAGACGGAGCTGACCAGCGCGATCGCCGAAGGCATCGCGGGCGACAAGGACCTCACCAAGAAGCTGTTGTCGGCCGTCGGTGTGCCGGTGCCCGAGGGCCAGGTCGTCTCGTCGGCCGCCGAAGCCTGGGAGGCCGCGCAGGACATTGGCCTGCCCGTGGTGGTCAAGCCCACCGACGGCAACCACGGCCGCGGCGTCACGATGGACCTGAGCCTGGAGTGCGACATCGCCGCGGCGTTCGAAGTGGCGGCCAGGCACGGCAGCGAAGTGATCGTCGAGCGATTCGTGCGCGGCGACGAACACCGTCTGCTGGTGGTGGGCGGCCGGGTCGTGGCAGCCGCCCGCGGCGACATCGCCTGGGTCACCGGCGATGGAGTGTCCACCGTGGAGAAGCTCGTCGATGAGCAGCTCAACACCGATCCGCGCCGGGGCCTCAACGAAGACTTCCCGCTGAACCGCCTCGTGCTCGCCGAAGACGAGGCCGTGCTGCTCGACCTGCAGCGTCAAGGCCTGTCGCCGCAGGCCGTGCCGGCCGCGGGCCGCCAGGTGCTCATCCAGCGCAACGGCAACGTCGCCATCGACTGCACCGATCAGGTGCATGCCGATGTCGAGCATGCCGTCGCGCTCGCCGCCCGCGTGGTGGGCCTGGACATCGCCGGCGTCGACGTGGTGGCCGAAGACATCTCCAGGCCGCTCGCCGAACAACGGGGTGCGGTGGTGGAAGTGAACGCTGGTCCAGGATTGCTCATGCACCTGAAGCCGGCCGTGGGGTCGCCTCGCCCGGTGGGCCGCGCGATCGTCGACCACCTGTTCCCCGAAACCGAAGCCGGGGCGGGCCGCATTCCCATCATCGGCGTGGCCGGATCGCAGGACACGCAGACCATCTCGCGCCTCGTGGCCTGGCTCGTGCACCTGAGCGGCCGGCGCGTGGGCCTGGCCTGCCGCGATGGGCTGTTCCTGGATCGCAGGCGCGTCGAAGCCACCGATGCGGCGCGCTTCGAGCCGGCCCACCGCCTGCTCATCAACCGCGCCGTGCAGGCCGCCGTGATCGAAAACGGGGCCGAGACGATCCTGCGCGATGGGCTGGCGTATGACCGCTGCCACATCGGCGTGGTGACCGACTTCGATGGCTGGCAGACCCTCGCCCATCACGATGTGCATGAATCCGACCAGATGGCCAAGGTGCTGCGCACCCAGGTCGACGTGGTGCTCCCCGACGGGGTCGCGGTGCTCCACGCGGCCGATGCGCGTGTGGCCGCCTTGGCCCCGCTGTGCGATGGCGCCGTCATCCTGTACGCGCTCGACGGCCGCAACGAACATCTCGTGGCGCATCGCGACAAGGGCGGCCGTGTGGCCTTCATGCGTGACGAGCAGATCGTTCTGGCCACCGGCCACAGCGAAACGGTGATGAGCCACCTCCGCCGCACTCGGGTGCGCAACGAGGCGCAGGGGCTGTCACGCCAGCGGGTGCAACTCGCTGCCGTGGCCACGGCCTGGGCCATGGGCATCTCGCTCGACCTCGTGGCCGCCGGCATCGAAACCTTCGACTGGGAGCTGCGCCAGCCGCGCGCCACCGTCAGCAGGGCCGGCCGCTGAATCCCGCCCCATCTCCACAGACCGCGACGACGTACACCGAAAGACACGATGGAAGTTTCCCGCACGCGGGCCCTGCGCGGCCCGAACCTCTGGAGCCGGCACACGGCGATCGAGGCGATCGTCACTTGCGCCGAAGATGAACGTTCCCAGGTCGACATACCCGGCTTTGAGCATCGCCTGCGTGCGTTGTTCCCCGCCATCGGCGAGCTGCGTCCGCGCGGCCATGTCGGCAACATTTCGCTGGCCCACGTGGTGGAGGCGGCGGCACTCGCCCTGCAGGCGCAGGCCGGCTGCCCGGTGACCTTCAGCCGCACGTCGGCCACGTTCGAGCCCGGCGTGTTCCAGGTGGTCGTGGAGTACAGCGAAGAGGCCGTGGGACGCAAGGCTTTTGAACTGGCCGAGGCATTGGTGCTGGCCGCCAAGCACGACACGGCGTTCGACGTGACCGCGGCCATCACCATGCTGCGCGATACCGATGAAGATGTGCGCCTGGGCCCCAGCACGGGTGCCATCGTCGATGCAGCCGTCGCGCGCGGCATCCCGTACCGCCGCCTGACCGAAGGCAGCCTCGTGCAGTTCGGATGGGGCTCGCGCCAGCGCCGCATCCAGGCCGCAGAAGTCGATTCCACCAGCGCCGTGGCCGAATCCATCGCCCAGGACAAGGACCTCACCAAGCTGCTGTTGCGTTCGGCCGGCGTCCCCGTGCCGCTGGGCCAGCCTGTGGATTCCGTGGAACACGCCTGGGAAGTGGCCCAGGACATCGGCCTGCCCGTGGTGGTCAAGCCGCAGGACGGCAACCAGGGCAAGGGCGTGACCGTCAACATCGCCACCCGCGAGCACATCGAGGTGGCCTTCCAGGCCGCGGCCGAGTACGG
>Ga0070661_100001176_pt1 | contig 18470 bp, 14 predicted proteins | sample KBSC43metaG_FD_64663 | JGI IMG/M metagenome (GOLD analysis project Ga0070661, IMG submission 64663) | Corn rhizosphere microbial communities from Kellogg Biological Station, Michigan, USA - KBS C4-3 metaG | ecosystem: Host-associated > Plants > Roots > Rhizosphere > Soil ... | reverse complement strand
TCGTAGATCTTGCCAAACGCGGGCCGACTGTCGAGACTGGTTACGAACGCGTTAGCTACATCTTCAACGTAGACCGGCTGAAAGCGCGCGTTGGCGCCGCCGAGCGGCAGGACTGGCAGCCACTTAAGCAGCGTTGCAAACATGTTGATGAATCTATCACCCGCCCCAAATATGACTGACGGGCGAAAAATCGTCCAATCGAGGTTGGACGCTCGGACGAGCGTCTCCGCTTCGCCCTTTGTGCGCTGATATTCACTCGGTCCATCAGTCGCGGCACCCAGTGCGCTCATATGGACGTAACGGCGCACGCCGGTGCGGCCGCAGGCCGCAATGATCTTGCGCGTGAGATCGACATGCGCGGCGCTAAACGAATGCGCGCCCCGGCCGCCGTGAAGGACGCCGACAAGATTGATCACCGCGCCCATGCCGCGCACGAGGTGGTCGAGATCTGCTTCGTCGTGCACGTTGGCACTCACCACGTCCACAGTGGGCAACAGGATGAGACGCTTCGCGCGCTCGCGATTGCGCGTCGGTACGCGCACCTGATAGCGTTCGGCGCTTAGCAACTGGACGATGTGACTGCCGACAAACCCGCTGCCGCCGATGACGCAAACCCGTGCTATATCCATGATGCTGCGTGTGCTTCTAGTCTATCCGCCCGGTTCGTCATCCAGCAGCTTTTCAACGTTGCCGCGAGAGCGCGGCGCGATAACACCAATGCGGTCCTTGAGGGACATCAGCGTCTGCCCGAACTGATGGCTGTAGTAGCTCGCATTGCTCATAACCTTCTTAACGTAATCGCGCGTCTCATTGAACGGTATCGTCTCGGCGTAGATTGCAGCTTCCATCGGCGTGTTCGCGCGCCATGCGCGGGCGCGGCCCGGTCCCGCATTGTATGCCGCGGAAGCGAGCACCGGATAGCTGTCCAGCGAGTCGAGAACGTGCCGCAGATACCACGTTCCGAGATTCAGATTGACATCCACGTTCGTCGTCTGACCGGCCCGGTAATCGCTCAGACCGGCTTTTTTCGCAGCCCAGCGTGCAGTCGCAGGCATTAACTGCATAAGTCCCATCGCGCCTGCACTCGATTTGACATCGGCAAGAAAGCGGCTCTCCTGCCGGATCAATCCATACACCCAGGCCTCGTCGAGCTGCTGTTGACTGACATAGCTCTTCATCACCGATCGGTAAGGCGCCAGATAACGCATGCTGAAATCATGCAGTTCACGGGTCCGGTCTGCGGTGTAGATGGCGCGGTCGTATAGCTCATTGCGGCGGGCGAATTCGGCTGCGGCGAGAAGCTGCTTGTCGTCGAAACCGCGCACCGTCCAATTCCACTCGCGGTTACCTTCAAAACGGAGATTCAGGCGATAGAACGCCAGCGCCCTCAGAACCCCTGGCTCTTTGCCGATAGCCTGCACTTCATCACGCGGCGGCTTATAAGACGCTGCCGGCGTCTTGCCCGAAATGCCCATCTCTTCTGCAGACAACTGTCCGTAGAAGTTGAACTCAGCGGCGAGCGGGGTGAACAGGGCCTGCGCTTCAGTCACGCGCCCCTGCGCTTTAAGCGCGCGCGCTTTCCAATAGCGCCATGCCGGCTCCTGGCTTTCCTTCGGTGACATGAGATCGATTGCAGATAGCACGTCCGGCCAGCTTTCGGCGCGCAAGGCGGCACGAACTTTCCATGCGAGCTGCCCGTCGGTAAGATCGCCGGCTTTGGCATACCATGCGAGCGCATTCGCATCGTGTCGCTGGGCGGCCTGGTACGCTATCCAGCCCCACGCATAGCCGCGTTCGTTTTCGGGGATGCGGTCAGCGACTTTCAGCCACTGCTGTGCCGCTAACGGTGCGGACGTGCGCGCCAGGCGGGTGATGGCAAACATAATCGTCTCGCGACCCGCCCGTGTCTTAAAGTCGAACGTCTGGCGGTCGAGATACGCTTGCGGATTTACAGCGATGCTGGCCCATACGCGCGGGTCTGGTTGCTCCTTCTCAGGTAGATAACCCGCCGCACGGCGCGCCACGCTCGTATTGCCGGCTTCCAGCGCGAGCCGTATCCGCGCCCAGATATCCGCGTGTGTCATCATTTGACGCTCGGCGAGCGTATCGAACAGCGTATTACAGCTTTCCGGCTGCTCCCGGCCGTTGAACCACAAGGCGCGCGCGTAGTTCAGCGCTTCTTCGCCTCCAGCCCTCAACCGACCTTGCAAGGACCAGCACAGCAACTCGCTATCTTCACCGACCACCTGCGGATACTCGGCATCGAACAAATCCCAACGCTGTTTAGAACCGAGCAGCTTCAGCCAGTCCATGCGCAAGGTGTTCGATATCGGACTGTCCGCTATACGCGCGAGCGTCGCCTGAACCTCAGCAGGTGTCGCGTCGTCAAGCCGAAGTTTGAGGCGCCAGTACGCAACATACGGCTCTAAAGGATAGCCGTTCAGCGAACTGGCATAACGCTCCACCTTCGTTGCGTCGCCGTTGCGGAAAGCCTCGCGGGCCGACATGAAATCGTCGTCCTGCGTTGCCGCGAATGACAGCGACGTGCCTGTTAGCAGGGCGCACGTCATAGACCATCGCCATACGATCGACAGGAGACTTCGCATGATCAATTAATTCTAAGCCCTTCCGATCGGCATTCGACCGCTATATGTCACGATTAATGTAAAAACGCCGACAGGCAGTGGCGAAACTGACTCAGCGGGTTAAGGGCATGTCGAGTAACGCGCCAACGGCTGCCGCCGTTTACGATGGAAGTCGAAAGACAACCGATCAACTGAATGGCTCAAGCCAGGAACAACTTGTACGCGGCGTTGCGCGTCTCGTCGGAATACGGGTAGCCGAGTTTGGCGAGGAATGCGCTGAACGCCGCCTGGTCTCGCGGAGGCACCTGCACCCCCACTAGTACGCGGCCGTAGTCGGCGCCATGATTGCGATAGTGGAAGAGACTGATGTTCCAGCCATGCCGCATACTGTTCAGGAACTTCATCAAAGCGCCGGGCCGTTCGGGGAATTCAAAGCGATATAACATCTCGTGTTCGACGCCAGGCGCGTGGCCGCCTACCATGTGGCGGACATGGGCCTTTGCGACTTCGTTATCATTGAAATCCAGCGTTTTGAGACCACGCCGTCCGAGTAGCCGCACGAGCCGCCTCCGCTCGTCACTGTTATGCACCTGGATGCCGACGAATACGTGCGCATTGCGGCTATCACCATATCGATAGTTGAACTCGGTCACGTTCCGCGGCCCGAGTAGCGCGCAGAATTTACGGAAGCTGCCCGGCGTCTCTGGAATGGTCACTGCAAGCACTGCCTCCCGCTTCTCGCCCAGTTCCGCTTCTTCGGCAACGAACCGCAAGCGGTCGAAATTCATATTTGCACCGCAGGCAACCGCCACCAGCGTTTTGCCGCGCACACCGGTGCGTTCTACCCACGCCTTCGCGCCCGCGATCGCCAATGCTCCGGCCGGCTCGAGTACCGCCCGCGTGTCTTCAAAGACGTCTTTGATCGCGGCGCAAGTGGCCGCCGTATCGACCAGGATTACTTCGTCCACCAGTTTCCGGCACATCCGGAAGGGTTCAACGCCAACCTGGCGCACGGCAACGCCATCCGCAAACAGGCCAACATGATCCAGCGTCACGCGGCGGCCTGCCTTGAGCGACAGATACATCGCGTTAGCGTCGACGGGCTCAACGCCGATGATTTTGACGTGCGGGCGGAGGCGCTTTACATAGGCGGCGATGCCGGAAATCAAGCCGCCGCCGCCGATGGCGACAAATATTGCGTCGATGTCGCGCCGCGTCTGGCGCAAGATCTCCATGGCTATCGTCCCCTGCCCCGCGATGACGTCAGGATCGTCATACGGATGAACGAACGTGAGACGCCGCTGGCGTCCAAGCTTGGCCGCTTGCTTGTACGCATCGTCGTAGGTGTCACCGTGCAGCACGACTTTGGCTCCGCGCGCGGCTACCGCAGCGACCTTGATCTGCGGTGTCGTCACCGGCATCACGATGGTCGCGCTGCAATTGAGCTTTTGGGCAGCGAGCGCTACCCCTTGCGCGTGATTGCCCGCCGACGCTGCGATGACACCGCGCCGAAGCGCCGCCTTGGGCAATCGTGACATTTTGTTGTATGCGCCGCGCAGCTTGAAGGAGAACACCGACTGCATGTCTTCCCGCTTCAGCAGCAAAGTGTTATTCATGCGCGCGGACAAACCAGGCGCACCGTCGAGCGGCGTCTCAACGGCAACGTCATACACACGGGCCGTGAGAATGCGCTCGAGATAGTCGATTTTCATAGGGTCGAGGAAAAGAAGGTGCAAAGCCCGACAGCATACCGCAGGTTTGCGTCCGATTTTATGGGCCCCCCTTGAGGGGGGCTGGTTTACTATTCAATGCCTGCCAATTACCATTGCCGAAATGGCTCAGGACGAACTGAAGAAAGCGGTTGCCCGGGCAGCCCTCGAATATGTACCCGCAGGCTGCATTGTCGGCGTCGGCACGGGGTCGACTGCGAACTGCTTCATCGACGCTCTTGGCGCTATCCGGCACAAGATCGACGGCGCGGTGGCGAGTTCGGAAGCAACCGCTCAGCGGCTGAAGAGCCTGGGCATCGAGGTCATGGACCTCAACAACGTCGTTGAACTGCCGGTCTATGTCGACGGCGCGGACGAGATTACGCGTCACCTTTCAATGATCAAAGGCGGTGGCGGCGCACTTACCCGTGAAAAGATCGCCGCGGCGGTCGCCCGTAAGTTCATCTGCATTGCGGACGAATCAAAACTCGTGGATGTGCTGGGTAAATTCCCGCTGCCCGTGGAAGTAATCCCCATGGCGCGCTCTTATGTCGCGCGGGAGCTCGTCAAACTCGGCGGTCAGCCGGCCCTGCGCCCGAACTTCACCACCGATAACGGCAACGTCATCATCGACGTGCACAACATGAACATTATGAAACCGCTCGAACTCGAGAGCACGCTCAATCAGATAACAGGGATCGTCACCACCGGATTGTTTGCGCGGCGCGGCGCCGATGTGCTCATCCTGGGTACCGCCACAGGGGTCCAAACGCTGCTGCGATAAAGCGCGTTTCGGGCTAGAGCAGGTCCGGCGACATCGCAGCGCGCAGGTGCGCCGGGCCTTCGACGTCATCGGTAGGCCGGGACAGCCACACGATCGCTCCCTTCTTAACTGGCCACTGCGCTTTCACTCCGGCAAGCACGAGGGCCGCCGTTTCGCCCAAAGTCGGCTGATGCCCCACAACGACGATGGTCCCTCTATGGTTCTCGGTCCAGCCGGCGGCAGCAAGAATGTCGCGCGGGGTAGCCGCGAGACCAATTTCATCTACTGTTTGGAAGTCGCGATTTAATGCGCGCGCGGTTTGTTGGGCCCGCTTCGCAGGACTCGCCAGGATCACCACATCCTCGCCGATGCGCGGCAGGAGCCATTTGGCCATGCGGGCAGCCTGTTTCACTCCTTTGGATGTGAGCTTGCGCTCGCTATCCCGGATGCCGTCTTCTGCATCGGCGTGGCGCCATAAAATCAGTTCCACGACTGAGACCTCGGCTCATGTCGACACCAGTCAGGTGCGTGGTGGCGGAACATAACCTTGTGCGGTATCTGCGCCAGCGCCGAAAAAATGGTTTTGCATTTGTTGCACGAGGTAGTCGCGCGCCTTCTTGTCAGCGAGGTTGAGGCGGTTCTCGTTCACCAGCATTTTCTGCATCTCGAGCCACTGCTTCCATGCTTCCTTCGATACATTCTCGTACACGCGCTTGCCGATTTCGCCCGGATAGGGCGGGAAGTCGAGTCCCTCAGCCTCGCGGCCTAACTTCACGCATTTCACCATTCTTGCCATGAGAGCCTCCACACCGGTCGCGCATATTGCAACACACGCGCATATAAACTTGTTCGCGTAGGAGGCGAATTTTATCAGGAAAGTTTGAGCTGTCCCCAGCTGGCGGCTATTGGGGCGACCTTTGACGAGCGCGGGTCAGGGTGCGGTTGTTCAAGATGGAAACCCTGTACAGCGTCGACGCCGAAGCCGCGCAGCATGTCCAGTGTCTGCTGGTCTTCGACGCATTCGGCAATCGTGTGCTTGCGCATGCCGCGCGCCACTGCAACGATTGCCTTGACGAAAATCTGGTTGTCGAAGTCATTGGCGAGATCACGGATAAAGAGCCCGTCAATTTTCACCGCGTCAGCCTGTAGATGTTTCAAATACGCAAACGAGGAGAACCCGGTTCCAAAATCGTCAAGACAGGTACGACAGCCGGTATGACGCAACGCTTCGATGAAGCGCCGGGCATCATGCAGATCCGACACTGCTGATGTTTCAGTCAGCTCGACCAGCAGGCGGCGCGGCTCGACCCCGCAACGTCTCAACTGGTCCGCAATGTATTGCGGCAAAGTGGGTTCGTCAAACGAGCGGCCGGAGATATTAATGGCGAGCGACGGCATGGTCGCCTCGGCAAGCAACTCGATACTTGTTTTGATCACCCAGCGGTCAATATCGAGGATCTTGCCGCTCTTTTCTGCATACGAGATGAATTGACCGGGCATCAGGATGCGCGACTCGTCTTCCTGATCGAGCATGCGCACGAGCACTTCATAATGGAGCAGTGAATAGTCGGCGCTGCTGAAAACGCCTTGGAAATAAAGCCGCAGAAGGTTGTGCTCCAGAGCGTGTGAGATGCGGTCGTTCCACGAGAGCCGCGTGACCATCGCGCGCGAGGCATCAAGATCGTGCCGGTATAAACGCCACACATTCTTCCCTGAGTCCTTCGCCTGGTACATGGCGGCATCTGCATGCGCGATCAATTCATCGGCGCGTTGAGCATGATCGGGAAACACCGCGACGCCGAGACTTGTCGTCAGGCGCACAGTTTGTCCCTCAAATTGAAATTTGAGCAGAGCAATCGAGCGTACGATGCGCTCGGCAAGCACACGCAGGATATTGTCCGTCGCATCCGGCACCAGCACCGCAAACTCATCGCCGCCCAACCGGCTCATGATTTCATTGCGGCGGACCTGGCTCGATACATCACCTGCCACGCGTATCAGCGTCGCATCGCCTGCACGGTGGCCAAACGTATCGTTGATGTATTTGAATTCGTCGAGATCAAAGTAAAGCAGCGCAAGCCGCGTCCGGCTCCGCTCGGCATCGGCGATCATGCGCGCCAGCTCCTCGTTGAAGCGATGCCGGTTGTATAGACCGGTTAACGAGTCGCGCTCGGCAAGGTAAATCAGTTGCTCGGCTGTCTGGCGCTCCAGGGTGACGTCTTCGAATATCCAGATATGCCCGACCGCATCGCCGTTTGCCGCCTCGACCGGATAACACTGCTGCGTGAATAGACGGCCATCGGCCATCTGAATCTCATAGGCGCCTGGTACTTCCCGGCCGCTGCGTAAGGTGAACAGATGCGGTAACTGCTCTTCGGGGCGTGCCAGTACGGTTGCCGACTTCTCGAGTGCGCGCAGCGGGTCTTCGCCCAGCAGTTTCTCACGCGGTGGAATCTGCCACAGCCGGTTGAAAGCGGGATTCGTATACACCACACGGTTATCGGTGTTGACGAACAATATGCCGAATTCCATTGCGGACAGCAGCGCCGATAGTCGTGCATGCTCGTCCTGGGCGCGCTTGAGGTAATCCTGCTGCACCGATTGCGCTTCGCGCAATTCAACGACGGTGGTAGCGAGCCGCTGCTCCGCTTCGCGGCGCTCGCCAACGTCGCGGATGCTGATTCGTATACCCAGATAGTCCTGGCTCTTGCTATAAATCGGACGCCAGTCCGCCGCTCCCCACAGCAGAGTGCCGTCCTTACGCCGCGCACGAAATTCGAAATCCTGCCCTGCATTGCCGCGCAGCGCCTGACGGATTTGGCGGATAGTGCGCGCGACGTCGGCGGGATCGACGAGCCCGGCCGGAAAATTGTCCATGGCCAGACATTCTTCCGGCGTATAGCCAAAAGTGTCCAGCACTCGCGGGTTAATCCATATCAATCTACCCTCGGTGCCGATCCATAGTTCGACGTCATACGAATAGTCGGCGATCGCATGAAACTTTGCCTCGCTTTCAGCAAGTGCTTCGATGCGATCGCGCAATGCGCCCGCCATCATGTTGAAGCTCGCGGTGAGTTTGCCGACTTCGTCATCGCTGACCACGGGCAACTGCACGCTGAAATCGCCTGCCGCTACACGCTCGCTCGCGCGTGTAAGTTGACGCAGGTTACGCGTGAGCCAATAACTAATGAGCGCGATCAGCAGCGCCGATACGGCGAGCGCCAAACTGCCTGTTATAACTGCTTCGCGGATCAACTGCTGGCGGGCACTTTGAATGAAAGCGGTGGCGACACCCAGGCGCAGACTGCCGAGCGATTCGCCGTCTGCCTGAATCGCGACTTCGGTATCGAAGCGGCCGCGGCGAATGCTTTCATCATCGTGCAGCAGCAGACCGAGCGGAGGCAGCGGCGTGTCTGCGCTCCAGCCATTGCGCGCTATCGGATGCCCGGACCGGTCGAACAGAACCAGATAGGTAATGCCGTTGTCGCTGCGCAACGACGATAATACTGAATCTATTGCTTTCGCATCACCGTGCTTGAGCGGCTCGGCGAGCGCGCCCACGAAAAGCTTTTTCTCCTCGTCGAGCCGCAGCAGAGCGCGCTCAACGAGCTTCGCGTTCATCAGATTGACACTCTGCAAGGTCAATCCTGCTAGCATCAGCGCCTGCACCAGGATCGCTGCGAAGAACAGCTTTACCGGCAGCGAACCGATATTCGGAAAGCCCAAATGACGTGATCGTTTCCGGCTACGCGACGCGAAGCCGGCAGCGCTTGTCGGTTCTTGTGGCATTGCCCTCCCTGGCGTCGCTGCAGGCCTCAAAAGTTACGCAAGCTATAGGCGCTTTATGAGCACTTGCGAGCGACGCTGATAATTGTACAGGTCCTGCCGGCGACGCGGTAATTCAGCAACTGATGCAGGATTGTAGCCACGCTCGATGAACCAGTGCGCCGTGCGGGTCGTAAGCGCGAATAAGCGCTTCAACTTCTGCTGCTTGGCGCGCGTTTCGATTGCATGCAGCAGACGCTCGCCCGCGCCGGCACGCCGGTGATCGGGATGTACTGCGAGACCTGCGAGTTCCGCCATTCCTGATTCGTACGGGTAAAGGGCGGCGCAGCCGACGATAACTCCGTCGTGCTCCAGCACATAAAACCGGTCAATCTCCATCTCAAGCAAATCGCGCCCGCGCTTAACGAGGATACCTTCGGCCTCCAGCGGCTCGATGAGGCGCAAGATGCCGCCAATGTCGTCAATGCGCGCCTGGCGCAATTTTTCAAGCGGGTCCTGGGTCACCATCGTGCCGACGCCACGATACGTGAACAGTTCCAGAAGCAACGCACCATCCGCGTGGCGTGAGATCAGATGACAGCGCTTCACGCCCGCACGACATGCATTTACGGCACGCGGTAGATACAGCGCGACGTCTCCCGACACCGTTCCGGATCGCGCCAACAGCTTGTCAGCCTGGCTGCAGGTCAGGTCGTGTTTCAGTTCGGCGCGCTTGCCGGTGGTTACACCGGCCGACTCCATGAAGAAGATCAATTTCTCCGCCGATAAGGCAATTGCTGCGGCTGCTGCGAGGTCTTCGAGCGCGAGATTAAAGATCTCACCAGTCGGCGAGTAGCCGACCGGTGACAGAAGAACAAGCTCGTTATGGTCGAGCCGGTCATTGATGCCGACCACATCGATCTTACGCACCTCTCCGGTATGCAAAAGATCTATTCCATTGAGCACGCCGATCGGCTTTGCGGTGACGAAATTGCCGCTCGCGACACGGATGTCGGAGCCCGCCATCGGCGAGTTAGGCAGTCCCATAGACAGCAGCGCTTCGATCTCGACACGCATGCGCCCGCTCGCCTCTTTTGCGCAGGAAAGAGCCACATCGTCGGTGACTCGCAGACCTTGCACGAAGCTCGTCGGGTGTTTGAGTTGCTGCAAACGCGTTTCAATCTGCGGCCGCATGCCGTGCACGAGAACCAGTTTGACGCCGAGACTCGCGAGTAGATTGATGTCATGAATGAGCGCGAGGAATTTCCCGTCGGCAACCACCTCTCCCCCGAATGCAACAACGAAGGTGCGGCCGCCGAACGCGTGTATATAAGGCGCTGCGGCGCGAAACCACTTAACGAAGTCTGCCGAGACGGAAGATGCCATGCGTAGGCGCGTATGCGTCTGTAATGGGAACGCATGTTATGCGAGATGACCGGTGAAGGAAAGCGCAATTCAACATGCAGACGCATTAAATCTGCGCATGCACCGCGAGATGTAATCGCATCAACACGCGCGTAGCAGAAAGCGTCGGGCTTGCTACTTGCAAGCTAGAAGTCGCCCCACAACGTGTTGATCGCCGCGAGTGCCGTCAGCGCGGCGGTTTCCGTGCGCAGCACGCGCGGCCCGAGCCGGACCGCTATAAAGCCGCGTGATATCGCCGCTTCTTGTTCGACGTCTGTGAGTCCGCCTTCCGGACCGGCCAGCAGCGTCACCGTTGCAGGACGCGCCAGATCAGCGAGGCGCATCGGCGCGCCGGGCGACAGCAATACACGCAACTCATCGCCGCCAGACTGGCTCAGCGTCGCAAGCCAGTTCATAAGCGCGTCGGGCGGGACAATATCTGGAACAACATTACGGCCGCATTGCTCGCACGCGGAGATGATCACCTGTTCCCAATGGGCCATACGTTTGACGGTGCGACTTTCGTCTAGCCGGACGATACTGCGCTCGCTATAGAGCGGCCGAACCGCGCAGATGCCGAGCTCGACCGCCTTCTGCAATGTGATATCCATGCGTTCACCGCTCGATATCGCCTGGGCGAGCACGCATTCGATTGGGCTCTCGCGGTCGGCGACTACCGCGTCGGTGAGCTTCACGCTTACGCCGGTTTTGTCGATACGAACGATGCAGGCAGAGAACTCTGTGCCCTCGTTGAATACCGTGACAACGTCACCGCAGCGCCCGCGCAAGACATGCAACAGGTGATGCGCAGCAGCGGGGGGAACGGAGATAACGGCGCCGACGGACCGGGCGTCCGGCGCATGAATGCGGGTGTATTGAGAAACAGCGCGCCGCATGGAGCGATTATGCCATAGCGTATTTACGCCTTTAACCACACGTCCAATGGGACTAAAATCGCCGTTTTTCGCAGCGGCCTCCCGGCCCAAGCGCTCGGCTTGAAAATAATTATTCTCGGTGCAGGGCAAGTGGGCAGCTCCGTAGCGGCAAGTCTGTGCTCGGAAGCGAACGACATTACTATCGTTGATACCGACGCCGCGCGGCTCAAGACGCTGCAGGATCGCCTCGATCTGCGCACCGTCGTCGGTAACGCCGCACACCCGTCCGTATTGACGAACGCCGGTGCTGCGGACGCCGATCTGGTATTTGCTGTCACGCGCAGCGATGAAACCAACCTTGTCGCATGCAAGCTCGCGGCTAAGCTCTTCAATACGCCAACGCGCATCGCGCGCATACGCGCAAGTGATTACCTCGCGCATCCGGAGATCTTCACGGACGATGGATTCGGCGTCGATGACGCTATCTGTCCGGAACAGATCATCAGTGATTACATTGTCAAGTTGATCCAGTTCCCCGAAGCACTTCAAGTGCTGGAATTCGCGGGCGGCAAAGTCGGGCTGGTAGCGGTACGTGCTTTCACGGGCGGCCCCATGGTTGGCCACCAACTCCACGAAATCCGCAGTCATATGCCTAACATCGAGACACGGGTCGCAGCCATCTTCCGGCAGGATGCGCCGATAATTCCGCGCGGACGAACGGTAATAGAGGACGGGGATGAGGTCTTCTTCATTGCTGCCGCGGAAAATATCCGCGGTGTCATGCGAGAGCTCCGGCGCATGGACAAACCGATCCGGCGGGTGATGCTCGGGGGAGGCGGCAATATAGGACAGCGGCTCGCCAAGGCGCTCGAAAATCAGTATACCGTTAAGCTCATTGAATTTAATCGCGCACATGCCGAACGGCTCGCCGCGGAGCTCAACCATGCGTTAGTACTGGCCGGCGACGTCACCGACGAAGAGCTGCTCGAGACCGAGAACGTGGGCGACATGGACGTTTACTGCGCCGTCACCAACGATGATGAGAACAACATCATGTCGTCACTGCTGGCAAAGCGCATGGGCGCGCGCAAAGTGATAGCGCTTATCAATCGTGCGGCGTATGTAAACCTCTTACAAGCGGGCCAGATCGACATTGCGATTTCACCGGCACAAGCGGTCATCGGCACGCTGCTCGCGCGCGTCAGGCGCGGCGATTGCGTTGCCGTACACAGCCTCCGCCGTGGCGCTGCCGAAGCGCTTGAACTGATTGCACACGGAGACTATCAATCGTCACAAGTTGTCGGTCGCCGCGTCGAGGAGATTAACCTACCCGAAGGCGCGACGATCGGAGCGATCGTGCGCACTACCGAGCGGTCGAAAGCGGGCCGCGTGACGCGACGCGCCGCCGCGAGCAGCGACGCAAGGGTCATCATTGCGCATCACGATACGATAATCGAGCCCGATGACCATGTGATTGTCTTCGTTGTAGAAAAGGCCACGGTCTCCAAGGTCGAAAAGCTTTTTCAGGTCGGCGTCGGATTCGTGTGAGCGGAACACCGGCGCTTTTGCGATGCTAGCTCCGGCCGTCCTGCGCATTGCCCCCGTCCTCAACGTTTTCAGCACCATCGTCATGGTGTTTGCTCTGACGATGATTGCACCACTGATCATCGCATTCATACATAACGACACCGCGGTTTTCACGTACAGCAAGTCAGTTGGCATCACGTTTGCGGCCGGCGTTCTAATGCGGCTCACAACCCTGCATCGCAAACGCGAGCTGCAAAGCCGGGACGGATTCCTGCTGGTATTCCTGGTGTGGACGATCCTTCCCGCGTTCGCAACGCTACCGCTCCTGTTCCACATTCAAGAACTGACCTTTACCGACGCGTATTTTGAAACGGTCTCGGGCATTACGACGACCGGTTCCACAGTACTTGATCACATAGACGAGCTTCCGAAATCGATCAACTTCTGGCGCTGCGAGCTGGTATGGCTGGGCGGCATGGGACTCATTGTGCTGGCGGTCGCTATTCTGCCGCTCCTTGGCGTCGGGGGCATGCAGCTCTACAAGGCGGAAACGCCTGGCCCGATGAAGGACTCGAAACTCACGCCACGTATAACGGAAACAGCGAAGGGTCTTTGGCTGGTTTACGCTGGAATTACCGTTGCCTGCATCTGCACGTACCGAGCGGCGGGCATGAGCTGGTTCGACGCCATCACTCACGCGTTCTCGACGATGGGCCTCGGCGGATTCTCCACGCATGACGCCAGCTATGCGTTTTTCGATTCGCCATTGATTGAAGCGGTAAGCATAGTATTCATGCTCATTGCAGGCGTGAATTTCGCTACCCACTTCCAGGCTTTTCGTCAGCGCAGTGCACGGCCGTACCGCTTCGACCCGGAAGCGCGCCCGTTCTTGCTGGTTACACTAGGAAGTTGCCTGATGATTGCCTGCTATCTCTGGCTGCAGGGCGTGTACCCCGACTTCATCACCGCTTTGCGTTTCGCGAGTTTCAATACGGTCTCGATCGCGACAACCACCGGCTATGCCAATACCGACTACAACCTGTGGCCTTTGTTTGCGCCGTTGTGGATGCTGTTCCTGTGCTGCTTCGCGTCGAGCTCAGGCTCAACCGGCGGCGGCATAAAAATGATCCGCGCACTGCTGCTGGTGCGACAGGGTCTGCGCGAACTCGTGAAGTTGGTCCATCCAAGCGCGCAAGTACCAGTGAAGCTTGGCGGCGCCGTGGTGCCGAACCAGATTGTGTTTGCCGTGCTGGCTTTCATGTCGATGTATGGTGCGTGCGTCATCACGATGACGTTCATGCTCGTGGCGACGGGCCTCGATCTCGTCAGTGCGTCTTCAGCGATTATCGCCAGCATTAACAATACGGGCCCCGGGTTAAATAAGGTGGGGCCGGCCACGACCTATGCAGTGCTCGATGATTTTCAGACTTGGGTATGCACGATCGCGATGCTCCTCGGCCGACTGGAACTGTTCGCATTGCTGGTAATTTTTACGCCGGCGTTCTGGCGCCGTTAGCTGAGCTTCGTGCCGTGCCTGCAGCCCGCCTGTACAGGTCAAGCGTAATCGCGCGCGCACTGGCGTGATCGACGACGGGCTGAGGATAGTCGACGCCGATACGAATTCGCGCTTTTGCCTGCTCTTCAGCATCCATGCGCCACGGCGCATGGATGTATCTATCTCCGCAAGCCGAGAGCTCGGGCACATAGGTGCGAATAAATTCTCCACGCGGGTCAAACTTCTGCGACTGGGTGACAGGATTGAAGATGCGAAAATACGGCTGGGCGTCGCAACCGGTCGACGCCGCCCATTGCCAGCCGCCATTGTTTGCGGCGAGATCGAAATCGATCAGGTTATCGGCGAAGTACTTTTCGCCGCGCCGCCAGTCAATGTGCAAGTCCTTGACGAGGAACGACGCGGTCACCATTCGCAGGCGATTATGCATATAACCGGTAGAGTTGAGCTGACGCATGGCGGCATCGACCAGCGGATACCCGGTGCGCGCCTCACACCACGCGGCGAACCGACTGTCGTCACCGGGAAATACCAAGGACTCATACTCTCTGCGGAAAGCATGTCCGGTGACGCGAGGGTGATGATGCAAAATCATGAAATAGAAGTCGCGCCATATCAGCTCCGAGAGCCAAACCGCCGCGCCACGATTTGCCGCCTGCCACGCTTCGCGCACCAGCATGCGCACCGGAATGGTTCCGAACCGTAAGTGAACCGACAAGTACGATGGCCCTTTCAGCGCAGGGTAGTCACGCCGCTCATGGTATCGATCGATGCGCTCCCTGAAGTCGGCAAAAAGCTGGTCCGCTCCTGACATGCCCGTTTTGATTCCGATGGCGGCGACGTTCGTTGGCTTGAATCCAAGTTGAGCGAGCGTCGGCACCGGTCCAGTCGCGGAGCGGGCAAGGCGATCGAGATATTGTTCGACTCCGTAAGACTCCATGGCATGACCGTCAAGCCGTTTTAGCCAGGCATTCTTGTATGGCGTGAAGACGCTGAACGGCCGGCCGTCTTGTGTCAGCACCTCATCCTTCTCGAAGATAACCTGATCCTTGCACGTGACAAACTCGATGCCGGCGGCGGTCAGCGTTTTGCGTACGCTGCCATCCCGCTCGACGGCTGAGGGCTCATAGTCGTGATTTGCGAATACTGCATTCGCCTTTAGGCCGCCGGCCAACTCGGGTACTGCGGACCGCGCATCGGCGTGCAACACATAAAGTCCGCCGCCGTTATTTGCGAGCGCCTTTTGTAGTTCGATCACGCTCGAGTGGATAAAGTGCACGCGGCAGTCATGCCGCTGCGGCAACCGATCGAGGATTGCGCGGTCAAACACGAAGACGCAGAACACGCGGCGGCTATTTTGTAATGCCGAGAACAGTGCCGCATGGTCGTAGCAGCGCAGGTCGCGTCTAAACCATACCAGCGAGATTTCGTATCGCACGGATATTTCCCACGAGTCTGCCGGATTAATCGATTGTGAAGCGACCGTGCCGCGTTTACAATAGCGCCGATTTGCCAGGCACCAGGTAGGCGTATCTGATCGAGGCAGGCGCAACTAGATATACGAAAATGCAATCGGTGAATCTTACGCACCACTTCCTGATCGCCATGCCTGCCATGGCGGACCCGCATTTCTCCAAGACTCTTACTTATATCTGCGAGCACAATGACCAGGGCGCGCTTGGTCTCGTCGTCAACCGGCCGAGCGAGATGACGCTTGCCAAGTTGCTCGAACAAGTCAGCATCCCCGTTTCAACCGGCGACTGCGATCGCATTGCAGTCCATTACGGCGGACCGGTGCAAACAGATCGCGGCTTCGTGCTGCACGGCCCCGTCGGTAACTGGCAATCCACTCTGTCAATCAGCTCAGAGATCGGGCTCACCACATCTAAGGACATCCTGCAGGCGGTTGCACGCGGCGAAGGGCCTCGCCAGATGCTCGTCACGTTAGGTTACGCCGGTTGGGCGCCCGGACAACTCGAGCATGAGCTTGCTCAGAACGCGTGGCTCACGGTTGCTGCGCGTGATGACGTGATCTTCGACTTGCCACCGACAGAGCGTCTGCCGGCGGCGATGGAAATGCTCGGGGTGGACTACGCGACCTTGTCAGAAAATGCCGGGCATGCGTAGCGGAATAAGGCCCGCGTCTTGAACGCGGCCGCCGCTCATCGCGTGACTACTGACAGCGTTGCCCATCCCCCACCCGTTTCTCACGGTACCAGCGGCGCCGTACTCGCGTTCGACTTCGGCGAACAGCGCATAGGCGTCGCCGTCGGCCATACGGCTGTGGGCATTGCTCATCCGCTGACGACCTTGCACGCGCCCGACAAGAAGACTCGCTATACCGCAATCGCCGCCCTCATCGCTGAATGGCGACCGGCGCTGCTCGTGGTTGGTCTGCCATTGCACCTCGATGGAAGCGAGCATGAGTTGTCGCGCCTCGCACGTAAATTCGCCCGCGAGCTGGGGGGCCGGTTTTCCTTGCCGGTCGAATTAGTCGATGAGCGTCTTACCTCGGTCGCGGCGGAGACGACGCTGCTTGAAGCCGGCGTAGCGAGCTACAAACGCAAGCCGCTGCTCGACCAGGTCGCCGCTCAACATATACTGCAGGCTTACCTTGATGAACGGTCGCGTCGCGCACGCATAGGAAACGCGCACCAATGAGCGTGCGCGCCCTGCCGGATGCCGAAGCGCTGCTCACTTCGCTCGTGCAGCAGATGCGTCCCCACGTGTCGCCGATGACCGGATTGATCGGTATTGTGACCGGCGGCGCATGGCTTGCAGAACGACTGCACGCCGCGCTCGGGTTGAAGGTTCCCTTTGGCACGCTCGACGTTTCTTTTTACCGCGACGACTTTCAGCATAAGGGATTGAAGCGCAAAGTCGCGCCATCCGATATTCCGTTCGAGGTCGACGCATGCGATCTCATACTGATCGATGATGTGCTCTACACCGGCCGCACGATCCGCGCAGCGATGAACGAGCTTTTCGATTACGGCCGCCCCTCGCGGATTCGTCTCGCATCGCTGGTCGACCGTGGCGGACGCGAACTTCCGATCGCCGCTCAGTTCGTCGGGGCAAATATCGAGCTCGCAAAAGGAGAGAGCATCGAACTCACGCGAGATGCGCAAGGCCGTTTGGCGCTGATGCTGACCAGAGAATGATCATCCGGACCGGGGCGCATGTTTCTCTCCAGTAACCCGCAGCTCAATAAGAATGGCGAGCTCCATCATCTGTTGTCGATTGAAGGCCTGCCCGCGGACCTGTTGCGTCAGATTCTGGACACCGCCGAATCGTTTGTCGGTGTTACCCAGCGCGAAGTGAAGAAAGTGCCTCTGCTGCGCGGCAAGGCAATTTTCAATCTTTTTTTCGAGCCATCGACGCGCACCCGCACGACTTTCGAGATTGCCGCCAAGCGTTTGTCGGCGGATGTCATCAATCTTGCGATTAATGTGTCGTCGCAAAGCAAAGGCGAGTCAGTACTCGATACCGTCGCCAATCTGGCGGCCATGCAGGCGGACATGTTTATTGTCCGCCATAGCCAGAGCGGGGCGCCGCATCTCATCGCCCGCCACGTCAACGAGGAAATCCACGTCATCAACGCCGGCGACGGGCGCCACGCGCATCCGACGCAGGGTTTACTCGATGTATTCACCATTCGCCATTACAAGCAGGACTTCACCAAGTTGCGCGTGGCGATAGTCGGCGATGTCTTGCACTCGCGGGTCGCGCGCTCGCAGATACACGCGTTGACGACGCTTGGCGTGCCCGAGCTGCGCGTGATTGGACCCAAGACGCTATTGCCATCCAATGTCGATAATCTCGGCGTGCACGTCTACCATGACATGGCAAAAGGCCTCAAAGATATCGACGTCGTGATGATGCTGCGCCTGCAGAACGAACGTATGCAGGGCTCGTTTCTGCCTTCACCGCAGGAGTTTTTCAAGTTCTACGGCCTTACGATGGAGAAGCTTGCGCTCGCACGACCGGATGCGATCGTGCTTCATCCCGGACCGATGAACCGTGGAGTCGAGATCGATTCCGTCGTTGCGGACGGCAATCAATCGGTGATCCTGCCGCAGGTCACTTTCGGCATCGCGATCCGCATGGCGGTGATGAGCATACTCGCCGGAAATTAGGCCGCATGAAAATTCACATCAAAAATGGGCGGTTCGTCGATCCGGCAGCGGGTGTGGATGCGCAGCGCGATGTATTCGTTGCGGCTGGCAAGATCGTGGGCATTGGATCGCCGCCGAATGGTTACACCGCGAATCGCACGATCGACGCCAGCGGACTAATCGTATGTCCGGGGCTCGTGGATCTTGCCGTGCG